>Ga0335081_10002616_pt1 | contig 28378 bp, 23 predicted proteins | sample Lox_Sample_35_FD_206713 | JGI IMG/M metagenome (GOLD analysis project Ga0335081, IMG submission 206713) | Soil microbial communities from Loxahatchee National Wildlife Refuge, Florida, United States - Lox_Sample_3.5 | ecosystem: Environmental > Terrestrial > Soil > Wetlands | place: USA...
GACTGAGGCTCCCATCCCTTAGGGGTTCGAGGGTTCAAATCCCTCCCCCCGCACTTTAATGGAGGTCGGAATACCCATTTGCAGTAGGATACCGACTCGGATTGAACCCCGTTTGGTGACTCGGTTAGTGACTGGGTCGGAGAGAATCATGTAAGGAAGATCCCCTGTCTCCTTGGGAATACTCTCATGAGCTTTGAGTGGCCCTTTCCTTCCCCAGGAATTGTACTCTGGAGAAGTGCAGAGGCGGATGCACTGATTTGTCCTAACGATACCAAACCCCCCGCTGCCGATTCACGAGGTTGATCTTGTCTGCGTTTAGAGGTGGCACGCGGACATAGTTCGTGACGATCACCGCGAACGAGCGTAAGAGAAACGCTTCGATTTGCTCGATGGAAGTGTTGCTGATCAAACGACCATTGTAAATACGACACTGCCGGAAATCTGATGTGGAGAGTCGCATAACAGCTCGGGCAACCGGAAAGCCGACAACCGTGTTGGTTATGGCCATTGTCGTGGTTGCGGTTGTAGCCCTAATTGGGGTTGAGAACTTTATTGAAATATCATCGAATTCTTCGACCTCGAGTGAAGGTACTGCAGTACTGGTTGTTAGCTCGACAACGCTTGATCGGACGACAGCCGATACGCACCCCGGCTACATCACCTATATTTTCAACCTGACGATAACCAACAGAGGGAGCAAAGGATTCCCCGTAACGCCAGGCGAGTTCCGAGCAGCCACGGAGACAAACTCCACCTACGGCGACTCGTTTGCTCTTGCAATTAGGCAGCCGCTCCGTTCGGTCACCCTGGACCCCAACGAGAGTACAACCGGCCAAGTCTCGTTTGCGATGCCCGTGAACCAGTTTCCCACTAGGGTCGAGTTCGAAAGCTCGTTACCTATGGTCGAGGCCTTCACGGGAAGCCTCCCTCAATCCTCCCAATGGGTCTCCACGATTGATTATGCCAACGCGACTCTCGATGGCCCGCACGGGGGTGAGTATTTGATAGTCACCACGATTCGTCACTCGGTTACTTTCTATTATTCCACCGAAAGGATGGTCTTGACGGTGATGCTCCAGGCTTTCGTGCCCAACGCTACAGGCATCAGGATAACATCAATCGCCGTTTCTAACTATGGCTTTGACGTCATCAGCGTTGTGCCCGCGTTACCCGTTAGTGTCCCGGATGATGGAACCAAAGTGATCTTGACGCTATCATTGAGCTTGCCTCAAGAGAGCGTCGACGTTCAGGAACTCGGACTCACCGTGAGTTGCTCCTAAGGACCCAAAGGCGTCGGTTGATTTCGGACGCGGGATAGCTTGGGCCGTAGGTAGATCGAGGGAGGCTGTTACCCTGTGGACCCATGAGTACCGATGCTGGTTCATCGTGCAAAAGTCCTTGTCATCTGTCCGGAACCAATCTTTAAATCAGATCCAACCTATTTTGAAGGTAGATGCTCCCCGTGCTTGTTGGCATTTCAGGGGGGAGCGGCGTCGTCTATGGTGTGCGGTTACTCCAAGTTTTGAAGGAGCTGAAGATTGAATCGCACCTTATCATGACGACCGCGGCAACGGAGACTCTGGTCCTTGAGACCGACCACAAGGTTTCGGACGTCGAATCGATTGCGTCGGTTTCCTACCGTATCAACGACATAGCAGCACCGCCAGCGAGCGGATCCTTCCGCACCCGGGGGATGGTAGTCATTCCTTGCAGCATGAAGACGCTGGCAGGCGTGGCAAACGGATACTCTGACAACCTCCTCCTTCGGGCCGCGGAAGTCACGATGAAAGAGAAGCGCCTCCTCGTGCTGGTCCCCCGAGAAACTCCGCTTTCCAGAATCCACATTGAGAACATGCTCCGGGCTTCTGACGCAGGTGCTCTGATCCTCCCCGCCATGCCTGCGTTCTACCCGAAGCCCAAGACGATCGAGGGCATGGTGGATTTCCTTGTCGGCAAGGTCTTGGATACACTCGGAATCGAACGTGACCTATACCAGCGGTGGACGGGCCCCCCAGGTACCCATCAGAAGTGACCACTCTAGTTCGATTGAGTGCGATGGATGCTACGCTTCACCGCGGACTTTTGCGTACTCTACCTTGCGATAGAGCTTCTTTTTCTCTGCCGTGAACGTAGCGTCTATGCCAAGCTTGTTCACGTAGCCTTTCTCCCCCGCGGGATCCATCACGTGACCGTAAGCATGGGGGACCAACAATACATCTTCGTCTCCACCGCTGCGAGTCGCAATTGCCCAAAGGACTTCTCTCTCGTCATGGATATCAACTTCTTCATCGACAACCACCGCGCATTTGACAACGGGGTGGGCAGACAGCGCGGAGAGGAGGGCATTCTTCGCCATGGCTACGTAGTCATACTTGACGCTGATGAAGGCGATGAAGCCACCTGCGAAGGCGGGGAGATACACATCTACAACACCAGGCACTGCCTTTCTGACGGATTCGTAGATTATCGCCTCCCTCGCAACATTGTTCAATGTCAGGTGTTCCTTGGATGCTCCGACGATTGTTCTGTGCACCGCATTCCTCCTCATGGATATGCGACTCACCTTCACAACAGGCATCGGTTCAGGGGGGCTATAGTAGCCGGTGAATTCGGCGAAAGGCCCCTCCATTTCCACATGTTTCAAGTCGACGACCCCTTCCAGGATTATCTCTGAGCGAGCGGGTGCCTGGCAGTCCACCTCCTCACACTGGACAAGTTCAACGGGAGCGCGCTGAAGCGCTCCGGCGATTTCCAGCTTGTCCTGAGCCCTCCCTCTCAGGGCCGCAGCAAACTCGACAGCTGGTGGTGCCCCTATGACAAGGCAGACCTCCACCTTCTCCAACCCCTTGGAAACGTCCCAGAATTTTCTTCCTGGGTCGATTCGTACCCCCAACTTCCTTGGCCCTTTCACTTCTGCGCGCACATGTTGCATCACCCTAGTTCCCTGGGCTTTGGTCGTCATCAGGCACGTGAGATATCTCCCCGCATCTCGCAATGAATGCACCGGGATGGGGAGCGCGTCTAGGCTGTCCACCGTTCTCTCCATGACAGGGCCCTTTGCAATCATCTTTGGTTTCACTCCGTTATTCATGGCTGACAGGAAAAGCTCGTGCAAATCCGTCCCGCTTGCACCGAAGGCCAACGAGACACGGTCGCGTTCGCTGTACAGATTCGCCACTAGCGGGATGTCGCTCCCCTTTACTGCCTCGAAGAGCACCGCGCCGCCATCAGCTCTTTCATGTGCAACGGCGATGGAAGCCAGCTCGTGAATCGGACTTACCGTCCTGCTAATCCTGTCCAGCTTGCCCGCGCCGTCCAGTCTCTCTACGAATTGATTGACATCCAGGATCGCCTTCAATTTAGCCCCAGGTCCCGAACGGGTTGTCTTTGAGACTTAAACTTAAAGTGGTCACAAGGTTTGACGTCGATGTGAGCGAGCTTAGCATATTCGTGGACGGAAGGGAAATAGGAGCCCGTTTTCACGTCGCGCATCGAATAAGCAATGGGGGATACGGGCTTGAAAGGCTGCACGGACATACATATGAAATCAAACTGAACGTGTCAGGGAACGTCGAAGCCGGATTCCTAATTCCATTCGAGGAATTGATGAGAATCATGCTGGAGTGTACCTCCCAACTGAACAACAAAGTTCTACTTCCCGATGGAGGAGGAAATGTCGCCAAATCAGAAAACGGTTCTATAACGTTTGTTTCGGCCGATGGCAGGAGGTACATGTTTCCAAAGGCTGATGTGGCGATTCTTCCTGTAGGCGAGGTCACAGCTGAAGCGCTCGCTACTTATCTGCTGAAGGAAATCTGCGAAAGGATTCGGGGGTCAGAGAAAAAGTCCGAACGGATATCCACGGTAGAGCTCACACTCTGGGAGGGTAACGAAAGGGGGGTACAGGCAAGGAGCTCGCTTTGATTTGGGATCTTCTGCAAGGACTGCCATAATCCCGGAACTTGTCATAGTAAACGAAAACGAGACGAAGAAGAATTCATGCATCATCGTCGAAGGTGGAAGGATCACGAAGGTCGACGATGCGGCGAAATACAGAGAATATGGACCCGAATTCGTAATCAAGGAAGAACACCTCGCGGCCTCTCCTAGCTTCGTGAACGCACATACACATGGGTCCGAGAGGCTCCTGAGCGGGCTGGGCGACGGCTACAGCCTTGTGGAATGGCTCGAGAAGGTGGTTTGGCCGGCATGCAAGGACGTTGATTCAGACGAAGCCTATAACATAGGCAGACTCTTCGCTTCGGAGTCCATCGCATCGGGGATCGGTCTATTCAACGACATGTTCGTGGATACGGGCCAGACCTTGTTCATGGACGGCTTGGCCAAATCCTACGCAGATTCAGGAGTAAGAGCATTGGTGGGCAGAGGCGTGGCGGAGAAGGCCGGGAATGCTGAAACAGCCATCAAAGACAGCCTAGGCGCTGCCAAGAATTGGCATGGTCATGAAGGAAGAATCTTCATCACAATCGCCCCGTCCCTGATCCACGCCAATTCAGAAGGGATGCTTGTCAGACTCAGAGAGTTGGCTTCGAAAGAGAAGATGCGAATCCACATCCACGTCGCCGAGGTGATGAGCGAATATCGGTTCATGAAACAGATCCACGGCTTGACCTCGGTTGGCTACCTGGACAAGATCGGCTTTCTTGGCAAGGACGTCATGGCCGCGCACCTAGTCTGGCTCGGCGACGGGGACATCGGAATCCTCAGAAGAAGGGGGGTTTCGGGCCTGTACAATCCGCTGAGCAACGCGAGGCTGGGAGATGGAATCCCACCTGTATGCGCAATGGCGGAGTCCGGAATGAACATTGGAATCGGGACGGATGGGTCAGCCAGCAGTGACAACCAGGACATGTTCGCAGCCATGCGTTGTGCTTCATTCCTGCCTAGGGCGTTCTATTCAGACGGAGCATTGCTGACTACCAAGAATGTCTTCGCCATGGCGACTAGGCTGGGGTACAAAGCGCTTGGGATTAGGGGGGGCGAATTAAAGGAGGAAATGCCGGCGGATATCGTCCTAGTAGACATGAGAAATCCCAGCTTATACCCGGTCAACGACATCGTGGCGCAAATCGTCCTAAGCGCACACCCGGGTGTCGTCAGGGGCACGATTGTAGACGGGAAGGTTCTCTACTACGGGGGGGAATTCAAGACTCTGGATTGGCGCAACCTTGTCTCCAAGATCGACGGGATTGTAGCCAGAAAAGGAGTAGCGAAATGAGGCTAGGAGTAGTCCAACCTAGGAGAGACTCGGAAGACTACCAGAAGAACATCAAGGTAACAACCGACTATATTGCGAGGGCCCCGAAAGATCTTGACTTTCTCATGTTTCCCGAAGGATTTCCCGGACCCTGGTGGCTGGCTCCTGACGCCAGGGCGAAGAAGATCGTATCGAGGAGAATCGAGGAAAGCGAGGCATACAGGGCCATCTTGGAATCGCTCTCCAACAGGAAAACCCTGGTCGGATTCGGCCTGGACGAGAAGGTTTCGGGCCGCCTTTTCAACTCTTACGCTATTACTGGTGCAAAGGGGCTGTTGGGGGTATATCGCAAGCTCCTACCAGCGGCCTTCGAGCTATTCGCTGATTCACCCGTGTCCCAGGGGAACAGAGTACTAGTTCAGAGCATTGGCGGGGTAAAAGTTGGGGTGTCTATCTGCTGGGAGGCTCTGTTTCCTGAGATCCCAAGAATAGCTGCAAGGAAGGGCGCAGAGCTCCTGATCTTCCCAACGGGAGGCGTCCTCTACGACCTGAAGGCCTCGTGGAGGAACGTCTGGCTGGCGAGGGCAGTCGAGAACGTTGCGTACGTCGCAGCCAACGTGAGCATCTATGATAAGGAGGAGGGCTGCTCGCTCATCGCGGGACCCGAAGGAGTACTGACAGAGACTTCAACGGAAGGTATCATCTCTGCTGAGCTGGACATGAAGAGACTTCGCTGGTTGAGGGAAGCCGACGAGGAACTGACCTTCCCTAAGAAGTACAAGACTGTGCCCGGCCTGCTCAGGTGGTCTCGGAGAATCCCCAAGGCATTCTAGGGATACTCTTGCTTTCCTTCGCGTAGTGCGGCAAGGACGCTCTCTGGTGATATGGGTAGAGCCTTGAACCTGACGCCTATGGCGTCTCTCACCGCGTTGGCAATCACGGGTATGACTGGGTGCAATGACGCCTCGCTCACACTCTTCGCACCTACGCCGCTGGGGTCGTAGGTTTCAACCAGTATGCTTTCGTTGCGGGGCATGTCCGCGAAAGTAGGTACCTTGTAGTCGGTCAGGTTTGCGTTCATTACTCGACCTCGGGCATCTGTTTTCACTTCCTCCATCAAGGCCAGTCCAAGCCCTTGAAAGATCGCGCCCTCCATCTGTCCCTTGGCTCCTGCCGGATAGATCGCTTTGCCGACATCCTGTGCGCCCACGTACCTAAGGACTCTGACGAGACCCGTTTGGAGATCCACCTCAACCTCTGCAAAGGCCGCGCCGAAAGGAGGCGGATTCCCCGTGGGCGTGGCCGAGTAAGACACTGCCAAGCTCCTGTTGAGGTGGAATCGCGTAAAGAGCCCAAGTTCTGAGAGTTTCACCCCGGTGGATGGCTCGCCCCTGCTAACTATCGCCTTACCATTGATCTCGAGACCAGCGGGGTCCACCTTCAGCATGTCGCCACCAGCTTTCAGGACCTCGGCCTTCAGCATTTCGCAGGCAATTTTGATGGTACTGCCCACCACATACGTGCCCCTACTCGCGTGGACAGGTCCTTCGAACTCAGCTACATTTGTATCTCCGATGAAGAGGTTTACCATTTCCTTGTCAACCCCCAGTGCTTCGGCGGCGATATTGTGATAGGCCGTATGCCCCCCGGTCCCGACATCGACCGCTGCAGTAATCACTGTGAAGGTTCCATCCTCGTTGAACCTGACCGTCGCTCCCGAGTGCTCTAGGATTGGTTCAGCGGTCTGCTTTCCACCCGTTCCCGAGCCCCTGATTGTCTGGAATGCAATCCCCCTTCCCCTCTTCTTGTTCGGATCTGAGGATTGGACTAGCGGCTTTTCCCAACCGAATGATTCCACTGCGCGCGAGATAGCCTCCTCAAGGCCGCAAGACTCGATGACCCATCCTGAGCGAGGATTCACGTCTCCTTTCTTGAACGAATTCTTGAGTCGGAATGATACAGGATCGAAGCCCATCTTCCTTGCGATTTCGTCCATCTGGCTTTCTACCGCGAAACCATGCTGAATCCCACCGTAGCCTCTCATCCCTCCTGGCGAGTAGTTGTTCGTATAAACCGCGTATCCTTCCCACCTTCTATTGGGTGTCTTGTACGCACCGTCGAAGTACATCCCCCCGACCAAGGCAACGCTCGGCCCGTGGGTGGCATAGGCACCGGTGTTGAGGACACACTTGCAGTACCTTGCTGTGATTGCTCCGTCCTTCTTCAAACCCGTCTTGAGGGTGATTATCGTGTCGTGGCGAGATGACGTGACAAAGACCTCGTCCCGTCGGAACGACAAGCGCACAGGCTTTCCCGACTTCAACGAGAGCATTGCGCATAGAGGCTCCACCTCGCTCATCTGTAACTTCGAGCCAAAGGACCCGCCCACGTAGCTGGGATACACCCTGATTTTGGACACCGGAACCTCAAGTGCTTCCGAGAGCTTTTCCCTCAGGACGAATATGCTCTGGGTGGAGGACCAGAGGTGAAGCGCGCCGTGTTCGTCCCAGTAGGAAACGGCAACGTGGGGCTCTAGGGGTACCTGGTTCTGCCTCTGGGTCTTGTACGTGTCTTCGAAAATCTCATCTGCATCCTCGAAACCCTTTACGACGTCTCCTGTATTCACGATCATGGGGGCGCCTCCCACACCACCCCAGGCCTGGGCTATGTTCAGGGAGAGCTCCGTTCTCACCCTGGGGGCCCCTGGTTTGATGGCTTCCAGCGGATCCAGCACGAAGGGGAGGTCTTCGTAGTCAACGTCCAGCTTCGACACGGCGTCCTCCGCTGCCTCGAGGCTCGTGGCAGCGACAGCGGCAACGGGATCCCCGACGAAGCACACCTCGCGCCTAAGAATTGACTTGTCCCTTGGTAGGAGCCCTGCCTTTGGATAGGGAGCGTTGAAGATAGGATTGTACGTCGTATGCGGCACATCTTCGTAGGTGATTATCGCCTTGACGCCGGGAACTTCAAGCGCGTGTCTCCTATCAATCGATCTGATGACAGCGTGGGGCCTTTCACTTCGAAGGACAGAACCGTAGAGCATGCCTGGGAAGCTCACGTCCGCTGTGAACTTCACCTTGCCAGTCACTTTCTCTATTCCCTCGAATCTTGCCAATTTGAAATATTCACGCTTGTTGGATTTTAAGGGTTTACACTAAAATCGCGACAGACACCAAATGCAAGGGCAAGACGGAGGTCAATCCCACGATGCTCTCCGCTCCATCGTTACACCCGTCTGAGCTCTGCGCGTGAGCGCCGCAGTCAATTGTTGGTCGCCCACATCGCCAGCCTTTGGGGTTGAGTAGAAAGTGGTATGATTGCCCTAGAGGTATCGATCCGAGAATTCTCCGAAGGCGGCTTTGAACGCCTCCATTGGGGGGTTCACCAGTCCTGCGCCTATCTGTCCGATTCCGGGCTCCTTGTGAGAGATACCGGTGTTGATTACGGGGAGTTGCCCCGTCTTCAGAACCTTCCGTATGTCTATCCCCACTGGGGTTCCCCTGAAACCCAGGTTGGCAACCGTGAAGTACTTGTGGGTCTTCGTGGTGATTTCATCCATCTCCACTGTCAAATGGGCGGCGTCTTCGGGGGTGAGTCCCACGAGTTGAAGCATCGGAGGTGAAGCAGCCATGGCGAATCCTCCTAGCCCCACAGTCTCGGTGATTGCGCTATCTCCCATGTCGAGGTTGGCGTCTGCTTCTGTGTACCCCGGGAAGTAAAGCCCCCTGATCTTCTGAGCGGGGCCGATGAACCATTTCTCGCCGAGACCGCTGACCCTTATGCCGAACTGCACGCCATTCCGAGACATCACAGTCACAACGGTGGAAAGACGGATCCCCGAAGCGGCATTTGACATTGACTTGCATGATGCCATACCGAGAGTAAGGAAGAAATTTGATCTACTCCCCGTAACGTACTCCCTTACTTCGGTGAATAACCTCCTATCAAGATCGTGGAGTCCATCTGATATCCTCAAGAAGAGTGTCAGGCTGCACGCCACGTTGCGGTTGTGACACTCATCGCCCATCTGGAGTCCTTCAGAGATTATGTTCCGAACCGAGATGCTCCCAACCGTCTTTAGGCTATCACGCAATGCCGGTCCAAGCTTCTCGCCTAGCCATCTCAGTCTCGAAAGCGTCTCCGTCGTCATCCCTCCGAACGCGAGCGTGGCTCCTCTGCCTTCGTAGAGGTGTGAGTAGGTCGTCGATCCATACTTCTTGTCCTGCACCACAAAGACCCACATGCTCGGGGAGGTCACCCCAGTCATTGAGCCGACGCAGGAATGTTCGTGGCAGGGACTGAGCTTGATACTGCCATCACGGATCAGCTTGTCGGCCTCCGCGGCATCTTTGGCCCAGCCCTCGAAGACTGCTGCCCCTGTGATACCGCTCTTCATGGGACCGCACATCTGCCTCCACGCGATCGGGGGACCAGCATGGAATATCACTTTCTTGCGCATTTCCGGAATCACTTCAGAGGCTTTCTCGACTCCAACCAGAATCGGCTCAGATTCGATCATCCGCGTAACAGCCTCCTCGTTGGCTGCTTCTACCTCGCCTTTTAGGCCCGACCCATTAGCACCCAATTTGTCTCGATTTCGCAACTGATGACATGGCTATTCGGGTTCATGCTTATTAGAAGTAGCGCGATGTAGCTGACGCGAATGAGATCGACGATTCCTGCCTTCAATTACTACGCGCCAAATTCGCTAAGGGAAGTACTCGGTCTGCTTGGCTCGCTCGAGCGTGCCTATCCCTACGCAGGTGGCACTGACTTCCTTCCTTCGTGCAGGGCGAAAGGTTTCGAGCCGAAAAACGTAGTCGCGTTGAAGAACCTCGTTGGTCAGCTATCTTACATCAGGGACGGGAAGGGCTCGATTGCGATCGGCGCACTGACAACCATGAGAGAAATATCGCATTCTACTTTGATTGAAAAGGAGGCCAAGAATTTCGCAGAGGCCGCAGCTCAGGTGGGCGCAGTTCAGATCAGGAACAAAGCCACGCTCGGTGGGAACCTATGCAATGCCAGCCCCGCTGCGGACACGGCTCCTCCTCTTCTGACCCTCGACGCTTCGGTGAGGATAGCGAGCAGTGAAGGATTGCGCACCATTTCCCTTACAGACTTCTTCCTTGGCCCGGGCAAGACGGCCCTGAGGAAGGGAGAAGTCCTCACAGAGATCAGATTCAAGGCCACCAAGGGATACGGGTCCTTCCGGAAGATAGGCAGGAGGCAGGGTGAGGATATCTCCGTGGCCTCGGCCGCGGTCCGTTTCGGTGTTAGCGGGCACAAACTGAAGGATGTCAGGGTGGCCCTTGGAAGCGTCGCCCCCGTGCCAATGAGAGCTTACAGGACTGAGCGGATGCTCGAAGGAAGCAAAGCCGAAGAAGCCATTATTGAGAAGGCAGCGATCGAAGCCATGCACGAGTGCAAGCCCATCACAGACGTGAGGTCTTCAGAGGATTACAGAAGGCGTATGGTACTCGTTCTGGTCAGGGAATGTCTTAACGAAGCGAAGTCCAGGATGGAGGCTGAAGAATCGTGAAGGTAGCCCTGACTCTGAACGCCGAGAAGCTCCAGCTGGATGTTCCGTCGAACGAGGTACTCTTGGATACTCTGCGCGACAGGCTGGGGTTGACGGGAACGAAGGATGTTTGCAGGACCGGCGACTGTGGCGCGTGCACCATACTGATGAACGGAGAGGCCATCCACTCTTGCCTGACTCTAACCGCTGAAGCCGAGGGGGCTGAAATCGTCACAGTAGAGGGGCTCTCGCAGGGCCACAAGTTGAGCACTGTCCAGGAGGCCTTCCTCGAAGAAGAAGCGACGCATTGCGGGTTCTGCACCCCCGGAATGATCATATCGGCCACAGCATTGCTAATGTCCAACCCCAAGCCGACAGAGCAGGAGGTCAAGGAAGCGCTGGAGGGGAACCTCTGCAGGTGCGGTACCTACTATAGCGATGTAGCCGCCGTCCTTAAAGCGAGCCGCAAGGCGGCCAAGAAGTGAGCGATTCTGTCAGATCAGATCACGACACTTGCTGTAAGGAACGCGCGCATCTACACAGAGGCGGGTATATTCGAAGGGTCCGTCCATTCTTCAGGCGGTAAGATCGATTGGATGGGCAAGGACTCCGCATGCCCGCCGTCGGACAGGGTTGTCGACGTGCATGGCCTTCTCGCCATTCCGGGGGTAATCGATGCGCACTGTCACCTCCGTGACCTGGGGAAGTCGGCATTCGAGGACTTCTCAAGTGGCACCAAGACCGCGGCTGCGGGCGGGGTGACCACGGTTTTTGAGATGCCAACGACCATCCCTCCTACTTCGACACCAGAGGCGTTCGTAAGCAAGCTCGAGGCAGCCAGGTCCAAGGCGGTTGTAGACTTCGCCCTTTACGCTGGCGCAGGCAGTGCTAATGTGCATCTCATCTCAAAGTTGGCTGAACTCGGAGCGATCGGTTACAAGACTTTCACAATGATCTACCCAGGAAGAGAGAAGGAAATGGAAGGGGTCTACATGCAGGATGAGGGATCGTTCTACGCCTGCCTAACTGAGATTGCCAAGACGGGCCTTTTCTGCTCAGTGCACGCAGAGAACTACTCCATGATCAAGTTTTTCGAGGACAAGGTGAAGGCCGAGGGAGGTAGGGATCTGCTAGCCTACCTCAGGGCCAAGCCGGGGGTAGTGGAAGGCGAAGCGGCATCCAGGGCTCTCTATCTTGGGTCGGTTGCACACACCAGGATGAACATTGCGCACGTCTCTGCCATGGAGATAGTCGATTTCCTCGCAAACTACAGGGCGAAGGGATTCGATTTCACCGGCGAGACGACCGTTCACTACCTCACCTTCACCGCGGAAGAGCTTGCCCGTTACGGCCCATACGGGAAAACTGCCCCGGCGATCAGGAACGCCGAAAACAGGGCGTCTCTCTGGAGAGGGCTCAATCAAGGCACCCTATCTATGGTTGTCTCTGACCACGCCCCATTCTCCAAGGAGATGAAAGAGAGAGGGAAGGACGATGTTTTTCTCGCACAGGCTGGGGCTACTGGTCTTCAGGCTATGGTCCCGGTGATGCTGACCCACATGAATGAGGGAAGGCTCACCCTGGACACTCTGGTTAGATCAATGTCCACCAACCCAGCTAAGATTGGTAGGATTTACCCAAGGAAGGGCGTTATTGCCCTTGGCTCAGACGCCGATCTCACTGTCATAGACCCGGATGTTGAGTGGAAGTTGAAGGTGGACGACTTCTATACAAAGGACAGGGACGGTGCAGCCATCTACGATGGATACCACGCCAGAGGGAAGGTTGCATGCACGATAGTCAGGGGCCAGGTGGTGGCCGAAGATGGCAGGGCTACGGCCGACAAGGCTCTAGGAGAGCTCGTTAGGCCTTTAGCTCGCCCTTCTTGAGCATCTCGCCCAGAACTTTAAGCCCGTAGAAGAACGTAGGTGTCCCAGTTGCGATCACCCCAACCTCAAGGGCTTCGGCAATCTCTTTGTCATCCGCACCATACTTGACAGCTCGCCGGATGTGAGCGGCGACGCCTTCCTCCTCGCCTCTGGCCGCTAGGGCTACAATCGCGATTAATTCCTTGTACTTGATGGGAATGCGCCTTTCTGAACCAAGTATTATCGCATACAACTCGTCGTATTTCTCGGCGTAGTCCGGGTCCAGTCTCGCCATCAACTCCCACTCGGGCAGCAGATAGCCCCTCTTCTTCTTCATTTTCTCTATTATAGTATCTGATTTTGACAATCCTGCCTGCAATGCTCCGCTGTCTATTAACACCTATCGGCTGCGGAACGCCTTAAAATGCTTGATGAGGAGCAGCTTCCTTCGCCTTGGCGGATCTTGTAATTCGAAACGGCAACTTGGTGACCCCGACAGGAATCGTGGCCGGCGGCTTGGCTATCGAAGAGGGCAAAATAGCAGCCATAGGAACAGACGCTAACCTGCCTAGGGGGGAGAGGGAAATGGATCTCTCGGGAAAGCTAGTGTTCCCGGGGGCCATCGACGCCCACACTCATCCAGGAGGAAAACATCCACTCGGTGACGACATGGCGAGCGAAACACCTGGCGCCCTGCTTGGTGGGGTCACGACCTTCGGAGGAATCGTCCGTGTCCCAAGGATGGGGCAACCCTTCAAGGAATACACCGAAAGAAGCGACGTGGTGTCTTGGTTCGACGTCTTTGATTTGGGCAAAAAGGTTGGAGAGCAACGGTCGTACATCGACTTCTTCTTCGTGTTCACCCTTGACTCGATGCAGCACGCGGAAGAGATACCTGAATACATCGAAAGGCTGGGTGTGTGGGGGTTCAAGTATCACGCCAACATGAAGAACATAGCTGACCACCCCATGGGGTTGAATTGGGCTAAGAGGATGGCCATGCCAGCATCATTTGACGACAGCCTGATGTTCAACGCGATGGAGAAGATCGGCAACGCGGGCAAGGGAGTCCTTTGGGCGCACTGCGAGAACACCGAGATATCAAAACTAATCAGAGACCGAGTGCGTGCAACAGGGAGGGCAGATCCCGAGGCGTGGAGTGAGACTTTACCTGGATTTCTGGAGGCCGAGCACGTTCGTCGTTACGCGTACTTCTCTAAGGTGACCGGGGCTCCCCTTCATGTGGTGCACCTGACATCGAAAGAGGGTGTGCAGCAGGTGATGCAGGCCAAGAGGGAAGGTGTGAAGGTTACAGCAGAGGCTGGCCCACAGTACATGATTGTTGACCCGAAGTCAGCTGGATACCTTGGCAAGCTGAATCCTCCGCTCCGACAGAAAGAAGACAGAGAGGCCCTATGGGAGGGTGTGAAGAACGGATGGATAGACTCCGTGGGGACCGACCACGTGGTCAGCAACAGGCAGGAGAAACTTGTCTGGGGCGACGGTTCGACTGGGGGCGACCCGGCTACCAACATATGGTACACCGGATCTGGGACGGTCGGAATGCAGACCATGCTGATCACCGTCTATTGGGAGGGCGTGAAAAGAGGAATATCTCTCCCCAGGATTGCAGAGCTTACCTCTGCCAACCCCGCCAAGATTTCCGGGATATATCCGAAGAAGGGGGCAATCTCAGTGGGTTCTGACGCCGATCTTGTGGTCATAGATCACAAGAAAGAAGGGAAGATCACTTCAAGCTGGCTGAAGTCCTATGGGGACTTCACCCTGTTCGATGGGATGAAGGGAATTGGGTGGCCTTACATGACCGTGGTCCGAGGCACCGTGGCTATGCTCGACGGAGAGCTCCAGGTGAATGAGGGCTTCGGGAGGTTCGTGAAGCGAGATTGAGCACCATCATCAAGAACGCTGTAATCTACACCAACTCAAGGGATCGAGATGTCATCTGGGACGGCGCCGTAGCAATCGACGGAAGTAGAATTGCTGACGTCGGCCCAACATCGAAAGTGCTTGCGAGGAACAAGGACGCTGACCACATAATCGAGGGCAGACACAGGTTGGTCACGCCAGGTCTCATCGACGGCCACATGCATCTTGATGCCGCATATCTCAGGGGGCTGATACCTCCGAAATGGATGGGGTGGCTCAAGACCTACTTCGGCTGGTACTTCGACATGATAAGCGAGGAGGACTTCTACTACTCGGCAATGTTCAGCATTGGCAAGAGGCTGCTTACGGGCACAACGACCGTAGTCGATGCCGGGCCACTCCCTGGCTTCGAGGAAAAGGCCCTTCGAGCGGTACGGGAAAGCGGGGTCCGGGCCAACCTCAACAGGATAACCATGGATGTGTACGACGAAGCCCTCGGCCAAGGAGGATTCACAGCCAAGCACAGAGAAACAACATCAAAGGCCATCAGGGAAGGCGAATCCTTCGTCCGAAAGTACAATGGGCAGGGGGGGATTGTGAGGGCAGGGCTCTGTCTAATGCAGGTTCCGACATCGAGCCGAGAGCTAGGCAAGGAGGCACGTAGGATTGCCGATGCCTATGACGGGACCCTCCATACGCACGCAGGCGTCCACGGCGAACTTCTTGATAGGACAGTCAAGCTCCACAAAATGAGGGATGTGGAATATCTCGACAAAATAGGAGTACTCTGCGAAAGGCTGAACGCTGCGCACATGGGATGGATCACCGATAGGGAGATGAAACTCGTTCAGAACAGGAAGTCAAACGTCACCCACTGCCCCACGTCCACAACGATAAACGGGAAGGGCATATTGGAGAAGGGCAATATAGTTCGGATGAAGAAATTGGGCGTCAACATGGCCCTCGGGACGGACGAGCTCGACATCACAGATATGGTCAGGGTGATGTTCGGCACTCTCGTGCACCGAGACATCTGGATGGACTCGAGCCTGTTTCCCCTCGACGAGGTCTTCGATATGGCCACTCTGAACGGTGCGACGGCCATTGGCATGGGGAACAACCTGGGAACGGTGGAGAAGGGCAAGTTGGCGGACCTCGTCCTCTTCAACCTCGATGAAGCCGACCTAGTGCCAACCTATGGTTATTCCCTTCTCCCGAATCTGATCACTTCTGCTTCTGGAGCCGCCGTGGACACGGTCATCGTCAATGGCAAGCCACTCGTAGCGGGCAGGAAGGTGCTGACCTTTGACATGGCGGAGATCGCAAGGGAGGTCCAGCGGCGAGCGGGGAGATATATCGAATCCGCGGCCGCTCTAGGAATGCAAGGCGTTAATGCCGCCAAGCATTCGTGAAGCTGAATGCCGCCTGGATTCACCGCACGATTTAGGCCTTAACCGAAACAGTTCTGTCGTGTGGCCTCGCACGGCATCATCTCAGGTGTCGAGGATGACGTCGGGTCCCGAATTCTTGCGAGAGAATTCGACTTAGGGATTATGCTTAAGTAATTAACGGGACACGCAAGGTGTGGTCATGTTAGCTCGGTCGTCTAGAGTTGGAATCTCAAGAGTAGTCGCCGTTGCGATAGTAATCGTGGTAATTGCTATTGCAGCCGTAGGAGTGTATTATTACTCAACGACGACCACAACCTCCAGCTCAAAGAAAGTCGCCAAGATAGCGGTCCTGCTGGTCGGTGAGGAGAACGATCTTTCATGGAACCAGGCAATATACCAGGCCGCAGTTCAAACAGCAAAGAACTTGAATGCCTCAGGAACAGCAGTACACATCGATGTCGTCACGGGACTTGTCACTTCTACCCAGATAATACCCGCAATGCAGCAATACGCCGAACAAAACTATAGTCTCATAATAGGCGGCGGCGTAGAAGACCAATCCCCTGCCTTTCAGGTGATGCCACAGTACCCGAATGTTGGCTTCGTCATCGCAGGTGGGTATGGGGCCGCTTCCAACGAAGGCAATGTGCTGTTCAGGGGTGATCAAAGCGGTTTCCTAATGGGAGTTCTTGCAGCCCTTGAATCGAAGTCGGGTACAGTCGCAATCATAGGAGGCTTAGATGTCTCCGCAATCCACTGGACAACCGAGGGCTTCCTCACTGGGGTCACGTACGCAAACGATAACTTCGGGAAAAACGTCTCAGTGATCAACACATTTGTCGGCAACTTCGACGATCCGGCTGCCTCCAAGTCAGCCGCTGCAACAGCGGTCGCGCAAGGAGCCGATGTTCTTTTCTGCTCGGGGGACGGGATTACTGAGGGTGTAGCAGCAGAAGCGGCGCAGGCCAATGTGGGCTTCCTTTACTACGAAGGAAACGCGACTTCACTCGCCCCGAACGTCACATACGGCGGAACCTCGTTCGCATGGACCCCTGCATTCCAGGGGGCCATTGCAGACTGGCTATCGAACAAGACGTTCGGTAGCGTGCCACGCTACGCTTCGATGCAGAACAACGGCCTTATCATCGGAACATCGCATCTGACATCGGCAGACAACGCGAAAATAATCAGCACCCTGCAGACAAACATAGTCAACGGAAAAGTCAGTGTGTACAACGAACTGGCCAACGGAACCTTGGTTTTCTCTCCAGTAACTCCTGCTTACAGCACACTGTCTGGGTGATTAGGATAGCGACCGGCAGTGCTACATGTCGGCCATTAGCTATGGAAAGACTCTGCAGATCGTCATTTTCATAGCACTCTCTGTTGTGGTCAGCTCACTTCTCCTCCTTCTCTTCAACGTCTCGCCAATCAATGGTATGGGGACCATGCTCCAGCGCGGATTTGGGTCATACTTGGGGCTAGGCGCCACGCTTGTGCTCGTCACACCTTTGCTGATTCTCGCCGTAGGGGTATCCATTCCTTTCACAGCTAAGGTCTGGAACATTGGAGGCCAAGGCCAGTTCGTGATGGGGGAGGTATTTGCGACTTATGTCGGCCTGCAACTTGCAAAATCAGGCGCGGCCGTGCTATTGCCTGCCGCCTTCGTGTCCGCCTTCATGGGTGGCGCGCTTTGGGCGATTCCCCCCACCGTCATGAAGATCAGATTTGGTATCAACGAAATAATCACGACAGTAATGATGAACTTTATTGCAATATACCTGGTTTCTTACCTCATAACAGGTCCCATGCAGGGGGCGCAGGCAAGAGTATTCGGCATCCCGTCTTCAGACCCAATACCTGCGGCAGACTTCCTTCCAAGGATTCTTCCGGGAACGAACGTGACTGTCGGTCTGTTGGTGGGCTTGGGTTTCATTGCCATACTGTACGTCATCCTGACACGCAGCACGCTTGGATACGAGCTCAAGCTTGTTGGTGCTAGCCCAGACGCAGCGAGATACGCAGGCATCTCGGTTCGAAGGACTATCCTCCTTTCCATGATTCTAAGCGGAGGCATATCCGGAATCGCCGGAATGGTACAGATATTCGGCTCGTCGGGCGCATTGCTCCCCCAAACACTGAGCGACGTCACCTCCAGCTTCGGATTCGTGGCCATCCCCGTTGCGCTAATTGCCTCGTTGAACCCAATAGCAATTGTGTTGTCGTCTATCTTCTTTGCTGGAGTACTCAATGGTGGCTACGCGTTGGAAGTCGCCTATGGCGTCCCGATCGATGTTATCACCACCATGTTCGGAATAACGATGATGTTCTCACTTCTCGGTATCGCAATCAACTTCAGACGTTTGGCTGCGGCCTTTCGAGGAAGGTTCGGCAGAACATGACACTTATTGGGTTGCAGCAGTCCTTCGAGGGACGGGCGCCAAATACAGAGGACTCGCGCCGCTCTTCCTCATGGATTCCTACAGATCAACACCTTCCATTACTGAGATTCGGGGATACGATTAGAACAGCCCGTGAAGCGAATCTGATGAGGCCCTTTCGTTGAACATTACTCTTGCTGCCCTGATATCAAGCGTAATTATCGGAATGGTACCTAGAGCGATGCCCATCCTCGCAGGGGCGGTAGGCGAGACTGTCAGCGAGAACGCTGGAATATTGAACCTCGGCGTTGAAGGAATAATGCTCATGGGGGCGGTTACGGGGTTTGTTGTTGATTATGCAACTGGGAGCTTGATACTAGCATTCGCAGCGGCACTTGGCGTCGGGGTCGTGGTGTCGTCCGTTCATGCTTTGGCTTCCATAACGTTCAACGCGGACCAAGTGATAAGCGGGACAGCAATATGGTTCCTGGGATGGGGGCTTTCTGGCGTAATATTTGTTTCAATGTTCGGGAATCTCCCAGTGCCTCCGTCAGTCGCTGTTGCTTCCCATGTCTATTTGCCTGTGTTGTCAGATCTGCCCGTAGTGGGGCCCCTGATATTTGGGGAGGACCCGTTCTTCTACCTCCTCATTGCGATCCTGATTGGAGTCCACTTCTTCCTTTTCCACACAAAGCAAGGGCTCAACCTCAGGGCCGTAGGCGAGAATCCAGCGGTGGCTGAAATCATGGGTGTCAATGTGACCCGTTACAGATACGCTTCAGTTCTCTTCGGAGGTTTGATGGCTGGCTTCGGTGGTGCCTATCTTGTGCTTTCGATTGTTGGTTCCTTTTATTTCGATATCACCGTAGGGGCAGGATTCATCGCCGTCGCCCTGGTCTATTTCGGAAAGTGGAAAACTCCACGCGTATTCATTGGTTCGTTGATTTTCGGCGCCGTTTATGTACTCTACTACTCGTTGGAATCGGTCTTCCCTTCAGTGCCATACGAATTCTTCGCCATGTGGCCGTACATTGCAACCCTGGTCATCATCATCTTAGTCGGCTCAAAGGCGAGAGCACCAGATTCCCTAGCAAAACCGTACTCCAAGGAGTGATGTGAACTGTCTGGGTCCCAGCCAACGGTCCGGATGAAAGGGATAAGCAAGCAATTCCCGGTTGTTCTTGCCAACGACAATGTCGATTTCGAGCTCCACTCCCACGAGATACATGCGCTGCTTGGTGAGAACGGGGCCGGCAAGACCACACTCATGAACATCCTCAGTGGTGTCTACACTCCTGATAAGGGCGAAGTGTACGTAGACGGAGAGATCGCTAGAATCAGAAACCCACCGGATGCACGTCGATATGGAATAGGGATGGTCTACCAGCACTTCTCTCTTATCCCAGTCTTCAATGTGGCTGAGAATCTCTGGATTGGCGAGAAGCGCGGAGGCATTAGGCTCAACTATGCGCAGATCAAGACGAGCATCGGCGAAACTGCCAAGCACTACGGAATCGAGGTGAATCTCGACAAACGCGTCGAGGAGCTGAGCGTCGGTGAGCAACAGAAGGTCGAGATACTCAAACTGCTCTTTAGAGGAGCGAGAGTGCTTGTGCTAGACGAGCCCACCTCTGTCCTTACTCCTCAAGAAAGCTTAGGCCTGTTCGCCAGTTTGGCAGCTCTGAAGGAAGAAGGAAAGGCGATAGTCGTGATCACGCATAAGCTGTACGAGATTCTTGGCGTCGCCGACAGAGTCACCGTGCTCAGACGTGGAAAGGTAGTTTTCACTTCTCCTGCAGCAGGGCTCACGAGGGAGGTGCTCACCAGGGCCATGATCGGCGCAGAGCTCGAGGTTAAGGGAGTTCAATTGACGAAGGTCGAGAGCCTTGGCTCGCTCAGGCTCCAAAGCGTGTCTGTTCGCGGAGACAGAAGGGAGGCTGCGGTTGTGTCCCTCTCGCTTGAAGCCAAAAGAGGAGAGATTCTGGGTGTTGCGGGCGTAGCAGGAAACGGCCAGAGGGAACTCGTCGAGGCTACTTTCGGGCTGAGACCCATGGAAGCCGGAGATATTTTCATCGATGGCAAAAGGATGACGGGCCTAGGAACGAAAGGACGCATCAATGCAGGCCTGGGCTACATTCCTGAAGAAAGGAGAACTCGTGCCGTTGCAATCGGTTTTACCCTCGGCTTGAATAGCGTCCTGCATGACCACTGGGAGAAGCCCTACGTCGGACGCGGTATGCTCTCCCTCAACCCGATAAGACGGTTCACGAGGTCTATCTTGGAGAAGTTCGATGTCAAGGGTGGGAGCGAGAATGCGGCCGCGAGAAGCCTTTCGGGTGGCAATCTTCAGAAGTTCGTGGTCGGAAGAGAAGTATTGAGGGGACCCAAGTATATGCTAGCGGTGAACCCCACATCGGGACTAGACGTAGCGGCTACCGAGTACGTGAGGTCGGTGCTCGTGGACTCCAGGAATGCGGGGCTTGGAATAGTCCTCGTCTCGGAAGACCTAGACGAGTTGCTCGCCCTCAGCGACAGGATAGTTGTAATGTACAAGGGGAAACTGTCTCCTTCCGTCGACCACAGAGACTTCGACAAGCTGAAGATCGGTTCGATGATGCTTGGAGAAGGTTTCTGACAGATTGAACCTGTCCTGCGACCTTCGCACGCTCCGAGAAGCTTAAACCCGCCCGCAGGTCTCCAACGGCGAAAAGTCAGACCTCCCTGTTCTCAGCCATGGGAATCACACCCCCATGTTAAATACCAAGATACGACTTTTCAAGTGCAAAAGGAGCAATCGTAATGCCTGGAACTGAGCAGCTCGAGCGAAGGGCACTGAAGGAGTTAGACCACGAGCCTTCGAAGGGAGAGGTGAGTCCTAGGGCCAAATACCTCAGAGAGATGTATTTCGATTCCAAGTCATCGGTCAGCATGGAGTTTCCGTACTGGTACACAAGAAGGTGGAACGAGCTCGACGGCGAACTTACGATAATCAGAAAGGCAGAGGCACTCAAGACTGCCTTCTCGCATCTCACCCCGACCATTTTCCCGAAGGAGACGCTGGTCGGTGGCAGGACGATCTACCTGAGGGGCTCGTTTCCCATGCCTTGGGTTCTTAGATCTTACTATCTGAAAGACCAAGAGGAATACAAGAAGGCGAAATTCGCCGGCAAAGTGGCCGACGAAGCAGTCAAAGTGGCTGAGGGCGGAGGTAACGTCACCAGCGCAGCAGGGAATGTCAGCTCCGTGTCCGGCAAGTTCGGCCTAAGGGCAGAGGAGGTCCCCATCTTCGAAAAAACAGCGGGGGACTGGACAGGGAGATCAGTGGAGGATGTAGCCTTGATCCACGAGAGAGACGTCCCCAGGCACGAGGAAAAGGTTGCCATCATGAGGAATCTGGTATGCATGTATGATTCCGGCTACACTAATCCGCAGGGGCGAGAAGTTGTAAGCTACTATTACCCCCTGCAGTACGGCATCGATGGGATTATCAAAGAAGCCCAGAAGAAAATTGAAGAAATCGCCGGGATCGCTGGAGAGGATCCGATAGTAGGTATCGAGCGGCTCTACTTCTACAAGGCGATCAAGACGACTCTGGAGGGGATCAAGAAGTGGCTACTCAACTATGCCGAAGAGGCAAGAAGGCTTGCATCAACAGAGGAGGACGAGGTCCAGAAGTCGGAGTACAAAGAACTTAGAGACAGACTAGAGTACATTTCCTCTGGCCCGCCAAGGACCTTCCAAGATGCTCTGCAGCTTGTCTGGATCTTCCACCTCGCTATCATGGCGGAAGACACATTTTCGGGACTGGCACCTGGCAGACTAGGCCAAGTACTCTACCCATGGTGGGAGGTCGATATGAGACACGGTAGGATAGACCCGCGGAAGACCGTTGAGCTACTGGAGTGTATGAGGGTCAAGTTCACCGAGATAGATTTCTTCGGTTCAAAGAAAGTAATTGAAGGGATCCAAGCCGGAAGCACATTCAACCACGTTTGCTTGGGAGGCCTGACGAGGGACGGGAGGGCTGCTGCCAATGAGCTAGAGAGGTACATCATCGAAGCGGGAGTTTCTTGTCAGACCCCCCAGCCCACACTCACGGTGCTCTACGACGAACTGCTCCCCGAGGACCTTCTTCTGAAGGCTATCGATTCTGACAAAACAGGCGTCGGCTATCCGGCTTGGGTGAATAACCGGGTCGCCATCGAGTACCTCATGAAGAACTACGCCGAGGAGGGGCTCACGATAGAAGAAGCACGGGCCGTCTCCATCGGCGGCTGCCTCCAAACGAACGCATCAACTTGGATGCCAATAAAGCTGGATGGCAAAGATTACGAAATCCCCTGCGGGGCCCAGTTCGCATCAGACGTAGGGGTCCACTTCCTCAACCTGCCCAAACTACTTCTCTTGGCGCTGTTTGATGGCGTCGACCCGAGGTCGGGCGAAAGGATATTCCCTTCCCACGGCCAACAGCTATCGTCCTACGACGAGGTCTGGAATGCCTTCAAACTCTACTTCGACAGGACCGTGGATGTCCTCATACGCTGCAATAACATCCAACACGACGTATGGAGAAAAATGAATCCGCCCGTCGTCAATTCACTGATGAAGGCGGACGCCTTCTCCTCTGGTAAAGACCTGGGGCGGATGGGGGCCAAGTACAACTCCTCCTTCAGCATCAACATCACCGGAGGGGTGAACCTGGTGAATTCTTTGGCATCAATCAAGCTGAATGTCTACGACCGGCACAGTTTCTCTTTGGAGGATTTGAAGAAGGCGCTGTTGGGGAATTTCGGTTACAGGAAGGCGGAGGAAGTCAACAGCTACTCCCTCTTCGATCAAGTCAGGGAATCGCACGAGTGGGACGCTATCCATCGCCTCTGTCTTCACGCTCCCAAGTTCGGCAACGACGATCCGTACGTAGATGGAATATTCAAGCAGTTCCAGGAGTTTTTCCGTGGAGAAGCCCACGGCCACAGGTCGATGTTCAACCGACCACTCACCGCGCTACAGCTCTCGGTCACTACTCATGGGCCTCTGGGAGCGGTGACCATCGCGACTCCAGACGGCAGATTGGAAGGAACCACATTTGCAGACGCCTCGGTTTCGGCATTCCCAGGGACCGACATCAGTGGTCCATATGCTCTCTTCAGTTCTGCCACGTGCTTCGACCATTCGGATTTCCAGTGTACACAGTTGAACATGAAGATCCACCCCACCGCCGTCAGGGGAAGGGAGGGCTCAAAGAAATTCCTGGAGCTCGTGCGTGCCTACATGAGACGGGGAGGGTTTCACATACAGTTCAACATCGTGGACAGCAAGATGCTTAGGGACGCCCAGGCTCATCCAGAGAATTATAGGACGCTCATGATTCGCGTTGCCGGCTTCACCCACTACTGGGTTGAACTCCCGAAACCAATCCAGGACGAAATAATCGCAAGAACAGAATACGAGGGGGTAGCCTAGTTGGAGCAGGAACCAAGACTACGATGCTATGATTGCATCCACCTCGCTCCTTTGGACGTGTTCAAAGGGGTGTGCCACATCTCAAAGAATACAGTACTTGCCGATGATGATGCCTGCGTAGAATTCGAACCGGTACCGAAGTGCAGGTTCTGCAGCGAGTACCGGCCTATTTCTGGCGAATCCTTCTTGGGAACCTGCGGACCAAGGGTACCCACTTACCCCGACCTGGTGGCCAAAACGTGCGACTCATTCAGATGGCGCGAGGGCCTTCCCCTGGCATTGAAGCCTGGTGGGAGCAGGCGCCACCACTAGCCTTCCCGAGGCCGGGCTTCGGTTGGCGGGTGATAAACGATCTTGGTTGAGAGCGATATCACGGGGCTGATCTTCGACGTACAGCAGTTCGCGGTGCACGACGGGCCCGGCTGCAGAACAATGGTCTTCATGAAAGGGTGCCCGTTGATCTGCGCTTGGTGTGCCAATCCTGAAGGACGAAGCGCAAAGCAAGAGATCATGTACAGCACTCGCTCCTGCGATCGTACTCACGCCTGTACCCATGCATGCCCATACGGGGCGATATCAATCGAATCCGGGGGCTACCTAATGATCGACAGAAATCTCTGCATAGGGTGCGCCCAGCATTCTTGCGTCGAAGTATGTCCTAAAGACGCCTTGAGGCTCGTGGGGAAGAACATATCGGTGAGCGAGATGATGAGGATGATTTCGCGAGACAGAGCCTATTGGGGAGAGGGAGGCGGACTCACGATTAGCGGGGGCGAACCTCTTGCCCAGTCTCGCTTCGTCACCAAGGTCCTTGAGCTAAGCTACGATGGTGGGGTCAACACCGCACTCGAGACCTGCGCCTACGTTCCGTGGACTACCCTCAGGAGGGCACTGAATTACCTTGACTGGGTGCTGATTGACATCAAGCACATGGATCCGGTAAAGCACAAGTCAGCGACGGGCGTAGATAACAGACGCATCCTGGACAACACCACGAAGGTGGTAAGGACAGGCGGTCCAAGGGTGATCATCAGGATCCCGGTTATCCCTGGATTCAACGACACTATGACCAACATGTCTGAAACCGCGGAGTTTCTCCGGAAGATAGGGCAAGATGAGGTGAACCTTCTGCCCTTCCACAGACTTGCCATCTCGAAGTACGAGCAACTGGGGCTGGAGTATCCGTACAAGGACACGCAACCGCCGAGCGCCGCTCTCCTAGAGGGGTTCAGGGATTTGTTTGCTAGCCGAGGTGTGAATTGCTACCTAGGCGACGACACTCCGTTCTGAAGGTAACCGTACGCATTAGCCATGCCAGTTTGAACAAAGCAATCTGCGTCAGCATTGTGGGGCATTGTTTTCCACCTTCTTGCGGACCACAGCTAGAACATCGGGTGGCAGGCTTGCCCTCCTTGCGGCTATCGCAGGTTTCCTGGCGTCTATGGTCGTGGCGCCATCTTTGAAATGGAAGTCTGATAACGGTTGAGTCCTCGTGGCCAAACTCCAAGTCACTTCGTCCTCGTCCGAAGGGTTGATGTCAGGGTCTACGAGAATCGAAATCTTGTGTTTCTTCGAAGTTTCCCGACCGATGTGAACGCTAGCACCGTCCTTGACTAGTTCGGCCCAATCCTCGCCAGCATTCATGAGGTACTTGCCGTCCCCGCGGGTAATCCAGATCGCCTTGCTCGTTGCTCCCCCTGGCGTCAGAGAAGGATCAAGCAAGTTGCAGAAGACGTCCCTTACGATCTCTATGTCCTTCCCCTGTTCATTCTGTCCGTTCGCGGCTGCGTTGGATAGGTACTCGAAGAGCCCGCCTGTATGGGTCCCCACGTTCACCAGTGCTACTTTTAGGTAATAGTCGTTGCCGAGGAGCAGGAGCCCGAGCTGCTTTGACAGATCGGTTTCCTGCGTGCTGACCGATCCAAAGGCCAAGTATAGAGTGCCGCTCAAGGGCAGACTCACTCTATAATCCCTGTAGGGGGGAAGCCGGTGCAGAAGGCCTTGAAGAGCAAGCTCAGAGCTGATGCTCGACAGGAGAACATGCTCGGCCGAGTTCGACGGCGTGATGTCGAGAAAGATGGGGTTCTTTCTCCTCATGATTCCGGAAACCCTTCCAAAGTTCCGAGTGGAACTCTCAGACACGTACCCGGTGTACTCTGTGAATGGCCCTTCATCGTACTCTTGGTCTGGGTTCACCTCAGCTTCGATCACGATCTCAGAATCTGCTGGAACCGGGATATCGTTAGCAATTCCCTCGGTGAGATCGATTCCACCTAAGGCAGCTGCCTTGGAGTACTCGTTGTCGGTGCGCGCTGCGGCGATTGCGTAAAGCAAGGGATCTGCCCCTATGATTATCGACACCTTCGTGCTGAGATGCCTTTCCTTGTTATTCTGCAAGTAGCTCCAAAAGTGGCCACGCGACCCAGCGTTCAAGGCCATGGTGTCTTTCCCCAGTAGCTCGATTCGGGAATAGGTCAAATTGATGGATGAGGGGTCGCCAGGGTCTCTAGCGGCGACGAGACCAGCAGTAATGTATCTCCCTCCGTCGTTCGCGTAGTGCATCGGCGCTGGCAGCTGCAGCAGATTCAAATCATCACCCTTAACGTAGATCTCTTTGACGGCCCCGTCGGATTTCACTCTTGGATTCGATGAACCGTTCATCGCCATGTGCCAGAACTTTCCGAGCTCTTCTTTCCTGACCCCGATCGCTTGTGCAATTCTTGATGAGCTTCCAAACAGATTTGTAACAAGCTTGTATTCTGGGTAACCTTTGAGATGTTCAAAGAAGATCACGGGGTTCTTCTTGCGAAGAATTTCGTAGTATGCTGTGGGCTCGAATTCGATTGTCCCTTCTTTCACGATGTAGGAATCTGAAGGGTTATGCTTGAGGTATGATGAAAGGAAATCTCTGAACTTCACTGCGGACCTGAGGAAGCCGATTGCTCTATTTAGAGTGTCGCGAAAACCTTGGAGTCAAGCTAGCAAGGAACGGATAAGGACCTGCAGATTTCAGACAGGTTCGTTCAGATTGAGCCTAACTCGGGGTAGAGATCAGTCTCAATCAAATCAGGAATCAAGGTCCATGAGGGTCTTGGTGATATTCTTCTCTTGGACGGGTACGACTCGCAAGGTCGCAGAAGCCCTTGCACGTCTGCTGAGATCGGAAGCACTGGTTACTGTTGAAGAGATTCAGCCAGTTAGGTCCAGAACTTATCTTGAGTGGTTGTTGCTCTCAGCAATACCCTCGTCGAAAGTAAGAATCAAACCTGCAATTTCCGACTTGTCATCCTATGACATCGTGTTCTTGGGCTTGCCGAAGTGGACCCTCAGCTGCCCCCCCGTTAACAAGTACCTCGAGTCAATTTCAAACTTCGAAGGGAAGGGAATTGTGCCTTTCATGACCTACGGAGGTTTCGACCAGCTGAGGTTCATAGCGGCGATTGTATCGATTCTGAGAAGAAAGAAGATGCGCATGGTGGCAACTCTTGCAATCTCCCGTGCGGCCGTGAAGAACGGAGCATATGCGCAAACCGTGGAGGGTTTTCTGGAGCGAATGAAGGAATCTTCTCATTTCTAGGAGCGGATTCCAACTACCACACTTCCGAAGTCGAGGTGTTGGTACCTCCGAACGAACCTTCCAGCCACCCCCTTTTGCAACTAGGCATTCTGAGGGAGGCACTCGCGTCGTCCGTTGGCTCAATCCTAGATTCGTTACTTCGTGAACTTAGAGATCACTCCGATGGCGAAGTAATAGGACAGTATGGTGGCGCTGAAGAGCAACTCCTGCGCCAGCTGAGGGTCAGTCTCTGCCACTCTCTTGAAGAGACCTGCCGCCTTGACATACTCCGTTCTGTATTCGGGTGAAACCAGGTTCCGCGATACCACGTTCTCAACTAGCTTGTCCATCTGCTGGTTGAATAGCATCCGACCGGATGTTTACTCTGCCATCCCGAGCCAGCCCCGCATCAAGTGGTTCTTAGGTAGAGTCACTCGACCATTGGGGCGATGCTCGTAGAACCGAAGACGCGCCAGAATTGCAAAGTTGAGGTTTTAACCAGCTTGAATGACGCGCGTACGCTAGCCAGCGCCCGGAGTTTCCCGCACTGTCTTCACTGGCGCGTGTCGTCTAGGTTCCCGAAGGAGTCGTTCCTGTCTTGGATCCTGAAGATGCGGGGTTGGACCCTGACGTTGCGTCTTTGGACCCTGAAGAGAAGGAGATGGAAAAGCCGGCAGGGAGCCCGAACTTCACATTACCATCTTTTAGGAACGTCAGAATCCCTGAGCCTAACTTTCCAAGGTAGATGTCCAGAGTCGACCTGAATTGGTCACTTCGGGCATTCGTGAGAGCCTGCTTGACTTCGCCTTGAATGAACAGATTGCATGTCGTGTTGATGCAGGTGCTTGCCTTCGTAAGGTCGTTTAGAAGATTTGAGTTGTCAATCCTAGCGTAGGGGGATTGGATTGGCTGCGGTCCGTTGGCGAAGTCCTTGGGATTTCCAAAGATAAGATTTCTTGATAGACCAGTAAGCAGATAAGATTTCTTGATAGACTGTGTCGGTCTGTTTAAAAAAGCGAGACACGCGTGCGTGAGAGATGTCTGCTGTTACAAACCGCCAGTCTACCTTCTTGGCTGGCGTTGCTTTCATCTT
>Ga0335081_10002618_pt1 | contig 28362 bp, 19 predicted proteins | sample Lox_Sample_35_FD_206713 | JGI IMG/M metagenome (GOLD analysis project Ga0335081, IMG submission 206713) | Soil microbial communities from Loxahatchee National Wildlife Refuge, Florida, United States - Lox_Sample_3.5 | ecosystem: Environmental > Terrestrial > Soil > Wetlands | place: USA...
GGACGACCGGGTGAAAGCACTGGTGGCGAAGGTCGGCGGACGGCGCATCGGGCTTGCCAGGATTCAGGAGCTGCGCGACGCCATCGGCGAGTTCCGCCGGTCGGGCAAGGCCACGATCGCATGGGCGGAGAGCTACGGCGAGTTCTCGCCTGGCAACCTGCCCTACTACCTGTCCACCGCGTTCGAGCACGTCTACCTGCAGCCGTCCGGCGACCTCGGCCTCACCGGCGTGGCTATGGAGACCACGTTCCTGCGGGGCGCCTTCGACAAGGTCGGCGTGGATTACGAGCTGGCCAAACGGCATGAGTACAAGAACGCAGTGAACGTGCTAACCGAGCGGGGGTTCGACGCACCGCACAAGGAAGCTCAGCAGCGGCTGGTCGAGTCCGTCACCACGCAGCTCACCGAGGGGATCGCCGACCGCCGCGGTATCAACGCCGCCGACGTGCGCACGCTTATCGACAAGGGCCCCTTCATCGGCGCGGAGGCGATGGAGGCCGGCCTGGTCGACGCTCTCGGCTATCGCGATGAGGTGTACGCGGCAGCGCGCAAGCAAGCCGGCGACGATGCGGAGCTGCAATATCTCGGCCGCTACCAGCGCACCGGTTCGTTCGCACGCAGCGCACGCAAGCTCCCGAATCCCCGCGAGCCATTCGTCGCCCTCATTCACGCGAGCGGTGCCATCAGGCGCGGGCGAAGCGGGCGCGGCCCCATCATGGCCAGCTCGATCGGTTCAGACACGTTGGCCGCGGCCATCAGGGCCGCCACCGCCGACGACCGTGTCCGTGCCATCGTGCTGCGGGTGAACAGCCCGGGCGGCTCCTACGTCGCATCCGACACGATCTGGCGGGAGGTCGTGCGGGCTCGCACCGCCGCCAAGCCGGTCGTGGTGTCGATGGGCGATGTGGCCGCCTCGGGCGGCTACTTCATTGCGATGGCCGCCGATGCGATCGTGGCGCAGCCCGGCACGCTTACCGGCTCGATAGGGGTGTTCGGCGGCAAGCCGGTGCTCAGCGGCCTGCTCGACAAGACCGGCGTGACCACCGACGCCGTCCGCGAAGGCGCGCGGGCGCAGATGTTCTCCACCAGCCGTCCTTTCAGCCCGGACGAGTGGGAACGGGTGAACACCTGGCTCGACCGCATCTACGCGGACTTCACGGGGAAGGTGGCGGAAGGCCGCAGGCTAACCGTCGAGCAGGTCCACGAGGTCGCCCGCGGCAGGGTGTGGACCGGCGCGGACGCGGCAGCCAATGGGCTGGTCGACCACCTCGGCGGGCTGGACACCGCGGCGAGGATCGCGCGGCAGCGCGCCGGGCTACCTGACAATGCGGCGATCCGCCGCTACCCGCGAGTCAGCCCGCTGGAGAGGTTGCGCGGGCCGCAGTCGAGTGAGGACCGCGCGGCCGCGGCGACGCGGCTGGGCACCGGCCTGCTTGGCACCGGCCTGCCCGGTGCCGACGCGCCCGTTACCGGCCTGCTTGGGCCGCTGGCGGAAAGTTATGGACCTGTCGTGCAGTTCGCGGCCAGGCTCGGCCTTCCGGCCGGGGGCCCGCTGTTGCTGCCAGGCAGCTGGGTGATCAATTGACCCACCTGCGGCTGCGCGCGCCGCGCCGCCCACGGCGCAGCGGTAAATTCCGGGGGGTTGCCCCCCGGGCCAGCACAGCCAGCGGGGAGTTCCGGGGGGTTGCCCCCCGGGCCAGCACAGCCAGCGGGGAGTTCCGGGGGGTTGCCCCCCGGGCCAGCACAGCCAGCGGGGGGTTCCGGGGGGTTGCCCCCCGGGCCAGCACAGCCAGAACGGCTCACGCGCGGTGACCGGAGCCGACGTGCGCGCCGCGGTCGCGGGGTGGGCCACCGGCGTGGCGATCGTCACCGCCAGGGATGGGCGCGACGACGTCGGGGCGACCGTAAGCGCGTTCTGCCCGGTTTCCACCGAGCCGCCGCTGGTGGCGATCAGCCTAATGACCGGCTTCTACCTGGAAGAGGTACTCGGCAGGCAGGACGCATTCGCGCTGACCATCCTCGCTGAAACACAGCGTGCGCTCGCCGGGCGGTTCGCCGCCGCAGGCCGCCCGAGTGCGCGACGATTGCTCGACGACGTGAAGCATACGCGCGGCAGCCGTTCTGGATCACTTATCCCCGCAGCGGGCGTGGCGGCAATGGAATGCCAGGTACAGCAGCGGCTTGCGGCGGGTGACCATCTGCTTGTGGTAGCCGAGGTGGCCGCGGTCGCTTACGCCGACGACGGCGCGGCGCCGCTTGTCCGCTTCCGCGGCCGCTACCCGGCATTGGCCCGGGGCGGCTCCCCGCCGCCCGCCGCACGGCTGCCCTGACCCACAGGAGCCCGTGCGGAGCCCGTGCGGAGCCCGTGCGCGGGGGTCACCCCAGGGAATGGGGCCGGGCGTCGAACACGAGGTCACCATCCCGCCAGACGGCGGCCACCTGAGGGACGCCCGGCCGGTACGCGAGATACACGTGCGACGGTGCGTCGAGCAGCACGAGGTCAGCTCTCGCGCCTTGCCCGAGATGCCCGACGTCGGTGCGGCGTAGCGCCCGCGCGCCACCTGTGGTTGCCGCCCACACCGCCTCCTGCGTCGTCATTCCCATCTCACGCACGGCGAGCGCGACGCACAAGGCCATCGAAGACGTAAAACAAGAGCCCGGATTACAGTCTGTGGCGAGCGCGACGGTGGCGCCCGCGGCGAGCAGCCCCCGCGCGTCCGCGTACGCCTGCCTGGTAGAGAAGTCCACCGCGGGAAGAAGCGTCGCGACGGTACCAGAAGACGCGAGCGCGGCCACGTCATCGTCGGACAGGTACGTGCAGTGGTCCGCTGACGCCGCGCCGGCCTCGACCGCGACCTGGACGCCGGGTCCGGGTCCGAGCTGGCAGGCGTGCACTCTCGGAATCAAGCCGGCGTCCCGTCCTGCGGCGAGCACCTTTCTCGCCTCGTCCGCGCCGAACGCGCCGCGTTCGCAGAACACGTCCACCCACTTGGCGTGCGGGGCGCAGGCGGCGAGCATGGGGCCGCACACCAGATCGACGTAGCCGCCCAAGTCGTCGCCGAACTCCGGCGGCACGACGTGGGCACCGAGATAGGTGACCTCGCCAGTGACTTCTCCGGCGAGCCGAACACTGCGCAGTTCATTCTCGACGTCCAGCCCGTAGCCGGACTTGCACTCGAATGTGGTCGTGCCCTGGCGGAGCATCTCGGCAGCGAGCTTGCCGAGCACGGCACGCAGTTGCGCGTCGGAAGCGGCGCGGGTCGCTTCGACAGTGGCAACAATGCCGCCCGCCTGGTAAGGGCGGCCGGCCATCCGCGCGGCGAACTCGGCGCTGCGGTCGCCAGCGAAAACGAGGTGCGCATGCGAGTCCACGAACCCTGGCAGCACGGCCCGCCCGCCTGCGTCCACCACCTCGTCCGCCGGCGGCGCCTGCGCGGCCGGGCCGCACCACGCAACCCGCGCGTCATCGATCACCAGCGCGGCGCGGGTGAGCGCGCCGAACCCCGCCCCGCCAGCCGCGCGATGCGGCGCGTGCTCCGGAGCGTTGGTAACCAGCTCGGCGATGTTCGTGATCAGCGTGCTCATCGCGCCTTCTCAGTGAGTGCCCTCACAACCGAAGCGTACAGCTGGGAACATCTGGGAACATCTGGGAACATCTGGGGATACCCGTGGGGGGCAACTCGCTCCCGCCCGGCGCCACTTCCGTCCTTTCCTCCCTCTCGTTCTTCTCCCCTTGGTTATTTACCCTGGTTCTTCGCCCTCTGGTTATTTGCCCCTGGTTCTTCGCCCTCTGGTTATTCGCCCCCTCGCTCCCTGTCCTGTCGTACTTTGGCTCCCTCGTCTTCGCCTGCCGGCATCGCCGCCGGCCACGCATGATGCTGCACTCAATGGGTGTGCGGCGGGTGTCGTTATAGCGACAGGTGCGCCACAGCGCTAGCGTGCGGCGCCGCCGCAGCCACCCAGCGGGCCGCGGAGCCGCCACACGTGACGGGCGCAGGCGCGGCACGCGAAGGGCGCAGGCGCCGCGCGAGAGCGCGACGGCTGCTGGGGCACGCAGAGAACGGCGCAGGCCGGCCAAGCACGGCGGCGGCGCCGGACGGCCCTAGACGTTCGCCCGTACGCCGGTCGCCGCGCTGATCGCGGCGGTGAGAGCGGCCGGCACGTCGGCCACAAGCAGGTGCCTTCCGTCGCGGACGACGTCGCGCCCGCTGATCACCACGTCCCGCACGTCGGCCGCTGACCCGGCGAAGATCACAGACTCCAGGGCCGTCGCCGCGGTGGTGCCAGCCAGCCGCGGCGAGTCGAATCGGACGGTGACCAGATCGGCCCACGCACCTGGGGCGATCTCGCCGGCGTCCGGCCAGCCCAGGCAGGCGTGGCCGTCCATGGTCATCGCCCGGGCGAGTTCGTCCGCGGTGAAATGCCCGCGCTCGCGCGTGGCGAGGCGCTCGGTCAACTCGATTCCGCGCGCCTCCTCGATCGGGTCGATGAACGCTTGGCTGTCGGTCCCGATGGTGAGCCTGCAGCCCGCGGAAGCGAGCGCGCGAGCCGGGCCTAGCCCGTCGGCGAGATCGCGCTCGGTGGTCAGGCACAGGCACGCGAACGTCTGGGTGCCGCCGAGCAGGTCCATGTCGGGCCTGCTCACGTTGGTGGCGTGCACCGCCGTCGTGCGCGGGCCGAGGACTCCGGCATTGAAGAGCACCTGCGCGGGCGTGAAGCCATACGCGGTGAGGCATGCCTCGTTTTCGGCCGGCTGCTCGGACAGGTGCACATGGACCGGCGCGCCGTGCCGCTGCGCCCAGGCCACCACGGGGTGCATCTCGTCAGGTGGGACCGCGCGCACCGAATGGATCGCAGCGCCGACCTGCGCGTGCGTGCCGAGCATGCCGTGCGAGTCCGACTTGAGCGCATCCACCCGTCCGGCCCAGCGGTGCGCGTTCCCGTCGCCGAACCGCAACTGCGCTGCGGCCAGCGGCTCGGTGTGGCCAGCTGGCGACAGGCCGCCGGTCAGATAGCACGTGTCGAGCAGGGTTATCCGGATTCCCGCGTCCGCCGCCGCCGTGACGAGCGCGCGGCCCATCACGTTCTGGTCGGAATACGGGCGGCCGTCCGGCCCGTGATGCAGGTAATGGAACTCGCCCACGCAACTCACCCCTGCGAGCGCCATCTCGGCGAAGACGGCGCGGGCGAGCGCCAGATAGCTGGCCGGATCCAGGCGCGCAGCCACCTCGTACATCCGCCGCCGCCAGGTCCAGAACGTGCCACGCTCGCCCTGCGCGGCGCCGCGCAGAGCCCGGTGAAACGCGTGCGAGTGGGCGTTGGCGAACCCAGGCAACGTTAAACCGGGCAGCCAAACGGCTTCCGCCGGCGCGTCGCCGCGGCGCACCTGCGGAGTCACCGAGCTGAACCGCTCTGCAGCGGCTTCGATCAGTACGCCCTGCCGCACGCCGAGGCCGGGCAGCCAGGCGAGTTCCGCGTGCCAGTACCTGCGCTCCTGCTGACCGGCCTGAATGCCCGGGTTCGGGTCGCTCATCTGGCCGCGAGTTCCGCGAGCACCGCGGCGAGTGCCGATACGCCGGTCTCGCAATCGGCCAGGTCGGCGTGCTCCTGGGGAGCATGCGACACACCGGAGGGGTTGCGGACGAACAGCATCGCGGTGGGTACCTTGGCGGCGAGAATCCCCGCGTCGTGCCCGGCACCCGCCCGCAGCACAGGCGCCTTGATGCCGCCGCTGGCCAGCGCACCGGACAGCCGGGCCCGCAGGCCAGGATCGAATTCCACCGGCGGCGAGAAGGATTCGCGCGCCGCGGCAGCGGTGACGCCGTGATCGGCCGCCGCCTGGTTGGCCGCCGCGGTGACGTCATCGACGACGCTGCGCAGGGCTTCTTGGTCGGGCGCGCGCGCATCCAGCCAGCCGCGCACCGCGGCCGGGATCGCGTTCACCGCTCCTGGTACAACGATCACCTTGCCGACGGTAGCGCGCCCGCCGTGGCGGAGCGCCGCCGCCCTGGCCGCGAGGGCGGTCGCCGCGAATGGCAGCATCGGGTCGCGGCGGTCGGCCAGCACCGTGGTGCCCGCGTGGTCGGCCCGCCCGGTGAAGTCGAAGCGCCATCTGCCGTGCGGCCAGATCCCTGCCCCGACGCCGATCACCGCGTCGAGGTCAGCCAGTTGCCTGCCCTGCTCGATATGCAGTTCGACGAATGCGGCGACCCGGTCGCGCAACCCGTCATCGGGCCCGAGCAGGTCCGGCTGTGCACCTGCCGCGGACATCGCCGCCGCCAGGCTCACGCCACTCGCATCACGAAGACCGCGCGCCGCGTCCGCGCTGATCACGCCGGTGAGCAGCCGGCTGCCGAGGCAGGGCACCCCGAACCGCGCGCCCTCCTCCTCGGTGAACGCCGCGACCGCGACCGGGCGCGCGGGCGCGAAGCCGCGCTCGCGCAGCAGGTCGATCGCGGCGAAGGCGGACACCACGCCGAGCGGGCCGTCGAACGCGCCGCCGTCGGGCACCGAGTCCAAGTGGCTTCCTGCGACCACGGCACCCGCCCGCGCCGGGATGCGGGCCGCGGTCGCAGGCTCCCACCAGGCCCACAGGTTGCCGTTGCGGTCGGTGTCGGCGCGAAGGCCCCGCGCGGTCGCGGCGGCCATGAACCATTCGCGGCAGCTCAGATCCGCGGCCGTCCAGGAGAACCGCTGGTATCCCCCGGTCTGCTGATCACGCCCGACGGGCAGCAGCGACTCCCACAGCTGGCGAAAGCTCACCGGGTGCCCTCCATCGGGACGTTGACGCCGCGCTCCGCGGCCACCTCGGCCGCGCGCTCGTACCCGGCGTCCAGGTGCCGGATCACGCCCATGGCCGGGTCGTTGGTGAGCACGCGTTCCAGCTTGGTGGCCGCCAGCGGGGTGCCGTCCGCAACGCAGACCTGACCGGCGTGGATCGATCTGCCCATGCCGACCCCGCCGCCGTGGTGCACGCTCACCCAGGATGCGCCTGATGCCGTGTTGACCAGGGCGTTCAGTATCGGCCAGTCGGCGATCGCGTCCGAGCCGTCCCGCATGGCCTCGGTCTCACGGTAGGGGGACGCGACCGAGCCGCAGTCGAGGTGATCACGGCCGAGCACTAGCGGGGCGCTGATGTCGCCGCGGGCGACCAGCTCGTTGAACCTGAGCCCGGCGAGGTGCCGCTCGCCGTATCCGAGCCAGCAGATGCGGGCGGGCAGGCCCTGGAAATGGACCTTCTGGCCGGCCAGTTCGATCCACCGGGCCAGCGGCTCGTTGCCCGGGAAAAGATCGAGCACCGCGCGGTCGGTGGCCGCGATGTCGGCCGCATCGCCGGACAGCGCCGCCCACCGGAACGGGCCCTTGCCCGCGCAGAACAACGGGCGGATGTAGGCGGGCACGAACCCGGGGAAGTCGAACGCCCGCTCGTACCCGGCCAGCTGCGCCTCGCCTCTGATCGAATTGCCGTAGTCGAAGACCTCCGCGCCGCGGTCCATGAATCCCACCATCGCCTCGACGTGGGCCGCCATCGATTCGCGTGCGCGCCTGGTGAATCCCGCCGGGTCCTCGGCTCGCAGCGCCGCCATATCCTCGAAACAGACGCCAAGCGGCAGGTAGGTCAGCGGGTCGTGCGCGGACGTCTGATCGGTGACGATGTCAATCGGTGCGTCCATGGAAAGCAGCCGGGGCACGACGTCGGCGGCGTTGCCGAGCAGGCCGATGGACAATGGCCGCGCGGAGTCGCGCGCGGCGGTGGCGCGGCGCACCACGTCGTCGATGTCGTCGGCCTGCTCGTCCAGGTATCCCTGTTCGATCCGCCGCGCGATCCTGGACGGATCGCACTCAACGCAGATCGCCACCCCGCCGTTCATGGTGATCGCGAGCGGCTGCGCACCGCCCATCCCGCCGAGACCCGCCGTGAGCGTGATCGTGCCCGCGAGCGAGCCGCCGAACCGCTTCGCCGCGACCGCCGCGAACGTCTCGTAGGTGCCCTGCAGGATTCCCTGCGTGCCGATGTAGATCCAGGATCCCGCCGTCATCTGCCCGAACATGGTCAGCCCCAGCGCCTCAAGGCGGCGGAACTCCTCCCACGTCGCCCACTGCGGCACCAGCAGGGAATTGGCGATGAGCACCCGCGGCGCCCACTCGTGCGTGCGGACCACCCCGACCGGCTTGCCCGACTGCACGACCAACGTCTCGTCGTCGCCGAGTTCGCGCAGCGTGGCGACGATCGCGTCGAAGGCACCCCAGCTACGCGCGGCCCGGCCGGAGCCGCCGTAAACGATCAGTTCGTCCGGATGCTCGGCCACCTCGGGGTCGAGGTTGTTCATCAGCATCCGCATCGCCGCTTCCTGCGGCCAGCCCCGGCAGGTCAGCCGGGTGCCCCTGGGCGCCCGAACGGGACGCGCTCCGCTGGTGGTCCTCGCAGGTGTGCCGGTCATCGCGGGCTCCTCGTCGAGCTTGTCAGCACGGCCGGACGGCGTATCACCCGCCCGGGTCACCCCACCATTGTGAGCGAAGGTGCCCAAGGTATCGGTACCGGCGCAGCCATGACGCATGCTGCCACAGTCAGCGGTGCCACACCTGGCACCAGCTAGCGCTAGCGACGCACGGGGCCCGCCGTGTCGGCGGGTTGGTCACTGCGATGCCGGGTCACCTCGGCGGCGAGCTGAGCACGCGAGGAGATGTCCAGCTTCGCGAACACATGCGCAAGGTGGGTCTGCACTGTCCGGCGCGACACGTACAGGCGCTCGCCGATCTGCGGATTGGACATTCCCTCCGCCACGAGGCCGGCGACCGTGCGCTCGGTCGGTGTGAGGCTGTGCCAGCCGCTGCGCGGCCGATTGCCCGTTACGGCTCCCCGGCGGCCGCGCCTGATCCCTGCCGCCCGCCGTTTCCCTTCGGTGCGGGCGAGATCGCGGGCGGCGTCCAGCCGTTCGTAAATCTCGATCGCGCGACCGAAGAGCTCGCTGGCCCGGCTCGCCTCGTGCTGCCGCGCGAAGGCTGCAGCCGCATCCTCGCAGGCAAGCGCGAGTTCAAGGGGGCGCGACCCGCCCATGTAGGCACCCGCCGCGGCGTGCAGCATCTCGGCATCATCGGCTATCAGTCCCGCGCAGCGCAACGCCGCGCCTTTCATCCACGACACCTCGTTGCGCGCCGCGACCTCGGCGACCGCGGCCGAAGCATCCCGCGCCCGGCCCAGATCACCGGCGGCCAGCGCGAGCCGGACCAGGTCGGCCCCGACGAGGGGGTATTCGTGCGTGATTCCCCGCCGGGCGCACACGTCCCACGCGTCGGTCATGATGGCTAGCGCCTGTGCAAGCTCGCCACCGGCCTCCAGGATGAGGGCTCGCGACCACACCGCCCAGTTCGTGCGGTATCGAAGACCCGTGCCGGAGAGCTGGCACGCGGCAGCGCCCGCGGCGGCCTCCTGAGCGCCGCGGAGGTCGCCCCGATGATAGAGAATCAGGGACAGCACGCCGTGGGCGTACACGAGGCTGTACTTCGAACCGGTCTCGTCCGCCAGATCGAGGCTCGTCTCGAGCTCGGCGATGGCATCGTCCCATTGCCCCGCGATGAAGCGCTCCACGCCGCGGACCGCCTGGTAGCTGGGCAGGTGCCAGCGGACGCCGAGTTCCTCGCTGATCCGCCTGCCGTTTTCGAGCGTGGCCCTGGCCTCCTCGAGCCGGTCGAGCTCGATCAGAATGTGCCCCGGGGCCATATAGAGCGGGTGGCGGTGTCCCTGCCTGCCCGGGCTCTGGTCGGCCAGCCGCCGCGCATCCTCGCTGATCCGCAGCGCGTCCTCAAGGTGGGCGCGGAATTCCGAGACCATGGCGAGCGAGTCCATGGCGATGCTGGTGGTCAGGTGATCTCCGGCCGCGTCGGCCGCGTACCGGGCCTGCTCGGCGAAGATGGCCGCGCCGTCGAGGTCGCCAAGCCACAGCCGGGCGAAGCTCGACCACCCGAGACCATAGGCTCGTTCGGCGTCGGTGAGCACAGTTGACTCGGCCGCCCGGTCCAATTCGCGGATGGCGTCGTGTCCGTGTCCCTGGGTGATGAGGGCATGCCCGAGGCAGTTGCGGACCAATGCCTCCACGGACAGGTCATGGTCCCGGTCCAGCAACCCGCGGCAGGCCGCCTCGGCGTCGGCGACGCGTCCCGCCCACATGAGGCTGGTGGCCCGCTCGGCGAGCAGCCGGTCGCGGCCGGGATCTGCCGGCTCCATCAGCCCGACCGCACGGGCCAGCAGGTCCACGGCGATATCCGGCGATCGCGCCGCCGCTTCCCGCGCGGCCCTGGTCAGCCAGGCGATCGCAGCCGCGTCTCCGCGTCCGGCTCCACGGGCGAGATGCTCGGCGACCTGCAGGGCCGGGGCGCCGGTTTGCGCCAGCCGCTGGCCGATTTCGCGGTGCAGCCCGCAGCGCACGCTCCACGGCAGATCCTCATAGATGCTCTCGCGGATCAGGTCATGGCGGAAGCGCAGCAAAGCGCCGTCGTCCTCCAATACGCGCGCCCTGATCGCCTCCGCCAGCGCAAACGACAGCTCCAAGGCGGGCTGAGCGGTGACCGTGGCCAAATCGGTGAGCGAGAAACCCGACCCTAGCATCGACGCGGCCCGCAGCGCCTGCAGGGTGGCCTCGGGCAGGGGGCTGAGACGGCGCAAGATCGTCAGTCGCAGCGTCGGCGGCAGGGTCAGCTTGACCACTTCCGCCCGCCCGCCCGCGATCTGGATCGCCCCGTCCTGCACGATCGCCGCCACCAGTTCGGTGACGAACAGCGGGTTCCCGCCCGCCCCCGCCACCTCGGCCAGCAGCCGCGGCCCCGGCTGGGCCGCGATGGTCTCGGCAACCAGGCCGGCCACGGCCTCCTCGGGCAGACGGCGCAGCCGCAGCTGCTCCGCCCCCGCGGCCTCCAGCACGCCGACCAGCCGGTCAAGCTCCTCGATCCGCGGGGAAGGCCGCGAGCAGCCGATCAGGGCCACCGGCAGATAGGCCAGGCGGCGCCCCACCGCGCCCAGCGTGAGCAGGCTGGACGGGTCGGCCCACTGCAGATCATCCACGCCGATCACAAGCGGCCCCGACACCGCAAGTTCCTCCACTAGGTCGGTGAAGGCGTCCACCGCCCGGAACCGCAAGCCCGGATCGCTGGTCACCGTGATCGGGCCCCCGTCGCCGCCGTGGTGAGTGGTCAGCAGCGCGGCGATAGCAGCGCGGCGCGGATCCGGGGATGAGCGGCCGCACCCAAAGGCGTCGGCGACGACACCGAACGGCCGCGTCTGCTCCAGTTCCTCGGCCCGGCCCGCTGCCACCTGCATGCCGCGTGCGCCCGCAGCCGCCAAGGCGTCGTCGAGCAGGCGGGTCTTGCCGATGCCAGCCTCACCCTCGATGAGCACGATCGCTGGCCGGCCCGAGGCGACCCGGTCCAGAGCCTCGCCCAGGGCCGCGATCTCCGCCGCACGCCCGCGGATACGCGGCATCGGCGCCGACGCGCCCATGCGTGGATCCTACGCCTGCTCGGCGACGACCGCCGCTGGACGGCCTCCCGCGTCATGGCCGGACCCCAGCCGACGCCGCGCCCCGTCAGAGGGGGTGTAATGGCCGCGGCCGGCGGCCGTCACGCCAGCCCGGGCCGCCGCGTCAGCCGAGGCCGTTCTGGCTGAGCCAGTTCTTGGCGACGGTGGCGTAGTCCTCCTCGTTTCGAGTTGGCCCGGTCGCTGGTCACACCCAGGAGCGGAGGCGCGGTCTAAAGATGGGTGAAGCCGGTCGACTCCTCCTTGGACAAGGGCACCGTCACCCGGGCCTTGCCGAGTGGGCGATGGCGGCGCGGAAGTCGTCGAAGAGCAGGGGAGGCCATGTCCGTGCTGACGCCCAGGCGGACCAGGATGCGCTGCACGGGGATGTCGGCGGCTGTTCCTGTGAGGGTGTGGGCGGGCACCTGCCAGCCCTTGGTGCTGAGCCGGTCGGCCAGGTCGAACAGGGTGTAGCCGGGGTCGGCGCCGTCGCGGATCCGCCAGGTGACGGTGGGGATCCCGGTGGCCGGGTTGCTGTCGCAGAGGAGCTCGAAGAACCCAGCTTACGCCTGCATACCATCGCCGGCATAACGCATGGCCGCGACCAACGTCAGTACGCGGCGCCCTCGTCAAGTCGGCAGCGGAGCAGAGAGCTTTTCGGGCAAGATCGTGCCGCCTTTGTGGCTACGCATCTACGGCCGCTGCGTTGGCCCGGATCGCGACGCTCACCAGCGATACCGTCGGACTGGTGCCCTAGGTAGTAGGTCCCATGGACGGCATCGACGTTGCTGAGCAGGTGGAAGAACGCCCGCCGACAGGCAGCCTCCAGCCGCATCGCCGTGCCGCTGGCCCAGCCGCGGGCGTCCAGGTAGCAACCGATCAGCGGGGTAGGCAGCGGCATGCGCTCTGCTGTGCTGGCGGCGGGGCAGGCATATCGGGTCAAGATTCCCAGTCCTCTGCTGTGCCTGTCCAGGCATCTGACAAACTGCCCTGCTCGCCGCCTCGCAGCGGCACCTCCGCGGTCTGTACCACGATCCGGAACAACCCGGGCTGCAGCACGGCAAGCGTCAGCGCAGCCGGTCGGCCAGTGGCCGGATCATCGAATCGGACCGTTACCATCGTCGCAGGCTGCCCGGCTGACAACCGCAGACTCCTGGCTATCGACGGCGGCGGCTGCTGCATTTCTACGTGCAGTGCGGCGGGCTTGCCCATCGCCGCCAAGTCGCTCCAGCACGTCCCGGCCAGCTCCGGGCACAATGCCAGCGGAAGCACGCCCTGTGCAGCAGCGGGCCCCGTTGCGTCGGCACCGGATCGAGCGGTCGGCACACCGGAGCCAGCGGCCGCGGCCCTGGAATAAGCGGGCGGGGCCCTGACACTGGTTGCTTCGCCGGTCTGCCCGGTAGGCGGGACGCCAGCAGGCTCACTCGCCGCGTCCGGCTGAGCCGGGTCGTCAGTTGCATCAGCGCTCGGCGGCGCGGTACCCGGGAACGCTCCCGCTATCTCCGGCGGCAGGTAGGTAGTGGCGTAGGCAGCGGGCTCACCGCCGACTGCCCAGACCGCGCGCACGACGCACACCTGCTCGGCCGGGTCGACATGCAGCGCCCAGCCGATATCCTCGGGCACCCGGCGCCAGGAAGTCCGACGGCTCCGGCAGGTCAGCTCGCCGGCCATCGGGTCGATTCGCGAGCCCAGGCCCGGCACGCCCTCCAGCGGGATCAGATACTCGACAGGACTGACCCGGTGCACCTGCCCGTCGGGCAGCCGGCGGATCAGGTGGCGGTCGACGAGCTCGGAGATCGCAGCGTCGATCTGCGCCGTACTGACGTTGAACCGGCGGGCGAGGACAGTGTGCCGGGGTAGTCGCCAGCCCGGCTCGTGCTGCAGCACCGCCATGGCCAGGCGATCAGCTAGGACTTGAGCCGCGGGACGGGCTCGGAACTTGTCGTCGCCTGCTGCCTCCTCGGCGGATCCGGCAGCCGATCCGCACGCCTCCGCACGGCCTGACGGAATCGGCTTGCCATCGCCGACGGCTGGAATGTCGGGTGGAACCCTAGCGGTGCGCCAAGAGAAAGCCCGCCCCGCATCGGCGGGCAATGCTTCGTCGCCGGATTCCGGCATCACGTTCAGCAACTCCGTATTGACGTTAAGTCACTCGGTATTGGGTCGCGATCAGGTGATCAGCCGTTCGGCGATGATGTTCAGAAAGACGAACACGAACGGGATTGGCGCCGCGGCAGACCAAGTCATGATTGGTCATCTGGACGGCCGGATGCGCGCCGCTCCAGCGGACCGTACGATGAAATGGCGCGGTCTCGCCCGCTGAAATCGCTATCGCGAGCATCATGGCTTCGCGCTGGGCACCTGAGTGCGAAGTTTCCGTGGCCACGTTCATGTTGGGAACCACGCTCACCGACATTACCAGTACGGCCGGCAGCAGGCCGGAGCCGAGTACAGGCCCGCCGGCAGCTTGAAGCGCCAACCTAGCCCAACACGATTCACAGGATCCCGCGCGCCAGTCGGTAATCGCGAGCGTTCTCCAAGCCGCCGCCGATGCCGACAGTGTCGAGAGAGCACCGCTCGTTCGCCTTCTGTTCTCACATTTTTCACCGTCTGTGTCCCATTCCTTAACTCGTGGATTCGGGCAGCGCGTCAGACTCGTCTGGAGTGGCACGGTTTGCATGCTGGCCGGCGTAGGCTGTGGGCTGTTTGTCACAGCGAAGGAATGGGAGGGTATCTGACGTGAAAGGTCGACGTAGCCGGCAGGTCACTACGGCGGGGGTCGCCCTCGTCGCTACAGCTCTGTTTCTAGCCGCCTGTAGCTCGTCGGGCAGCAGCAGCAGCAGCTCGCCGGGCAGCAGCAGCTCACACCTTTCGGGCACGCTCAACGGGAGCGGATCGACGTTCCAGCTCACCTTCCAGCAGCAGGCGATCTCGGGTTTCAAGTCGGTCCAGCCCGGCATGACCGTCAACTACGGCGGCGGGGGCTCGGGCAAGGGACGGACGGACCTGGCCTCGGGGGTCACCAACTACGCAGGCTCGGACTCGCCGATCCCGGCCGCCGAGCAGGCGAACTTCAAGGGCAAGACGGTGCTCTACTTCCCCGACGTGATCGGCCCGATCACGGTCTCGTACAACCTGCCAAGCGTGAAGAACCTGAAGCTGTCGGCGCCGGTCATCGCGAATATCTTCCAGGGCAAGATCACGACGTGGAACAACTCGGCGATCGCGGCGGATAACCCCGGCGTCAGCCTGCCCAAAACCCCGATCGTCGTCGCCCGCCGCTCGGACTCCTCGGGCACCACCCAGAACTTCTCCGAGTTTCTGGTCAAGGGGGCGCCGGGCGTATGGACGCTCGGCACCAGCTCGACCATCAACTGGCCCGCCACCAGCCGGGGCGGCAACGGCAACGGCGGGGTGGCGTCGATCGTGAAGAGCACCGTGGGAGCCATCGGCTACGTGGACTACGCCGACGCCAATGCCTCCGGGCTGACCTTCGCTACCATCAAGAACCAGGCCGGCGACTACGTAGCGCCGTCAGTGTCGTCGGCCACCGCCGCCGCCAGCAAGGCCACCGTCGCGCCCAATCTGACGTTCAGCGCGATCTGGGCGCCCGGCGCCAGCTCGTACCCGATCACCTATCAATCGTGGGTTCTGGTCTACCAAGCTCAGCCGAACACGAACGACACGAAGATGCTCCAGGCGTACACCGGCTACCTGATCGGAGCCGGCCAGAAACTGCTCCCCCAGCTGGGTTACGCGCCGCTGCCCTCCAACATCCAACAGATGGCCCAGGCGCAGCTCAGCAAGATCGGCTCGGCAGCGGCCTCGTCGTCGTGAGCACTGTGACGCTGGCGGGCCAGATCGGCTCGCCCCCGTGAGCACTATCACGCGGGAGGATCAGGCCGTCCCCGCCAGCGCCCTGTCAGAGCGGCGGCCGCTCGGCGACCGCGGCTTCCAGGTTCTCGCGCTGGCGGCCGGCCTCCTGGTACTGGTGATCCTGGTCCTGATCGCCATCTCGACCACCCAGCAGGCCTCCTCGTGGTTCTCGACGGAGGGCGTGACGGGGGTCTTCTCAACGACCTGGAACCCCGCGGCCGGGAAGTTCGGTGCGCTGGCCTTCATCTACGGCACGCTCATCACGGCGGCGATCGCGATCGTAATGGCTGTCCCGGTCAGCGTGGGCATCGCCCTGCTCCTGACCGAGGTCGTGCCGCCGCGGTGGGCGCGGCCCATAGTATACGTGATCGACCTCCTGGCGGTGGTCCCGTCCGTGGTCTGGGGCCTTTGGGGGATCCTGGTGTTCGCGCCCTGGATCGCCGGCATCTACAGCTCGATAGGCTCGGCCGTCACGGGCGTCCCGGTGCTCGGCGCCCTGTTCGGGCCGCCCACGAGCGGGGCCTCGTTCTTCACCGCCGGCATCATCCTGGCCTTCATGATCACGCCGATCGTGACCTCGCTGTCGCGCGAGGTCATCGCGACAGTGCCGGCCATCGAGAGGGAGGGCGCGTACGCGCTCGGCGCCACCCGCCTGGAGATGATCCGCGGTGCCGTCTGGCCGCACAGCCAGGGCGGCATCGTCGGGGCGGTGCTGCTCGGGCTGGGCCGGGCGATGGGCGAGACGATCGCGGCAGCGCTGGTGATCGGCTCGTCGGCCACGATCACGTCGCACCTGTTCGCCCCCGGCGACTCCATGCCCGCGGTCATCGCGAACGAATTCGGCGAGGCCTCCGGCGTGTTCCGCGCCGGGCTAATGGGACTCGGCGTGCTCCTGTTCATAATGACGATCATCATCAACATCATCGCCCGGGGGATCGTGCAGCGTTCCGCCCGGCGCCAGAGGGGCGCCTGATGACCGTTGCCACCGAGCAGCCAAAGCTTGACCTGCGAGAGCCGCCGTCCTGGCGGCGCACCAAGAACCGCATCGCGACTGCACTGATGGTGCTCGCGATGGTGCTCGTGGTGATCCCGCTGGGGCTCGTCCTGTACACGGTGATCGCCCGCGGCGCCTCGGTCATCAGCTGGTCTTTCCTGACCAGCTCGATCCCGGTGCAGGTAGCACCTGCGAACGTGGGCGGAATCGGGCCGGCGATAGTCGGCACGATCGAGATCGTAGGCCTCGCCACGCTCTTGGCCGTGCCGCTCGGCGTGCTGGGCGCGATCTACCTCAATGAGTACGGCGGCAAGAACGCGCTGGCGCGGGTCATCGGGTTCATGGCCGACGTGATGACCGGCGTGCCCTCGATTGTGATGGGGCTCTTTATCTTCTCGATCTGGGTGCTGCACTTCGGCTTCTCGGGCTTTGCCGGCGCTCTCGCCCTGGGCTGCCTGATGCTGCCGATCGTGATCCGCTCCAGCGATGAGATGCTGAAGCTGGTGCCGGACTCGCTGCGCGAAGCGAGCTACGCCCTGGGCGCCACCAGGGCCCGCGTGACGCTGACCGTGGTATTGCCGGCGGCGGTCGGCGGGATCGTCAGCGGCGCTCTGCTCGCGGTCGCCCGGGCCGCCGGTGAGACGGCGCCGCTGCTCTTCACCATCCTCACGGTGACCACGGTGAACCGGAACCTGTTCAGCGGTGCCAACACGGCACTGCCCTCGCAGATCTTCGCGAACGCGACGTCGCCGTACGTCGGTGCGCAGGCCCGCGCCTGGGGCGCGGCGCTCACGCTCGTCGTGATTGCCTTTATTCTTATGTTGGTGGCCCGATTCGTCACCGGACGATTCACCAGACAGGGGCGCTAGGAAAGGTCATGGACCAGCAGCCTGAGCAGCACGTTGTCGCCCATCGTCGGCGGACCGAGCCGACGGCCCAGCAGCGGGAGGTGCAGCCGACGCGCGGCGCGCCTGTCTTCGAGGCGAAGAACGTGTCGATCTGGTATAGCGCCTTCCGGGCCGTCACTGACGTGTCGCTGTCCGTGCACGAGCACGAGATCACGGCCTTCATCGGCCCGTCCGGGTGCGGCAAGACGACGGTGTTGCGGACGCTGAACCGCATGAACGACCTCGTGGTGGGTGCTCGCGTCGACGGTGTCGTGCACTACCGCGGAGCATCGCTGTACAGCAAGGATGTGTCCGCGACGGCCGTGCGCCGGCGCATCGGCATGGTCTTCCAGAAGCCGAACCCGTTTCCGAAGTCGATCTACGACAACGTCGCCTATGGGCCGCGGATCAACGGCGTGCGCAACCGTGGCAAGCTGGACGAGATCGTCGAGCGTTCGCTGCGCCAGAGCGCGCTATGGGACGAGGTGAAGGACCGCCTGAAGGCGTCGGCCCTGGGCCTGTCCGGCGGGCAAGCGCAGCGGCTGTGCATCGCCCGCACGCTCGCCGTCGAGCCGGACGTCGTCCTCATGGACGAGCCCTGCTCGGCGCTCGACCCGATCGCGACGGCCGCCATCGAGGACCTGATGAGGGACATCAAGTCGCGGTACACCATCGTCATCGTCACGCACAACATGCAGCAGGCCACGCGCGTAAGCGACCGCACCGCCTTCTTCTCCGTGCTTCGCGACGACAAGAGCGATACCCGCACGGGCGTGCTCGTCGAGTACGGCCGGACCGAGCACATCTTCCAGGACCCGACCGACAGCCGCACCAAGGCCTACGTCACCGGCCGGATGGGCTGAGCCAAGCGACGGTCGGGCGGCCGTACGGAACTACTCATGGTGGGCGCGCTCAGGCACCTGGCCGTTCGCGCAGGCCGGGTCAGGATGAATCGGAATTGATCGGGAATCTGAGGAGCAGAGATGCCCGGAATCATTGTCGGGGTGGACGGCTCGGACAATTCTCGCCGTGCCCTTCGCTGGGCGATGCGCGAGGCCGTGCAGCACCACGTCCCGGTGGCAGTCATGACAGTTCGCCCGGACCCAGTTCGCCCGGCCACCAGGATTTACTGGGGTGTGCACAACTACCCCGAGAGTAGCCATGACCCGGAACTCGCGCGGAAGGCGGTCCAGGAATTCGTAGACAAGGTCGCGAGCGAAATCGGCGAGACGGTTCCTGAGGTCACCGTGAGCGTGGCCACGGGTGATGTGGCGGAAGAACTCGTCAGGGCTTCGCGTGACGCCGACATGCTCGTCGTGGGGTCCCGCGGCAGCGGCGGGTTCGCCAGGCTTCTGATGGGCTCGGTGAGCAGCCAGGTCACGCACCATGCGGCCTGCCCCGTCGTGGTCATCCCCGGGACCTGCTAGACCTGACTATCGAGGCTCGGCTACGCTGCACCCCCGACCCGCCAACAGTTCCCACGGATCTTGGCACCTGGAAGGGACGGTCAAGAGCGGCAATCTGTCCTGCGACGTTCCACAACGGTCAGAGCTACTGCAGGGGTTGGGATCCTGCAAGGTAGATCACCCGGCGGGCGATGTTGACGGCATGGTCACCAAGACGCTCGTAGAAGCGCGCCACCAGCGTCATCTCCATCGTCACCGGTATGGCCATTCGTCCTGAGGCAAGTTCGGCAATCAAGCTGGCGTGCAACTCGTCCATCTCGTCGTCACGTTCACCTAGCGCAACCGCAGCGGAACGGTCGCGCTGGTACCAGGAGTCCGCTGCCTGGCGCCACATGCCGGATGCCAGGTTCCCCATTCCCTCGACTAGCCCTCGGCTGCGCGGCGATAGGTCCTCGCTGAGGATGTGGTTGGCCCGATGGGCGATGTCTACGACGAGGTCGTGGGAACGCTCGAGTTCGGGCACGATACGCAGCACGGAGAGCAAGAAACGCAGGTCCGAAGCGACAGGCGCCTGCAGCGCGATCTCCCGGTTGACCAGTTCCTCGATCTCCGGGTAGAGGGCGTCGATGACCTTCTCGCGTTCGGTCAGCGCCCGGATCACCTCGTTGTTGCCACTCAGGAGGGCTTCGGTCGCCCCGGGCAGGTCCTCAGCCACCATGGCGAACAGTTCGATGACTTTAACTTCGATGGCTTCCAACTCACGCTGAAATTCCTGTCGATGCTCGCCCATAACCAAACCCTACTTGGCGCCACCCAAGTGCCTCAAGACGCGAAGCCTACAAGGACGTTGAGGCGTTCCAGGGTTACCAGAAAATGAACCGTATAAGAAGATGTGGCGAAAAGCAGGACGGAGAGGCTGGGTGATCCGAGGCCGACGGCAATGCCAGAACCAGGGCCTACCAAAGCACCGGCGGTGATCAGGCGAGGCGCCGGGCGGTGCTCGAGGTGAGCGGTCCAGTGGTGGTCAGAACGATCGGCACGGCGCCGACAGTGCCGCGTGGGCACGCGACCGCAACTGCTTGGTCATCGAAGACGATTACGATGCCGAGTTTCGGTACGACCGGGACCGGTCAGCTGCGTCCCGGGCCTCGCCCCAGAGCATGTCGCGCCCACTGGCCCGGTCAGCAAGAGCCTCGCGCCATGGCTGCGGCTCGGCGTCACATCAGCTGCTCCAGCTCCTCGCCCAGACCGCCGGGCAGCCGCGCGGCTAGCGAGCCCGGGCGATGGTGGAGCCGAGACCGGTGCGACGGCCGGGGCCGCAACCGCCATTCCCCCCGGCACCGATGAAGAACCCGGCCGCCGTCATCCTGGCGGCTTCCCGCTGCCTTTCCCGGATGGCCACACGACCTTGAGGCAAGGAGGAGCCATGACATCATCAATCCTGGTCACCGGCGGCACCGGCAAGGTCGGGCGGCTCGTCGTCCTGCTGCTGGACGCCAGCTGCGACGCGCGGGCTTCGTGCGGATCACCGGGCTCATGGTCACCAGCAGCGGCAAGTATCTCGCCAGCACCGTGCTCGAGGACCTGCTCCGCGCGCATCCGCTGGTCAGCCAGTGCACGGTAGTCGGGGACGCGCGCCCTACGTTGCCTGCCTCGGCTGATGGAACGGCCGCAGCTCGAAAAGCGCGACGAGGTTCTCGCCGAGCCGACGCTCGTGCGCCTACCGCAGCCGCCGCTCCGCGAGATCACCGGGGATCGCGCGGACACAACCAAGGCCCTCCACCCCATTGTGATCTTCCAGTGGACCTCCGAGGCATTGTTCACCTGACTGTAAACATGGCGTCTCCGGCGGGCGCGGCAAGCCGGCTAGCGTCTTAGGTACGCGGGTAAGTCGCTGGGCTTGGGTATGCACAGTCGGATAAAGGGATGACGGCCAGATCAAGAACACCAATTCTCAGCGGCCCCGAAGTACAAGAGTTTGGCGTGCGACGAGCCCTTCCGAGCACGAACGGCTCCCAGGCGCGGAGGGATGTTTTCGACCGCGGCACGAGGATGCCCCGCTGACCCCACGCCAGGTTTCGGCGGGTATACGCCCTGAACGCTCCTGAGCCTTGAGGCAGTCATGATAGGGAAAGCAAGTTTGCAGCGGCGGACGCATGATCGCCACACCGACTCTCATCAGAGGTCTGCCCCTGCCAGCGCGGCGCATTTTGTCGGCTAACTACCCGCCGAGCGACTGCTCGCTGGGGCCGGTCTTGACGGGCGGACTGCCCTCACAGCGTTCTCGTGACGACGGCTGACCCAGTGACGGAAATGCCCAAACCCCTGGAAGAATTGGGCCGAGAACTCGAAGAGGCACAACACACATTGCATACCATCCGGGTCAGCGGAGCCGACGCTTTCCTTATCGGCAGCGGCGAGGAGCTGTTCACGCTCAGCAGCGCCGGCCTGCCGTACCAGCGGCTGGTCGAGCGCATCGCTGAGGGAGCGCTCACCTACTTCAGGGCGGTGGCGGCCGACCTTGACGGCACCATGGCCGAGGGCGAGATCGCCCCCGACACCCTGGCCGCGCTCGCCGAGGCGCGCGCCAGGGGAATTCGGGTCATCTTGGTCACCGGGCGGATCATGAGCGAGCTGCGCGCCGCCTTCCCTGAGGTCGAGGGCCACGTCGACGCGGTCGTCGCGGAGAACGGCGCCGTTGTCGTCACCCCGGTCGGGGTCCGCCAGGTGGCCGCCCCCATCGGCCGCGCCGTGAGCGCGGCCCTGACCGCCCGCGGCGTCGCCCACCGCACCGGGCAGGTGCTGATCGCCGGCGCCGCCGACGACGAGCCGGCCGCGCTTGAGGTCATCCGCGAACTCGGCCTCGACTACCAGCTCGTCCGGAACCGGGGCGAGCTGATGATCTTGCCTGCCGGGGTGACCAAGGGCACCGGCCTGCTGGAGGCGCTCAGTGATCTGGGCCTTTCTTACCACAACACCATCGGCGTCGGCGACGCGGAGAACGACCACAGCCTGCTCGATGCCTGCGAGATCGGCGTGGCCGTCGCCAACTCCGTCGGCGCGCTCCAGGCGCACGCCGATATGGTGCTGACCTTGCCCGACGGCCCAGGGTTGGCCGATCTGCTCCGAGGCCCGCTGCTGACCGGGCGTGCCCACGCCCATCCGCGCCGCTGGCAGGTCACGCTCGGCCTCGACGACCGGGGCGAGGCGGTGACCCTGCCCGCCTCGCAGCTCAACGTCGCCGTCTGCGGCGGCGCCGGGCAGGGCAAGTCGTACCTGGCCGGGCTGATCTGCGAACAGCTGGTCAGCCTCGGCTACTCCCTGGTCGTCTTCGACCCCGAAGGCGACCACCTCGGGCTCGGCGAGCTGCGCGGCGTGTTCGTCACCGGAGGCCACGAGGGCCGCCTCGCCGACCCTGCCGAGGTGATGCACCTCCTCCGGCACCGCCACGACAGCGTGGTCGCCGACCTGTCCCACCTCGACGCGGCCGGCCACGCCGCCTACGAGTCGGGCCTGGCCGGCGAAGTCGAAGCCCACCGGGCCGCAACCGGCCTGCCGCAGTGGGTGGTCGTCGACGAAGCACACCAGACCGTCGGGCGCGCCGCGACCGCGCGCCGCCTGCTCAACCCAGCGGTCAAGGGTTACCTGCTCGTCACCTGGCGGCCCGAGGAGCTGTCGGCCGAGGCCCTCGTCGGCCTCGACGCCGTGATCGCCCTCGGCTCGCCCCAGCCCGACAGCTTGCTCGTCGACCTGGCCGCGGCGGTCGCCGATATGCCCCGCGCCGAGATCGCCCGGCTACTCGAAGGGCCGCCCGGCCGCGCTGTGCTGGCCTGGCGACAGCGCCCCAGCCAGGGGGCACCCCCGCCGCCCTCGTGGGTGTCGGGGAAGATTATGAGGGGAGGCGCGGTGGCGTTCACCGTCGGCTTCCGGGTCACTCCCCATCTGCGCCACGAGCACAAGTACGACCAGTCCGGCGCCGAGCCCGCCAGCCGGTTCCACTTCCGGACCGAACCCGACACCCTCACCGGGGCGATCGCCGCCAACCTCGCCGAACTGGAAGCCGAGCTCGCCCGCTGCGACCAGGGCGTGCTGCGCCACCACTGCCCGCGCCACGACTTCTCCAGCTGGACAGCCGCCGTCCTCCGCGACAAGGCGCTCGCCGCCGACCTCAGCGCTGCCGAAGCCGCCGTCCCGGCGCAAAGCCCCGCCGCGGTCGTCGAACAGGCACGCCTGGCGCTCATCGCCGCACTCCAAGCCCGCCGCTGAACCCTTGAGTCTTGGCGATCACCCGGCGGACGTGCTCCCGGGCCGTTCTGGAGCCTGGCCCAGAGCCGCGATCTCCGCCGCATGCCCGTGGACACCCGGCATCGGCGCTGACGCGCCCACGCGTTGATCCTCCGCCTGCTAAACGAAGACCGCCGCTGGACGGCTTCCCGCGTCATGGCCCAGCACATCAGCCGACGCCGCACCCCGTCAGCTCATGCGCCGCAGCGGCCAGCCCCTCACAACACTGGTTCCCGCCTGACCGCCGCCCAGAATCGATGGCCCGTTGGCGGGGCTATTGCCCCGCCAACGGGCCATCACTGGGATATAACAGCCGGGGCCGGCGGCTGTCACGCCAGCCCGGGCCGCCGCGTCAGCCGAGGCCGTTCTGGCTGAGCCAGTTCTTGGCGACGGTGGCGTAGTCCTCCTTGCTCACCCCGATCAGCTTGTTCATCTGCAGCAGGTCTGCGGTGGTCAGCTTCGCCGACACCGCGTTGAGCGCGTTCACCGTCGTGGTGTTTACGCCGTTCTTGTAGACCAGTGGTGTCACGTTCTGCGCAGCGAAGAGGTTCTTCGGGTCCTGCAGCACGACGAAGTGGTTGAGCAGGATCGACGGATCGGTGGTGAACAGGTCCGCGGCCTGCACCTTGCCGCTCTTCAGCGACGCGACCGTGACCGGACCCGCCTCGTCGAGTGGCTGGAACTGCTTGAAGGTCAGGCCGTAGACCTTCTTCAGCCCGGGGATGCCGTCGGCGCGGGTCTTGAACTCGGGCGGGCCGCCGATCACCATGGTCGTCGCGTACGGGGTGAGGTTGGAGATCGACGTCAGGTGGTCCTTGGACGCGGTCGCGGCGGTGACCGTGATCGAGTCCTTGTCCTGCGCCGACGACGAGTTGAGGATCTTCACCGAGGTCGGCAGCTTCGCCGTCAGCGCGGCGTTCACCTGCGCGGTGGTCACGGCGGTACTGGTCGGATCCACCGACGTCGTCAGCAGCGCGCCGTTGTACTCCGGCATGACCGTGATCGCGCCCGAGACGACCTGCGGGTAGTAGACCTCGCGGGCACCGATGTTGAACCTGCGGGTCACCTTCACGCCCTTGGCCTCGAGGGCCTGCGCATAGATCTCAGCGAGAAGCTCGTTCTCCGGGAAGTTCGCCGAGCCAACGACGACGGTGCCCTTGGCGGCGCTGCTGCTGGCCAGTGGATTGGACGAGGACTTGCTGCTGCTGCTGCCGCACGCGGCGAGCGTGAGGCCGAGGGCGGCTGCCAGCCCAACCGCGGCGCCGCGGTATATGCGGGACATAGAACAGTTCCTTCCGTAGATTAGCTGGACAAGATCAGGAGGTTTGGGCCTGCTGGCGGATGCCAGCCGGTACGGCAAAGCGGCGGATACCGACGAAGATGACCTGAACGGATAGCGCGAGCGCGACGACCACCATGGCGCCGCCGCCGACCATGGCGTAATCGCTGCGGGCCAGCCCGTCGATGATGTAGCGGCCGAGCCCGCCCAGGCCGATGTAGGCGGCGATCGTGGCGGTCGCCACGACCTGGATCGCGGCGGTGCGCAGGCCGAGCAGGATCAGTGGGGTCGCGATGGGTATCTCCGCCCGGAACAGGATTTGCGAGGCAGTCATGCCCATCCCACGCGCCGCGTCCCTGACATCACGGTCGGCGCCCTGGACACCCTCGTACGTATCCACCAGGATCGGCGGGATCGCAAGCACTACCAGGGCGACGAGCACGGCGGCCGGTGAGCCGTTGGTGATGAGGAAGGCCAGCACTACCAGGCCGAGCGTCGGCAGCGCACGGCCCAGGTTTGCCAGGGTGACGATTATGAACCCGCCACGGCCCGTATGCCCGATCAGCAGACCGAGGGGCAGCGCGATCAGGGCCGCCACGGCGAGGGCGATGCAGGTGTACTCGAGGTGCTGGATGAGCCGGGCCGGGATACCGTCCGCACCACTCCACTGCTGTGCCTGGGTCAGCCAGGCCCACGCCGACTGGATCGCGTTCATGCTGCCGCCTCTTCGCGGGTCGAGTGCGACGCCCCTGGATCGGACCGGCGCCACGGCGTCAGCAGCCAGCCGAGCAGGACGAGCAGCGCGTCAGCGGCGAGCGCGAGGATGACGATCAGCCCGATCCCCGCGTAGATCTCGGTGGGAAAATCCCGCTGCTCCCCGTCGGTGAACAGAAACCCGAGGCCGCCGTTGCCGATCAGTTCGCCGACGCTGACCAGACTGATGCTGGCGACGGTCGCCACTCGCAGCCCGGCCATCACAACGGGGACGGCGATGGGCAGTTCGACCCTGGCCAGCCGCCGCATGGCGCCGAAGCCCATCGCCGTCGCCGACTGACGGACGGGTTCTGGCACCGAGCGAAGCCCGTCGACGACGTTCGGGACCAAGGTGGCCAAGGTGTACAGGGTGAGCGGGATGATCAAAGTAAGGTCGCGGGTCGAAGTGACGATTCCGGTGAACGGGATCAGGAAGATGAAAAGCGCTAGCGACGGGATGGCGTAGATGACGCTGGTAGCGCTGAGCACGGGCGGGTAGACCCAGCCCCACCGCACCGACAGGACGCCAAGCGGAATCGATATGACCAGGCCGAGCACGACCGGGATGAGTGCTAGGTACAGGTTGTTTCCCGCGAGCGAAATGAGTTCGCCCCTGTTGGCCGAGATCCAGCCCCAGTCCATCAGGCCGATCGGCTTTCGCCGCCAGCGGTATCACCGTCGCCGGATGTGAGGACGTGGATGGCAGCGAGTAGCTCGTCGTAGGACGTCACACCTACCACGCGCCCGTCGTCGTCGACGCCCGCGGCCTGCCCGCTCGGGGAGAGGATGGTCGCGTCGAGAGCCGCGCGAAGTGAGTCCGTGCTCGAATGGAAGGAGTGCCCACCTCCCTCGACCGGCGCCTCCGCCAGCGTGGAGCTCGCCGGAAGGTCATCGAGCTTCGCGACAGGTAGCCAACCCCGCGGCAGCCGTTCTGTATCTATTACAAGGAACCAGGACTGGCCGGACTCCTTCGCCCTGGCGCGGGCGTCGGCCACCGTGATCCGGTCCGGTGCCAGCGGATCGGTGTCCAGTTCCAGCGTGCTCGCTGGGAAGAACGACAGCCGACGGATGCCCCGGTCGAAGCCGAGGAAGTCCGCGACGTAGTCGTCCACGGGCTCGGCGAGCAGGCGGGCGGGAGGATCGACCTGGGCGAGCGTGCCGCCCGGCCGGAACACCGCCACCCTGTCGCCGACCTTGATCGCTTCCTCCACGTCGTGGGTGACGAACACGACGGTCTTGCGCAGTTCTGCCTGAATCCGCAGGAGTTCGTCCTGCAGGATGGCCCGCACGATCGGGTCGACCGCGCTGAACGGCTCATCCATGAGCAGCACTGGCGGATCGGCGGCAAGCGCGCGAGCCACGCCCACGCGCTGCTGCTGGCCGCCCGACAACTGGTGCGGGTACCTGCGCGCCATGTTGGCGTCGAGGCCGACGAGTTCCATCAGTTCGCCTGCGCGGCGGCGGGCCTTCTGTTTGCCCCAGCCGATGAGCACAGGCACGGTCCCGATGTTGTCCTCGATGGTGCGGTGCGGGAAAAGCCCCGCGTGCTGGATGACGTAGCCGATGCCACGCCGCAGCTTCGCCGGATCGGCCTGCTGGATGTCCTGGTCGTTGACGAAGATTTTGCCTTCGGTGAGGTCGATCATGCGGTTGATCATGCGGAGCGAAGTCGTCTTGCCGCACCCGCTCGGCCCCACAAGGACCATCGTCTGACCGTCGGGGACCTCAAGGTCCAGCGCGTTCACCGCAGGCACGGCCGAACCTGGGTACCGCTTCGTCACATGATCGAACCTGATCACGAACTGGCCTCTTCCGTCCTCCGGCCCCCGCACTAGGGGTAAAGCTATCGGGCTAGTGCTTCCCGTGCGTTCCTCCGGTATCCGGTAGTCCCCCCCGGATGCGCAAGGTGCGTTCCGGTGCCTGACGGGCAGGCCATGATTGGACGACTTTACCCTGTCTCAGGCCGGCAAAGTCGGGAAGCGACGCCCGGCGGCGTTGCGCGTGGCATCGTGTTCGCGCCACGCAGCGTAATCGCGTAGCGTAAATCGCGTCAGCCGACAGGCTGACCGGCGACGTTCCGCGCGCCCAGCGTCGACGCGGATCTCGCGGCCCGGGTCATGGCACTGATCTGCGCACATTTGTAGCACGCGCTCGCCGGGCACGTTCGGTAAGAACTGGGCGCCAGCCCGCATGACCTGCCGTCACCACCGGCCGCGGCGACGGCCGCGGTCACCGCGTTCGCCGTCGAAGCCCTGATCCCACCGGTTCCCTACCTGATCGGCGCAGTACGAGGCGTATCGCTCGGCGCCGCGTCGATCGCGGCGTTCACCGGCGGCGGGGTAGTCTCACGGCCTACCAACCGGCCGGTCTGGTGCGGTCCGCTGCCCAATTGGCGCTTGACGCTACCGCCGTGGCGGTGGCATTCGGGATCGGGTAGGTGGTGGGAACCGTGGCGTCGTAGCCGGAAGTCCCGGCGCTGGCGCGGTCCGAGCGGTCGGCGCTGGCGCGCTCCGAGCTGTCGACCCTGGCGCGGTCCGAGCGGTCGGCGCTGGCGCGGTCCACCCGGTCGGCGCTGGCGCGCTCCGAGCGGTCGGCGCTGGCGCAGTCCACCCGGTCGGCGCTGGCGCGCTCCGAGCGGTCGGCGCTGGCGCAGTCCACCCGGTCGGCCCTGGCGCGCTCGGAGCGGTCGGCCCTGGCGCGTCCCGCGCGGCGGGCGCTGCGCAGCAACAGGGCGCCGAGCAGTGCGCCGGTCGTGACGGCGGTGAGGTGGCCGACCGCCGTCACGTCCAAGTGAGTCACGCCGCGGAAGATATGCAGAGCGAGCGCGGCAAAGCCCACTGCGGCCGCCATACGCTGCAGGCGCGAGCCGTACAGGATCGCGGCCACAAGAGCGCAGACGATGACGTAGGACGGGCCGACGTCGACGATGGTGCGCGCCGAGGCCGGCAGCATCGCGTGGTCGACCTTGTAGCCGACGATCCCCTCGCTCACCAGCGTCCCTGCCACCTGCCCGGTCACCAGGAGCAATACGGTACGCACGTTCCCGAGCAGCCCGTTGACCGTGAACAGGCCGGCAGCACCGAGCGCCACCCAGGCGATCGCCGGGTCGCCAGGAATGAAGGCCGACGCCACCAGCGATCCGGCCGCGTTGTGGTGCAGGTTCATCAGGTTCGTACTGGACCAGGCGGCGAGATCTTCCTGGTCACGGCTCGTCAGGAACGCGTAGATCACCGCCAGGAGGCTGTAGAGGCCGAGGTAGAGCCACGCCACGGCATAGCGGCGGGACACCAGACGCCTAGCAGCGCGTGCCATCATCGCAATGTACGCTGGCCGGGCGCTGCCGACCAGCAATACAATCGTGATCGACACGTTAT
>Ga0335081_10002619_pt1 | contig 28335 bp, 27 predicted proteins | sample Lox_Sample_35_FD_206713 | JGI IMG/M metagenome (GOLD analysis project Ga0335081, IMG submission 206713) | Soil microbial communities from Loxahatchee National Wildlife Refuge, Florida, United States - Lox_Sample_3.5 | ecosystem: Environmental > Terrestrial > Soil > Wetlands | place: USA...
GATCCTTCGGCTCGATCTTGATGTCAATTTCGTCGGCTTCAGGAAGCACTGCAACCGTTGCGGCGGAGGTATGGATACGTCCTTGTTGCTCGGTCGCGGGGACCCGCTGGACGCGGTGCACGCCACTTTCGTACTTCAGCTTCGAATAGACCTTGTTTCCCTGAATGGATGCGACAATTTCCTTCACGCCGCCAACAGGGGACGGCGAGCTTTCGAGCACCTCGACGCGCCAACCCTGCGATTCCGCATAGCGCGAGTACATGCGGAAGAGCTCCGCCGCAAAAAGTGAAGCCTCGTCGCCACCCGTGCCGGCGCGGATTTCAACGATGACGTTTTTCTCGTCGTTCGGATCCTTCGGGACGAGCAAGAGCTTTAGTTCGCGCTCGACGATCTCGCGGCGCGCCTCGAGAGCCCGCTGCTCTTCGTGCGCCAATTGCTTCATCTCGGCATCGGTCGACTCGCCAAACAGCTGCTTGGCACCTTCTAGATCCTTTTCAATCTCTTTCCATTCGCGATACTTCGCCACGATCTCGCCCATCTCCGAGTGCATTTTGGCGAGCTTCTGGTAACGCGCCGAATCTGTGAGCACCTCGGGAGAGGAGAGCTCGTGCGTCATTTCTTCGTAGCGCGATTCAATCTGATCGAGTTTTTCGTACAGCGTCAGTGCCGCCATGGGAGTACCTCGAGACAGCCGGAAAATTGAACCTAGAAAATAGAAACGAGAAATTACCTATGGGCATCGCTCCCGAAGGAGCGGAGAGGAAGTGCTAATGGAATGAAGCAAACGTCGCCATCACTCAAAACATTATAGTGATCATGGCGCTGAGCGTCAACCCGAGTGCTGCCCTGGCGGCGGATTCGCTTCAAGCTCAAAGCCGGGTTTGGCTCGCCGGGGCTTCGATGCTACCGATTGTTTGAAGCAAGACGGTTGGTAGGTTCGTGCGAAGCGCTCGTGTCTGATCTGAAACGGGGGTTAGGAAACGATGCCCTATCGCTCGACGATGTGATCGTTGATCCATTTGAGGATTTGGGCGAACCGGAACTCTCCTGTCGGGAGCAAACGCATGATGAATTCAAAAGCTGCGCCGGGATCCACCGCCAAGTCAAATCCATTTACGAGTAGAAATGTGTGTGCGGCTGCGAAGGCGATACGCTTGTTCCCGTCGAGAATCGGGTGGTTGTTCCCGAGAGACTCCATGAGGGCCGCGGCTTCCTCTGCGACGCTCGCGTAGCACCCCGTCTGAGGACGGAACACCGCGGCTTCTAGCAAACCACTGTCTCGAATTCCGTGGATTCCGCCGTACTGTTCGATTAGCTGCTCGTGAACGGCGAGAACTTCGGCGATGGTGAGGTAGGTGCGTTCTGACACTTACTCGGCCAGTTTCTGGTAAAGGTCCCGAAACTTTTCAACCGATCGGCGGTAGGCTGCCATTACTTCCGGGCGCAGGAGGCGTTGAGAAGGAACGACGTTGTGGAGGTAGTGCTCGATGGCCTTCTCGAGAAGATATCGCTGGGATTGCCCATTTTCTTTCGCAACCGCTACAAGCTCCTTGTAGAGCTTGGAATCGATCGCCGGTCCGATCTTTACTGTGCCTTTGGCGGCCATCCCTAAGAAACCTCGACAGCTGAATTGTATCGGGATATTCTGCCGTTAGCAAGATATATCTAGATTTATCTAGAAGTCGCCGCAACCGAAACGCAGGTCACGGCGATTGCGGCGACGGTACGGTTCCGGTTCCCTTGACACCTTACGCCGTTTGCGTAAAAATATACGCATTATGCGTAAGTCGCCACTTTTGGACGCGCTCTTTCCCGCGATCCGCCAGGAGCTCCTAGCGGCCACGCTCCTTTCTTCCGACAAGTGGTGGTATCTGTCGGAACTCGCTTCGTACCTGAAGACCTCTCCGTCCAGCCTCCAGCGTGAGCTGGATTCTCTAACGGAAAGTGGCATTTTAGAGCGCAAACAGGACGGGCGCAGGACCTACTACAGAGCGCGCAAGGATTCACCCGTCTTTGACGACCTTCGCGCACTGTTTTCGAAGACGGCCGGAATCGTTCCTGCATTGCGGGCTGAACTGATAAGATTCCGCGACAAGATACACTGGGGAGCGATCTACGGCTCGTTCGCTCGCAGCGAAGAAGGCGCAGAGAGCGACGTAGACGTCCTGATTGTCGGCGACATTTCGTCGGCCGACCTGTTTCCTGCGCTTCGGCGCGTGGAGCGGCAGTTTGGCCGTGAAGTGAACGTCAAGCGCTATTCGGAGAAAGAATTTCGCGATAAGATGCGCGACGGCGACCATTTCTTGAGATCTGTGGTCAAAGGCAAGCTCGTGTCGCTGATAGGCTCTCCAGATGAGTTGGAAGAAGCTGCTCTCGGAACGTAAAGTCCACACCCACAGCACCAGCAAGAAGGAACTCGATGCCTTGCGCGAGCTGATCGCGCGCGATTTGGCCGATGCAGGAATCAAGGGATTATCGGCAGATCGCCAATTTGCAACGGCCTATAATGCGGCGCTACAAACAGCCAAGATGGCGATCGCCTGCGCTGGGTATCGCCTTGCAAGCGCGCCAGGCCACCATCGTTTGACATTCGAGGCGGCGCGTCTGGCCGTCGGACCCAGAGCTAACAAGTCTCTCGACTACCTCGAAGCGTGCCGGCGCAAGCGAAATGACATCGATTACGACTACGCATCCGTGGCCACTGAGACCGAAGCGGCAGAGATGATCGCTGAAGCGCGGTCTTTTCTCGAACTCGTCGAAAAATGGATCGCAACTCACCATCCCAAGCTCCGATGGTGATGCTTCCGCGTAGCGAGATTCTGCGTCGGATCACCGCTCGAAGAAGATTACTTCTTGCGTTTGCCCGAAGCTGAAAACAGCGCTCGCCCGGTGATCTTGTACGCGTCGAATTCCCCGGTAACCCATGTCCTGCTCGCCGAGATCCATCTCCCGCAGAGGAATTACGCCGCGTTCGTGGAAGACTTGGACATTTATCTCAAGCTCGATCTGGATAGCTCCTTTAGCGTTAGGACCATACCCGCGAGAGCAGAGGCGCAGCGCAGACCGTCCCAGAAACTGACCAGTTCTACCGCCGACAAATCGGGTCCGTGAGCGCGCGCCACCCAAAACCGAAGCAAAATTGAAACAGGATCTTGGCGACGCTTTGCCGAAGTGACTAGCTGCCATCTCGTCGCAAACTCTCACAGTTTCCTTTTCGACTCCTCGATGAATGCCTACTCCCTAATTGCTCGGACAGATTTCTAGCAAGCGAACTTTTTGGCGTCTGGCCTCCAGCCGTCAATCGGCCCGGCTTGCCGTGTCCCGCATTCTGGCCAGTTGATTGAAGTGCTACCTGCGCGGTGGTAGGCTGCACGCCAGCAAGGGAGGACCCTCCGCTTAGTCTGTCGAATGAGCGCCACCGGAACAAAACTCGAGCAGGCGGCTGCGGTCTCCGCGCAGGCGCTGGGCACGATCAGGCAAGTTCTCGAGGAGTTGGGCGCCGGACGCGGCTTGGAAGAGCTTGCTGCGCGTGGCCCGGCGGCTCATCTCGAACGCGAACTTGGACTTGGAAGTCTGGAACGTGTTGAATTGATGCTCCGGCTCGGCGACGTCTGTGGCGTGCGCTTGCCGGATCGTATCGTCGCTAGTGCGGAAACCGTTCAGGACCTGATCGACGCGCTTATCTACGAGGGCCTGCGAGAAAGCCTCCCAGAAAAGCCTCAGGATGTCGCGGCTCGCGCGGCAACCACCGTTACACCCGCTCTCTCCCCCGAACATCACCCGAACCTTGAACAGCAAATTCGCGAAGCAGAGACGCTCACCGAAATACTGCGGCTTCGCGGCCTCGCTGAACCGAATCGAGAGCACATCCACCTCTACGAAGATGACGAGCGCCTAAAGGTCATCACGTACGGCGAGCTTTACGAGCGTGCGTCAGCTATGGCGGGCGAGCTTAAGCAGAGAGGTCTCGAATCCGGCCAGACCGTAGCGATCATGCTGCCGACGTGCGCGGAGTTTTTCTTCACGTTTGCAGGGATTCTGTTGGCGGGTGGCATTCCTGTGCCGCTTTATCCACCGTTCCGCGCCGACCGCATTGCGGAGTATGCGACCCGGCAGGCGAATATTCTGCGCAATGCCGAAGCGAGATTCTTAGTTACGTTCAGGTAGCAAGAACGACGGCAATGCAACTCTCACGTTTTCGCAGATCACGGTCGCCGGCACCGGTTTCAGTCAGACGGGACTATCTACGTCCACCACAATCGCGGCGGGCGGCAGCACGACTTTCAACGCAATCTTCACACCATCCTCTGCGAGTCCGGTTACGGGAAGCATCACGCTCACGACGAACGGCACGCCATCTCCGCTCGTGATCAACTTGTCCGGCACCGGAGCCGCCGCGACCTTCTCTCTTGGCGCGAATCCGTCGAGTTTGTCGTTCGGCAACGTCGGTGATGGAAGCAACACTTCGCTCACGACGTCGGTGACGAACAACGGGAACTCGAACATCACGATTTCGAGCGTGACAACGACAGGCGCAGGATTTAGCGCCAGCGGAATCTCGAACGGCACTGTGCTTACACCTGGACAGTCCGCGACTCTAACCGTGACGTTTGCACCGACGACAGCAGGCGCCGTGAGCGGCGCGAGCGTGACGATCGCAAGCAATGCGACCAACTCGCCGACGACGATCAGCCTGTCCGGCACGGGAACGCACACTGTTTTGCCGCAGTGGTCGACCAGCTCAACGTCCGGCGTGACATACAACGTCTTTCGAGGAACCAGCAAAGGAGGGGAAGGAACATCGCCCATCAACCCAACGGCGATCTCCGGAACCACCTATACGGACACGAACGTGACCTCTGGCCAGTCGTACTTCTACACCGTCGAGGCCGTGAATTCAGGCGGGAGCAGTACCGCCTCGAACGAGGCACAGGCGAACATCCCTTAGGGAGAACTGCAAAAGAGAAATTGTTTTAGAGAAAAATTCCGGAAGCAAGCGGCAAGGGATGTCTCAGAAGTCGGTAGTGGCTGTCGAGCCGGACAGGTACCTGTAGCTGTCCCACGAGTGTACCTGCGTCCAGCACCTTCCTGGTTTGTCCAGCGGCACAATTGCTATTTCATAGGGGTACGCACATTTCGCGAAGTGCTCACGCTCGCTGGCTCTCACGTTTAAAGGGTGTAATCCTCTCCCGCCGTCTCCCTGCGCTCATTGCGACGGTTGCTTTCGCCGGGTTACTTAGCGCGGCAGGATGTGGCATGACGGGAACGACGAAGGGGGCAACCGGTGGGGGATCTTCCGGCGGGGGAGCGCCCGGAGGGGACGTCTCTCCGGGTGTGCTGACGCCGGGATCCTCGAGCGTTTCTTTCGGAAGCGTCACGGTTGGCTCTCCAACGTCACAGCCCGTCCTGCTCACGAATACGGGCAGTTCGAATGTTACGATCTCATCCGTATCTGTTGCCGGTGGCGGCCTGACCGTTAGCGGTGGATCGAATGTGACGCTGACTGCCAATCAATCCGTCACGATTTATGTCAATTTTGATCCGACGGGACCCGGAGCAGTAAAGGGCGAGCTTACGGTATCCAGCAACGCGTCGAATTCAAATCTACAAATCGGTGTCACCGGCACGGGAATCGCGCAGGCCGTGCAACATACCGTGAGTTTGTCATGGCAACCGAGCACGTCTGTCGTCGTGGGCTATTACGTGTATCGCGGCCCGGCGTCGAACAGTCTGTCGAAGCTAACCGGTACGATTGACATGCTTACGAGCTATAGCGACAGTTCGGTGGCGGGCGGTCAAACCTACGTCTATGCGGTGACATCGGTTGACTCCCAGAATGTAGAAAGCACCAAGTCAACGCCCATCACCGTGACGATTCCGAACAATTAGAACCTCGGCGCACAGTCATCCAGTCGGCGACCGGCCTAGGATCGGATGTGCCATCACGAGCGAGCACCTTTTGCGGTTCTGATAAAAACCAACAGCGCCCCCGATCCATCTTCACACGAGAGCATTCTTTCCGTCCCACTTACAGGTCTGGAATGTTGCGCAATTTGTGCGTTTTCCACTGTTTTTGCTGCCGGCTGCGATCTCCACTGTTGCGGCACGGACGAACGTTTTTCGATCATGAGGGAGCTGCACGTGGTGAGGTTCCCACGACACGATTGAAATTGAAAAATCAGCGATGCCGGGCATTTATTTCATGACCAGCGAATTTCTTTCCGACGCAAAATCCCCTGCCAGGGACCGTGGCATGCCGGGAATTCGCATCGTGACGCTCCCTGCAGACAAATACGATTGTGCGCGTTCGCAAGCCGGGAAAATCGGTATTGCCAGAGATGAAAGTATCGTTTAGATATGCGAACATCCGGCGAGGTCCAAACCGTGCGAACAGTCACACACACCGACTTTTCGATACCAATGCTCGATCTTCACGCGCAATATGACTCCATTCGAGACGAGGTTCGTGTCGCTCTGAATGAGGTATTGGAATCCCAGCACTTTATTCTCGGCCCGAACGTGGAGTTGCTCGAAAGCGAGATCGCCGCCTATTGCGGATGCCGATTCGCAGTGGGTGTAGCTTCCGGCACGGACGCGCTGACGTTAGCTTTGTGTGCCGCAGGCATCTGCTCTGGTGACGAAGTTCTCGTTCCCGCTTTCAGTTTCATCGCCACCGCGGATTCCGTCAGTTCGCTGGGTGCTACACCGGTATTCGTAGACATTCAGCCGGAAACCTTCTGTATCGATCCCGAAAAGCTCGGCGCCAAGCTCGGCTCGCGGACGCGCGCGATCATCCCGGTTCACCTGTTCGGTCAATCTGCCGATATGGACCCGATCCTTGCGTTTGCACGTGACCACGGTTTGAAGGTGATTGAGGATAACGCGCAGGCAATCGGTGCCACGTATCGCGGGAAACGCACAGGAAGCCTCGGGGACTTTGGCTGCCTTAGCTTTTTCCCCAGCAAGAATCTCGGGGCATACGGAGACGGGGGAATGATCCTCACCGATTCCGAGGAGGCGAATCGTCGACTACGCTCACTTCGCAGCCATGGGAGTGTCAAGAAATACGTCAGCGACGAACAGGGCTGGAACAGCCGACTGGATGAGCTGCAGGCCGCGATTCTTCGTGTGAAACTGCGCCACTTGGACAGCTGGTGCAAAGCGCGGCGCGTCAACGCGGCGCGTTATGATGCATTGTTGGCGAGAGTGCCCTGCGTCGTGCGTCCCCACGTGGGTGGTTGGGGCGAGCATGTTTTCCATCAGTATACCGTTCGGATACCGAGGCGTGACGACGTGCAGAAGGGTTTGGCAGATGAGGGAATCGCGAGCGCCGTCTATTATACTGTGCCGTTACATTTGCAACCCATGTACCAGCATCTCGGGTCTCGGCCTGGAGACCTGCCGGAATGTGCGCGCGCCGCGGGAGAGGTTCTGTCCCTGCCCATCTATCCGGAACTCACCGAGGCCCAGGTCGAGCGTATCACTGAGGTGATCGCGCGAGTGCTCAACTAATTGCGGTCATCCTTCGGCAGAATCGGCGCGGTCCCGAACGGAAGGCGACAGCGGCTGGCCGGATAACATCTCGGATTCGCTAAGGGCGTACAGGGCCAGTTCGACCCTGGTGGACAGCCCAAGTTTTTCAAAGATCCGGAACATGTAGTTCTTGACGGTGTGTTCGGAAACGTTCAGTTTGAGCGAAATTTCTTTGTTCCTCAAGCCCTCCGCCACGAGGTTCGTAACTTGCTGCTCCCGCTGAGTCAAGAATCGCATGCCACCGGTCTTGATCAGCTGCATCGGTTTGAACTTAATGAGGACCTCCAGGAGAAACTCCAGTTGCGTGTTGCTAATCCAGACCTGGCCCTGGCGCACCGAGAGGATGCACTTCGGAAGAGTGCTGTATGAGGAGTCACGGCAAAATACTCCGCGCGCTCCAAATCGAAAGGAGTCGACGATAAGTTCGGGCTCGTTGTTGTTCAACAGCATGACAGCTGCGGTGTCCGACGCAGTTGCACGCAGCTGGTGCAGCACCCGGAATCCTGATAATCGCCCATCGGGCAGTTCGGCGCTGATGACGGCAACGTCGGGCTTCTGGCTTTCCAGGGCTCGACAGGCGTCGGGTGCGTCGGCCGAAACGGCCTGAACGTCAAATCGGTATCGGCTGCGCCTCAATGAAGCCGCTATCAGCTGGCCACCCATGCGGGTAGCGTCGGCAACGAGGACACGTAACCTCCCGTCCGAAACTGGTTTCGGCCGTGCGATAGCGTTCACGATGCGCTCGCTTGATGGCTGCGGTATTGTACGCATTTAGGTGTCCAATGCAATCAGGCAGTTAGCCAGCCAATCGGCGGCGCCGCTCTCCATGCGCCTCAGGATGGGCGGACGGCAGGGAATCTGCCAGAAAACTCAGAGGTTCTGCGCTCGTTCCGTCTCCGCAATTGCGGTAGGCGTATGTCAGACTCGGTTCTTTACTCCGCGTGCCAATCAGAGAAGAAAGGAACGGGGGCGTAACCTAATATGCAAAGAAATTCCACAGATGAGTCACAAAGTGTCGACGCAGTTCTCGGCAGGTTTGTCGCAAGCGCTACGCGAACGACCCGTCCTGGGACTTCCAGAACCCGGTCGAAACCACGTCCGGCTTCACCCTCGCTTGAGCGATACTAAGGGCCCCCAGTAATTTCGGCGCTTCCCCCCGTGCCCCAAATATCGGCCCTCTTGATGCTCTTTTGCGCGTGTTGCCTCCCCTGGGAGAGCCCATTCACCTGTCCAGCCAGCCTGTTCGGTTTTGACCGATCACGACAGGACCTTACCGCGGAGAGACGCGTCCGCCGCCTTTAACGTAAGAGACGATGGCCACCAAGCGGCGCGACTGGCAAGTACTTTATTCTCAATTCAACTCTTAAACGGTGCCCTGGACTACGAACTTTAGGCCTGACGAAGTCTAAGCGAATCGAGATGTGCTCCTCTCGGGTCGAGCACGCGAACCCATGTGACCTTCTACCTCTTGTCGCATCCGAACAACCTCGATAGCTTTGCTGCCCACGCGCCAGGGACTTTATGACGCGCGAGGTTTGAAACACGGATGGCGCGCGGAACACCGAAGCAGGCCACAGAACTGAGAAAGGCGGTACGTTACCCGTTAAGCGCTTCAGCGCTGTTTTCGTGGGAACGACCGGATCACGATAACGTGCAGGCGGAAGGGATCACTCGAGACATCAGCGTACAAGGCGCTTACGTGTACAGCACGAGTTGTCCGCCTGTTGAAAGCGCAGTGGAACTGGAGCTCCTGCTCCCGCCGCTGAGAGGCACGATTCCAACGGCAACGATCAAGACGAAAGGCCGAGTGCTTCGCATCGAGGAAGGCGCTGCAGATATTTCGAGACGGGGTTTTGCCGTGGTGGCCGAAGGGTTCAAGGTTGGGTCTGAGCCAGTGAAGGAACTGCTGGCTCGTATCTCGCGAGAACGGCAGAGGACCCACTGAGTAGATTCTGAAATCGAAGGCCGCGTGCGCAGCCATGCCTTGCGTTCAGGTTGAGAGTTATCAGGGCTGCGAGGCTTCGGTTACGTGGGATGTGGGAAAAAGGCTCATAAGGATGTAAGTCACAGGGCGAAGCTGTGTCTCTCAATTCCCAATGGATGGCTGGCGGCGGGATCGAGCGGGCCTGGTACGCACTTTATACGCGTCACCAGCATGAGAAATGCGTTGCCGGTACGCTTACCGGACGGGGGTTTGAAATCTTTCTCCCGCTCTATAACGCGCTTCATCGATGGAAGGATCGAACGAAACAGCTTGCCCTCCCGCTTTTTCCATCGTACGTGTTCGTCCAAAGCAGTCTGGACCGCCGGACGGATATCTTGTCTGTGCCCGGGGTATTTGGTTTCGCCGGAAGTCCTGCCCGGCCTAGCGTCATCCCTGATATCGAGATTGAAGGTATCAGGCGCGCGATGCAAAACAACCTTCTGATTGAACCGCATCCGTTCTTAGACTGTGGCGATCGGGTTCGAGTTGTAAACGGCCCTCTGCAGGATATCGAAGGAATTTTGGTCCGGAAGAGAAATCGGTTCCGGCTGGTGTTGTCAATCGAAATGCTTGGAAGGGCAGCGGCCGTCGAAGTCGATGCCGCCGCAGTCGTGCGTGTGTCGAGGCGGAAACTCGTACCATCGCCTCCCACTCCGCGAGGCGTCGCGGCGCCTGCGAAGTGCGCCTAGCGGTCTGAATGCGAATTCGATGAATGGATCGCATGCATTTTATCAAGACGGTGGACAGTGGGAGCTCCCAACCGGCAAAGGTTAAACGTATGAGCAGAATTTTCGATTCGTTATCGACCGCGTCAGGACATGGCGCGAACGCAGCACCGAATCCTCGCCCCGGATTGCCTCCCACGCGAGAACAGCTCCACGCCCCGGCTTCCGCCGAGGATTCGACGAACGCCGGAAATCAAGGCGCGCCATTGACGTTACCACCCTTATCAAAGGACCAGCCAAGTCAAGCGCCTATATCTAACGGTCACGAATGGTCGCCCGACGCAAGCCGCCTGCTGTTTCAGAACAACAACGGCAAACACATCGCCGCCATCGAACAGTTTCGTAACGTGCGGTCGCGGCTTTGGCAAATTCGACAGCGACAACCGTTCTCAAGAATTTTGGTCTGCAGCGCTCGTCCCAAGGAAGGGAGAACCTTTGTAGCAGCGAATCTCGCTCATGCACTGGTCCGGCAGAAAGGTCGACGCGTGCTCTTGATCGACGGCGATCTGAGGAATCCCGGCCTGCACACCTATCTGGGGGCCTCGCGCGAGCCGGGCCTTTCCAACTACCTCGCTGCGAATGCGGATCGTTCAGAGATCGTACAGAGCGGCTCGATTCGAGATCTTTCGTTCATTCCCAGCGGCGCGCCCAGTCCCGAGGCGGCAGAGCTGCTCTCCAACGGGCGGCTCGAAGTACTGCTAAAGGACTGCGGCAACTATGACTGGATCGTCGTCGATTCACCATCCCTAGCAACCGTGTGTGACGCGAGCATTCTCTCCGATGTCTGCGACGGCATTTTGTTGGTCGTCGAAGCAGCAAAAACTTCTATCGATCTCGCGGAGAGAGTACAACGCGAGTTCGACAAGCCAATGCTAGGCGTCGTGTTGAACCGGCTGAATGGTGCGGGGAACCACAGTCAGACGAAAGCCACTGCGTAGGGACAAGAGGGACCATGAGTGGATCAACGAAGTGCCGTCGCGCAATGGACATGAGCAAGCTGTTGCGCTTCACCCTGTGCGTGCTCGCATGGCCGGCACCGATTTTGACGGCGCAGCAAGGGACGGCGGTACCTACGCCGGATGATACGCGGGTGGGCACGCCACAGCTAACCATCCGAGCTTCGCAGCAACAGATGGACGAGCGTTACCGGATGGGACCCGGCGACCTGCTGGAAATCACCGTGTTCGAGTACCCAGAATTGGCTCGGGAGATAAGGATCGATGGCAATGGGATGATCGGCATGCCTTTGCTGGACGGAAAAATCCAGGCAGCGTGCCAAACACCGGACGAACTCGAACGGGACTTAGCGAACCGCTATCTTGAGTATCTCAAACGGCCGCAGATTCAGGTCCTGGTCAAGGAATACAGTTCTCAACCCCTCGTGGTTGTGGGAGCAGTGACGAAACCGGGCACGACGCTCCAGCTCGAACGACGCGTCCGCGTGCGTGAAATGCTTGCGCTCGCCGGTGGGCTGTCTCCCGATGCGGGGAAAGTATTGCAAATCATTCACGACGATAACTTTGTCCGGCTCTGTAGCGCCGCCGACCCTTCCGGCGCGGCCGGCACATCGCAATCGGAGGTAACAACTGTTGACCTGGACATGTCTACCAGCGGACTGGATCCCTACCTCAATCCGGGTGACATCATAAACGTACCTCAGGCCGACCAGGCGTTCGTGGTCGGCAACGTATACAAGCCGACGCCGATTTCTCTGAGCCAAGACATTACGGTCACTCATGCCATTGCCATGGCCGGTGGAACGCTGCCCGATACCAAGGTCAAGCAAGTCCGGATTATCCGGCACGTGGAAGGAACAGTCGGGAACATGCAGATTGTCGTCAACTTGGAGGATATAAACCGCAACAAAAAGGAAGATCCCCTGCTTCGAGCGGGTGACATCGTATACGTACCGCAAGCGGAGCTGGCCAAAGCTGCTAAAGGACTGGCGGTTGCTCTAACTGCGATTTGGGCGGGATATGGCGGGCTAACGGTCATCAATCGATAAGACGGCGTAGCGACGCCGTCGTCTTCACCAGGAACTATCAAATGAGAGACGATTCTGTGAAATTCGACGCACTGGCAAACCAATCCCACAACGGGCAATTGTTGCCAACAGAGCCGCCCGCGCTGATGCGGCGCGCCGATTGGCAGGTACAGCGCGACGTCCGTCTTCGCGACTATTGGAGAATTACGCAGAACCACGGGAAGAAGGTTCTTGCCATCATTGGGTTCTCCATGTTCATCGGGTGCGCCATGTTGTTGTTGTCGCCCGATTACTACCGGGCCACCGCGAGGGTAGAGGTAAACCCGGCGAGCCTCACGTCCGAGATCACATCACAGCCGATCGATGCGGATGGGGTGTTGAACTATCCCGTATACCTGAATACGCAAGTGCAGTTCATTAAGAGTCCCGCCTTGTTGGACCGCGTCGTGGAAGCGCTCGATCTGGAGCACGATCCCACGTTTCGCAGGCACATGGTCACGGGGGGCCATTTGACAAGCAGGCTCATCCACTTGGGCTACCTGGGACCGAAAGAGGATGATCGCCAATCGGCCGCCAAATCACTCCTGACGCAATCTCTCGAACCGTCCACTTCTACAGAAGAGCTCATCAAGGCGGAGCGAATGCTGCCGCTTGTCACGGATATCCAGAAGAAGCTTCGGATCGAACAGGTCAAGGAGTTGGGGACCATTTCCCGCGAAACGCATTTGATCGATCTGACGTATCAGGACCGCAGTCCACAGCTTGCGACAAGAATTGCTAACGCTGTTGCAGACGCTTTGGTGTTGCTCAATCGAAAGAACAAGGCTGTGACATACGGAGCGGCCAAACAATATTTGGCCGAGCAGGCAGCGGAAATCCAGGGACAAATAAGCAACCAGGAGCAGGATCTCCTGACCTACGCAAGAACGCATCAAATCCTTTCACTCGATCCCGGCGAAAATACGGCGCTTGACCGCCTGGGGGCTTTGAATAAGGAGCTGGTGGAAGCGGAAAATGACCGGCGGCTGGCCGAAGCCGCGTATCACGCGATCTCCGACCCGAAAGCTGCCGACGCTGCGGCGGAGCAAGACGCTAAACAGATTGTCGAGGCGCGAGCCAACCTCGCAGCCCTTCGAGCAAAACGAGCGCAATTACTGGTGGGCACAACGGACAAATGGCCCGAGACGCAGCAAGTCAACCAGCAAATCGCGGAGCTGGAGAAATATCTCGGGGAAACACGCGAACGGGCGACGCTCACCGAAGTCACCAATCTGGAAACGCGTTACCATCAAGCCGCGGAACATGAGCAGTCTTTGCGCCAAGCCTTCGATCAGCAACGCGCAGTCATGCTCAGTCAGAACGAAGCCGCGGTCACCTACCGTCTGATGCAACAAGAGAGTGAAAGCTACAAAACTCTGCTGACGGAGTTGTTGTCGCGGGAGGGCGCCTTCGACGTCGAGCAGGCCAAGAGCGCCGATAATATTCGCGTGGTCAATTATGCGAGTGTGCCAGACCCGTCCCGGCCTGCCGGCCCGCTGCGTTCGCTTTGGCTGCTCTTGGTCGCACTGCTGTCAACCGGGCTCGCAGTTGTGACGGCACTTGTTTGCGAGCATTGGAACAACACTTTGCGATCCACCGAGGATATCGAAGCCGTACTTCATTTGCGGACCTTGGGGTCGATACCCACGGTCGATGGTCTTAGGGATCGCCTTACTTCGCCGAATGGTCTCGGCCTTCACAATTGGACGAAAAGAGAAAAACTCGTCGCACCCAAGTAAAAGAGAGCGCCTCAAACGATCTACTGCGGGCGCTATCGGATTCCTCTCGACGAAGCGACTCCCATCTCCGCTGAGTGCTAATCGTTCTTCGCGGGAGCGGTGACATCGGACGCGGGCTCACAAGCAACTCCTCCATCGAAGCTGCACACGGGAAAAGGACGGCGATTCGGTCGCTGCACGTGATCCCCGGCGGCTCACGCGACGCTTCCTATGACTTCGCCAGAAGGGACGCGCTTGCGTTAAAGACCGTTGGAGTCGACGTGAGGCTTTTTGTGTTGGTTTCGCGGACCTCGTTGCCGTCCTTGCTCAGAGACTATTGGCATTTGCGAAGAGAGATTCGTGCATGGAGTCCTCATCTTATTCATGCGCACTATGGAACTGTTACGGCATTCCTGTGCGCCTGCGCAACAAGGCTTCCTTTGGTACTGACCTTCCAAGGGAGCGATTTGAACGGTGATCCAAGCATCAGCGTCCTGCGATCGAAGTTGGGGCACTTGATGTCTCACCTGGCAGTTCTCCGCGCGCACCACGTACTTTGCGTCAGTGAGCAATTAAGGACAAGGCTGTGGTGGAGGCATGAGCGAATCTCCGTCTGTCCGAATGGCGTCAATCTGAGACTGTATTGCCCTCAACCGAGAGACGAGGCCCGCTCCCGATTACAGTGGGACCTACGAGAACGCATCGTTCTTTTTAATGCGGGAGGGAATCCGAAAGTCAAGAATCAAAACCTCGCAGAGGCAGCTATTCAATCGGCAGCGAAAATCTGCGGGGACATTCGTTTGGTGATTCTAGACGGTACTGCCCCTCCGGAACAGATCCCTGTGTTATTAAACGCGGCGGACTGTCTGCTGGTCACCAGTGTTTCGGAAGGTTCGCCCAGACTTGTCCGGGAGGCTCTTGCTTGCAATTTGCCGGTCGTCTCGGTACGGGTAGGCGATATTGAGCAACAGCTGAGGGACGTGGCTCCCTCGGCTCTGGTCGATGCCGATGCAGGCCAGTTGGGGGCTGCTCTCGCTAAGATTCTCGAGCGTCGTCAGCGAAGCAACGGACGGGAAAGCGTGCGCCCTCTGGCAACCGAGAGAGTGGCGGACCGGATGGGGAGCTTGTACCGCACGGTCCTAGGGAACGCTAGGAAGAAGGCCCAGCTCAATAGCGCACTTACGGATCCCGCATGAGCTACTACGCTGTCTTGTCGGTCGCTTCCATCCTGATTCTGCTTGGAGCGGTCCTGATCTGGCGCAAAACCAAGACGATTGCGTTCCCCCTAGGAATCGCGATGCTCTACTACTGGAGCTTGTTCGGCGGTTGGTTCCTGACCCTGGATTTGCGCGGCGGTGACAGCGGCATGCGCTATCAGTATCTGTTCTATAGAATTCTTCCGGTACATCTTGACTCTGAATATCTGTGGACTTTAATCCTGTATGCCATCTTCATTCTGACCATCGAACTCACCGTGCTTTACTTTCTCAAACGGCCCAGGAAGGTCGCTGCCGGCAGGGCACCCATTCGGATTTCCCATTTCAAAATCTTGGTCATTGCCCTCGTAGCGGGATTGGCCGGTTTCGCGCTGGTCAGGGACTCCATGGGCAGAGCGGCTGAACTACGCATGTCCCCGTATGAGTTAGGGCGGAATGACGGCGAGGTTGCGCCTGTTCTTGCCGTTTACCAACTGTTGGATCGCGCGGCCCTCGTGGCACTGTCTACCGGATTGGCCATTTTTCTGTCCGGAAGCAAAGCAAGATATATCGCGGGCAAGCGAACGCCCACCGGTCTGGTTGGCTACCTCCTGCTGCTCGCAGGCATGTACTGGCTGAACTTGGAAATGGGAAACCGGAATGCAATGGTCGTCGCCGCGATAGGGGCGGGATTGTTTTATCTGGCCAACACCATCAGACCTAGTGCGCTCGTGTTCGTCGCATGTCTGGTGCTGGGGATCGCCGCAGTCGGCATAGTGGGCCTGACGCGTGGCAATGTGTTTGGCGCCATCGACAGCATGGGTTGGTGGACCACGATCAAGAACGCGATCCTAGACAACCAATTCAGCAATGAACCGTTTGCGGCTCACATGTCATTGTACGGCTGTCTGTCAAGGAGGATTCCGGTTACCTACGGCTCCAGCTTTGCGTTCCTGGCGATGTCGGTTATCCCCGTGATTTTCGGCGTGCAACGCCCGCCTGACATCTACCAATACTATGGCCACAACGTCGGAGCGCTCGAAGGTCAAGGGTATACGATTCATCATGCGGCCGGGTGGTACCTGAACTTTGGAGCTCCGGGTGTGCTGGTGGGTGCAGTGATCTTGGGTTGGCTCTGGGCGATCCTTTTCAACAAATTCTGTGCGAGCCATGAACAGGCCGGATACTGGCGTCGCCTGTTCGCGATCCTGGCCTTCTGGAGCTTCACCGCCTTCATACCGGACCTCGTCCGAGCGGGCCCAGAAGCCTATAAGAGCGTCATTGGGGAGTGCTTGCTCATGCCCACACTCATCTTCGGGATCGCGGGAATCAAGCTAGTGCTCGAACGAAATCGTCCAGTACTCGCACCTCTTTGAGAGGAGACCTCAGTCACAAAGTTCTCGTGGGATCACTGACCGCTAACTCAAAGCAAGACATAAAGACGAAAGCGTTGTCCACGCGGGCCGGCAACGGCCGGCAAGGAGTAATCGGAGAAGATGAAAGTGCGGCGCGCCTGTCTCGCAGTAATGGGGGGCTGCATTCTGCTTGTTCTCGCCGCCGGGCAGACCTACAGCCACGACTCTGCCAACCAGCGCACCGTGTGGTACGTTTCGCCGAACGGAAAACCTGGCAATTCCGGGCGTATTTCCGACCCCCTCGACCTCTCCACGGCTCTGAGCGGCCGACCCATCGGACCGGGAAGCACCGTATTTTTGCGGGGCGGCACTTATGCGGGAGTCTTCACCAGCCGGCTGACGGGCACAGAGGCCCAGCCGATTGTGGTGCGTTCCTATCCAGATGAGCAGGCCACCATCGCCGATGATAGAGCGAGAGCCGGGGCGGCAACTCTGAATGTCTTTGGAGCGTGGACAGTCTATCGGGATCTCGAAGTGACCAATCGGAATCCAGACCGGAGTTTTTCTCCACAATACCGCCCCATGGGCCTGGAGATTCAGGCGCCTCACACCAAGTTCATCAATCTTGTTGTACACGATACGGGCCATGGCTTCGGGTTCTGGAAGGAAGCTGTCGACTCCGAACTCTACGGAAACATCATCTACAACTGCGGCTCCCAAAATAACGAAGAGAACCAAGGTCACGGCCATGCGATCTACACCCAAAATGACGTGGGCACAAAAATCATTAGAGATAACATCATGTTCAATCAGTACGGCTGGGGACTGCATGCTTGGCCGAATCCGGGAGGGCTCCAAGGCTTTCACATTGAAGGAAACATTTCCTTTAACAACGGCATTTTGTCGGGCCTGACAAATCGTTTTAACAATATGCACATAAGCGGACATGTGCCGTACGTCGCTTCTCGTGTCGATCTTAGGGAGAATTTCACGTACGATTCTCCAAACCAGGCCGTAAAAACGATTCTATATCGTCGGTATATGGATGCCAGCGTGTGCCTGGAATGCACAAATCCTTTCGGTCACAAAGACGTAACCGTTGAGAATAACTATTTCGCGGGCGGGCTGCCGGTCTTTCTCATGGGGGGATGGGCACAGGCAACGGTAACCGGCAATGTCTTTTACGGTGCGAACCTGCTGGTTGGATTGATGGCCGGAACGCTCAGCCCGGAGAGCTATTCCTGGGACAACAACACCTATTTTGGAGGCAACCTAGCTGATCACCAGGACGCATGGTTTTTTCTGAATCTGAAGTTCTTCCACTTTGACGAGTGGAAGCAAGCGACCGGACTCGACCGCCATAGCAAGTACACTCCCGGACGTCCCTCGGGAGTGAAAACGTTCGTGCGCCCGAATCTCTACGAGCCGGGGCGGGCAAACATCGTCATTTACAATTGGGATTTGAAGGACTCTGTCGACGTGGATCTGAGTTCTGTGCTCGAGGCCGGTTCCCGTTTTGAAGTTCGAAATGTTCAGGATTATCTGGGAAAACCCGTTGTCGAGGGCGTGTATGACGGGAATCCCGTTCGTTTGCCCATGACCGGTTTGCCGGTCGCGGCCCCCATCGGAAGCCGAGTCATTCCGCCACCCACTGGCCCTGAGTTCAACGTGTTTGTCGTTAGAACCCTAAAAAAGTAAACGCGATTCGAGATGCGTCTTTCAGCGTTGACAGGCAGCGGCGTCGATGATCCGGGTGCAAAAGGTACGGCCGATGCTGCTATCAGGCCGGCGGAAAATTTCGTAGAACGCGAGCGAGAGCGAATCCAGATCGAATATCGACGCAGGACGCGAGAAGTGGATGCCGAAATCTATGCGCCATGGAATCTAGCCGTAAATCTAAATCTCTCAGGAAGGTACCGAACAGCTTCCACCCTGCTTCACCGTGCCGGTGTCTTTCCAAAGGCCGGGGATCCCTGTCTCGAGGTTGGATTTGGCACGATCGGGTGGCTGGCCCAGCTCATCGCCTGGGGAGTCTGCGAACGCGACCTCTTCGGCATCGATCTGGATGCCGACCGAGTTGGTCGGGCACAGACAGCGCTGCCGGTTGCCGATCTCCGGCAGGGGGATGCTACCAAGTTGCCTTGGCCGACCAACCATTTCCGACTGGTAATTCAATCGACCGTATTTAGCTCCGTCTTGGATGGGAGGGTGCGGCGGATTATCGCGGATGAGATCACGAGAGTACTTCGGCCGGGAGGAGCGCTGCTCTGGTACGACCTGGCAACAAATAATCCTCGGAACCCTCACGTCCGAGCTGTGCGAGCAAGGGAGATTCGAGATCTTTTTCCGCGCCTCCAAGGTTCTGTCGGGTCCCTCACCCTCGCGCCGCCGATCTCCCGGGCGCTGGCACCCAAGAGCTGGCTACTAGCGACTCTTTTGGAGAGCGTCAAGCTGCTTCACACGCATCTTGTGGCGGTACTCATCAAGGACTCGGCCTGAATATCCGCGTAGCGGAACGGCAAGCACACTGTTGAATTTTCGGACCTGATTTTAGGAATGCGCATACTTTTTCTGTCCCAGTATTATCCGCCGGAAATGGGCGCCGCCGCGAACCGAGTGGGATTCTTCGCGCGCCGGCTAGCTGAGTGGGGACATACGGTCACCGTGATCACTGCCTTGCCGAATTACCCCCACGGAAAAGTGATGGATGGATACCGTCGGCATGTATTTATGCAAACCTACGAAGCAAACGTGCTCGTGCTGCGCTCGTGGATCTATGCGACGCGACACAGCAGCCTAATTCCGAGGCTTCTCAACTATCTCTCATTTGTAGTTACGGCCTCGATCGTGGGGATCTGTCGCGCCGGCCGACAGGACGTGGTTGTTGTCGAGTCACCGCCACTGTTTGTGGGCATCTCCGGCCTTCTCATCCGGAGCTTTTGCAAGTCGAGCCTGGTATTCAATGTGTCGGACCTCTGGCCCGAGACGGCGGTCGCACTGAAAGCCTTGCGGAATAAACTCCTGATCCGGCTTTCGACAGCCTTAGAAGAGTTTCTCTACCGCCATTCCGACCTGATTACAGGACAAACCAAGGGGATCGTTCAAAACATCCGATCCAGGATTTCCAATGTCCCTGTGGCCTTGATAACGAACGGGGCCGATGTAGAGGAATACCTGGCTGGCCCCCTGCAGCGGGATCTCGGATTTGAGCGAAACTTTCTGATCGGCTACACGGGCCTACACGGACTGGCGCAAGGCCTGCAAACCCTGCTGGAAGCGGCCGCAAAGGTTCAGAATGAGGAGCAGATCCTATTCGTTTTTTTTGGTGAGGGACCAGAGAAGGAGAAACTGGTGGAGATGGCCCAGCGCATGGCATTGGAGAATGTCCGTTTCTTCCCCGCTGTCCCGCGAGCGGAAATGCCCGATATCTTGGCATCGCTTGACGTCGCGGTGATTCCGCTCAGACGCAACGAGCTTTTTTGGGGAGCGCTACCTTCCAAGCTGTTCGAGGCCATGGCCGCCAGCTTGCCAGTCATATTGTGCGCGGAGGGAGAAGCACGGAACGTTGTGCTCGAAGCAGAAGCAGGCATCTGCGTGCCCCCCGAGGACGCGGACGCTCTTGCAGAAGCAGTCTTGCGTTTATATCGAGACGCCGCCTTTCGGAAAGCAGCCGGAAAGAAAGGCCGAGACTACGTTCAAGAGAAGTACAACCGCAGTCGCATCGCCAAGATTTTCGAGCAGCAACTTGTTCAACTCGGAAACCCACCCGAGGCGCTCAGGTCGGAAGCGTAATTCTTGATGCCACGTACGACGGAAGGCATTCCCAGAATTCTCGAAGCGAGTCTGGCGGTCTGTTGTCTGCTGTTGACATCGCCACTCCTGTTGCTTGTGGTGATTGCGGTCCGTATGGGCTCACGCGGCCCCGTGTTGTTCCGGCAAACTCGGGTCGGGCGCGGCGGTCGAACTTTTGTTCTTTATAAATTCCGTACCATGAGAACTTCGTCGGCGGGACCGTATGTGACCGCGGAAGATGATCGTCGCATCACCCCGGTCGGCCGATTCCTGCGCAAAACGAAGTTGGATGAACTGCCCGAACTCTGGAATGTGCTGCGCGGGGACATGGCACTGGTGGGGCCACGTCCGGAGGTTCCGCACTATGTCGACCGGGAAGATCCCGCATGGAGGTTCGTTCTCCAATACCGGCCCGGAATCACCGATCCCGTGACGCTGCGACTCAGAAACGAAGAGAAGTTACTGGCGGGCATACGCGGCGACCGCGAAAAATTTTATCGAGAGATCCTGCAGCCATTCAAACTACGAGGCTACGAGCAATACCTGGTCGAGCGAACCTGCTGGAGCGATTTCGCTGTGTTGTGGCAAACCGGATTGGCAATCGCCTTTCCTCAAAGGGTCTCTCCGCCCAGTATCCCTGAATTTAGACACTCAGGTATCGACCAACCAGCTACGTCTCACCATTCCGCGCCAGCTCACGAGGACCTTCCACTCGCTTCCGCCGTCACCGAGCAACGCCCCGGGACCACGGCCTCGCGATAACACTGCTACACGATGGCGACACAAACACAATTCGACCGTCGGATCCGCCAGACCTTCCTCCCCTATTCGGCGCCGTCCATCGGCGAAGAAGAGATCGCGGAAGTCGTCGATTCATTGCGATCCGGCTGGATCACAACAGGGAAGAAGGTACAGCTCTTCGAACGAGAATTTGCGGATTATGTCGCGGCGACGCATGCGATCGCCGTCAGCTCGTGCACCGCGGGCCTGCAGATTGCGCTAGCGGCAATGGGTATCGGGCCAGGCGACGAGGTTGTGGTTCCGACGCTGACATTTTGCTCCACGGCAAACGTTGTCGTACAGCTCGGAGCGCGGCCCGTATTGGTGGATGTGCGGGATGATTTCAATGTCGATCCTCAATCGGTCGAGGCAGCGATCACGCCGCGCACCAGGGCCATCATTCCAGTCCATTACGGGGGGCAGCCATGTGATTTACGCGCGATCTATGCGCTGGCCGATCGCCACCAGTTGGCTGTCATCGAGGACGCAGCGCACGCCGTCGGAAGCGCGTATCTCGGCAACAAGATTGGCTCCGATCGCTTGGCCACCGGCTGCGGGAAATTCGATCGCGTAACGGTCTTTTCTTTCTATGCGAACAAGAACATGACTACGGGTGAGGGCGGCATGATCACGACCGCCAATCCTACGCTGGCGCAGCAGATGTCTGCTCTCAGACTTCACGGAATGAGCCGCGATGCCTGGAGCCGATACACGGCTTCTGGATCGTGGTACTACGAGGTCTACGCCGCCGGCTACAAGGCGAACATGACGGACATTCAAGCGGCGCTCGGAATTCACCAGCTCCGCAAGCTCGATCGATTCATCGAAACACGGCAGCTATATGCTCATATTTTTGATTTAGCCTTCAGCCCAAGTGAGGTCATTCAATCTCCACGCCGACATTCCGATCGAACGCACGCGTATCATCTGTATGCGATCCGCCTGGGCCTGGATCGCCTGCGCATCAACCGCGCTCAGTTCATCACCGAACTCGCCAAGCGCAACATCGGAGCCAGCGTCCACTTTATTCCTGTGCATCTTCATCCGTTTTACCAGCAACACTTTGGGTGCAAGAGAGGTGATCTCCCCAATGCGGAGACGCTCTACGACCGAATCGTGTCGTTGCCCATTTATCCGGGCATGAGCCCAGTCGATGTGCAGGACACCATCGGCACGGTGCAGCAGATTGCCGCGGAGAATCTCTGCTAGTCGCTGCGATGTAGTCTTCCTGACTTTGAATCACAAATGAAACGATTCGTCCTGAAGAGTTACGCAAGCCGAGCCTATCTACGGGTCTATTTGCGCATGGCCGCCGACGCGGTCATGCTCAACGCCGCTGTCTGTTTGGCACTGGGCATCAGTTTCTTGCATCGCCTGACGAGACCCGACCTAGAGAACCAACCGGCCGCTCAGTCCGTGCACCTGGCACGGAGCTACATCCATGTGTACGCCAGCAATGCCGTGTGGCTTACGGCGCTGTGCCTAGCTGTGTTCAGCGTGAGTGGTTTCTACTCCTACGGGCGGCTCTATCGCGGGCGCTATAAGGCCGCCGTGATCACGCAAGCGGTGAGTTTCGGGTACTTGCTGTTCGCCGTGGCGTCTTATGGACTGGGTAGGCAACTGTTTCCGGGCGTCGGTACCTGGATTCTAGCTTGGATTTCCACGGTCTCGGTGCTGCTGGCGTCGCGGCTGTGGGCTCGAATGTGGCAGAAAGTCACACGCATGGAGACTCAACTGGGAATCGCACATCGCGACGAAGTCCGCAACATCTTGGTCATTGGTGGCGCGGGGTACATTGGCTCGCTGTTGGTCCCCCGACTCATCGAGAACGGCTACAACGTCCGAATATTGGACCTACTGCTATACGGCCGAGAATCGATCGAGCACTTCTCGACCCATCCTCGGGTAGAAATTGTGGAGGCGGACTTTCGGCAAGTGGACAAGGTTGTGGAGGCGATGGCGGATATTGACGCCGTCGTTCACTTGGGGGCCCTTGTCGGCGATTCTGCTTGTGCACTGGACAAAGAGTTGACGGTCGAAATCAATCTCATGGCCACCCGAATGATTGCTGAAGTGGCCAAGGGTTGCCGCGTGGGACGACTGGTGTTTGCGAGTACCTGCTCGGTGTACGGCGCGAGCGATAAACTGCTCGATGAACGTTCCGAGTTGAATCCCATTTCGCTCTACGCCCGCAGCAAGATCGCCTCCGAACGCGTGCTGCTGGCCATGGCGAACGAACACTTTGCGCCGACCTGCCTGCGCCTTGCAACGCTCTACGGGCTATCGCGCCGGACAAGGTTCGATCTTGCGGTCAATGTCATGACAGCGCGGGCGGTTTTCGAGGGGGTCATTACCGTCTCGGGCGGTGAGCAATCGCGTCCTTTTCTGCACGTGCAAGACGCGGGGCTCGCGATTCTGCAGACATTAACCGCGCCTCTGGCAGCTGTCCGGGGGGACATCTTCAACGTCGGCTCGAGCCAGGAGAACTACACCATTCGGGAAGTCGGCGAGATCATTCATCGATCCGTGCCCGCGGCAAAGCTGGTTATCAATCCCTTCGCTGAAGATCGTCGCAACTACCGCGTCAATTTCGACAAAATTCGCGGGACCATCGGATTCGTTCCACAGTTCACGATCGAAGACGGTGTCGTTGAAATTATCGAGGTCATCACAAGCGGCAAGGTCAAGGACTACCTGGACCCCAAGTACAGTAACGCCAAATTCTTGTCGGATGAAATATCACCCAGGTTGCATTCGCTGGGCAGTTGGGCCAGCAACCTTATAGACAATGATCCACAGCAGGCGACTTTCGCGGCCCCAGCCAGTCCAAAGACATTGCAAACGCCGCAGAAAAAATGGGCCGCTGTGTAGCCCATCGGTTCCGGCATGCCGGAACGAAGGTAGCGAACTCGCCTGAACTTACGTATGCCTAGCCGCGAGAGCCCGTGGGCAATCGAAAAACTGAAAAGCATAGCTGCGGCAGTCGCCTGGCGAACTCCCGGCAAGGCTATCCTTACAGCGCGCCATTCGGTTGTGCTGCTCTATCACGGCGTACCGCGCCGATCCGAAGGCGACAGGCTGGATGCAGATTCGTTTGAGCGTCAGCTTGTATTTCTCAAGGCCAATTTCAGATTCATCCATCCCGCGGATGCTACCCGCAGCCGAGGTGGTTTTCGCGGAAGTTGTGTGCTTCTTACCTTTGACGATGGCTTTCGCAACAACGCCGAATTGGTTGCTCCGCTTTTGCGAAAACATCGAATACCGGCTCTCTTTTTCATCACCACGCGGCACAGCGCCGATCACAAGTACCTTTGGTGGAGCTATCTGGAAATGCTAGAGAAGCGTTTTCGCTCGAATGGGTTCACCTTCCGTGGAAGATTCATGGACATGTCGCCTGTGCGGCGGCACTCCACGGTGGCGGGATTGCGGGCCTTTCTGACCGAACTCAGACCACATCCAAGCGCGATGTATGAAGTGATCGAGCAAGAGTTGCCACCGATAGAGGATTTCGTGAGTGCCGACGAGTTGATCGACCACTGCGCCGGCATGACCCCGGACCAGATCGAAACCCTGGCAAGAAATCCGCTGTTCTCGATTGGCGCCCATACGGTCGACCATCCCCTGCTGACAAAGTGCGATGAAGCCGAAGCCTTTCGCCAAGTTTCTGAAAATCAAAGGTACCTCGAGCGATTGACGCGGCAACCTTGCGATTCCATCGCATACCCGATGGCCGATTTCGACGCTCGCACGCTCGCGATGTGCCGAAAGATGGGCATTCGACAAGGCTATAGCGTATCGCGGAAAATTCACTACGATGCCGCACTGGAGCAGAAACGGATAGGCATCTACAGCCGATCATTGAATCGCCTCGGGGCCAAAGTGCGCTGGGGGAATGTTTTGAATGCGTAGCGCCGAATCCCTGTCCAGAAGGTCCTGCGGCCCGAAAACTCCTCCTGTGTCACACGCACTCCGTCAGAACAGAACGGAGTAAATCAAGGATAGAACCCCATGTCGGACACGACTCCCAAAAACTTCTCGAGCCGGCCACCCGCACAACCGCAAACCAGGCTGACGAAATCGTCACCCTACTGGCGACCGTTTGTTGAAGACCTCCTGGTAAATCTGTGGTGCGAAACATTCGGGATGAGCAAGGTAAGCACCCAAGACAACTTTTTCGCCTTGGGAGGCCAATCGATTCTGGCGGTCCAACTGATTCTAAAGTTGCGCGATGCGACCGGCTGCGAGCTTCCGGTCAAAGCGATCTTTGACTTCCCCACAATTGCGAAGCTCGTCGATGCCATGGAGCAAGGCGAGCTTCCGCTCGACCCGCGCGTCACGGAGCTGCTGGACCAGATTGCGTCGCTATCGGAAGAAGACGTGGAGAAGGAGCTCGGGTCCCGGATGTCGGGTGCCATTGAAAGGACAACGCAATCCTCTTGATTTCAAGGATAGGCTCATCGCCCATCCGGCGCTCGACCGTCGATTTCGACTGAGGCGGTCTGCCTCGTAAAGTCCCGTGCGAAACAATCCGCATCCGCAGATGGGTAAGAGACGAATTTGAATCCCGAGACCAGCACAGCGCGTTTTAGCCGCATCTCAGAGAAAAGACGGGCGCTGTTCGACCTGCTTCTGAAGCAAAGCAAGGGCCCTTCTCCGGACGGGCCTCCACTGGTGCGCGCAGCGACATCTGGCCCGCGAAAGCTCTCGTTCGCGCAGGAGCGGCTGTGGCTGCTCAACCAATTGCAGCCGACCAGCGCATTCTACAACTGTCCGATGAGGGTACTCCTTCGGGGCGTGCTGGACATCGATGCATTGCGCCGCAGCGTAGTGGAGATCGTCCATCGCCACGCAGTTCTCCGGTCGCGAGTTGTTGTGGTGGACGGCTCGCCAGTACAGCAAGTTACCGACGCACAAGCCCAGCTGCCTGTGATGGATTTGGCCGGGCTGGGCGCGGTTGAACGGGCAACGGAATTAGAACGATTTGCTGGTGACGAAATGCAGCGGCCCTTCGACCTATCAAAAGGTCCCCTGCTGCGCACCACTCTGGTGCAATTGTCCCAGCAAGAACACGTCCTGCTGATCACCATGCACCACATCGTCACAGACTGGTGGTCTTTTGGCATCTTCCTAGGGGAATTCACCACGCTTTACCGAGCCTTTTCATCTGGCAAGCCGTCGCCCCTGCCGCCGCTCCCGATTGAGTACGCAGACTTCGCAGAGTGGCAGCGCGGCTGGCTGCAAGGGCCCGTGCTCGAGGAACAACTGGGATACTGGAAAAGGCAACTGGCGGGAATGCCCGTTCTGCCATTAGCGACAGACCGCCCGCAGCCACCGGTGCAGAGCTTTCGCGGCGCGGAGCAGCGGCTGACGCTCAGCAAACAAGTGAGCACAGGGTTAAAGGAACTCGGCCGCCAAGAGGGCGCCACATTTTTTATGGTGTTGCTGGCAGCCTTTGACGCGCTGCTACATCGCTTGACGGGTCAGGAAGACATCGGTGTTCTGTCGGCGGTTGCGAACCGCAACCGATCCGAAATCCAGGGGCTGATTGGGTTCTTCGTGAACGCCCTGGTGATGCGTACCAGTCTGTCGGGGGACCCAACTTTTCGGGAACTTGTGCGTCGCGTGCGAGAAACGGCGCTCGGAGCATATGCGCATCAGGACCTGCCCTTCGAGAAACTCGTGGACGAATTGCGTCCGGAGCGAAACGCGGGCGGAAATCCACTCGCGCAGCTGATGTTCGTTCTGCAGAATGCGCCGTCGGCCGCCGCCGATCTGCCGGGATTGAGTCTGCTGCCTTGGGAAGTAAGTACGACTCGATTTGATCTGGAAGTACATCTGTGGGAAACCGGCGAAGCGACCGAAGGCCGATTCGTCTACAGCACGGACCTGTTTGACGGGCAGACGATCGAACGCTTGGCGGCGCAATACCGGGTGCTGTTAGAAGCAGCCGTCGCTGACCCCGACCAGCGCGTTTCGCAACTGCGAATGATCGATGAGGTCGAGCAACACCGATTGCAAGTCGAATGGAACAGCACGAGACGCGAGTACGCACGGGAGTCGTGCATCCATCAACTATTTGAGGCGCAGGCGGAACAGGCGGCCGATGAGGTCGCAGTGGTGTTTGAAGGGCAGCAACTCACCTACGGCCAGCTCAACCGCAGGGCCAACCAACTGGCTCATTACCTCCGCAAGCGCGGCGTCGGACCCGACGTCCTGGTGGGCATCTGCATGCAGCGCTCACTGGAACTGGTCGTGGGCCTGCTCGCAATCCTCAAGGCCGGAGGTGCCTACGTTCCGCTCGATCCCGACTATCCTCCCCAGCGGCTGGCCTTCATGCTCGAGGATGCGCAAGTGGGAGTGCTGCTGACGCAGGAACGGTTGAAGGAGAGTTTGCCCCAGCACAGGGCCGAGTTGGTGTATGTCGATGCGGATGAGGCGGCGATTGGGGAGGAAAGCCCGGCAGATCCCGAGAACCGAGCCACGCCGGAGAATCTGGCCTATGTGATGTACACCTCCGGATCGACCGGAACTCCCAAGGGAGTGTGTATTGTCCATCGCGGAGTCGTCCGGTTGGTGAACAATCCCGATTACGCCGATCTGAATCGCGATGAAGTCTTTCTGCAGCTTGCATCGATATCGTTCGATGCTGCCACGTTCGAGATCTGGGGAGCGTTACTCAACGGGGCTCGGTTGGTGATCTTTCCTCCTCACCCGCCGTCGCTCGAAGAGTTGGCAGCATTCCTCCAACATCACAAGGTCAGCACGCTCTGGCTAACAGCGAATCTGTTTCACGTGATGGTGAATGAAAATTTGGCGGGATTGCGGCCGGTGCGGCAGCTTCTGGCTGGCGGCGACAAACTCTCCCCGGTGCATGTGAAGCGGGCGCTCGGGGAGCTCAAAGGCTGTCGTCTGATCAATGGCTACGGACCGACCGAAAACACTACCTTCACGTGCTGCCACCCAATTGCGGATCCTGATCTGGTTGGCGCGAGCGTTTCGATCGGCCGCCCGATTTCAAACACACAAGTCTACTTGTTGGACAAGAACATGCACCTGATACCGGTCGGAGTGATTGGGGAATTGTATGCGGGCGGCGACGGGTTGGCGCGGGGGTACTGGAGGCGGCCGGAACTGACGGCGGAGAAGTTCATCCCCAACCCCTTTAGTGATGTCCCCGGAGACCGTCTCTACAAAACCGGCGACCTCGCCCGCTATTGGCCCAACGGTAC
>Ga0335081_10002621_pt1 | contig 28327 bp, 20 predicted proteins | sample Lox_Sample_35_FD_206713 | JGI IMG/M metagenome (GOLD analysis project Ga0335081, IMG submission 206713) | Soil microbial communities from Loxahatchee National Wildlife Refuge, Florida, United States - Lox_Sample_3.5 | ecosystem: Environmental > Terrestrial > Soil > Wetlands | place: USA...
TAGTGAGGGAAGGCATTGGGCGTGTGTCGGAGCCGCTCGCGCGCCAGGCGGATCATGGCGTCGGAAACGTCGACACCGTGAATCTCCCGGAAATGGCGGCTGAGCGGGCGCATGAGGCGGCCCGGACCGCAGCCGATTTCGAGCGCCGCATCGCGTGCGTCGAGGCGCGGCAGATCCCACTCGAGACCCCTCACCACCGGCGCGGCGGTGGCGAAAAACTCGTCGTCGTCCTGTTCGCGGCGGCCAAATGCTACGTAATAGTTGGCATCTTCGCCGGCACGCTGGTTCCAGTCCGCGCGCATGCGTTCGAGCACTGCGGGGTCGTCCATGTAGTAGTTGTTATTCTAGCGTCTATGGCTGTGGCTTTTCGTCGAGTGACCAGCGCGCCGCTGAATGATTTTGACGCTGCCGCGCCGGACGGCGTGGTGATCGGAATCATTGGAGAGAACGGCTCCGGCAAGGGCCGGCTGCTGCGGCTGGCCGCCGGAACCGAGAAGGCCGCCGCGGGCACAGTGGAGACATCGGGCGCGGCACGCTGGCTGGGTCCGGACGATGCACTGGACTTCACTCCCGTGCCAGTTCTCCTGATAGACCGGACATTTGCACGCTGCGACGCCTTGGAGCGCGAGCAGGCTGCGATCGCGCTCGATCGGCTGCGCCGCGCCGGCACTACCACGCTGCTGGCTTCGCATGAAGGGGACCTGGTGGGCCGGCTGGCCGACGAAGTCTGGTGGTTGCGAGAGGGCCGCCTGGCCGGGCGAGGCGATCCGTCCGAGGTGCTGATCGCCTACCGCAAGCACACAGCCGCACGATTGCGCGCCTGGGGCGAGTCAGCCGGCGTGCCGTTATCCCCGCGCTGGCGGCGCGGCGATGGTCGGGCGGAGATCATGGCGGTGGAAACCATTGGCGAGAACGGCCGCCCTACAATGGTGTGGCGAAGCGGAGAAAAGGCGGCGGTGAGGGTTTGCGTGCGCTTCCGTGAGGCGGTGGCCGACCCGGTCATCGGCATCATGATCCGGACGCGCATCGGCCTCAATGTCTTCGGCACCAACACCGAGTTGGAGCGGCTGAAGCTGGGACCGCGCGCCGCCGGCGACAAGCTGGAGCTGACCTTCGCGTTCCGCTGCGAATTGTGCCCGGAGAATTACACTCTGACGGTAGCGTCCCACGATCCGGACGGAGTCTGGCACGACTGGCTGGAAGACGCGGTTTCCTTCGCCGTGACCGACGACCGGTTCACGGCTGGAGTGGCGAATCTGCGCGCGACCGTGACACGTACCCCCGGCACAAGTTAAAACTCGTGCCTACTTGGGGTCCAGAATGAATGTGGGGACGATTCCCGCGGCGGATGAAAACCCCGCGGTCTTGGCTGTGGACAGCCAGCTCGAACAGCCTTGCACCTTGCCCAGGTAGGCATGCGGGTGCACGTCCACCTGCATGGAACGGAACTCCAGGTGGCCGAACGTCGAGAGCGGGAACACCGACTGCACCGGCTCCACGCGCTCCTGCACCACATAAGGCCAGCGCATGGCCTGCTTGAGCGCGCGGTCCCAACCGCTGGGATCCATTTCCCAGCCCAGATAGGTGTGCTGGTCGCTGTAGTCGTCGTTGGGCTTGAGGGCCAAGCGCTCGCGGTTCTGGGCGATGAACTCGGGGAGGTCGATCGTCTTGTCTTCGTATGTGGTCTTGCTGGCGGTTACCAGGCGCGTCCAGGGAACATGCTCGCGGATAGCCTTACGCTCGGCCGCCGGGAAGCGAGCGGTCAGGGTCTCATCGGTCAACAGGCCGAACATGGCTTTCTTGTGCGCCAACTCGGAACGGAAGCTGTTGACTATGCACACGGCGCGATCGCGATAGGCCTGCACCAGGGGGTGCGTCAGATCGAAGCGCAGCAGAAATTCCTGTACGCCGAGCCGGCGATACACCAGGTGGATCTCGAAATTGCCTTTCCGTAACACCCCGCCGCGATACTCCAACTGCTCCGGAGAAATCATCTCGACGGCATAGCCTTCGGTCCGGAAGAAGTCGCGGAACAGCTCATACTCGCTCTGGCCTGAAAGGTAAGCCGGCCGGAACTCCACGATGGCGATATTCGGTTTCTTGGAGTTCCCGCCAAACTGCTTGTACGATTTCAGCAAGGCTTGCAGGAGATGCTTCCGGCTGCCGGTGCGAGTGAGGGTGTACTTCTTGCGAAACTCCTTTACCGGCGGCGCGTCGTAGAACAATTCAGCCAGTGCGTCGGCATAGCCCGCCCCCGTCGGAGAATCGGCGTTGTATTGGACGAAATGCAAGTGTCCGTTCACCAGGTGGGAATCCAGGCGCGCGGCGACTTCGAGGGCCTGGTAACCGGGGTCGATGGACGCCAACATCTTCTCCGCGGGCAATAGTTCCAGACGAGCGAGCAGCGCCGGGTTGAGCATCACCATCTGCTGCACGCGGTCGATGGCTGCGATCAGAGCCTCGCCGGTCCTTACCAGAGATTCGTACTGCCGCCGCGAGATGAAGTTGGGACGGAGAAAGGGACAAATCAGGCGGCCACCGGCGGAGAGTTTCCCGCTCTCCATCCGCTGCTGCAGGGCTTCCACCCAAGCGAGATCGCGGTACGGTCCGCTCTCCAATAGCCTGTTGTATCTGGAAACTGCTTCGTCCAACTGGGACATTTCCGGGTTGAGTACCTTGTTCTATTCACGAGTATCCCACAGAAGTTTCAAAAACGATAATTTTCACGGACGATTCTTATGAATAACCAGTTTATTTTCAAGCGGTTACTGGATATTACAGAGACGGGCGCAAACCGAGCACACAACAGCCCCTTGCGTTAAAATCTGCGGATTGTGGGGCGGGCCTGACTTACGCGGCCGCCGTTACCTCTTGGTTTCCTGTGCCAGTCTGACGCGTGCCGCGTCCAGTTTGGCGCCGACCTTAGTGACTTCGTCCTGGTCCACTTCGGATGGCGCTTGTTCTTTGAAATTCTTCAGGGAAGCCGTCCATTGAGCGATGGCTTCCTTGGTCTTGCCGAGCTTGAGGTACACGTCACCCAGGTGATCGTGTACGGTGGGATCCGTGCTGAGACGGTCCACAGCTTTAACCAGCCAAGTCTCAGCTTCCGGCAATTTGCCCTGGCGAAAATACACCCACCCGAGGCTGTCCAGGTACGCACCGTTGTCCGGTTCCAAATCGACTGCTTTGCGGATCAACTGGTAGGCTTCGTCCAGCCGCACGTTGTTGTCCGCCAGCATGTAACCCAAGTAGTTCAGAGCGCCTGCATAATCCGGATTGAGCGACAGAACCTTGCGGAAGGAGGTTTCGGCAGAATCGTATTTCTTCATGCGCTCGAACATTGCGCCGCGCATGAAGAATACGGTTTCCTTGTCGTCGTCGGAATTGGAGAGTTTCTCAGCATCGTCGAGGGTTTTGCCCATGTCCTCGAAGCGTTTCCCTCTTTCGTAGACCTCGGCCAGGGCCAGCAACGTTTCGCGGTCGCGCGGGCCGTTCAACAAACCATGGAGTTCCAGGGCGGCGCTATCGATTTTGCCCGACTCGCTGAGAATGTCAGCATGTTCCCGCACCACATTATAGTCGTCGGGAAACTTCTTCAACGCAGTGTCGGCCTCGCGCTGCGCACTGGCCAGATCCTTAGCCGCGCGATAGGTTTCGATGGTCTGCACGGCCACCATGGACGCGCTGTCCTTGAACACCGTGCCCATCTGCTTGAAAGCATCCAGGGCTTCGGGGTAATGTCCGGCGTTGCGGTTCAGGATGCCAAGTTCCTGGTACCAGCCGGCGCGCTGCTGAGCTTCCTCCTTGGAATAAATCTTGCGCGCGGTATCATCGAGAACGCTCTTCAGCGCGGTGATCGCATCCTCGAGTTTGTTTTCGGCCTCCAGCAGGCGAATCTCTTCCTCCCGCGGTTCCAAGCCGTCGGGATCGATCTTCTTAGCCTTATCAATGGCCTCGTGGGCCTTGGCATACTGGTGCTTGTTACGGAAGATCTCGGCCATGCGCAAAGGAATCAAAGGGTCCCGGGGAGAGCGGGCAGAGAGGTCCTGGTAAATCTTGAGCGCCTCGTCGACCTGGTCGGAGTACAGCAGATCCTCGGCGAGGCTGTTCGTCAGACGGTCGTTGTCCGGCGCCAGCGCCACGGCTTTCTTCAGGGTCTCGGCGGCGTTCTTGTAGTCCTTCTGCTCTTCATAGGCCTTGGCCAGGATCATCAGGGAGCGCTCGTTGGGATTCTTGTCCGTGGCGGCCTTCAGTTTTTCGATGGCCTTCGCGGTGTCTCCCATGTTCCCGTAGATCATCGCCAATCCAGTGAGCGCTTCTTCGTTGTCCGGCTCCAGGGCCAGCGCGGTATTGTAGGCCTTCTCGGCCTCTGGCGCATTGTTGGTGGTCCCGTACAGTTTCCCCAACATGATCCAGCTTTCGACGTCCTTGGGATCTTTCTCGGTGACTTTCTGATACTCCTGGAGGGCTTTCTGAAGACTGCGGTCGTCGATCTGTCCCTGAGGCCCTCGGGCGATCGCGGCGGCGTAGATCCGGCCCAGCATGCGGTGGGCCGCCACGTTGTCGGGATCCTGCTTCAAGACCTCCTGGGCCAGGGACATTGCATCACCCTGCCGGTTGATCGTCAGATAGAGATCAGTCAGCTCGTCGAAAACGGCTCCGGCCTTGGGATCTGCCTTGAGGGCTTCCTTGTAATACTGGATTGCCTTATCGACGTCGTCCCTGCTGCCCTCCGCCTGCGCCAGCTCAGCGTACAGCCGTCCCATTGCAAAGTTGTAATAGGCGGACGCACGATTGGTGTCGGCTGCCGAACTCGCCTGGTTTGGCGCGGGAGTGGTCTGTGCAAGAGAAACGGTACCCAGGACAGCAATGACCAGAAGCGCTTTGATTGAACGAATCATGAAGTTCTGACTTTCCTCCGACCCTTTGGAACCCCCAGTGGGCCGATCAGCACATCTATATTGTATAACGGGGTTTCACCGGAAATAGCGCGGTGTCCCCACCTGACGAATTCGCACACATGCCTGAAACCCCAGACGCGCCGGAACACCCGCTGGTTGCAGTTGCGGGACCCACCGGCTCCGGGAAGAGTGACCTGGCTCTGGCGATCGCGGAGCAGTTCCACGGCGAGATTGTCAACTGCGACTCGCTTCAGGTCTACCGGCATTTCGACATCGGCACGGCCAAATTGCCGCCTGACGAACGGCGTGGAATTGCCCATCATCTGATCGACATCCTTGACCCCGATGAGCTTTTCACGGCGGGCGCCTATGCGCGATTGGCCCGCGAGACGGTTGCCGCGATTACCACGCGAGGACGGCTGCCCATCCTGGCCGGCGGCACCGGCTTTTACTTGCGTGCTCTTTTGGACGGTCTGTTTGAAGGTCCGTCCCGCGACCAGGCACTGCGAAACCGTTTGCAGGAGCGGGAATCCCGGCGGCCCGGCTCGCTCCACCGCTTGCTCACTCGATTGGATTCCGCCACGGCGCGGAAGATCCATCCTAATGATGTGCCAAAAGTCACTCGCGCCCTGGAGGTCTGCCTGCTGATGCGCCGGCCCGTGAGCCAGTTGTTCGGTCAAGGCCGCGACGCACTGCGCGGATATCGCACGCTCAAGCTCGGCCTGCTGCCCGACCGCGACCTGCTTTACCAGCGGCTCGATGAGCGCTGCGCCGCCATGTTTGCGGGCGGCCTGGTGGATGAGGTGCGGCACATTTTGTCGCTCGGTTTCGCGGCGGAGGTGAAGCCATTCGAATCCCACGGCTATAAACAGGCACTGCAATTCATTCGCGGTGAGTTGAATCTGCGCGAAGCGATATTCTACGCGCAGCGAAGCACCCGGCAGTATGCCAAGCGGCAGCTCACCTGGTTCCGCAGGGAGCGGGACCTGGTGTGGCTGAAAGGCTTTGCCGACACGCCCGGAATCCGCGAGAACGCTATCGACCGTGTGCGTACCTTTCTTGGATTCGAAGACCGATTGAAGGTGTAGGGCCGGAGGCAGCCGGCGCGGCATTGATACACTGGCCTTAGATGCACCGGTTTCTGGCCTTCGCGATCCTCATTGGCGGCGTTGCGCGCGCGGAAACCGTCCTCACTCTGCCGTTTTTCAACCACGCCGATTCAGCCAATCTGGATTGGGTCGGCGAAAGCATTGCGGAGAGCGTGCGGGATGCTTTGGCGTCGGAAGGCGTGCTGGTGCTGGACCGTGAAGACAGGCTCGAGGCCTGCCGGCGACTGTCGTTGCGTCCTGGAGCAGAGCTGACCCACGCTTCGGTCTTCAAGATCGGCGATTCGCTGGACGCGTCGAAGGTGGTTTACGGATTCTACGAACTGCTGCCGGTGGAACCAGGAAAGAACCAGTCCAAGGGCTCGCTACGCATCACCGCGCGGATCCTGGATCTCAAGCGAACGCTGCAGGGCGCCCCGTTCAGCGAAATCGGGGCTCTGGAGGATCTGGCCAGCCTGGAGTACCGGCTAGGTTGGCAGGTGCTGCAGCAATTGAACTGGAAGAACCTCCCGACCCAGGAGGATTTCTTGAAGGCGCATCCCCCGGTTCGCCTGGATGCGGTCGAGAGTTACGTGCGGGGGCTGCTGGCGACATCTTCCGAGCAGCGCCATCTCTTTTTTACGCGGGCCGCCCGCCTCGACGAGCACTATTCCCAGCCTTGCTTTCAACTCGGCAAGACGTACTGGGAAAGGAAAGAGTACAAGATTGCGGCCGGGTGGCTGGAACGCGTGACCCGCGGCGATCCGCACTACCTGGAAGCTCAGTTCTTTCTCGGCCTGTGCCGCTACAACGCCGCCGATTTCAGCGGCGCGGAACAGTGCTTCCGAACTGTCGCGGCCGAAGTTCCGTTGAACGAGGTCTTCAATGACCTGGGTGCCGCGCAGGCCCGGCGCAACGACTCCCAGGCCGCCATCGCCAGCTTCCAGAAGGCTCTGGACGGTGACAGCGCCGACCCGGATTACCATTTCAACCTGGGTTACACCTTATGGCGTTCCGGGAAGTTCGCCGGCGCCGTGGAGAGCCTGCGCGCGGTACTGCAACGGAGTCCTAACGATGCCGAGGCCACCTCGTTGCTGGGTCGTGCGCTCAAACAGGAAGGGCCCCGGCCCGGTGATCCCAGGTCCGAGGCCCGCGAGCGGTTGAAGACAAACTACGAAGAAGCGGCCTACCGGCAGTTGCAGGCCGAACTGGGGAAGTGACGCGATTACTTCTTCGGCGGCGCTGCGCCCTCGGCTGGCAGAATTGCGGCCGATTTGACGCTGTCGAGCTTGGGGAAGCTCTTGTCAAGATACGCTTTCCCCTGGGTCTGGATGCGGCCCTGCTCCGGCATCTCGCCGTAACCGCTGTAAAGTCCCTGGACGATGTCCATGCCTTCTGTCACCTCGCCGAATGCCGTGAAGTGCTGCGGGTCGAGAGAACGCGAATTGTCGGCCAGGTTGACGAAGAGTTGCGTGGTTCGCGTGCCAGGCCCAGCGGTGGCGAAGACCAGCGTACCCTTCTTATTGCTGTTGGCTGGTGTGATGGGGTCGTCCTGAATGTTGGCGTTTTGCCAGACTGCGGCAATGTCGGGCTTCGCGGGGATGCCAAACTGCACGATGAAGCCAGGGACATAGCGGAAGAAGGCCGCATCGTTGAAGAAATGGTTCCGCACCAGGTTGTAGAAGCGATCCGCACCGAGCGGGGACCAAGCGCGGTGCACTGCCACGACAAAATCCCCGTGAGTAGTGGTGAACTTAACCTTGAACTCGTCCGGGGCTTTAGCCTTCAGGCTGGCCGGATGCAGGAGCGGGTTTTCAGCTGGCGCCTTTTGGGATGGAGCCGGAGTTTGAGCCAACATCACGGTTCCAGAAGCGAGAAGAACAATCAGAGCTTTCATCAGGCCCGATTATAAACAATCGGAGTGCCCTTGCGCACGCCCGAATGTCGATATCAGGGTAGAATGAGTGGCTTATGAAATGGACCCAGGTTCTACTCATCGTTGCGGCGTTTGCCTTCGCGCAAAAGCCGGAGAAACCGCTGAAGAACGGCCTGTACGCAATTTTCAATACCGAGCTGGGAAAATTCACCGCCCAGTTGTACGAGAAGGACACGCCCAACAGCGTGGCGACTTTTGTTGGCCTGGCGCAGGGGACCATACCCTGGAAGGACCCCAAGACGGGCGCGATGGTGAAAAGGCCGCTGTTCGACAACACCACTTTCTACCGGGTTTTGCCGGGCCAGGCGATCCAGGGCGGCAGCCCCACCGGCAGTGCCGCGTTTGACTGCGGGTTCACGATCCGAGATGAGATCCTCCCTGGCTTGCAGTTCAACGGTTCGGGCAGGTTGGCGATGGCCAACGCCAATTCAGAGACGGTCCACGACACCGGGGGCTGCCAGTTCTTCATCACGGTGGGTCCGGTGCCTGCATGGAGCAACAACTACGCGATATTCGGGCAGGTGGTACAGGGCGAAGACGTCGTCACCAAAATCAACAAGGCGCCGGTGCACGGCGATCAGCCGGTGAGCCCGGTCAAGCTGACCAGCGTGACGATTGAGCGCGTCGGCCCGGCGCCTGTGGTGAAGAAGCCGAAGAAGTAAGCGCGACCGGCCCAGGCGGTATGCTCAAGTGGTGATTGGCGCACTTCGCGGCATTGTGCGTCAGGTCTGCCCGCGATGCCGGCAAGGGGCGATTTTCCGCTCGCCGCTCTGGCGCGGCTACCTGACGATGCACCAGCAATGCCCCGTGTGCGGTCTCAAGTACGAGCGCGAACCCGGATATTTTCTAGGCGCCATGTACTTCAGCTACGCGCTTTCCATTCCTCCGGGACTCATCATCGTGCTTTTGATTTGGCGATGGACGGGCTGGCAATTCGACCTGGTGATGCTGGGCGCGTTCCTGTGCTATTTGCCGCTGGTGCCCGCGGTGACGCGATGGGCCCGGGTGATCTGGATGTACGTGGACCGGCACTTCGATCCGGATTAGGGGGATCCTGGGCAAGTCCTGTCTACCGGCTAAGACCCAGATTTTACCGCCGAGACGCCGACACGCCGAGAAACACATCGGGGAAAAAGTCCGCGCTACAGGAACTCCAGACTCTTGACCATCCCGTCTGCTCCGGAAGTTCCGCCGGGCATCGCCTGGTACTCGATGCGAACGCGGCGCGACGGATGGGCACCGCATTGGATCTCCCCAGTTGCGGAGTTTTGCGGAACAACGAACACGTTCTCGAAGTCGCGGACTCTCACGTGCAGTTTGGCCAGTTTGTCCGCGCACTCGACCGCCTCCAGAACGCCCTCGACAACCGGAGGCCCGAGCGATTGTGCCAGGTGGTCGAGCGCAGCCACTTCTTCTGGAATCGTGGTGTAGGACCGCCCTTGATCGACGTAGTTGTGAGCCGCCACCACATCGCCCAGCCGGTATTCGGCGAAGGCCATACCGTAGAAAAAGCGCGAAGCCTGCCGGCGCGTCACGGGCCGAGCCAACTGCAGTTCGTTCAGGGCCCCGCGCCAGTCCGCGGTGCGCACTAGCACCAGCCCCAACTCGTAATGCGCTTCTTTTCCGGACGGTTCCAACTGGATCGCCTTCCGCAGCATGGCTGCCGCATCGGCGGCTCGATTCGCGACTCCGAGAGCGCGGGCGTAATCGATGAAGACGTGCGCTTCGGTAGCGCCCAACCCGACAGCCCGCCCAAAATGGCGGATGGCTTCATCATTCCTCCGTTCCCGCCAGAGAAACCGGCCCACCGCCGACTCTGCTTCCCAGCGATCCGGGAAATCGCGCGCCAGTTGGTCAAACGCTTCACGGGCCTGGCTCAGCTTCCCGGGATAATCGGCCAGGAGTTCCGCCAGCGCCACCCGCGACGGCAGGGCAGCGTGCGCCTCGGTCGCGGGTGTTTCCGCCGCTTTGGGCAATTGAATGTGGAAAGCCAGGCCGTGCATGTACTGTGCGCGAACGTAGGCCTGGAGATCGTTCTCTACTTCGGCCACGGTCTTGCCGAGTCCCTTCTGGAAGGCCTCGGCGCTGTCCCCGGACTTCAAGGCCTCCAGCATGGCGCGCAGGTGCGCGCGGTATTCCGGGTCGAGACTCAACATGTGCACCAGCGCCCAGCTTTCGGCGTAGAACATGCCGGCCCGCGATTTCTCGTTGTAAAGGGGCGAATCGCGGGTGGTGGCGAGCAACGCGTCGAGGCCGATCCACCGCTCGGCGAGCAGAGCTCGCACCCGGCCCTCGGGCGCTTTGCCGACGACGATCTGCGAACCGACCTGCTCGAAAGTGGAATACAGCTCGGCCAACCCTTCGTTCAGCCAAAGGGGCAAGGCGCTATCGGTCTGCCCGATGAGCAGATGGGTGTATTCGTGGGTCGCCGTCTGGTAGTGCTCCGGGGACGAACCGCTCATCACGATGTACTCGTGCTCGCTGCCGGGATGGTAGAACGCCGAGGCCGCCTCATTGGGGCGATACGGCGCGAACTCCTTCTCGCTGTGAAAGACAATGATGCGAACCGGCTTCTCGCTGACAATCTTCGCCCCGAAGACCTGCTGGAAAAAGCTGCGCACCTGCTCAAAATGGCGCACCAGGTCGCGGCCCGAGTGTTCGCCGGCGGTGGTGAAAAGCTCAAAGTTGGCGGACTGGATTCGCAGCCACGGATCGGAAGGAGACGCGGCGAAAAGGTAACCGGCGGAGACGGACCATGTCAGCGCCACAAGGCGCACGGCACGGGTCATGAAGTGGAGTGTAGCACTGGCCGCCCTGGATCTTCCAAGAGGCGCGCCACTTCATCGTGCAGGCGCCGTGTGATCTCCATACGGGCGTCGAGCTTGAGTCCGGCAGTGACGATGGGCTCGCCCACGCGGATCGTCACGCGGCCGCTGCGAATGTGTATCGAACCCATGGGTAGTAATTGCCGCATGCCGGAGATGGCGATGGGAGCCAGCGGCACGCCCGACTTGATGGCGATGTAGGCCGCGCCTTCCTTGAACCCCCGCAGGCCGTGCGGCGACCGGCCGCCTTCCGGAAACAGCAGCACGCTCATGCGCCGCTGGGAAATGATGCGCGCACCCTCGCTCATGCTCTTGAGAGAGGCGCGGGCGTTGGAGCGATCTACCGGCAAATGTCCGGCCCATCGCAGGTGCCATCCCAGGAAGGGAATCCGGTACAGCCCTTTCTTTGCGAAAAACCGGAACTGATGCGGAAGAGTAGCCAGGATAGCCGGAATATCCATGTAGCTCGAGTGATTGGCGACGAATACGTAATTGGCGCTCCGGTCAAGGTGTTCCAAGCCCTCCGCGCGGATCCGAATGAAGCTTACGGCCAGCAGTATCCTGCCCCACAGGCGCGCCAACTGATGCGACGAGTTGCCGCTGCGGTCGAAAAAGGAAAGGACCATCGAAAGGAGATCCAGCACGACGGTGGCGATCACGATCAGCGGCGTGGAAAAAAGCAGGGACCGGAGCAGACTCATCGCTTTCGAGCCAATGATAGCAAGGCCGAATGGATTTCAGCCGGCGTGCGACTGCAGTCGCGGCACAAGGATCGCGCGCGCTTCCGCGACCAGAAACAAAGACCCAGTCACAAACACGGCGTCCTCCGGCGGGATGGACCGCATGAGGTCCAACGCGTCCTCAATATGAGCGGCCGTCCGTAGTTCCGGGTGATCCGTGATTTCGCGCATCGCTTCGGGTGAAAACGCCCGCGCCTGGCGCGCCGCGGTCACAATCACCTCTTGGGCACGCGGGAAGAGGATGCCGCTGATTTCGGCGATAGCCTTATCCCGCATGGCGCCGTAGATCAGATGCACGCGGCGCCCGGAATAGAAGCGATCCACGTAGGCCGCCAGCGCGCGCGCGCCAGCGGGGTTGTGTGCGCCATCGAGGATGATCTCAGGATGTTCTTGGACAAGTTCCAGGCGGCCGGGCCACTCCGTGGCCGCGATGCCGGCCTCAATGACCGGCCCCGCGACCCCCAAGGAAAGAAGCGCGATGGCAGCGGTCACTGCGTTATCGACTTGATGTTCGCCAGCCAGGGGGCAACGGATGCGCAACTCCCGATCGTTCGCCAGCACGAAACTGCTGCCACGGGCGTCCATTTCCAGATCGCGGATGGACCATTCCTGAGTGCGCACCACGGACACAGCCAGCGCTTCGGCGCGGCCCTGCAGAACACGAGCCGCCTCCGGCCGCTGCCGCGCGAAGACCGCCGGGACGCCCGGTTTCAGGATGCCTGCTTTCTCCCCCGCGATCGACTCGAGGCTCCGGCCGAGGAATGCTTCGTGATCGAAATCCACCGGCGTAATCACGCTCAGTTCGGGCGTAACAATATTGGTAGCGTCCAAGCGCCCGCCCAATCCCACTTCGAGCACAACCACCTCGACCCGTTCCTCGGCGAAGAGCAATAACGCCATGGCCGTGACGGTCTCAAAGTAGGTGGTGTGCATGTCAATGGTCCCCGCGCCAATCAGCTCCTCCACGGTGCGATGGACGCGGTCAAAGGCTTGCGCAAACCGGTCGGCGCCTATGGGCCGGCCGTCGACGCGGATGCGTTCGGTGGGTTCCGCCAGGTGCGGCGAAGTGAAAAGCCCGGTTCGCCGGCCATCCGCACGTAGCGCCGATTCGATCATGGCGCACACGGAACCTTTGCCGTTGGTGCCGGCGATGTGCACAAATCGCAGCCGGTCCTGCGGGCGGCCCAGGGCTTCCATGACGGTGCGGATGCGATCGAGCCCGAATTTGGCGGTCTTGATTTCGTTGCCGAGCGCGTAGAGGAAATGGACTGAATCGGGGTAGCTCATGGGACGCGGGGAGGCGCGCTTCCGCTTATGCCGCCATGAACTGCAGCGCCCTGGCAATATATGGTTTCAATTCCAGGCGCGGCACCACCGCGTCGAGCATTCCGTGCTTCAACAGGAATTCGCTCCGCTGGAACCCCTCCGGTAGCTTCTGGCGGATGGTCTGCTCAATTACTCGCGGGCCGGCGAACCCGATCAGGGCGCCCGGCTCGGCGATGTTCAGATCGCCCAACATGGCGTAGCTGGCGGTCACGCCGCCGGTGGTGGGGTCCGTCAGGACGCTGATATACGGAACACGGGCCTCATCGAGCCGCATGAGCGAAGCGGAGATCTTCGCCATCTGCATCAGGCTGACAGCCCCTTCCTGCATGCGGGCCCCGCCGGAAGCGGAGACGATGACCAACGGCATGAAATGCGCTAGCGCCCGGTCGATCGCGCGCGCGATCTGCTCGCCAACCACCGATCCCATGCTGCCGCCGATGAATCGCGGTTCCATAGCGCAAATCTGGATGGGGCGGCCCGCGAGGCGGCCCGAGGCGGAAATCAGCGCGTCAGAAAGCCCTGTGGCCTCCTGCATGGCCTGGAGGCGCTCGCTGTAAGGCTTGGCATCCACGAAACCCAGCGGGTCGGAGGAGCGTAGTCTGCTGTCGAATTGTTCGAACTCGCCGTCGTCCAGCAGCAGCTTGAGCCGCGTCATGGCGTCGATGCGGGAGTGCCAGCCGCACTTTGGGCAGACACTGAAGTTGGCCTCCAGTTCCTTCTTCCAAATGATCTGGCGGCAACCTTCACACTTCTGCCAGAGACCTTCGGTGCGCACGCGGCGCTCGTTGTCCCCCAGTTTGGGGAGCTTGTCGTCCGGGCTTTTGTCCCGTTTGAACCAAGACATGTACTGATCCACGTTAGCGCGGGTATGGATGGCCTCGCAAGGTTGCGAAGGCGCGGTAGATCTGCTCGGCGAGCATGGCCCGGGCCAGTTCGTGCGGGAACGTCATGGCGGAAAGCGAGAGCAGCCGGTCCGCGCGCGCCGCCCATCCGGCTGGGAGTCCGTCGTGACCGCCGACCACAAAGACCAGATCGCGGCCCTCCATCTCGGCGCGGGCGATCAGCCTGGCGAAGCCCGCCGAATCGAGGGGCTCGCCGGCCGGATCCAGCAAGACTTTGCGATCGGTGGCATGTTTCTTCCAGAGATCGGTGCGGTCCGGCCGTAATTCCCGCATCTCGGTAGCACAGTAGCGGCTGGCCCGCCTCACAAACTCCTCCGCGATGGCATTGGCGTGCGCGTCTTTTGGCTTGCCGATGAAGTACAGGTAGATCTTCACACGGGCGGTAGCTCGACCCTCTTGCCGTTGCGCCACAGGCGTTCCAGCGCATAATACGCGCGGGCTTTGGGCGAGAAGATGTGGATCAGCATGTCGCCATAATCAGCCAGCACCCACTCCGCCTGGTTGTAGCCCTCCACGCTCATGGGCACCTGCCCGGCCTGCTCTTTCAACTGCAGCCCAATCTCGTCGCTGATGGCCTGGATTTGCCGCTGATTGGCGCCGGTGGCGATCAGGAAAAAATCGGCGAATGAAGTGACGCCGGTCAGGTCCAGCACCAGGATATCAGTGGCTTTCTTGGATTCAGCGGCGCGGACGGCTACGAGCCAGGGCGGCGTTGTGGTTGGACTGGCGTTGGTTTCCTTGAGGCCTGACTTGGTCAGAGCACGCTCCTGAAGGTATCGTACTACGAAGCGGCGCCAGGGGCTCGGTTTGCACGCCGGGTTTGACGCTTGCGTCCCGCTTATGTTGTAAAACATATCGAGCCCAGAAGATCGTCATCATTTTGTTTTCTGGGATTCATTCCTAATTCATCGCCCCCGCGTAGAATTGCCATATCCCCCAATCTAATTCGCGAGGTGTTTGTCTCAAATGAAAACGGCGAACCAGACCCTATTCTTGTGTTTATTGACGCTTTTGCCCGCCATGGCACAAGTGGACCACGCGTCGCTGAACGGGACGGTTACGGATGCCTCCGGGGCTTTGATCCAGGGCGCCAAAGTCGTATCGGTGTCGAACGAAACCGGATTTAGGCGGGAAACCGTCACCGGCAGCAGCGGTACTTACGAGATCCCAGGATTGCCGATAGGCACCTACGCCCTCACGATTTCCAAAGAAGGTTTCAAAAGCGTCGATTTCAAAGAAGTGGCACTCACGGTGGGTCAGTCGCGGACGATCGATGGGCGGTTGCAGGTGGGTGCGGCGACCGACGCGGTCGAGGTGACCGCGACCGCCGAGGCGCTCAACCAGACTTCGGCCGAAATCGGTGGCGTCGTTGAATCTGAGCAGATCAAGGAGATTCCAGTCAGCGGGCGCAACTGGGCCAGCCTCATGCTGCTGGCGCCGGGCGCGATCAACTACGGAGACGGCGCGCAGCGGTCCATCCGATTTAGCGGCCACTCCCTGGACGACAGCAACTTCGTGTTCGATGGCATCGACACCAGCGGGGTTCAAGAGCAGACACAGAAGGCCGATACCAGGCTGAATATCGCCCTGGATGCGATCTCCGAGTTTCGCGTGAGCACCGGGGTCTATACCGCCGAGACCGGCGCGGCCGGCGGCGCGCAGATCAGCGTAGTATCCAAGACGGGCACCAATGACCTCCACGGCAGCACTTTTTACGCCATCCGCAACGACGCCCTGGATGCCCGCTCGCCTTTCGACCAGGAGAGCCTGCCTCCCTTCACGCTCCACCAGTTCGGCGCCAGCTTCGGCGGCGCGGTGGTGAAGGACAAAGCCTTCTTCTATGCCAATTACGAGGGTTTGCGGCAGAGCTTGGGTGAGACTCTCACGAACTTCGTTCCCAACGCCAGTTTCCGCGCCCAGGTGCTGGCCCAGTCACCCGCGCTAACGCCGATCATCAACGCCTTCCCCATCGGCCAGACCCTGATCGACAGCATCACCGACGAGGTTATCAAGGTCGCCACCGACACCGTACGCGAAGACGCGGGCATGTTCCGCTTTGACTATCGTTTCTCGGACGCCACAACCGCATACGCCCGTTACAACGTCGACAACGCCTATATAGACACTCCGACCGATGCCTTGGGCGATCACAACGTGATCCCACACATCCCAACCAACTTCGTTTTGCAGGCGCAACACATCTTCTCGCCCACCACAGTCGATGAGGCAAAATTCGGCATCAACCGCGCCAACTACCACAATTACGGCTACGGGACGTCGCCCGTGGCGGTCACCACTTCGGCCTTCGACAGCGTGAGCGACACTTCGCTCGATACCGAAGTCGGCACTACGTTCTCGTATATCGACAACCTGACTATGGTCCGCGGCCGCCACACGCTGAAGGCGGGCGCCGAGATCCGCCGCATTCGCTTGAACAATTCGGGCAACACCCTCACCACATCGTCGATCGATTTCGCCAGCACGGCTGACTTCATCAATAACCGGGCGGATTCCGCCACGTACCTCCAAGGCGAGGGAGTGGTCGGCAACCGCCGGACGTTCCTGATGGGCTACTTCCAGGACGATTTCAAAGTCACACAGCGCCTCACGCTGAACCTTGGCTTGCGCTACGAGTACTACACGGTGGCTCATGAGATTCTGGATCGCTCGGCGGTTGTCGACATCCTGGGCTGTGGTGGATTCTGCCCCAAAGGCACGCCATACTACAGCCCCAACACGCACGATTTCGGCCCGCGCGTGGGCGTAGCCTGGGCTCCCGCCATGTTCAGCGGGAAGACCACTATTCGCAGCGGTTTTGGCATCTACTTCGGCGCCAACCAGAACGACGACTTCAGCGACCCCGCCGAAAGCGCCGTGCCTCGCTACTCGCTCTCCAGCACCGATTTTCCGGCCCTGTCCTATCCCCTGGTGGCATTCCTGGATCCCAAGAACCAACTTTTCAGCCCGAAGGCCATCGACCGTCACCGCAAGGACCTCTCCTACGACAACTGGGATTTCGTCGTGCAACAGGACCTGGGGAAAGACTTCATTGCCCAAGTCGGCTACGTCGGGGCCAAGGGCACCCACCTGTTCGACAAGTACACCGTCAATCTGATCAATCCCGCTACGGGCACGCGTCCGCTGGCGGGCTTCGGCTCCTTCGGATTTAAGACCAACACCGGCAATGACGATTTCGACGCGTTGCAGGCCTCCGTGCAGCGCCGGTTCATCCGCGGCTTGCTGTTCCAGTTGAACTACATGTATTCGCACGGCATTGCCGATGCTTCCATCGGCTCCGGCGAGTCCCTGAGCTTCCAGAACATGGGCTGCCGCGCCTGCGACCGCAGCAGCACCAACATCGACGTTCGCCACACCATGACCACCAATGGCGTTTGGGAGCTGCCCTTCGGCAATGGCAAGCAGTTCTTGAACAGCAACGGCGCGCTCTCGAAGATCCTTGGCGGCTGGGAGCTTTCCGCATTGGCTACGGCGCGCACCGGTCTCCCGGTAAACATCACGATCTCCCGCAAGGCCTCGGCCTTGCCCGACGGCAACTCTTCCAGCCAACGGCCGAACCTGGTTGCGGGCGTGCCAATATATGCTGTGAACCAGACCATCAACAACTGGTTCAATCCTGCCGCATTCGCCACACCCGCTAACGGAACGTGGGGGAATCTGGGCCGCTACATCGCCAACGGTCCCAACAATTACGAGATCGACGGCGGCCTCCAGAAGCGGTTCCGTTTGACCGAGCGCGCCGCGCTCAACTTCCGCGCCTCGGCCTTCAACCTATTGAACAACCCGCAATGGAGCAATCCTTCCGGCAACTCCTCGTCGGCGAGTTTCGGACGAATCACCTCCATCTTGAACACCGGAGCCACTGGCACGGGCGCTCCCCGGCGCGTCGAGTTCATGCTGCGCGCCGAGTTCTGATGCTCCGAGCAGCGCGTCAGTAGACCCGGCGCACACCACAAAAGCTTAGTCGATTCGGACCTGATACCGCTGCCGTTCGCACATTTTCTCGGGGCATAATCGAGCGACGAGCACCAAGCTCGTTTCCGGCGGATAATGTAGGGATCAGGCATGCCTGATCCCTCACACCATGGTTGATCCCAAACTGCGGGTTCTGATCTCCGCCGAGAAGATCCAGGCCCGAATTCGCGAACTCGGTGAACAGATCTCCGGCGATTATCCCAACGGCCCCCTCCACGTAATCGGCATCCTCAAGGGCGCCTGTTTTTTCCTCACCGACTTGGTGCGCGCCATGCATCGCGACGTCTTCGTCGATTTCATGGGCATATCCACCTATGGCAAAGGAAAGAGCAGTTCCGGCGAAGTGAAGGTCACCAAGGACCTCGACATTTCTTTGGAAGGCTCCGACGTGCTGATCGTGGAGGACATAGTCGATAGTGGCGTGACCCTCAACTACCTGATGCACTTGCTGGAACAGCGCAAGCCGAAATCCCTGCGAATCGCCGCACTGCTGGACAAGCCCGAACGCCGGCTGCGGCCGATCCACGTGCACTATGTCGGCTTCCGGATACCGGATCAGTTCGTAGTGGGATACGGCTTGGACTACGCCGAAAAATACCGCAACCTGGATGACGTCTGTGTACTCGATGACGCACCGCCAGCGACTCTGCCGTAAGCGCGCCAGGCGTATTCAGTGCCTGTTGGGATTCTTCTGGAATAGGCGACGCTTCACATCCGGCCAGAATTCCTTCAGCACGTTCGAGAACGCATCCGTGGCACAGGCGATCGCCAGACGCTGCACGTTATCCGAGACGTTGCGGGTATCCGGATAATACGCATTGGAAATTGCCACCGCCATGGCGTTGCCGCCCCATTCCGACACGTTGAACGAATTGTGCCCGGAATCCACGCGGCTGACGACAATCCGCGTCAGGGCGTACCACGTGCGTCCCAGCTTGGAACCTTCACCCAACCGAAAATACCGCGGGTCCTCGTGCAATACGGCCGGAACAAGGCCTTCGGTCATCATATTGCCGATCATCTGGTCGCCATACGCCGTCGCGAAACGCTGCGCGTAGCCTTTCACTCCCTGTCCGAACGAGGGGTTCTGGTTTTCCAACTGGTAGAGCCCAGCAAACGCGCCGGCCGTCGGGATTACCGGCCAGTCGAACGAATCCTTGGCCGCGATTGCGAACTTCTGCTTGGCCGTGATCGGGTGAAATGGAATGGATATTTCGGTGGTGCGATTGTTCGGCAGCACGCCGAAGATGCGTTTGTCCTCGAGCGGCTGAACCGGCGGGTCTGGCTGGTCCTGCGCCCAGACGCCCGCCATGAAAACGAAATTCAGCAGAACGACCCGATGGCCCCGCAGCATCTGCTGCTTTGGATGAGCGTAATCGCACCCTGGTTACATTCAGGATTGTTGTCCAGACCGGTCCTGTGCCGCGGGATACAGATCGCGCTGTTATCGGCGGCGGTTCTGATCCGTCGCACTGCCGGAAGTCGCCGCGCCAGGCCATTTGCACGAGTATTGGCCGGCATCGGTTACCTTTGAATCGCTTTGAATCGCAGTACCAGTAGACACAACTTCCACAGCTCTGGTACACTGATTGCTGTCCCTTTAGAAAAAAGCTCAGTGGGAGGTTCGTTTGCCTTTTTCGGAAATGAACCGCTTGCACCAATGAGGACACATGGCACACAAAGCAGGTAAACAGTACTTATCCGCACGGAAGCAGGTCGAGACCAAGGAATACCAACTGGAAGAGGCCGTACCGCTCCTGAAAAAAATCAAGTTCGCCAAGTTCGACGAAACCGTTGAAATCCATATGCGCCTCGGCGTCGATCCCAAGCACGCCGATCAAATGGTCCGCGGCACCGTGGTCATGCCTAACGGTTTGGGCAAATCGAAAAAGGTGCTCGTGATTGCCGGCGGCGATAAGCAGCGCGAGGCTTCCGAAGCCGGCGCCGATTACGTGGGCGGCGAGGACATGGTCAACAAGATTCAGTCGGAAAGCTGGACGGATTTCGACGCTGTGATCGCCACCCCGGACATGATGCGCTCGGTCGGCAAACTCGGCAAGGTGCTCGGTCCACGCGGCCTCATGCCAAACCCGAAGACCGGCACGGTCACCGTTGACGTCACAAAAGCTATTAAGGAAATCAAGGCCGGCAAGGTGGAATTCCGGGTCGACAAGACGGGCATTATCCACGCTCCCGTCGGTAAAGTCAGCTTTGAGGCCACAAAGCTGATAGAAAACGCCGCCAGCTTGATCACCGCCGTGATCAAAGCCAAGCCGGCCGTGGCCAAGGGCAAGTACGTGAAGAGCACGACCATCTGCTCCACAATGGGTCCCGGCGTGGCGGTCGATACCACTCCGTTTAGCGCGAAGGCGGCGGTCTAAAAGCAAACAGGTGCTCCCATGAAAAAGAAGGAAGACAAGAAGAAAGATATCGACGCTCTGCGCAAGGATCTGGAGCAGTCCAAGAACCTGTTTGTCACCGGCTACGAGAAGCTCAAGGTCGGGCAGGATTTTGAACTGCGCAAGGCGGTGCGCGGCGCAGGCGCCAAGTATCGCGTCGTGAAGAACAACCTGGCCGAGATCGCGTCCGCGGGGACCCCGGCGGAACCGGCCCTCAAGGGTCTGCGCGGCATGACGTCCCTGGCGTACACCTCGAACGACCCCGTGGCGCTGGCCAAGGCGCTGACAGCCTACGCCAAAGCCAACCCGACTTTCACCTTCAAGGCTGGGGTAGTTGAAGGCCGCGCGATCGATGTCAAATCGATCGGCGACCTTGCCAACATGCCCTCCAAGGAAGAAATCTTCGCCAAGCTGCTATACCTGATCAGCGCCCCGGCCCAGAGGCTGGTTTCGGCAATCGGCGCCGTCGGGCGAAGTTTGGCGGTGGTCGTCGATCAGGGCGTGAAAGAGAACAAGTTCAAGTAGCTGCCAGCGGCCGGCAATCCAATCTAGGCAGAATATGTGGATGTGGCTGAAAGCTGACAGCTGAGTGCTGATAGCTTTTAATTACAAGGAGTTGAGAGATGGCGGACATTAACGCAATTGCGGATCAGATTCAGGGCCTGACGCTGCTGGAGGCATCCCAGCTCGTCAAGTTGCTCGAAGAGAAGCTGGGAGTTTCGGCGGCTGCAGCGGCCCCGGTGGCTGTGGCTGCTGGCGGTGCAGCCGCGGCCGCGGCTCCCGCAGCGGAGGAGAAGACCGAGTTTACCGTGGTCCTGGTGGCGGCTGGCGCTAACAAGATCAATGTCATCAAAGCGGTCCGGGAAGTCACCAGTCTGGGCTTGAAGGAGGCCAAGGACTTGGTGGATGGCGCCCCCAAACCAGTCAAAGAAGGCATTACCAAGGACGAGGCGGAGACCATCAAGAAGAAGTTCGTCGACGCCGGCGCCACTGTGGAAGTGAAGTAGCTGTCAGCCATCAGCGATCAGCAACCTCAAAGCCGTCCGAGGGTGGCTGAAAGCTGGCGGCTGATTGCTGAATGTTTTTTTTGGCATTTGACGCAGGGCGTAAGTCCTGGTAAGCTGAGTAGTTGGGCCTTCGATTCAGCGGATTCGATCCCAATTGGTGAACGTGATTCCCGAATTCTGGAACTTCAATTGCAGTTCTGGCGAAACTGCAGAGAGGGGATCTCTGCGCTTCCGCTCTTCCACCACTACTCAGCCGGATTCGTGCGCCGCGACTATCGCGGATTTTTCCAGCACGCGCATTTCTTCAGACTTGGTTCGATTCCTGCCTCTGTTCGATCATTCGGCTCTCGGTAAAACCTCTTCTTCCCGAGCGCTGTTGACTTGGTGCTGTTAGGCGCAGTTCTCTGGCTTTGGCTGTTCGGCCGTCAGGAGTATACGAATGGATTTTCAACATAACGGCGCTGCCCCCGAGCGAGTTGATTTTTCGAAAATTAGGACCTCGATCCCGATCCCTAATCTGATCGAGGTGCAAAAGAAATCTTACGAGCGGTTCCTGCAGATGGACCTGTTGCCCAACGAGCGCGAGGACATCGGCCTGCAGACCGTGTTCAACTCGGTTTTCCCCATCTCGGATTTTCGTGGCGTCAGCGATCTCGAATTCGTCGACTATTCCATCGGCAACTGGGAATGCAAATGCGGCAACCTGAAAGGGCTGCATCACCTCCGGTCCACCTGCCGCAACTGCGGCGCAACTATCCGCACCGATCCCTTTCACGCCGGCGACATCCTCTGCGGGCACTGCGGCACGTTCAACAAGAACGTCGTTACTTTTTGCAACAAGTGCGGCGACCCCGTAGGCCTGCAGCTCAAGTACGACATGCAAGAGTGCCAGGAGCGCGGCATGACCTACGCTGCGCCTTTGAAGGTCACCATCCGGCTTACCGTTTACTCCAAGGATCCCGAGACGCAGAAGAAGAGCGTCCGCGATATCAAGGAGCAGGAAGTCTTCTTCGGCGAAATCCCGCTGATGACCGACAACGGCACCTTCATCATCAACGGCACCGAACGCGTTATCGTCTCGCAGTTGCACCGCTCGCCGGGCGTCTTCTTCGAGCGCATTCCGGCCCAGGGATATTTTCTCGGCAAGATCATCCCGTACCGCGGAAGCTGGGTCGAATTCGAGTACGACCTCAAAAACATCCTCTACGTCCGCATCGATCGCAAACGGAAATTCTACGGTTCAGTATTTCTGCGCGCCCTTGGGTATAAGACCGATGAGCAGATCCTGCGCGCGTTCTACCGCGTCAGCAAGATCACGGTCAAAGACAAGAAGCTGCTTTGGAACGTCGATGAAGGCTTGACCGGCCTCAAGTTGTCCTATGCCATCACCACCAAAGGCGGCGAAACCGTCGTCGGCCAGGGCAAGAAGATCACTCCCAGCCTCTTCAAAGAAATCCAGAAGTTCAAGATTCAGCAGGTGGAGATCGCTTCCAACGATCTCGAGGGCGCCTTCATCGTCGCCGACGTGGTCGACATGTCTACCGGCGAGGTTCTCATCGACGCTAACAGCGAGCTCACCACCACCGCGCTCGCCAAGCTGCTCGAGGCCGGCATCACCGAGTTCGAAGTTTTCTTCCCGGAGCGCGACGACGTGGGCACCGTGGTTTCGGCGACCATCAAGAAGGACCCGGTCAAGACTCAAAACGAAGCGCTGATCGAGATCTATCGCAAATTGAGGCCCGGCGACCCTCCCACGCTCGACACCGCCACGCAGCTCTTCCAGGGCATGTTCTTCGACCCGCGCAAATACGACTTCTCGCGCGTGGGCCGCATGAAGTTCAACATCAAGCTGCACGACAAGTCCGATGCCACCAGCCTCGACAAACGCACGCTCGATTCCGAGGACTTCCGCGCGACCATCAAGTACTTGCTGAAGCTCCGTAAGGGCATCGGCGCGGTCGACGATATCGACCACTTGGGCAATCGCCGTGTGCGCGCCGTCGGCGAGCTTCTGGAGAACCAGTTCCGCATCGGCCTGGTGCGTATGGAGCGCGCCATCAAGGAAAAGATGTCGGTATACCAGGAAATGTCGACGGCCATGCCGCACGACCTGGTGAACGCCAAGCCGGTCATGGCCGCCATCCGCGAATTCTTCGGATCCAGCCAGCTCTCGCAGTTCATGGACCAGACCAATCCGCTGTCCGAGATTACCCACAAGCGGCGGCTTTCGGCCCTCGGGCCGGGCGGTTTGAGCCGCGAGCGCGCCGGGTTCGAAGTTCGCGATGTGCACCCCACCCACTACGGCCGCATCTGCCCGATCGAAACGCCCGAGGGTCCCAACATCGGTTTGATCTCTTCGCTCTCCTGCTTCGCGCGCATCAACGAGTACGGCTTCATCGAGAGCCCCTACCGGAAGGTGCAGAAGGGTGTGGTCATCGATGAAGTCCGCATCCTCAACCCCGGCGACGCGGACTACAAGGTCGGCGACATTGTCCGCCGCCAGGAAATCGAGGAAGTCAACCGCAAGCTCGGCTCCAAGAAGCAGCCCGCTGAGTACGAGGCCCACTGCGAATACCTGTCCGCCTGGGAAGAGGACAAGTGGACCGTCGCCCAGGCGAACGTGGAGCTGGACGAAAAGGCGCGCATCGTTCCTGATCTTTCCAATGCCCGTCAGGCCGGCAACTTCGTGCTCAAGTCGCGCGATGAGATCGAGTACATCGATGTCAGCCCCAAGCAACTGGTCTCGGTCGCCGCAAGCCTCATCCCGTTCCTCGAAAACGACGACGCCAACCGCGCCCTGATGGGATCGAACATGCAGCGCCAGGCCGTTCCGCTGCTGCGCGCCGACGCTCCCTACGTGGGCACCGGTATGGAGCACGTTACTGCCCGCGATTCGGGCGCCGTGGTCTTGTGCAAGCGCCCCGGCGTGGTGGATTCAGTCGATTCCGAACGCATTATCGTCCGCGTGGAAGGGACCGCCCACGAAGGCCAGCTCTCCCGCGAAGTGGGCGCGGATATCTACCAGCTCACCAAGTTCAAGCGGTCCAACCAGAACACCTGCATCAACCAGAAGCCTATCGTGAACGTCGGCCAGCGCGTTCCCAAGGGTGCGGTCCTGGCCGACGGGCCTTGCACCGATTTCGGCGAGTTGGCCCTGGGGCGCAACGTGCTCGTGGCCTTTATGCCCTGGCGCGGTTACAACTTCGAAGACGCCATTCTGGTCAGCGAGAAGCTGGTCAAGGAAGACTATTACACCTCCATCCATATCGAAGAATTCGAAATCGAAGCGCGTGATACCAAGCTGGGGCCGGAAGAAATCACGCGCGACATCCCGAACATCGCCGACTCCTTCCTGCGCAACCTGGATGAGAGCGGCATCATTCGCATCGGCGCTACCGTCAAGCCCGGCGACATCCTGGTCGGCAAGGTCACTCCTAAGGGCGAAACCCAGCTCACTCCCGAGGAAAAACTGCTCCGCGCCATCTTCGGCGAAAAGGCCGGCGATGTGAAGGACGCTTCGCTTTACTGCCCGCCCGGAATCGAAGGCACCATCGTCGATTGCAAGATCTTCTCCCGCAAAGGGCAGGAAAAGGACGAGCGCTCCAAGTCTATCGAGGAATCGCAGATTCAGCGGCTGCAGCGCAACCTTCAGGATGAAATCCGCATCCTCACCGACGAGCGCGCCAAACGCCTCAGCGGCCTGCTGGAAGGCAAGAAACTGCTGGCCGACCTGCATGACGAAAAGACCAACAAGCGCCTGCTCTCCAAGGACACCGAGCTCAACCGCGAAATCATCGAAAAGATGAAATCGCGCGACTTGAAGCGCATGCGCCTCGCAAACAAAGATCCGCGGCTGAACGAGCAGATCGACGAAATCGAGGAGATGACCTCGCGCCAGATCGCGGTTCTGGAAAAGATCACTGACGAGAAGATCGCCAAGCTGCGCAAAGGCGACGAACTGCCTCCCGGCGTCATCAAGCTGGTCAAGGTCTACATCGCCATGAAGCGCAAGCTCTCCGTGGGTGATAAGATGGCCGGCCGCCACGGCAACAAGGGCGTGATCGCGCGCATCCTTCCGGAAGAAGACATGCCGTACCTTCCCAACGGGACGCCCGTTGAGATCGTGCTCAACCCGCTCGGCGTGCCCTCCCGTATGAATGTCGGCCAGATTCTCGAAACCCACCTCGGCTGGGCCGCTAAAGCGCTGGGCGTGCAGTTTGCGACACCGGTGTTCGACGGCGCCACCGAACGCGAGATCAAGAAGGCGCTTGCCGACGCCAAGCTGCCGCCATCCGGGAAGACGACTCTCTACGACGGTATGACCGGCACCCAGTTCGAACAGCCGGTGACCGTCGGCTACATCTACATGATGAAGCTGTCGCACCTGGTCGACGACAAGATTCACGCCCGCTCCATCGGGCCCTACTCGCTGATCACGCAGCAGCCGCTCGGCGGCAAGGCGCAGTTCGGCGGCCAGCGCTTCGGCGAAATGGAAGTCTGGGCGCTGGAAGCCTACGGCGCCGCATATATTCTGCAAGAGTTGTTGACGGCCAAGTCCGACGACGTCTACGGCCGCGCCAAGATTTACGAGGCCATTGTGAAGGGCGAAGCCGCGATCGAGCCCGGGGTTCCCGAATCGTTCAACGTGCTCATTCGCGAACTGCAGTCGCTTTGTCTGGATGTGGAGTTGATGAAGAAGCCGACCGAGGTTGTCGATACGGCCCTGGCGGCGGATTGAGAAGAAGCTCTCAGCAGTCAGCGGTCAGCCTTCAGCTAAGACCGGCTCAAAGTGAAGGCGCTGATGGCTGAGGGCTGATAGCTGGCAGCTTGTTTGGAGCTGAGTGCTGATAGCTGATAGCTTTATTGGAGGGTATTTTGAGATCTTCACCCTATGATCGAGCGAATTTGATCGCGGATTTCGATTCCATCCGCATTTCTCTGGCGTCTCCGGAAAAGATTCGGAGCTGGTCCCACGGAGAAGTCACCAAGCCGGAGACCATCAACTACCGCACTTTTAAACCCGAGCGCGACGGGCTGTTCTGCGCGCGTATTTTCGGTCCCACGCAGGATTGGGAATGCTTGTGCGGCAAGTACAAGCGCATGAAGCACCGCGGCGTCATTTGCGACAAGTGCGGCGTGGAAGTCACGCTGGCGCGCGTCCGCCGCGAGCGCCTGGGCCACATCGAGCTGGCCAGCCCCTGCTCGCACGTATGGTTCTTCAAGGGACTGCCCAGCCGCATCGGCCACCTGCTCGACATCACGCTCCGCGAACTCGAACGCGTCCTCTACTTCGAAGCCTATGTCGTGGTCGACCCCGGCGAAGTCGAATCCCTTTCCAAGGGCGAAGTCATCACCGACGAAAAGAAGCGCCAGCTCGACCAGGAGTTCCCGGGCAAGTTCGCCGCCATGATGGGTGCCGAAGGCATCAAAGAACTCCTCAAGAAAGTCGATGTCGAAGCTCTCAGCGAAGAGATCCGCGAGCGCATGAAGACCGAGCAGTCGGTCCAGAAGAAGTTGAAGTACGCCAAGCGCCTGCGCGTGGTCGAGTCGTTCCGCAAGTCCGGCAACAAGCCCGAGTGGATGATCCTCGATGTCATCCCGGTGATCCCACCCGAACTGCGCCCGCTGGTGCCGCTGGATGGCGGCCGCTTCGCCACTTCCGACCTCAACGACCTCTACCGCCGCGTCATCAACCGCAATAACCGGTTGAAGAAGCTCATCGAACTGCACGCGCCCGACGTCATCGTGCGCAACGAAAAGCGCATGCTGCAGGAAGCCGTCGACGCCCTGTTCGATAACGGCCGCCGCGGCCGCGTGCTGCGCGGCGCCAACAACCGTCCGCTGAAATCCCTCTCCGATACCCTCAAGGGTAAGCAGGGCCGTTTCCGCCAGAACCTGCTCGGCAAGCGCGTGGATTACTCCGGACGCTCCGTCATCGTGGTCGGACCCGAGCTGCGCCTGCACCAGTGCGGCCTGCCCAAGAAGATGGCCCTGGAGCTGTTCAAGCCCTTCATCTACCACCGCCTCGAGCAGCGCGGCCACTGCACCACCATCAAGCAGGCGAAGGAACTCGTCGAGCAGCAGGATCCGGTGGTGTGGGACATCCTGGAAGAAGTCATCAAGGATCACCCCATTCTGCTGAACCGCGCTCCCACGCTGCACCGCCTCGGCATCCAGGCTTTCGAGCCCGTGCTCGTGGAAGGCAAGGCCATCAAGATCCACCCGCTGGTCTGCACCGCGTTCAACGCGGATTTCGACGGCGACCAGATGGCCGTTCACATCCCGCTTTCGCCCGAAGCGCAGATCGAAGCTTCCACCCTGATGCTCTCGGCCAACAATATCCTGTCGCCCGCCCACGGCGCGCCGATCGCCGTCCCGACCCAGGACATGGTGCTCGGCTGCTACTACCTCACCAAGGCGCGCCCCGGCGCCAAGGGCGAAGGCCGCACCTTCGCGTCCACCGACGACGTGCTCATCGCCCTCGAAATGGGCGAGGTGGAAACCCTCACCCCCATCAAGCTGCGGTACACCGGCCGGGTTATCGACCTGGTCCACGCGTTCGACAGCCAGAACGTGCTCCACACGGAGCCCATCGAGTTCAACAAGCAGTACATGGAGACCACTGTCGGCCGCGTGATCCTCAACGACGCCCTGCCGCAGGACATGCCCTTCGTCAATGGCCTCCTCAAAAAGAAAGGCCTCGGTCAGATGGTGCAGTATTGCTATCTCAAGTTCGGCCTGCAGACCACCGTCCAGATGCTGGATGAAATCAAGGCGCTCGGCTTCCTGTATGCCACCCGCGCTGGCATCTCCATCGGCATCGATGACATGGTCGTGCCCGGCGAAAAATCCGCCCTCGTCCGCGAAGCCGAAAAGGAAGTGGTGGCCGTCGAGAACCAGTACCAGGACGGCGCCATCACCCACGGCGAACGGTACAACAAAATCATCGAAATCTGGTCCAAGGTCACCGAACGCGTTTCCGACGAAATGTTCCAGGCCATGGAAGAAGACGACCGCACCGGCCGCTACCTCAACCCCATTTACATCATGGCCGACTCCGGCGCGCGCGGTTCCAAGCAGCAGATCCGGCAGCTTTCGGGCATGCGCGGTCTCATGGCCAAGCCCTCCGGCGAAATCATCGAGACCCCCATCACCGCCAACTTCCGCGAAGGTCTCAACGTGCTGCAGTACTTCATCTCCACGCACGGTGCCC
>Ga0335081_10002622_pt1 | contig 28320 bp, 24 predicted proteins | sample Lox_Sample_35_FD_206713 | JGI IMG/M metagenome (GOLD analysis project Ga0335081, IMG submission 206713) | Soil microbial communities from Loxahatchee National Wildlife Refuge, Florida, United States - Lox_Sample_3.5 | ecosystem: Environmental > Terrestrial > Soil > Wetlands | place: USA...
CAGGCTGCCGTATTCTGGCCGCTGTACCGCCAGTACGAGACGGAGAAGGGCAAGCTCATGGACCAGCGCATCGCGCTGATTCGCGACTACGCCAAAGTGTACGACTCGATGACAGATGACCGCGCGCGGCAGCTGGCCAACCGTGCGTTCGATCTCGAAGCGCAGCAAGTCACGCTCGCCCGCACCTGGTACGGCAATTTCCTGAAGAAGATGCCGGCCAAAACCGCCACCAAGTTCTTCCAGCTCGATCGCTTCCTCGACCACGTGATCGACGTGAAGATTGGCGGGTCGTTGCCGGCGGTGTACTAACGGCGAAAGACGTCAAGACAAAGGCGTCAAGGAGCGAAAGCAAACCCGACATCGATCCCCAACCAGCTCTGATACGGCGCCTGTCCCGAGGCGAACGCGTAGTTGTAACGCGCCCGGACGATCGCCGTCGCGTCATCCATGCCACCGCCCAGCGGAATCAGCAATCCCAGCGATGGCGCCAAGCCGACGTGCCAGTTGTTATCGCTGATCGCCCAGAGCCCGATGTCGAGCTCACGCTCGATGTAATAGGTGCCCACGGACAGGCCGAGCAGCGGGTGGACGCCATGCGGGTTTCCGAGCCCCAGGTCGATGCTCGCAAGGATCGGAAACGCGTTGAAGTAGCGGAATTGCTGACCGGTAATGTCCGCTTGATCGAACGTGGACGTCTGCGCGGTCTCCTCGTTCAACACGCTCCAGCCGACATCGAGGCCGGCGGCGGCGCGACCCCCGACCCGCTTCCGCCACGACAGGTTGACGCCGCGGAAACTGAACGGGCTCGCGAAGTCCTTGGTGTTGGCGGTCGGCGCCGACATGGACCAGGTCACGGATTCCCACGTCTGGCCATGACCCACCTGACCGGCCGCGAGCGCCGGCAGTGCGAGCGTCGCCAGAAGAAATATGGGGATGCGCATAGTGCCGCTCACTGGGCCGAGAGGTAGGGAGACTGCGCGAACGCCTGAGCAATCGCCGCGTCGATTCGCTGGGCAATGCTCGCGTCCGAGCCTTCGAGCAGTCCGTTGATCGTGGCCGACCAGATCACCGTCGCCTGCCCCGTCGTTGGCGGCGGCGGTGGCACATCGGGATCGAGCATCAAGATGAAAATGCTTCCCGACGTGTAGTTCACAGACACCGGTACCCACGGGTAGTAGTAGGTCGAGCTCGGGCCGTACGGCCAATAACCGCCCCATCCCGGCCACCACCCCCACCACGGCCACCAGGGAACGTAGGCGTACGCGTTGAAGTCGGTGCTCGATCCGGCAACGAGCACGACCATGTCGGGTTTCGTTCCCACCCCCACGCGCGTGTACCCCACGGCCTGGAGCTGCTGAGCGACGTCCGTCAGGACCTGATGGTCGAAGGTGTGGTTCAGCGAGGTGTCGTGGCCCGCGGCGACCGAGATGTCCACCACCGAATCGGGCATCGCAAACGTCTTGTTCGCCGCGAAATTCGCCCCATTCATGTGAAAGGTGAGCACGACATCAGTTTGCGAAGGGTCTTCAACGCCGCCCGGATGACAGCTCAGGAACCCAGCCGCCATGACAGCCACCGCGAGGCGATTCGAAACAGAGCGAAGAAACATGGTCACGCTCTTGTAACGGGATGAGTGGCGCGCCGCTGCACTCGAAGGTCTCACCATCCAAGTCCAGGTAGTATTGGACCTTTGGTCAACCAACGAGCGTGGTTGCCAGTCGCATCCGTGCCTTGGGAAACACCTGAACGGGTGCCTCCGGGGTTACATACTTCTTCCCGATGGGTTACTTCTATCTTCACATTTCGGGAGTTAACTCCACCTCCCTGTCGTTGCCTGAACCGTCACAACGCTGTCGCAAACAGGAGCGCCCATGCGTGCCGCGATTTCGAGCAATGTTCCGTACAGCACGATGTTAGATCACCCATCCGTTGAGTCACGCTCCCCCACTCCCGGTTCCGCCGCAACGTCATTCGGGAAATCCCCTAGCGCTTCACCGACGGTCCATATCGTCGACGACGACGCCTCGGTTCGCAAATCGCTGGCGCGACTGCTCAAGTCGGCTGGCTACCGCGTCGAGACCTATGAGGGTGCGCAGGATTTCCTCGTGCACGATCATGCTCCGGAGGGCAGCCCGCAGTGCCTCGTCCTCGACGTGCGCATGCCGAAGATCAACGGGCTCGATCTTCAGACACGGCTATGTGAATCGGGCATGGACCTGCCGGTGATCTTCGCGACCGGACATGGCGACGTCCCGTCGAGCGTGCGGGCGATGAAAGTGGGCGCGGTGGACTTCCTTACCAAGCCGATCGACGATCGAGCGCTGCTCGGTGCCGTCGAGCGCGGTCTGGCGCTCGATGCGGAGCGGCAGCGCACGACCGCTGTGGTCAACGAGCTCAAGACCCGCCTCGGACGGCTCACGCCGCGCGAGCGCGAAGTGCTCGCCCTCGTGGTCACCGGCATGCTCAACAAGCAGATCGCGGGACGCCTTGGCACCTGCGAGCGCACCATCAAAGTGCACCGGGCGCGCGTGATGAAGAAAATGCAGGCGGGCTCCGTGGCCGAGCTGGTGCGCATGGCGGACCTCGTGAACATCGGCTCCGCACCCATCGCGCTGGCCCATTCCCCCGCGGCGGGAAGCTCCCGCGTTGGTGCCCGGGCAGCCAGGTAAACCAAGGTCCCATACCGGGCGCGCCGTACGCCCTCCATCCTTCGGTATTGGCCCGTGTACGAGGCGCGGCCAGGTTATCACGGGCGCTCTGTCAGGATGGAGTATGGCACCCACGACACTTCCGTTCGGACCGGTCATCGCTGTCGTCGAGGACGACGCGTCGGTCCTCAAGGGTCTGACCCGGCTGCTGCAGTCTTCCGGATGTGGCGTCGTGCCCTTCGTCTCGGCCGAGCAGTTCCTCGCGACGCAGCACGAGTGGGCGCTCGACTGCCTGGTGCTCGATGTGCACTTCGACGGCATGAGCGGGCTCGAGCTGGCGACCCATCTTGCGGAGACCGATCCCCTTTACCCGATCATCCTCATCACCGCGCTCGATGATCCCGGCATCACGGCCGAGGCCGCGGCGTTGGGGCACGCCTGCCTGCGCAAGCCGCTGCAGGAAAGCGAATTGCTGGAGGCAATCCATAAGGCCGTGGACCAGAGCCACAAACCGCGCTGAGCCTGCGGGACTGGTGTAGCGTCCCGTTCCATCGTACAATCCCCAAGCCTCGTAACACCTTGTGCTGCACAATCCTGACAGCGGGGGAGTGCTCTGGATCAGGCCGTTCTCGCAGCCAAGACGACCATCGGCCGGGACCGTACCGCGTGGGTCCGCAAATCCCTGGGGTTCGGGGGTTCCGTCGCCCTGCTCGGTTTCAGTTATTACCTGAGCGCTCGGCTTGGATTCGCCTTCCGGTTTCAGAATTCGCCCGTCGTTGTCTTTTGGCCCCCGAATGCGCTCCTCATCGCGGCGCTGCTGTGCGCTCCGCGGTCCCGATGGCCCGCCTTCGTTACCGTGGCGGCGGTGGCGCACGCGGCGGTCGCCATCGGTGCTGACCTCCCCGCCTGGCGGTGGTCGTGGCAGATCGCCCACAACTCGCTGCTCGCCGTTGCAACCACCGTGGCGCTACACCGGGCGGCCGGCCGCCCGCTGCATTTCGGTTCGAAGCAGCAGGTTGTTGTGTTCACCTTGATCTCGTTTGCGCTGCCGGGGGTCGCGGGCCTGGGCCTGCCGTCGGTGGTCCGCAGCGCGCTCGGAATCGAGACGGCGGCAACGCCGTTGCTGACCTGGCTCCGCGGCTCGCTCGCCTCCGCTACGGCGATCCTGATCATCGTCCCGGCGATAGTGCTGTGGACCCAGCATGGGTGGCGCACCCTCCAGACCCCGTCGTGGCCGCGGCGAATCGAAGCCGGGATGGCCATGCTGGCGCTGGTGGCCGTGGGCTCGCTGACGGTGGGCGCCGGCCCGCAGGCAGCGGACTCGCCCGACATGCTCCTCCTCATGCTCGTACCGCTCCTGTATGCCGCCGTCCGATTCGGGCCCATGGGAGCGGCGACCGCGCTGTTCACCGTCGCCGCGCTCTCCATGTGGGGGACGGTTCAGCAGCTCGGGCCGTTCGTGGGGGCGCTCGACGCCTCTCAGGTCCTTTCGTTGCAGACCTTCTGGGTGGTGCTGTGCGTCCCCGTCATGCTGCTCTCGGCGTCGATCGCCGAACGCGCGCAGATCGAGAGCGCCCTCCAGGAACAGCGGAGCCAACTCGCCCACCTGACCCGCGTGGCGACGGCGGGTGAGCTGTCCGGCCTGCTCGCGCACGAGCTGCACCAGCCGCTGACGGCGATTCTCGCGAACGCGGAGAGCGCCCTGCTCATGCTCGGACATGGATCGACGAATTCGGCCGAGCTCGGCGAGATCCTGCGGGAGATCGCCCAGCTCGATCAGCAAGCCGGCGGCGTCATCACCCGCTGGCGCGCGTTCCTGAAGCAGGAGCAACCGCACTTCGATCGCCTCGAGCTCGAGGCGCTGCTCCGCGACGCCGCCGCGCTCGGCCGGAGTGCGATCGTCAATTCGCGAACGGAGTTGTTCGCGCACGCGGATCCGGTACTCCCGTCGGTGCGCGGGGATCGGGTTCAGGTCCTCCAGGTACTCGTCAATCTGCTGGTCAATGCCTGCGAAGCGATGAGCGAGACGCCCGCGCCCCAGCGCCGGCTGTGGCTGCGCGCCCTGCGGGTGAGCGAGACGGAAGTCGAGTTCCAGGTTACCGATAGCGGATCCGGAATCGCTCCGGGATACGAGCGACGCGTCTTCGAGCCGTTCTACAGCACGAAACCGCAGGGACTCGGACTGGGGCTTTCCATCAGCCGGTCGATTGCCGCGGCACACGGTGGCCGTCTCTGGGCCGAAACCAACGACGGCGGCGGCGCCACCTTTCATCTGGTCCTCCCCGTCGCTTCACAGTAGAGCTGACACGACGGCTACGCTCCGCTCGTTCACCAAGGTGCAATGGCCGAACAGCGCTCAGAACCCCACGCTTTACTCCGTAGCATCACCACTACCCACTCGAGGAGCCGTGACATGAAAAAGGCGACTGCGAAGCGCGCCAAGAGCGCCAAGAAGACGGCCGCGCCGAAGCGCAAACGGAAACGGCGTCGGCGCTAGGATGTGACACGAGTCAACTCACGTGGCTCCGGGACTCCCCGGGGCCACGGGGCGCTTCCCGTATTGCTTCCGCACCGCTGCGCCGCCGCGTTGAGATCCCATGAACTTCATTAATAGCCTGCCGATGTGGATGATCCTCGTCCCCATCCTCGTGATGGCCCTCATCGCGAGCGTGGCCGGTTACCGCTATGGCCGCCGGCACATCGAGGCAGGCACGCACAGCAACATCTCCGGGCTGCGCGCCAGTACCATCGGTATCGTTGCCCTGCTCTTGGCGTTCTCCTTTTCGATGACCTCGAGCCGTTTCGGCGACCGCTCCCGCACCGTGCTCGAGGAGGCAAACTCGATCGGAACGTGCTACCTGCGCGCGGGGCTGCTCGACAACCCGGCGCGTGACCGCATCCGGAACGCGCTCAGGACCTATACGGACTCCCGGCTCGAGAATTACCAGAAGGGCGTCGACTCGAAGGAATACCTTCGCACCACTCTGGCCATGCATGCCGCTCTCGACGAGCTGTGGTCAGGGGTGGAGCAGGCGGTGCACCAGGACCAGGAGCGCGCCCGCGTCAGCGTCATCGTGCCGGCCGCGAACGACGTGATCGATCTGTCGGGCAAACACAGCTGGTCCGATCACAATCAGATGCCGGCGCCAGTGGTATTCCTGCTCGCGGCGACGATCATCATTGCCAGCGTCCTGATCGGCCAGTCGCTGGCCGAATCGGGGCAGCGCCACATCGGGCTTTGGCTTGCGCTGAACATCCTGTTGGTGCTCGTGATTTTTGTGATCCTGGACTTCGACCGGCCGTTGCGGGGGCTCATCCGCATGAATCAGGCGCCGCTGGTCGACGTGCGGGAGAGCATGCAGTAAATGCCTACGAGGCTACGGCGGCCCGCGCGGCCTCCCACGCCCTGAGACAGTGGGCCGCCAATCGCGAATCCCCGAGCTCCTCGGCCAGGCGCGCCAGATCGTCCCGCGGGCCGCGCCAGCGCAGCTGGTCGACATCGTGAAACACCCTGGCGTCGGTGCGGAGCGTGGCGAGCCGCTTGAACAAAAGCGCCAGCTCGCGCTGCTCACCCGTTTCGAGAACCGCTTCCGGGAATCGTTCGAGCGGACCGTACTGATTCAATAGTCGCGCCGCCGTTACGGCGCCGATACCGGGCATGCCGGGAAAGCCGTCGGCCGAGTCGCCGACCAGCGCCAGATAGTCGGGAATGAGCGCCGGTACCACGCCGAACTTTTCCTTCACTCCCTCCGCATCCCGGATCTTCTGCGTGCGCCGGTCCACCTGCACCACGCGATCGTCCACGACGCACTGCGCCAGATCCTTATCGGGCGTCCAGATACAGACCTTCTCGACCTGGTCGTCGCGTGCCGCGAGCATGGCGGCCGAGGCGAGCGCATCGTCCGCCTCGAGCTCGATCATGGGCCAGACCGTCACGCCCATGACCTCGAGCGCGTGCTCGAGCGGCTGGAACTGCGCGAGCAGCGCGGCGTCGATGCCGGCGGACGTCTTATAGCCGGGCCAGAGATCATTGCGGAAGGACTCGATCACATGATCGGTCGCGACCCCCACATGCGTGGCGCCGGACTCGATCATCTGGAGTACGGTGTGCAACACACGCGCGGCGGCGCCGAACGGTTGGTCGTCGCCCGAGCTGAACCGGCGCAGCCCGTAGAAGTGGCGGAACAGCTCGTAGGTGCCGTCGATGAGATGGACGATCATTGGAACACGAGAGGCGTCAAGAGAGAGACATCGAGACGCATGCTGCCTCTAGCACGGTGTATCCGGCTGCACCCGACAGCAGGCTACTGGCAAATCATCCGCCACATCCCCGGTCGTATTCCCCGAGGAGCACGTCTGCGCACTACTCGAAACGTATGCGCGGTTACCGAGATAGATGATCGCCGCGAGCGTAACGCCGGTGGCGCCTCCCACCAGCACCGCCGTGCGGGCCGAGTCACGTTCGCGGACCTGCAGCGCGACCGTCTGCGAGAGCGGCATTTCCCGGTATTTGCCGTCAACAAACCCGATCAGCGTGTCGCCGCGGACTTCCGGAGCGGCAACCTGGATGACCGTGTGATCGGATTGGGTCACCCAGATCCGGTCCAGCGAGCGCGCCGACCCGATGTCCGCGGGCGTGACCGTCCGCATGGAGTGACAGGCGCTCGTGAGTACCGCTCCCGCCAGCGCCACGACACCGAGGCGAAACGAATGCGTCATGCGTAGAATTTTAACACCGGATTCAATCCGGCGTCGCGCATCAGAACACGGCAAGGCACGAACATGTGTGGCGGCTCAAGGGCGGCACCCACAGCCGGTTCAACATCGACGGCTATTACTTCTCCGTGGCGGCAGCCGATGTGGCGTTCGCCAACAACTGGCTGTGGAGCTCGGACGATATCGTGTTGTACGACGACCCCGACCACGACGTCGAGAACACGCGCACCAGTTATGTTGCCGGCAATGGTGCGCATTGTCCGGTTGGGAAACCACGCCTGGATGGCCGCAGTCCCCTGCCTGCTCACCGGGTGCAGCGACAGCTCGACCCTCGCGGCGAGCAGGATCCTGCACCCGGGACTCACCACCGTGGTCTCCGGGCTCAGCTCGGCCCTCTATGTCACGGCTCCCCCTGGCGACACGAACCGGATCTTCGTCGTGCAGCAAAGCGGTGTCATCCGCGTGCTGCGCCGGGACACCCTGCTCGCCCCGCCGTTTCTTACCGTCTCGAGCGTAATCGCCTATGGGGGCGAGCAGGGCCTGCTCAGCCTCGCGTTCCACCCGCGGTATGCGACGAACGGCTTCCTCTATGTCGGCTATACCGCAAAGAACGGAGACGTCACTGTGGCCCGCTATCACGTCTCCACCGACCCGAACGTCGCCGACCCAGCGTCCGGCACCATCCTGCTCACGGTGCCACACTCGACGTACGGCAATCACAACGGCGGCCTCGTGCTGTTCGGACCCGATGGTTACCTCTACGTCGGGATTGGCGATGGCGGGAGTGAAGGAGATCCGTCCGGGAACGGCCAGGACAGCACGAAGCTCCTGGCCAAGATTCTCCGCATCGACGTCGATGGCGGCACGCCGTACGCCATACCCCCCACCAATCCGTTCGTGGGCCGGCCTCCCGCCGCACCGGAAATCTGGGCGTACGGTGTGCGCAACCCGTGGCGGTTCTCGTTCGATCGGGCCACCGGCGATCTCTACATCGGGGACGTAGGACAGGATCTCTGGGAAGAGATCGATTTCGCGCCCAGCGGCGATCGCGGCGGGCACGACTACGGCTGGAACGTCATGGAAGGGATGCACTGCTACCAGCCGTCCAGCGGGTGCGTGACCACGGGACTCAACCTCCCCGTGTACGAGTATGGCCACGGGCCCGGCTGCTCGATCGCCGGCGGCTACGTCTACCGCGGGACCGCGCTTCCGGCGTTCGCGGGTCGCTACTTTTTCGGCGACTACTGCGCCGGGTGGGTGCACAGCTTCGTGATGCAGAACGGGAGCGTGACCGACGTGGTCGATCACTCCGCTGAGTTCGGACTGATCCCGGGGCTCACATCATTCGGAGAGGACGCTCGAGGCGAATTGTACATCACGAGCTCGAACGGAGACGTGTACCGGATCGCGCCTCAATAGCCGTGGTCTAGCGATAGCTTTGGTCTCGACAACGAAGGGCCAGTCTCGCAACCCCGAATTCCTGCCTGAAAGGACGGACAGTGTGGCCGACCTCAATCTGACGCCGGACGAAGCCACCATCATCGCGAATGCGCTCCAGAGCTACGTATCGGATCTGCGGATGGAAATCGCCGACACCGATGCGCAGCCGGTGCGCGAGCGGCTGAAAAAAGAGGAAGCGGTGCTCAAGGCGGTGATCCAGCGCTTGGCCGGACCCTCCGTCCAGCGCTGACGCGCGCGGTTTGAGGAGCGCCCCCCTGATCACCCAAGGAGGGCGCCCCGCTCTACCAGGCTTACAGCGACTTCAAGAACGCGAGCAGCGCCGCTTGCTCGCCGGGCCTGAGCGCGGCATACCGATCGCGGGCCCTTTGCCCCTGACCAGCGTGCGCCAGAATCGCCGCAGCCGGCGTGGACGCGCGCCCGTCATGCAGAAACACCGGTCGTGAGCTGAGGCCCCACAATGGGGCCGTCCGCATCAGGCGACCGGTCGCGTTGCCCTGCGTGATGCCGTCGCCGAGACTGCCCATGTCGTGCAGCAGGAAATCGGAAAACGGCTGGAATGCCTTGTGCGACAGCGCCGCGATGGGGCTGTCGCCCGTGGTGAGAATCGGTGTGTGACAGTTGGCGCAGCCGATCCCAACGAACACGGCGCCGCCCGCAATGGTCGTGCGCGTGATCGCACCGCGCCGCGGTGGTCCGAGCATCGACATGAAGTCCGTGAACGCCGTGACTCCATCGCCAGTGTCGTTCACGGCGGGTGCAGGGTTAAACGCAAGCGACGCGCAGTTTCCCTGGGGACAGTTCTCCGTCGGGAACTCCGGGTTCGTGATGCCCATCTCGTTCAGGTAGGCGTCCCCCGCAAACTGATGCAACGTCGGGTTCTGCGCTTTCCACCCGAACCGGCCCACGCGCGTCGCCCCGGTCTTGATTTCGGTGGTCATGCTGGGGGTTCCCTGCGTGGAAGGCGCGCTGCGTGCTTCGCGACGGGCGAGTTGGAGCAGCTCGTCGTCGGGAACCGCATCGACCAGCCCGAGCCCGAACAACGGGGTCGTGATGCGCAGCGCGACCACGTTCGCGGACGGCGGCACCATTTCGGGAACAAAGGTGAAGTCCCCGGCGGACGTATGCACCAAGCCGATCGCGTGATCCTGCATCAGTGAGCCGCCGAGGTTGGCCAGCGGATCGAACAGCCCGCTCGACACCCGACCGAACCGGGTCTCGGCGCGGCCAGCCGTGCCACCCAAGGGCGCGGTATGACAAGTGGAGCACGATGCCTCGTTGAAGACGGGGCCGAGTCCATCATCGACCCCCTCCGCGTCTGAGAATTCCGTCACGCCGGCTGCGAATCGCGCCCGTTCAGCCGCCGTCAGGCCGGACAATGGGCTACCGAGGGCTGCCGCGGCGGTGGCCAGCGCCATGTTCGTCGTCAAGTCTGCTGGCATGATTTCATCGGACGAGGACGACGCGGGAGGCGAGGTGTTGAGGTTGGAGCTGCTGGTTTCGCATCCGGCAACGAGAAAACAGAAACTGAAAACCGATGCAGCGAGACGCTGTCCTGGTGACATGGTCCCTCCTCAGGGTGAGACATGAGGTTCGGCGGCTCGACTGGCGTGACACGCAAGACTGGCGTGCGGTAGCCTCGGGGCTTTGCGTCGCCGGCTTTCGCCGGGTTTGCCTTTGTCGCGCTCGCGCAGAGGAGTGCGGAGGGCGATCCTGCCGAACTAGGGATTACGGCAGAGCTGCGGTACAACGACGCAAAGATTCACTCGGGTGCTGATTTGTTCTGTGACGTCGCTCAAGTAAGCGTGGGCGGCGAATTGGGTCGGATGCTTGCCAATTGTTTGGGTCAGATGTCCGGAACCTGCGGCGTCTGACGCGCGACATTCAACGTCTGACGACTAGTAATTGTTCGGACGAGGTACTAGGGAAAAAATGGGGGCACGGTATGCCGCGCCCCCATTGCTTCGTAACGCGCCTTCTAGTGTTTGTGGCCGGGCACAACGGTGCGCGCAAAGACCACGACGCAGCCCTGGCCTTTGACGACACAGCGGTTGGTCGCGTCAGTCGCCGCGGCAAACAGCACTCGGGTAAAAATCTCGTTCGTCTCCGCGAACGCGGATGGACTCGCACCCGCAATGTTCGGGACGTTCTGCAGCCATTGACCGGTGAACGCGTTCATGATACCCAGGGAGGAGACGGCCGTAACGGCATCGTTGCCGGTCACGAGGAAGGTGCCGTCGCCTCGGTTGATCCAGTCTTCATCCCCCGTGCCCACCTGGGTGATCACGTTCAAGACGTCCCCGGTTCGCGCATTCAGTCGCATCGGACGACCGCACAGCTGTGCCCACAGATTGTTTCCGATCACCCGAAGATTGTTACTGGCGTTGCTCGCGGCCCCCGTGAGCGCGACACAATCGTACGTGCGCTGCGATTCGATCGTCATCGTCCTCGGATTGATGGTCTGGATGAACGGGCCTCCCGCAGCGCCGGTGATCGGCAGCAGGAAGCGGTTCAGCACGGGAACCCAGACGTGCCCCTCGGCCGAGCCGGGGCCCAACGACAGCTGGCCCAGAATCCGGTACGGGTGACGTGCCGAGATGAGCGTGAGATAGCTCGGGATTGCCGCGCCGGCGGCGGTGATCCCGGCGGCCGTGGTGCAATTCGCTCCGGCTGCGCTGCACTTCACATAGGACAGTGGGTTCGGATTGGAAACCGCGACAATGTGGTGCACCGGATCGTAATCGATTTCGTTCGAGCGCCCGCAAAAGTGCGTCGTCGCGGTCCCGCCATCACAGTCGGACTTGGCAACGCTGATCGACGTGAGGATCTGCAGGCGTTCCATGTCCACGACCTGCACCGTCGCATTGCCATCGGACACGAACAACACCCTTGTGTCGAAGCCACCGTGCTCGTCGTCGTGCCCCCAGCCATGGTCGTCGTCATCATGACCGCGTCCACGAAGGACAGGCGCCGACACAAAGCTGTTCGGCCCAGCACCGTTGGTCGCGGCCGTACCCCCGCCGGTCCCGACGTTGCCCGCCATCCCGCCAACGCGGCCGATGTATGTGTGCGTCCGGACATCGACAACGTCCACGCCATTGTTGGACGCGTCGGACACGAAATAGCGGGCGTTCGACTGCTCGACCCAGGTTTTCTGGGAGCTGGTCAGCGGATTACCGGGAATCTCGATCGCGCACAGGAAGTCATAGGGGCCGCTGGCATCTCCACGGCCATTGAGCGCACAATCGGGGTTGCCGTGATTCACGCTATGCCCGAACGCGGGCACGGCGATGGGAGCCGTTGCCTGTGGCGTGTTATCGCAAGCGGCTACGAGCGCGGCCGCCAGAATACAGATCGACGAAGCGGACACGATTCGCACTGCAGGCTTCATAGAACCTCCTCGATGACGGTCGGCTCGGAGGTGCTCGGCGTTCGCTGTAAAAACCTTCGTGGCGTCGAATCAGGGCGTCGCGGAGGAGACGAGGACCCCGGTGCCTCTTGATTGTAGTGGGGCGGTAAACCTGCGCACGGTCTCGCGGGTGTCAAGAACTCGGGATCATGCGCAGAACCAGGGAATCGAACCGAGGGGAAGACCTAGGTGCGCGTGGAAAAATCTCGGACTGTGACCGCGAGCAGTGTACGCGACATCACGGACCAAGAGGATTAGCCCATGCAGCCTATCGACTCTCTAAAGCCGTAGTGATCGAGCGAGGCCGCATGGGCATTCAGCCGCTGAAACCCGGTAAGATGTATCCGTCAGTACGGCAACCAGACCCGCTCGCCAACCGCTGATCGGGTTGGCGCTGCCTGTGTGCGGTATTCGGACGTCCAACGATCCCACTTCGATGCGAGCGCGAGCTGCGATGCGCCATAAAGGGCGATCGCGGGGCGACCAGCGTAACTCGCAAGCGCGCCGCTTACGCGCACGTATTTCCCAACCCATTGCCCCGGATCGCGGAACGCGCGGGCGTACGCCGGCAATGCAATCGCGGTGAAGGTCTGATATGGGGCTGGGCGTCCCAGATTAAAGAACACCGCTCCTGATTGTGCTGTGTACACGCTGGCAACCGTCCCCTCTACCGTGAGTACGGGTCGGGCCGTCATTGATGCATCATTTCGTACACGCGCGGATGCTTGGCGGGGCAGAACAAGCGAGATCAGGGCTAACACGGCCATCGCGGCCGCCATGAGTGGGTCACCATGTTTCTTCATACAACCTCCACATGACGGCGGGAAGAGCTGCGACGGCGGGGACGACCGGTGTTCCGGGGAGACCTGGGCGGCCTCTTTCCTTTGTACCCATGAGACTCGTCCAGGTTTTCAGGCGTCACGGGATTGCAGCAAGGAGCAACGTTTAACCGGAAACCGACACAGCGGCGCCAAGGACTACGATCGGGGCAAGGAAACTCGGATCTGCGCAACCGCACTGTGCGCTCCGAGGGGATCGCCGAGGGCGCCGCGCAGAACTGAGGGGTCAAGATGAAAACGGCCCCTGGCAGATGGAATCAATAGCGTCCGTTAGCACCCACTGCTTGCTGCGAGGTTCGTTTGGCGGCACACGCACAACCCCCGGAGACATCCGGCGAGGAGTATCGCGGTGTGTGCGGCGGTGATCAGTGACCCGGTCGTCGCGAATCTGACGGCGTGCGCTGGCGGGTCCGTCGGGGGCCCGCCACACGAGCGGGCGAGCCAGACGCCATCACCTTGCGGGGCGAGTTCCCAGTACCTTCCCCCAAACCAGAACGGGTCAGGGGTCATGTTCAGAGGGCACATCGGTACGCCCCAATTGACGGCAAAGGGGGCTCAGGATGTGGCAATAGCGGCCGTACTTCGGTGACCTCGGGCACGCAGCGTGATTCCGATGTTCCAGTTGGCGCCAACCTCACGGGTGTTCAAGCGCACGGACGCTCGAGAGGCGCGCGTACCGATTTGTACGAGCGCCACGGGATTGAAAGCCTTTTGAGAGAGGATGCAGCGAGGCTACGGAGCTTGCTGCCAATGTGGCGAGCTAAGTCCTTGATGCGCCGACTCGGAATCGAACCGAGAACCTACTGATTAAGAGTCAGTTGCTCTACCAATTGAGCTATCGGCGCTGGACAAGAAAAGAAAAGACTTCAAGAAAAGACGTTTAGCAAAAAGCCTGGGAAAGATCACTGATCCACAACACGGAGACAAGCTAGCGTGCGTCCAGGGCCAGCTGCACTCTCACCGCACCCGATTCTACCTGCCCCGTCGTGTCGACACCCTGGAGATACAGGCGTGGTTCCGCGATGCTGTCGACCAGCACCAGACGCTCCTTGATGCGCGCGGCTCGGCGGCGCGCGAGGGACGACAATGCGTCGTCCGGCAGGCGATACTGACTCACGAGCCGCGCGAGCGCTGCCTGCGCGATGCGCGCCTGGCGTTCGGCCTTCGGCAGTTTGTTGCCCAAAGAATCCGTCGCAGGAACGAGCTTTGCCGGATCCTCATTGAACTGGCGGCGGTACATCTTGCTGAGCCGTCCCACTTCCTCGGGCAAGGGCGGCCCCACTACGGTCGAGTCGCCGCGGCGCAGCTCGAGAAGCACCGCTCGCATCGCCAGCGCGTCCTGATCCACCACGGGCGCGACCGTTCCCCGAATGCCCAACGTCAATCCCGGGCGCTGCTCGAGCGCGCGCGCCAGGGTATCGATCTTGGCGGCCTCGGCCGCGTGGAGCGTATCCGATCCCGGACTGAATGCCACGTACGCCAGATCGCCGCTATCGCCCTTGCCACCGAATAGCGCGCCCAGCAGGTGGAACGGCGACGTCACAACTTTCACGAACAACCGCACCAGCGCCTTCAGAACGAGGGGCATCACCCGGAAATGCGGATCGTCCAGGCTGCCGCTCACGGGAATGTTGAGGTCGATCACGCCGTGCGAGTCCTTGAGCAGCGCCACGGCGAGCTTGACCGGCAGGCTCGTGGCGTCGGGACTCTGCACCTTCTCGCCCAGCGTGAGCTGGTCCAGCACGATGTGATTCTCCCCGACCAGCATCCGCTGGTTGAGCTTGTAGTGCAGCACGAGCGTCAGCTTGCCCTTGTCGATCTTGTAGCCCGCGAATTTGCCCGAGTACGGCGTGAACGTGGTGAGCTCGATGCCCTGGAAGTTGAGGGTGAGATCGGTGTACGCATGCGCGCTGAGCGGGTTGACCTGACCCTTGATGGTCGCGGGCGCGTACCGATCCACCCTGCCCGCGAGGTCCACGACGCCGCTCGCGGGCTGGTCGGACGAGAGCCCGGTGATGGCGCCCGCGAGCCCCGCGATGCTGACGGTGAAGTTGGGCGTGAGTGAATAGTCCGAGAAATTGAGCGTGCCATCGACGACTCGGATCTCATCCACGCGCGTCGCCATGGTCGTGGTGGCGGCCGGCGCGGACGGCGCGGACGGCGCGGACGGCGCAACCGGCGGCGGTGCGGTGTCAGGCGCGACCGTCGTGGTGTCGGCTGCTCCACTGCCGGCGCTGTCCGGCGCAGCTTCCGCTGACTGGGGGGCCGTATCGCTCGGCGGGCTGAAGATGTTCTGGATGTTCGTGACGCGATTGGGACCGACGATGGCGCGGAGATACAGTCCCCGCGTCACGATCGACCCGATCGCGAGCGAGGCCGGTGCCGAGCGATACGCGATTGTATTGACCTCCAGCCTGTTCCAGCGCGTGAAGTCCTCCTTCAACGCTGGATCAACGGCACGCAGGCCATCGATATGCAGGCCGCCCTGAAAGGCGGCGTCGCCCCTGGTGCCGCGGGTGTGATACGTGGCGCGGCCGGCAAGAGACAACGTACCGGACCTGAGAATCAGGCGGCCCAGCGTGTTGACGTACGGTTGAAACGGCCGCAACGGTACCGCATCGAGCCTGAGGTCGAGCGCCGCCGCCCGCGGCTCGGGCGTATAGCTACCCGTGATCGCCACCGATCCATGGTGGTCGATACCGAAGCGCAGATCCACGCGGGCATCGCCCGGCATGCCGTAGCGATAGTTCTCGAGCGTGAGCGCGAGCGGCGCGAGCGCCAGTCGTGCTACCGGGCGTGTGGTGCGGTCTTCGATGTTCACCACGTAGCTGTCGATCGCGAGCCGCACCAGATCGACTTTCCAGTCTGGACCGGAATCCACGGGCGCCTTGGGATCGACGCGCGGCAGAAACAGGGTGGCCAGGGAAAACGTGCTGTCCGTGCCGTAGGTGCCGCTCACGCTGCCGCCGCTCGTCCGCACATCGGCGATGCGTAGCATCCGATGCGTGACGTCCGCTTCGAGCCCGCGCACTGCCGCGAGCGCGACGGTCGCGGCGGTGGCGCCGGTACGCCGGTCGGAGAGCGCGAGCGAGTCGACCTGCCCTTCCCCATTCCGCAGCATGAACACGGGTGGCGTGACCGACAGATCGAGCTCGTAATCCGCGGCGAACCGCGCGCGTCCACCCGTGACGTCGTAATTCACCACGTCCTGCTCGTAGCGCCAGAAGCTCCGCGCCTGGAATCCGGACAGCTCGAGATGCCCCGCCGAGCGCACCGGCACGATGCTGATGTCGCCGCGCCACGCGAGCCGCTCGCCGCGATCGGTGGCCGCTTCGAACTGATAGACGCCCTGTTCCAACGGACGCGTCGTGAGGTCGCGGAGCGACAGATTGAGCGGATCGATGCGCGCCACGAACGGCGTGGTACGCTGGCGGTTCTCGTACACAAGCTGCCCGCGCGCGATGTCGATGTGAAACAAGAGGACCGGAATCGGCCTGGCAGCCGGAGCATTCGAGTCGCGCGCCGCGGTCTGCGGGATGACGTCCTGCAGATTGACCGTCCCGTCCGCGCGGACCAGCGTGCGCAGGTATGGCGCGGCGAGCCGGACTTCGGCGAACGTGTAGGCGCGGCGCACCACCGAGCTGAGCTGAAAGTTGACGTACAGCGTGTCACACGAGAACAGCCGTTCGCCGTTGCGATCGGCAATCACGAAATCGCGCAGCGTCACCGACAACACGAACGGATTGACGGACACCTTGCCCAGCGAAATGCGGCGATGGGTCGAGGCGGATGCGGTCTTGACCAACCGGGTGCGCACGAGTCCCGGAGCAATGAGAAACCCGAAGCCGCCGTACAGCACGAGCGCGCCGAGCGCCGGGATCAGCCAGCGTTTGGCGCGCGCGAGGGTGGGAACACGGGCCATGCGGGAATGCCTCCAAGGGGAATCGAACCCCTGTTCCCACCTTGAAAGAGTGGTGTCCTAACCGTTAGACGATGGAGGCGGTGTCCCCTGGACGTAGTTGCGGTTCATAGCGGTAACGGGATTCGAACCCGTGTTTGAGCCTTGAGAGGGCTCCGTCCTTGTCCCCTAGACGATACCGCCGCGCACACTGCCGGCCGGAAAATATCACCAGCCCAGGAGGGTGGAGCAACCCGCGCCGCTGTTGACCCCGCACGCGAGACACATACCGTAGAGCCGTGAAAAAGGCCGTTTCCTGGATCGTGCCGGAAGGCGTGCTGTTCACCGCCACGCTGCTCGTCGCGGCCGTGCCGACGTTTCGCAAAGCGCTTCCGGACTTCATCTGGTTCGACCCCTACGCCGTCGCGATCGTAGGCGGACTCCTGGCCTGGCGGTTTCAACGGAGTCGCGTGCTGCTCGCCCTCGTGATCCTGGCGCTCGCCAACTGGTCGATTCGGGAATCGGTGGCGCTGACCGACGCCGTAGGCGCGCGCGTGATCTATAACGCCACCGCCGTTCTCGTCCCCTTGAATATCGCCGCACTCGCGTTGCTGCCGGAACGGCGCATCACGACCTGGCGCGGCCTCGTGCGACTCGTGTTCATCGGTCTCCAGGTGGTGATCGTCGAAGTCTTCCGGCGCACGGCCGCGCCCGCAACCGCGGCATGGCTCGGCCGCGCCCTGGTACACCTGCGGTGGCTCGGCAAACTTCCGCTCGCACAGTCCGGGATAGTCGCGTTCGCGGTGGCGCTCGCAGTCGTACTGGTGTTCGTGCCATCGCCGTCGCGCCGTACGGTCCTGTGGGCGCTCGCCACCACCGGAGCCGCCTTTACCGTGTACCGTGCCGGCCCGGGGCCCGCCCTCTATCTCGGGACGGCCGGGCTGATCCTGGTGATCGCGGTGATCGAAGCGTCGTACCTGCTCGCCTATCAGGACGGCCTCACGCAATTGCCGGCCCGCCGGGCGCTGTCGGAAGCCATGGCGCAGCTCGGTGGACAGTACGCGGTGGCCATGATCGACGTCGATCACTTCAAACAGTTCAACGACAAGTATGGCCACGACGTTGGTGACCAGGTGCTGCGGATGGTCGCCGCGAAGCTCGGCGGCGTCCTGGGCGGTGGCCGGGCGTACCGTTACGGCGGCGAAGAGTTCGCGATCCTGTTCCCCGGCAAAACCGTCGAAGACGCGGTGCCGCATCTCGAGACCGTGCGCCGGGCCGTGGCGGACGGGGCGTTCACGATCCGCCGGCGCCTCCGGCCGCGCCGGAAACCGGATACCCCCAAACGCCGCAGCGCGCGGAGGGAAGTCTCGATTACGGTCAGCATTGGCGTCGCCGCTCCCAATAGCCGGCATGCATCACCGGAGCAGGTAATTCAGGCCGCGGATCGCGCGCTGTATGTCGCCAAGGGCGAAGGCCGGAACCGCACGAGGATCGCCAATGGAAAAGCGGCGGTCCATTGAATCGGACCGCCGCTTTCGATTGAATCGCTCGACTGGTGCTTACTTCGCGCTGTTGCTCTCGATGACCTTCACGTAGCCGTAGGTAATCAACGCCCAGGCACCGACACCGGCGAAGATTGCAAGCGCGGTCTTGCCGTGCGCATACTGCTGGGCTTCGACCACTTTCACATCGCCAATCGGCATTTCCGTGAACTCACCCATCGCGCCGCCCGGTCGCTCGGTGAACCCCATCAGCGTATCACCCGACAGGTGCGCACCGATGATCGTCAGCTTCTGCCCGTCGGTGCGGGTCACACGAATCAACTTGGGTGTGACTGATTCGATGTAGTTGGCAGGCTCCTTCACCGGCGACATCGAGGTGCAAGCACCGCTGGCCAACGCGATCATGAGCAGCGTGGCGCCCGCGGCGGCCGAACGAGAACGGGAATCGGTGCGTCTGGACATGTCGTACAGTCTCCTTGAAGGCCGGGTTCTGGCGCGAGCCACCGGTCGTTGAACAGGGCGTCAATCTTCGCAACGCTGGACCCTACACTTACGGCAGGGAACCCTTTGAAGGGCTCCAATATTCCACGCATTCCGGGATCATGCAAGGGTGGCCCGCCGGGCCGGTCGGGCGGCGAAGGCCACCACCGGCCTGCGGGTGCGGCTCGATGCCGCTCTACATCTGGCCCGAGTCGGCCGGGAAGGGACAGGCTGCGCCGGCGGTGTACAGCCCAGTGTTGCAGTAGTTAGCAGCGCCCTGCCCTTCAGCCTGCTTCACATACAGATAGATGATCCCCGCCGAGGCGGCGAGACCGCCCCCCACCGCCAGCAAGGTCTTCCCGTGCGCCCATTGCTGGGCCTCAACCGCTGTGACGTCCTGAAGCGGGATCTCCGTGTACTCATGCATCACACCGTTCGGTCGATCGACGAAGCCGTAGAGCGTGTCTCCTTGCATCTGCGCGCCAATGACGGAGAGCTTGCTGCCATCCTTCTGCGTTACGCGGACCATCTTGGGCCGTACCGTCGTGATGTAGCTGGTGGGGTCCTTCACTTTGCGCATCGAGGTGCAACCGGCCAGCAGCACGGCCGCCGCGACCGCCGCGCGCGCCGCGCGCGACCACGGTTCCAGGGACTTGGCTCATTTCCCGTCTCCCGTTTCCCGGCTCCCGGTAGTTCCGGACGCCCGGTGCAATGAGTTCAATGCCGTCTGATAGTCCTCGCGTGATTCCGGCGTGAGCTTGTATTGGCCGAGCCCGCTCGCGTCTTCAAAATAGAGCGTCACGTGGGGATGATCGTACTCCCATTTCCACGCTCCGCCCATCTTGCCCGGAACTTCGGACGTTCGGTCCGGCTCGCCCAGAGTAATGTAGACCTCGCCGCGGTCGGTCAGCCAGCCCGCATCCACGAACTCCTGGTAGCGGCGATTGGCGGTATCCACGCGCTGCAGGTACCCGTCCAGGGTCTCGTTCTGTCGCGTCGCGGGCACGGTATCCGTGCTGCTGTTGAACTGATGCCAGGCGCCGACGCGGTCGTCCTTAGTCGCATTGCGCAGGTCGGTCACGAGATCCTGGCGGTCGAAGAACTTGAGCAGGCTGATCATCTGATCCCACGACGCGACGGCCCAACGATCGGAGAAGCTGACCAGGAACGGAGTGCTCCCGACCGCGATATCCGAATCGTTCCCGATCGCCGACAACCAGAGAACGTCGCTGCCCAGCGGCAGCACGCCCGGCGCGATCGCGACCTTCGCGGTCTGCAGGATGCCGTTCGGGTCACGCGGCTGAAGGGTGACGGTGTCCTGCCAGAACGCGACCGAATCATGATCCATGACCCACGCGGCGAGCTTCGCGCCGACCGGCAAGCGATAGCCTTCGATGTAGAAGTGCAGCGAGTCGGGACCGGTGAGCACCGTCCCGCGCGGGTTGATGACGAGGTCCGCGAACTCGGCGAGACTCGCGCGACCCCGCCCCTCGTAGATCGGAATCGGCGTTCCCAGCGACGGTCCGTCGAAGCGGGGCACGGTGTCGCGAATCTCGTGACTGCCATGCGCCGGGCTCTGGAGATCGCGCACCACGACGTTCACGCCGTAAATCCCCGGCCGGATCGGAATGTTTTCCTGATAGATGATGCTCTCGTCCGTGCGCTGCGTTTCGGCGACGTTATGGACCCGCACTGCCTCGTCGCGCGACACGTCGCGCGCGTATCCCGAGTCGCCGCTGAAGGAGATGTCGACGTGATATCGCCCGACGAAATCCGAGCCCTCGGTGCGGAAACTCAGCGCGCGGTTCGAGAGCGACAGGCCGAACACGACGATGGTCGAATCGGGCGTCGGTCCGGCCAGGAAGCGAAGCGATCCCACGAACCGCAGCTGGGCGGTATCCACGAGATAGCCCATGGAGCGATAGATCTCGCGTGAGTCGTAGGGCGCGGCCCCGGGATGCGTGGGATGCACCTGTGACGCCGTCCACCACGGGCGCGGACCGCAGCCGGCGAGCGCCGCGGCGAGAAGCACAGTTCGGGCAATCCGATGACTCACGGGCGAGTACACCCTCGATTCTGGTACGGAGACGATCGCCGCCGGTTCATTTTTAGCGGGCCGAATGGCGCCAGTCAACGCAGGGCGCCTGGATCACATCCGGTAACACCGAAGACTATATTAGAGTATCGTGCCCCGATTTTGGTTCCAGTGATGAACAGTAGTCGTTCCGCATTGCCGACGCTGCCGGTCGAATTGCTCCGTGATGCGGTCGCCCGCGCCGTGGTGCAGACGTCGCTCCGTAAGGCGGCCCGCGAGATCTCCATCAGCCCAAATGGGTTGCGGAATTCCATCAATGGGGCCGTGGCCCGCCCGGCCACCTGCCTGAAGCTCGAGCGCTGGATCGCTCGCGGCAATCTCAAGAGCCGCATGCCCACGGAAGGACGCTTCATCAAGCTGCTGAACGAGGTCGCCGTCGACCTCACGCCAAGGAACGCCGCCGCGCTGGATCGTGGATATGGCGCGGCAGGCGGATTCGAGGCGAAGAGTTAGATCAGCCTGATGAGGCGTTGAAGCGGAAGCGCACAGCGGCGGAGCAACGAGCTAACAGGGCGTCGTATTCTCGATCTGGCAACAGGGAATGTATTGCGAGCCTGGCGCGACCCCCATGTCGAGAATCCCGTTGGTGCACACGCCCACATCGCCAACGTCGGGCCGGTGCTCCATGTACCACAGGCCGGCGAACGTCGCGCCTCCCGCGATGATCGCGACCACCGCGGTCTTGGCCGGGTCTGACTGGAGCGCCTGAATTATCACGACATCGTCCAGGGCAATCCGTTGCGGCTCCCCATCCACGATCCCATTCAACGTGTCGTGGTTCACTTCGGGGTCCTGCAACTCCACCACGGAATGATCGAGGCCGGTGACCCAGACCCGGTTGTGGGCGTGCACCGGGTTCAACTGCGTCGGCGACACGGGCCGCAACGAGTGACAGGCAAGCGTGAGGGGCGCGGCAAGCACGACGATCGGGCGCACGCCGAAAAGAACCGCCTTGCGAGCGATGAGTCAACGTGGAAAGCCGCCATTCCGGCGAGCTTTCAGGGTGGACGGTTCATGGGGCCTGATATACGTTGGGGGAGCGAGTTCTTGCATAACGGTGCGTACACAGCCCGAGGGAGGGTGGCCGCATAACAAGGCTCAAGGCCAGGCCAGCTTCTCAGGTCCGTTTGACCTGGAGTCGGAAGACACCGAACTAGGGATGGTCGGAGCCGCAGCCCTCGCTGCGGCTCCGTTTGCGTGTTGAGGACAGGACGCGGGAGCGGAGCATTGGACGAGACCGGCTCGGCACCGTCTCACTGGGCGCGCCTCACGGCGGTTGGGCCCCATCCACTGCGTCGAGGCGCGTGGTATCGCGTCACGGTGCTCACGAACGACACGGTCACGCTGGAAGTGAACGGCAGGCGCGTGGTGGTGTCCCGCGCATTGACGGAACTCTCCGATCATCCGCCGGGCCAGTGGACGGTGGTCCCCCGTCCTCCCAACGCCTCGCTGCTCTTGCCGGCCAGCTGGGGCAGCCACTACGCGGTATGCCCCAGCTGCGGGAACCGCGCTCCGTTGTTTGGCGCGCCCTCGAGCATGGGGTGCGCGCGCTGCGGCCAAAGTTTTCCGGTCGCCTGGAACGAGCAATACATGAACAAGAGCAAATAGGATCGCACGGGTTGGGCGCGCCCTTCCGTTTCACTATGCTGAACATATGTTTGATATATCAACTATGACTCAACCATCACCTCTCACACTGCTCCTCGAACTCTCCCGGGCTCAGGCCCGGCTGGTCCGCCGGCTCGACGGCCGGCTCGGCGCGCTGCATGGCCTGAGCTTCGGGGATTTCGCGATCCTGCGGCATCTCGCCCTGGCCCCCGAGCGCAAGCTGCGCCGGGTCGACCTGGCCGAGGCGCTGGGCCTGACCCCGGCCGCGGTGACGCGCGCCCTGATCCCGCTCGAGAAGATCGGCCTCGTCAAGCGCGCCGTCGACAAGCACGACGCGCGCGTCGGGTTCGCTTCGCTCACCCGAGCGGGCGAGCAGCTGCTCTCCCACGCGACCGAGGCCGCGGACCAGGCGAGCGCCGAAGCCTTGAGCGCGGATGCCACTCAGCTTGGCGAGCTGTCGCGGCTCGTGGCGAAGTTGCTGTAGGACCGCGGTCGTGGCCGTAGCGATTTACTTCATCTTCCTTATTTCGGGCGTTTCCGGACTCGTCTATCAACTCATTTGGGTTCGCGAGTTCGGACAGCTGTTCGGCAATACCGTCCAATCAGCGGCTCTCGTATCCGGCACCTTTGTATTTGGTTTGGGACTAGGCGCCTATGTCGCGGGCCGCCTGATTGACAAGATTCATGCCGCACATTCGTCCGCCGCATTGCTTTGGTATTCCTGCGCGGAAGTGGGAATAGCAGTGGCGGCGTTTCTCTTGTCCGTGCTCATTCCGCATCTCGAGAGCTTCTCTCCTCTGGTTTCACACTATCGAGTCGCAGCAGACGGTTGGCTCGAGCTCACCGGATCGTCATATCTGTGGCGCTACGTGATCGCCACCGTTCTTGTCGGGCCGGTGACCATTCTCATGGGCGCCACGTTAACCCTCCTTATTCGTTTCCTGCTTAGTGGGTCGGTCGGCCATGCCGGTTGGCGCATTGGTTTGCTCTACGGCATCAACACCTTGGGCGCCGCCCTGGGCTGCGTATTGGTCGATCTCTGGGCAGTACCTCACCTCGGCATCACGACAACCAATGCGATCGCGGTGATGCTCAATTTGACGTGTGGGGTCGCGGCATTTGGTCTGACGCGGGTGCACCGATCAGCAGTAGCAATCAGTCGAGCAGTCTCTCCCGCCACGCTACCAGACGACGCTCTCGCGATTCTGCCCCTGGGCCTTGCGATCGCGATTTCCGGCTTCGCGGCCATGGGCATGGAAATCGCGTGGTTCCGGTTTCTCTCCGGCGTCTACATGGCCACCCGATTCACCTTCTCCATCCTGCTCGCCGTGCTCCTGGTGGGAATGTTCCTCGGGTCGACGATTGCGGGGTCCATATCGAAGCGGTTTGGGAACATGGCCGTGGTGTACGTCTGTGGTCAATTGCTGTTTGCGGTCGCTGTCCTGGGTGGGGTGTTCGTATCGATCCACACGAGACGATTCTATTTTGCCGGTCAACTGATGCGGCTCGAGGCGCCGGCGATTCCTGTCTCGCTGTTCGATTACATCAATGTGACGGCGGCGGCACTGAAGACGCTGTTTCTTCCGGCTGTGTGTATGGGACTGGCCTATCCTTCCATCAATGCCGTCGTGCAGAAAACACTCGACAAGGTTGGGACTCGCGCGGGCGCGCTCTATCTGTGGAATTGTACCGGGGCCATCGCGGGCTCTCTCGTTACCGGATTCATCTTGCTGCCCCATCTGGGTATCCAGCGATGCGTGACCGTGCTCGTGATGTGCGCCGCCGTGGCGACGGTCCCGGCGCTCGTCAGCTCCTGGGGCACGAGTCGCTCGTGGCTGGTGCGCGGTTCGGTCCTGGCGTTTGGGGTGATGAGCGTGGTGTGGCTGACCAAGCCCCCTTCGTATCTGCTGGCGATGGCCTACGATCTGTACAGCATGCCGTACGAGAACATCCTCACGGTCAGCGAGGGCATCAATGAGATTGCCGCGGTCAGCGAGGAGCCTGAACCGACGACGGGAGAGGGCAAGGTTCGCCGGCTTATCACCAACGGCTTCAGCATGTCGTCGACAGAGTATGTGGCACTGCGCTATCAGCGTGCCTTCGCGCATCTTCCCTTGCTGCAAATGGAGCATCCTTCCTCCGTCATGATTCTTTGCTTTGGGGTCGGCAACACCCTGTATGCAGCATCGTTGCACCCGAGCGTACGGCACATCGAAATCGTGGACCTGTCCAAGAATGTGTTGGGCTTGGCGCCGTACTTCAGCCAATGGAACCGGGATATTCTGACGGATCCGCGGGTGAGCGTCATCGTGAACGATGGCCGCCAGCACCTCCGAATGACACCGGAACGATCCTTTGATTTGATTTCGCTCGAGCCGCCGCCGCTCAATCACGCGGGCACCGCCGCGCTCTATACCGAGGAGTTCTATCGCTTGGCTTACCGTGCGCTCAAGGCCGGCGGGTACATGACCCAGTGGGTGCCGTTCAATCAGGTGAGAGAAGAAAATTCCCGGCGGCTGGTGAAGGCGTTCCTGGATGTGTTTCCCAATGCGGTCCTGTTGAATGGGGCCTATCGCGATTTCATTCTCATGGGCCAAAAAGAAGGACCGAATCAAATCGACTGGCTGAGCGCGGAACGGCGGCTGCGCAGCAGAAGCTTGGTCATGGAAAGCTTGCGGGAGGTGAATCTCGCCGAACCGGTCGACTGGCTGGGGACGTTTGTCGGAAGCGCACCACGCCTGACGACCGCGTTGAGCAACGTGAAGCCGATGACGGATGACGAGCCGGTGATCGAATACTATTCCCAGGAGGGGTTTACGAAATTCCCGCGGGATCTATTCGAGACTGGCGACCTGGCCGACTGGTGTCCGACGTGCTTTCACGGTGGTCAACTGGCGGCGGACCTGAGCGTGTTGGGCCAATATCTTGCCGTCATGCAGGATATCTACCACAGCAAGGCCCTTGGGAATATTTACCCAACCAGCGACGATCACAGACCGTTTTTCGCCATTCGCATGACGCGGACGCCGCCCCGTCCCGAGGTGGGCCGTTTCCTTCGCTTTCCGACCGCGCAGGAGTTCAAAGCGCTGTTGACCAGGTTTCCGTACCTGAGTCGAGCCTTTGGCCCCCTGTTCATACGCAAGTACGTCAACTGATCGTGGGAAGAACACCGGATCGAAAACCAAATGGTCGGACTCGACGAGTCCGACCATTTTGGACGAGCACGCTGCGACTGCGGCGCGGTGCTGCGCGTTACGGGGTTTCGATCACGGACGTTCCATTGGGCTTTCCATTGGTCGTACCGCACGGTTGCGGCAGCCCGTTGTTGGCGGCACCGGGAGCGAAACTCGCGCAGTAGGGCGCGCTCCCCTGGGTTTGCGATACGAGGAGTGCCATACCGATCGCCACCGCGCCGCCGAACACCATGGATTTCGCGAGCGATACTTCCTGCGCCTTCATGAGCTGCACCTGGGACACGGGAATTTCGGTGTATCCGCCAGTTTTGCTGGCAAAGCCCACGAGTGTATCGCCGCTGTCACCCCTGATCTGGGGATTGTACATCTCAACGACTTTCTTGTCGGCAGTCGTGACCCAGATGTGGCTTGGCGACTTCATCGAGACGTACTCCGCCGGATACCCGACGGTGGTCGTGCTCTTACAACCGGCACCGCCGACTACCAGAGCCAGCGACCCTAGACCCGCGAGAAATGGCACGCGCATTGACAGACCTCCCATTCGTGTTTCCTACCTGACGGCTGCGACAATCCACGGCTATGACGAGGCCGGATGACGCCTGTCGCCACAGGGATAATACCATACTATCTAATACCACGCTTTGTTCCGTAATGCAACGGCGACAAGAACTACGGCCAAAATGGCCTTGGGACTAGTTATGTACGCGCATCATCAGCGATCGTCACACCAACAGTGACCCAAGCGCCCGGTGGCCGTGAACGGAACCATCAGCGGACGGTCGACGACCAACGGGGAAATCTCGTTCGATTCGTTGTGCGGTTGATCAAGGTCAATCGCGCCTTCCCCGTTGCCCGTTTCGCGGGTACGTTCTCCGCCCCTTCTCGAACGAGCGTTCCCGTGCATCGAGCCGTCTGCCTCGGATTGTCGCTAGTGCTCGTGCTGGCCGGCGGCCGCACCGCGCATGCGCAGGGCAGTAAGTGCACCATGTGGCACATGCAAACCCTCGCCGGCTCGAGTGACAGCGTGGTGGTGACGTCGCAGCTCTTCATGGCTCCGGATGGCAAGAGTGCCATGATGAAGCTGCCGGACCGCGCGCCGGTTCCGGTTCGCATCGTCGCGAGCGGCGGCGACAGCATGGTGTCGGAAGCGGGGCCGTATCCCAGCGTGCTGCGGCCGGGCCGCACCGTCACGCTGCTGCACATGGTGACGCGGTTCTATGACAAAGACATGACCGGAACCATGGAAGCCCATTACGACTCGGGCGAGGTGTTTCACGGCCGGATCCGGGCGAGCTGCGGGAGCAAGAAGTAGTCCAAAGCGCGGAACATCAAGCCTGCCTTCATCACTCGTGCTCGGGCAGGTCGACGGCCGGCAGGATCAGGGCAAACACATTCCGCTCGTCGCGGCGAAACGACAGGAGCGATCCGTTGTGGGCCGCGGCAATCCAGCGCACAATCGAAAGGCCGAGCCCCGAGGACCGCACGCCGTGTGCGTCGCGCGATTCCGGGGCAATCAGCGGGCCGGCGCTCGACACCTCGAGGTGCGCCATGCCATTCTCGCGGTGCACGGAGATCGAGACCGGAAGGGTCGGGCTGCCATGGCGCAGTCCATTCTCGACCAACTCGAGCAGCGCCTCGCGCAGCAGAATCTCGTTGGCTCGCGCGTGCACCGGGTCCATGGCGTCGAGCTGCAGCGTCTGATGCAGCGCCTGCGCCCGTTTGCGGAGTAGATCGGCGCACTCGAGTGCCAAACCGTCAAGCTCGACGGCATCGTTCATGGGCGGGCGCTCACCGGCCTGGGCGTGGGCGAGGAGGAACAGGCCGTCGACGCGCTGCGCCATCTGCTCGGACGCGCGTTGCACGCGGCGCAGCGAGGCTTCGTATTCCTGGGGATCGCGCGGCCGCTCGAGACTCAGCGTGCTCTCGCCGCGCACGATCATCAAGGGCGTCTTGAGCTGATGCGCCGCCTGTGCCAGAAACAGCCGGTTTTGTTGCTGCGCCTGCGCGAGGCGGGCGAGGAGCCGGTTGAACTGATCGGCCAGGGAATCGAGCTCGTCCTGGGGTTCGCGCACGGGCAGGCGGCGATCGAGATCGCCTGGATCCATCGCCGCGATGGCGCGGGTCATCCGTGCGATCGGCGCGAGCGAGCCGGCGCCGACGAAATAGCCCGCGGCGACGGCGAACAGGATCACGATCGGAATGCTGGCGAGGAGCCAGTTCAGCAGCGCTTTCTCATGCTGGCGCAGATCGACCGTGGAACGGGCGACGACGACGGAGAGACGCATGCCGAGAACGGTGTCGGACGCCTCGGTCAGACGGAACGTCGCATCGGGGCCGCGATCGACTTCCCAGATCGGCGCGTCAGGGTGCGGCCACGGCGCCGTGACGACCTCGACCTCGCGACCGTGGGCGCGAAATCCCAACAGGTGCCGCTGCTCGTCGAAGAAAGCAAACCAGTCGGGGCCCACCGGCC
>Ga0335081_10002623_pt1 | contig 28312 bp, 35 predicted proteins | sample Lox_Sample_35_FD_206713 | JGI IMG/M metagenome (GOLD analysis project Ga0335081, IMG submission 206713) | Soil microbial communities from Loxahatchee National Wildlife Refuge, Florida, United States - Lox_Sample_3.5 | ecosystem: Environmental > Terrestrial > Soil > Wetlands | place: USA...
TTTGGGGGGGGATACAATGTACGAAGGCATGTTGAATGAGGTTGTCGAGAGTGTTCGATGGAATATGGCCGGTCGCAAAGTTATGGGTTGACGTCACAGGATTGGACTGGCCGGGGAATGGGGGGATTAGGCGAGGAGAGCGAGCGACGGATCTGCGCCGTGGGCAACACCCTTCCACCCGCAATCTCGCCACCGACCACAATCATCCTCTCATCTGATAAAATCTCATCTCAAATGCATTTCTCAAACACCTGCTCCTCCGCTGTCGTCGCGTCAGAAATACAGCATCGAACCCTATTCTGGGTTGAGATGACCACGAGACGAAAGGGAAGAACACAGTGAATGATCAAAGGGGGCCATTCTGCACGCGCGAGTGCCTGCACTTCGAATGATATGGCTCTTTAGGCACTAATCTATTCCATTTCCGAACGTATTCAGAGAAGTCATTGTGTTTCAGTGGTTCATCTGCTAAGGTATGTGGATATCTGACCGCGTCTGCATTCAGAAAATTGCTCAACTCCTTACCATATTCCGTCAAATCGCCTAGCGGATTGAGTTGAGTTCATGTGAATGAACCGGAATTCGATGCCATTAAGCCGCCAGTTGAATTGTTGGAGGGCCTCAAGAAAAACGCAGAACCGTACCGGAGATATCGAATATCTTTTCTAAAGGCTCACCTGGGAACGAACGCTGTTAATTTAAAGGTCAGAAGGTCGTATATTGACGAGACAACAGCTCGTGAATGAGATGTCCTCCAGAGGCGGAGGACCCGAATATTCCCGGAGGATGACACTCACCCAAGAACTTCGGTGGAAGAGCTGGGAGCGTCAGCGGAAAAAAACTCAACAACAAAGCAATTCGAGAATTAAGATGAGGAACCTTTGCAGGGAAATTCTCTCTAAGGATATGATGGATTGATTGTCCAAAGACATTTCGTCTCACTCATTTAGTCTCACCTCAAAGCATACAAATTCGATACTCTCAAAATCGAAGTGCCCCTTTCAAAGCCGACAATTGCCTTGCAAGTTGCCTTCGGTGAAAGCATCGAGATACTTCAGAATAAAGTGATCAACCTTGAAGAACGAAGACTTGCAAGCAAATCACAATATACGTTGTCATTAAATGCTACTTGACACGGACAAAAGATCAGGAACCTATTCACAAAAGTGGTTGGCAGGTCGCAAAATGAAGGGAACGAGCGCCGAAAATTTCGGCAAATTGGAAGCCGTAATGGAAAACTCAGTTATACCGTACCGAATTACGACCTGTCTCGAGATTTGGACATGATTGAGATGTTTAATTTCAAATGATGGGATGGAAAGTTCCGGAATCAGATGGCCGACGGGGGAAAAGGGAAGCTCGCAACGGGTGTAATGTTGAATTGCAGTCCTGGGATATTCGCAACGCTATTACCGGAATGGCGACCCCGCCAAATGGTATTTCAAGTGTTGATTATTCGATAAGACCTTTACGACCCAGTAAGGAGGGAAAATAGCTATGGCCGTGAGTATTGGAGCGCTACCAATGAACATTCCCGAAATGTTATCCATTGATCCATTGGTTCTCCACAACCCGTATAGCTGGATGCTATGTCGTATATTGTCCCAGTTCCTTTCGCAGACCAAAAACCGGCAAATCCATAGTTAATTCGCAGCTATTTCAGGGGAGCGAAATGATCATTAAATTTTGAATTTTGAAAGAAGGCCTGAGGGGATTCACATTGAATTGATCAATAACGTCATTATGGACCTTGAAGGAGGAGTATATTTCCAAGAAAAAGCCACTACATTACAAGGAAATAATATCTTAGCACTCGTGCAAGAGTTCGTTGGTCGAATGAAGTTAATCTACCAGAACAACTTGTAAGCGATAAGTGCCCAAGCCGGAATCAGAGGGAGAGGAATCGCGATCGCAATAAATCCCACGATTGTTTCCTGCCAATCCTTCGCACCCTTTGCATCCGACTCCTTCGCAAGCTGTGATGGTCAGCACCTGTCCAAAAAGAACAACACTACCATCTTGAGCGTCTTATTGGTCCCCCAGAAAGAGTTACACATCCCACTGATATCAACAGCCCAAAGCCCCAAATGAGCCGCGACAATTAAGTTCAACTGCCAATCGCTCAAGTTGATCAAGCTCGGATCGCGCGCGATAAGACCTGCGGCGACGGCGAGAAGACCCTCCTGGATCATGTTCATGTGCGCGCTAAGCGCGATGCGAGGGTACGGCGTGTTGGGGACTTGGGTGCCCCAGACGAAGGCTGTTGCAAGTTGCGTTGCACCGCTTTTGATGAGGAGGGAAGTCAGACCGGCTTGGGTAACCATTTTTGCTGCTGAGTTGGGTCGTGCGGAAGCGGACTACTCGTGAAGCAGGGAAGGCTGGGTGGTCGATTTACTCGGCGGGAGGTTCATCCGCTTTCAGTGCGTATGTGCGGCAATCAGACGTGCTCATTGGCTGGCGATGCGGAAGGAATCGTTGCTTGCATGTGGACCATTACGTGAACACTCCAGAGTCTAAAGCAAAAGATTCTAACAATATTTCCAAGCCAATTCTCACTGTTGCATACGTGACGTTAGTATCTGTTCCAATGAAGTTAAATCTATTTTCTCATGTCGATAAGTATCGTGATGACCAAAGTATCAAGAGATCGAAGAAAACTGCCGATCAAAATGACTTCTTACTTAGGCTTCCTGAACCTGGGTAGAAAACGATATTCATTTAACTAAATCAGCAGGAAACAGAAAATACATCCATTCACCCTATAATGAGTATAAGTATATCATTGTACTTAATCAATGACGAACATGATGATAGCGTCGATACCGCTGGTGGGGCCATAATTCTTCAGGTCGGATTTGTCGGAGGCAGAAGTAGCAATTCGGAATAGAGACACCTTCTTACCTCCCCTTTCCTCCCTTGGTTCTGACGCATCACGAAGCTCTTCAATTCGCACTTTTTTAAGCGGTTCAAAAACCGTGACCCGAGTTCGCCTTCGTGTTTGAGCTCTTCAGCCGGTTTCTCGAGAATTGCGCCGCCCTCTTCAAAATTCGGCTATCCCTAACAAATATTCCAGTCCGCTTGCATTCTACGAAGTCTTATCGTTACGGTTTCGTTCATGAGCGAAACATGAACTAATAATAATCAGTGAAATCCACGATTTGGGTTATGAAGCAGCATCACATGGGCATCATCTCGAATATTGACAATAGCCCGGACCGTGGTCTATATGACTACCGTTCCGCGGCGGATGTGCAGTTCCGCGAGTCTTTGCGATAGTGTAGGTTCAAGCAGCATTTGTTCCCTCTGTCAGATCGACTGAAATTTCTCGGCGCATCCCGCACAGATCTTCCCGATCCCCTGGGGCCTTGACCGGAGGGAACAGAGGTCGTAAGGCGCGAACAAATCCGATGCTGCTTATCGGACACGTGTCGTGAGTACTTTTGCGGCTTGAACATTCTACCCCTTTCATATGGATTCATCTCACTGCGGGGTAAATGAAATAAATAGCTCACCGTAATTTGAATTCATGTCTCGTTACCAAAATGACCGAAATTAAACTTTAGTAAAATTTAAGTGAGACAATTTCCATGCATCAAGTTCCTGCGGCATACAGTAGCGAGGCATAAATCTGCATAACGAAGCTGCAAAGCACGAATCCGTAACGTGCCCCCCCCCAACTTCTTTGCGTACATGTGACATTTTATCCTTAGCAACGCGATCTTCGTGCACCCAGGGGGCCAAAGCGCTGGGACTTTACGTCAGCGACGTTCCTTAAATTGAGATGGGGGGGAATCTCGCGATTGGCGCCAAGAGCCTTTGCGATATTAAATTTAAAATTAATTTTGGGGCTGTGCGCCGCATGGAATGCCAAGATTTTTCTGGTCGAGGCTCGAATTGGAACATGCAATCGCGTCGGACTGTGCAGACATCAAAGCGAACGATTCGCCCGGTTTGAATTGACGAGGAGAAGGTGCCGCATCCGCTAAGGGAAATGCCGGCGCAAAAGAGAGATGTTGAATGGGCCGATGTACGTCCGATGCTGCGGCACAATACCCTGACTGCCCAGGGAATCCGAGGAATTGCGTCTATGTTTATCGTGACGTCGCATTCTATCCGGGCCTTCCTGCCAGACTATCTATCACCGGCAGATGACTACGACGAACCACCACGGCTTTTTCAACTTCCCTTTCTCCGGATTATTGCGGCTGGACCGTTTTGGATCTCAATCTTTTTCCTGTTATCTGGTTACGTCTGTGCCATCAAACCCATTCGTCTGTCGAACGCAGAACAGGTCGATGAGGCGCGGCGAGTGATTGCGAGCAGCGCTTTTCGACGCGTGCTGCGAATAGGTTTACCAGCTACCCTAGCGACGACGATGGCGTGGGTACTCTGTCAATTGGGGATGTATGAATTACACCCAGATATTCGCTATTGGTCGGGATGGCTGGAACTAACGACACCACGACGAAGGGATAATGTGCTTGACGCTGTCCAGAATTTGCTTACCCAATGTGTATGACGCCCTAGAGAACAGGATAGTTAATGTTAGTTGAGCACATGGACAAATTACTGGAACGAGTACGAAGCAAACCAATGGACGTTGAGTCATGAGATGCATGGATCGTTTCTTGTCTTTCTTGTCTTAACGTCAACAGCCTCGGCCACAGCACTGTGGCGACGAATCATCCTCGTTCTCACCGCCTGTTATTTCTACAATTCAGTTGAGTTCATCGGACCATTTTGTTTCTTTTCCGGTGCGCTGCTTGCGGATTTATCCCTGTTCCTTCGAAGTGGTCGGCGAAATGAAATCACCCTGAATCTATTCGGTTCGAAATGGGAACGGGCCGTTTACAGGCATTGGCCGATTGCATTGGCCGTCTTTGCGTTTTTCCTTGCAACAATGCCACCTGAGAATCAATTGTATGTGGCATGGTCGCGGAACGTTTACCAATTCTTTGAGAAGAATATCAGTCCAAGAGGAGGTTGCCCTCTTCAAACGCTGCGGACGCTAAATATAATAGGTGCAACGGATCGGGTGATTGGTGCCGTTGCAGGGATTTTACTCCTGGTCGCCGTGCTTTACTCGCAGCCAATGCGCAACTTCTTCTCATACAAACACTTCGTCTTCCTCGGCGGCATATCGTTTCCTCTCTACCTTCTTCACGGCACTTTCATCCGAATCCCCCTCCAATTATGGCTCCTCCGCATCCTTCCTCGCATCGATACAAACGCCTTCGAAACAATCTGGGAGGAAGATCTTATGAACGTTTACCTTTTTTGTGACACCCTTTCCTGTCGTTTCGCCACCACAATCATTTACGTGGTTTGGTTGGGTTGTCTCTTGATCGCAGCGCAATTGTGGAAAAGGTATGTAGATGTGCATGGCATTAATTTCTCTCGTTGGGCTGAGAGTGTGATTTCGGGGAAGAAAAAGATGGTGGATTTCACAGTGCCGAGTTGGCCTAACTTTGGAAACATTTTTTCGATTTTTACCAGTGCGACAGACATTCAAATGGGTTCAAGGGCAGGTACAGAAAAAATATTGTAAACAACAGTATACATCACCATCAATTTAGAATAACAAAGGGATAAATTGAGGGAATGTTGTTCCTACTGCAAACCTAGATATACGGGTTCAAAGAGTGTGACAAAAAAGATTTAAATCAAAGATCGCGAAGTTAATACTCGTCATGCCTCTTGACCCATTCCATGGGCCAACGCAATTCCTTCTCGTCTCTCCCCTTGGGGCACAAGTCCAACGCGTTATACACAGCATTGAGAGGCTCCATTCCACGGGCGGTAGTTGAATACGTGTGATAAACATCGTTGCCATCGCGATAAAAGACGCTGAGACCAGGCTCTTCTCCCGATCGACCTTCGGGAGGATCCTTCTTGCTTGCGTGGAAATCGTAATTGAAATCGGTATCATGCGACGAAACCCAATCAAAGTTCCACCCCATCCTCTTCCTGTACTGTTGAATTTCGTCCAAGGTTGCGCGAGAAATGACTTTGAACGACACATCACGCTGAGGCAAGTGATACCTCAATCCGTCGTAATTGTCCGCCCAGAAGGAACAACTGGGACACGCGTTCCAGCCGGGGGCAAGCATGAAATGATAAACGACGAGTTGTGATTTGTCGCCGAAGAGTTCGGCAAGGCATTTGTCTCCGTCGACGGTGTGGAAAAGGTAATTTTTGTCAATTTTGACCCAGGGGAGTGCTTGGACTTGTTTGGCGAGTTCGTCTTTGGCTCGGGTCATTTCTTTTTCTTTTTTGAGGAGCTCGTTACGGGCCTCGACCCATTCTTCGCGGGAGACGACTTTGTGGCCCACAGGTGACATTTTGCACTGCTAACGTCAGGATCAACAACCATGGAATGGAGTACCAACAACGGTAGGCAATTGATGCAGCAGCGTTAAGGTCGATCGATTGTTAATAAAGCTCGATGTGAGTGTAGTTTTTGTCTTGGTCTGAGGGGACCTTGGGGGGTTGCACCAGGCGCGTTTTATACGTGCGCGAGCAGACTCGACTGATGCTGTCGCCTCAAACGTTGTAGGCTGTCGCGGAACAATTACTCAGCGGAATTCCGGTGGCTACACACGCAAGGCCCTGGACGCGTGACGTGCGTGACGAGGGGTCGGCCTAATTCTGGGGAAGAGATCGGCGACATCTCGGCGAAGGGAATGTGACACTCAATGTGGCTCCCGGGGTTTGACCGCGTCCGACATTGCTTCGTTATCGCTACCCAAACAGGGAGTCTGAGCTTCCGTTAGGCCGCGACAATCCCGGTTGTACAAGGATAGATTTCGTGGGCGTATTTTGGCGAGGTCAAAATTGGCCACCCGCGCCATATTGTTTCCCCGCAGAACGGAAAAATCCTGAAGGAAAAGCGAATCAACGTGCCAACGTTTGGCTGATGACCGGGTACCCTTTTTGCGATTTTGAATGTCGTTCGTTTCAAACCTATAGCTAATAAATAATTGCTCTCTATTACCCGCACAAACCATATGCTATCTATACCCCCATTAGAAAGCTGTTTGCCTCTCTACATGATTCGACATTGATCCATTCCCGGTGCATTCGGAAGTCCGTCAGCATCTAATTCCATTCCCGGCGCCAGTTCAGACATAATCTCCTTTGGCATGGGTCCTAATTCCTGCATCTGTCGCCCAATCAGATCAAGGCCCTTTTCGCAGCAGGGAAGGAACGGAGGGTACTTTCTGCATCAAATCGATCAAATCGGTTTTTGCTTGCTTATCTTCCTCGTCGTATTTCGGATCGTCAAACCTTGCCATGATTTTTGAGACGTAGGAACATTGCGTTGAATACGTTTCATACTCGGCGTCCGTGAGTTTGGCCTTATTTGATTCCAGCCATGGTGGATACTACTCTGTCAGCCACCCACTCACACACTGAACATTTATTTATTCACCTTGTCCAGCAACTCCTTCATTGGTTCATAGAGGATCTCCTTACTCATAAGCTGCTCCATCATCCCCTCCAAAAGTTTGGCCATGCCCGCTTCACCACCTAATCCGTCGGCACCCGCTCCCCCTGCAGCATCAAGTTGCTTCAACATCTCGGCGAGAAATGCATCGGTCTCACCCTGCGAGGCAGGGTCATCCATCGCCCGCTCCGCGACCGTCTCACTCTGCTGTATTCGCTCGAGCGAGCGTGATATCGCATCATTAAAAGTAGCATTTTGAGCCGCCGAGGTGGATGGCCCAGCGGCAGTGGCATCGGACATTGATTTTACGAGCGATTCGAATTCGCTGCGGGCCGCGGGGGAGGTTTCCATTTCGTGCATGAGGTGTTCCATGCCCTGCTGGAGTTGGCGGACGAAGTCGGCGTCTGCAAAGTCGACGTCGTCAAGCAGCGTGTCGGAGGTGTCTGCTGTGGAGGGTGGGGGCAACGGAGGGCCATGGGCGGGGGGTTGCTGTGCTGACGGTGATAGAGAGGTTGCTGCGGGTGCCGATGGCGCTGCGGGGCCAAAGTCGTCGAGGATGTCTGTGCGGGTCAGCTGCTGCGGTTCTTCTCTTGAGGACTAGGGCATGGGCCACGCACCATCGAGATCGTCCAAGTCGTCGAGTTCGTGCTGTGTCGCCATCGTCTGGCCCTTCCCTTCTTCCTTCACGCCGTGCAAATTCTTGCCAGGACATGGAACACCGGTCCGAACATCGGATTCAAGTTTCGAAAGGAACCGATTATGTCATTCGATTTCCATGAGCGAGGCCAGCGAGCAAACGATGTCCTGAGCTTACCTAAGGGCCGGCCCGCAAGATGGCGTGAACTCTGGCTCCCAAGGCATATGTTGTCCTGTCCCCGATGAAGTTGCTGGTGCCCAGCCGCCCCATCGTCAATAACTGCGTGAAGCGGAAATTATTATACCTGGTAAACATTCTCATCACCCCAGCAACGCGCGTCAACCGAGCCCTAGCCGATCGGCCTCAGCTTACATAATTCCAAACGGGAAAAGTAAACAAATCGTGCGTTCATCAACTCCCACACCTCCGCCGCAAACACTCAAGGACACATTGGAGGGAGATGTCGCCGCCGACGACGGCCCGCCGGTCTCCCCGCGCAAGCAGATTGTCACTGGGAGCTGGAGCCATCGCAACTCCCCCTTCCCGTTTGCGACGAGAAAATGCCCCGATCCAGCCGTCGCCATTGCGCAATGAAGTCCCATCCTCGAAAAAGTCCAAATCCCGCAAGAGAGCACGGTCTCTTGGTGGGGCGGGGCCAGAGGATACAACCACCGTTCCTTCAATGAAATTGTCCAATCCTCGCAAGAAGAGGATGACCATGGTACTCTAGCGCCGATCAGGAGCGGCTAACAATGCTTTGAAGGCACCCGCTCGAGGGATTTTAAAAAAGTCACAGACCAACGAGGATATAATTGGGAGTCATACTGTCATTGGAGTTTTACAGGAAGCGCTCAAGGAGCAAAAGGCCCCGGAGGAGGAGAGCGAGACGGAGGTCCTTCGTCGTCGGGAATTGCGCAAAAGTCTTAATCGCAGGGTGAGCTTCGCTTCCCACGCCACCATTCGGTAGAATACCTTCCCTCAATCAGCTTCAACAACGCGATTATTGGCCTTCGCTGATGTCAGGTTGTTTCCTCAAGCTGCGACGCCAACGGGGACACCAAGTCCCCGCAAGGGAGTCGGATTCCAATTGGATGGCGGGACCCCTTCCACTGACGGCGAGTCAACAGGAACGTTAACTCCCCCACCCAAACTCGACTTACCGCGACCCGGTGTGGATAGTCCATTAGCAAGTGATTCAGAAGAAACGTCCATGGACATCGCAGATGACAATCTCACCTTGCCGCTACCTAGTGCGTTGATGAAACGGGCTCCAATGCAACGGGGCGTGGGCTTCTTGATTGACGATGGAGAGGAAGAGGATGCGGATATGGATGTTACTCAGTCTATTGTTGGGGGGATTATTCCGCCCCGGGATGGCGTTAATCGGTTTCTTAATTTGGGAGAGGAGGAGGAAGATCAGACAATGGAGTTTACGAGGTTGTATTCTCCAAGAACACCGGTTGGGAATGAGACGGTGGATGATGAGACGGTGGGGATGGATTTTACGAATGTTGTCGGGAAAATTCAGAGGTTGAATATCCCTGTCAATGTGGACAAGGAGAATCGTCCTCCGCCTGCAAACGATGACGATGATGATGGTACGCTGGACCCCGGTAATTTCTAATTTCAGTGACAATGGACATGACCCGGGCCTTCGGGAATATTCTCCCTGCAAATCAAGATGTCCCAGTGGAAGACTGCACCCAAGAAATGGACATGACAACGCCCCTAATCGCCCTCTCCACCCCTCGCCTCCATAGTGGCACACCCCAATCTTCCCCCTTCTACGATTCCCCCATCCACCACGCTCGTCAGCCAAGTCAAGACGCCGAAATCACCCGCTCCCCCCTCTCAACAGGTCTCACTGGCACACCGAAACGGACCCCCTCAAAGGGGATAGTCGCAATCGACTTGCTCACGGGCAAATCTCCTCACCGTCTTGCACCGCCCCATCGAAGGAAATCTGATTCGGGCGTCTTCTTGGGAAGTCCGAAGGCTGCGAGGCGGATGAGTGGTCGCAAGTCCATTGCTGGTATTGAGGAGTTTACGGCGACGAGGGACGAGAGAAGGGTTAGCTTGGGCAAGGCAAGTTGGGGTGCAAAGGAATTCGGGGGGGATATCGTTCGTTCTGTTCAAGAGACGGGGATACGAGATATGATTTCCAAACTCACACCACGGAAGCCTTCTGCCCCCTCCGTTGTCCCTTCCACGCCCTTGTGCACACCGGGGAAGAAAGAGTTGGATGAGATTATGTTAACGCCCGGCATGCTAAAACGCGAATTCGGACCCAAAGTAGCCAACCTCGTCAAAGTATGGGAAGACCGCAAACCCGAGGAAGAAGATGTTGAGGAGGACTTTGAGCCGATTACTTTGGCGGAATTTTTAGCGATGACAAATATCTCGTTTCTGGATGGATTGGGGCCGAGTTTACGCCGGAGAACAGTTGCGCCGCCAGAGGGATTGTTGAGCTTAAGCCAGCCAGGGATTGGGGATTATGCCAAGGCGGGAGCTGTGTCTATCCCAATGCTCGAATTGTACCAATTTGTATTGACCATCTCACCCCGCCACTCCCTGTCCCTTCCTACGTTGTCTCTCTCTTCTCATGTATTGCCCGGATTAACGTGGTAGTCATGTCAGAACGCGAGCAAGTACATTGAAGAAGGGAAAACCATGATCGAGGGAATCGAACAAGACACTCTCGAAGATCCACCTCTTCTGTTCCGTGAATACGTTGGTGCGCCATTAGAGTTAAAGCGGATTATGGACTCCCAGTTTAAACTCGTCAAGACATGGGCTCGTCTCAAGGCTAAAGGGGGATGGTACTCTTGGCGAGATCAACTCCTCGGCGGTGTCATGCCTACTCTCCAAAAGAACGCGGAGGGTCTCAGGAAGGTAACCCCCCTCCCCCGGCGCCAGCCCACACACATGCCCAGACACAAACGGCGTGACTTCATATCTGCCCTGCTCTTCGTTTTTCCGAGGGCTTAATGCATTGTTTAGGACAAACAGCGACTGCGGGAGTTTAGGGGGCAATTAGAACCTGTCTTCCCTATCGTCACAAAACAGTTTGACGAAACGAAACGGATACTAGATACCCTCCATGCCCAGCGCGAAGAAATCGAATGTGCAGACCAAGAAGAACTCAGCCGCGTCCGCGAGGAAATCTCCATCGTCGCCGAGGGAATCGAAACAAGACGTGCAGAAATTGGCATACAAGAACAACAGGGCACACAGTTAGTCGCGGAAGAACATGAATTGAAAAAACGGATTGAAGAGTGTCGGGCACGGATTGCTCGTGCGGAACGGGTTAAGGAGATGAATCGTGGGTTCGAAAAGAATGAAGTTGAGGGATTTAAGGGTATAATCCTCACTCTCTTGTATGTATGGAATTAATACGAGTAGAATCGCTGCGGTATTTGAGGGAGATTAGTGGGTGGGAAGTGCTAAGTGTTCGCGGGTCAGAAGTCGGGATGGTGCATAAGGACAATCTTACGGTGTCATTTAACGTCGATACTCTGGCTCAAGGTGGATCTGCCACCCTCGAGATGCCGCCCGACGCGGACGTATTCCAGCAATTCGTCCACACCGCCCTGTCTTCAAATCTCAAAGGCGATCCTCAATCGGTACTACCATACCACAATGTTTCTGATAATAGATCCTCAGCACAATCTCTCAAACATACCACCTCTCCACCACCCTCGCCACAGAAATTGCTCTCATCAAAGCAAACCATCCCATCACGTTGACCCTCAACAACCCGAATCTGACCCTCGAAATCACCATTCTTCTCCCAGTCGCCCGAACGAAAATTGATCTCACGTTTACCGTCCCGCCTACGTTCTTTGCCAAGGGCACTGGAGTAACAGTGCACGTGGAACATAAGTATGGTGATATTGATTTAGGAGACGTGAGGAAGACGGTTGAGGGACGCGTGCGGAGTGGAGGGATGGAATGTATTCGGGGGGCTTGTGAGGAGATTCGGGAGGTTTGGGGATAATTTCGAGGATTAACAGTTTTCATGACTTTTTTGGTATGTGGAGAGATGTAGATAGATTGGGTGGGGGGACAGAGTAAATTCTCTGGGTTTAGTACTATATGTTCTTGTTCAAAGCGAATTCAATTTCTACCCGCCAACATATCTCACCCTCGACGTGGTCCCCCTCTCAACGTCAGGGAGGATCAACACCGAAAATCCTGTCGCGAATTTTCTCTGCTTGACCATCTATCGTTCTCTGGTCCAATTGCGCGAGAATGGAGCCAATCCCCATCGAACTCTTCATCCTTCCTCCGTTATTCGATCTCCCCTCCGTTTCAGGCTCCTGCATCGCGGCCCTGTCCCTCTGCACCATGTCGCTCCAGCCATCCACCCTCAAAGTCATCGAAACAACGGACCCCTCGATCGCCCCACCAGCGCTTAGACATGGAAAACACTGGTACCGCGGCTACACAGCAATAAAGCACTTTGTCTTCAGAACAAACAACGTCGACTCCTCTCTCACAGACGAAGAAAATACCGATATTGTAGCCTGGGAAAGTCTAATCCAAGATGTTGGCGATACCCTCGCAGTACCCTTTATACTCCCTTCATCTGTTGGTGGCTAACGCTGGGGACAGTGGACGACGCTATTCGTTTCGAGGGAGAATTATCTTGGAATTACACGACACGAGTTGTCTCGGTCTCTTCGCTTCCCACACAACTTTACTCTCCCTACCCTATTACGTGGATACGCCGTCCGTAGATGCGAGGATTTTGGGGTGACGGAATCGCTGGACGATGAACCCGCTCATTCACAAAGCTCATTCGGAGAAACGTGGATTACGCGGCGAATACACTGGGATCACCAAGCTCATCTCCTCAAGGTAGCAAGCACCTCTGCCCTCTCCTCCTATACAACCAAGGAATGGTGATGACGGTAAGTTACATGCCCTCGCAAACGATTTCTACACTACATTATCAAGCCTTCTCAATTCCACCACGAAAGACAGGCCCTTTCTATTCGGCCAGAGGACCCCTGGGTCTCTTGATGCAGTGGTCTATGGACATTTGAGTTTACATTTATTTCCGACATTGCCAGATCCGATGTTGCGCACGACCATCGTCGAAACGTTCCCTCGTTTAGCGTTTTATTTGCATAGTTGTCATGATGTGTTTCGGGTGATGAATCTTTCTATCGAGAGAGGCGTTGAGAGGGGCTCATGGGCAAAGATTGTTGGAGGATGGGGGATTGAAAGAGGGAAGAGGAGGGAGGATTTACTTGGAGTTGGGGGTTTCCTCGGGGTTTTGTTGGCTTATACCATATGGCGTCGTGCGAGATCATGAATGTACAACTCAAACACCAAAACAGAAAATATATTCCCTAAATACATGTGAGTTCCGATTCTCTATGCCTCGCGTTACTGTTGTGGTATATTTCTATGTAGACGATTCACTCAACGGGACAAAATTAATCGACCCCCAAATCATCCAGTTCATTCCTGCTCTGTACAATCTCACCATCACTCCTCCGCTCGATACTCTCATCATGCAAAACAACCCCATCCCCAACCAACTCAAACAAAATCACAAAAAACACTACGTCCTCCTCGGCTACCTGGGGACGCATCCGACAAACATATCTCAACGGTTGCCTCGTATCGCCTCGCGTCCAGTACTTGAGCACATCAACCTTGAGACCCACATATGGCAGAGCCACGGAAAACGTATTAAAGTCGATAAAGGGATTGGAAAAGTCGCCCTCGACGTAGGTTGAGGGGAACGCTGTGCTTGTGCGTGTTGTGGCGGAGGAAAGCCACCTTCGGCGTTCGGAGGGGGACGTTATTGCAGACTGCAGCGGAGTTTTGGTACGGTCGAGTGGGTGGAGCTCGGTTGATTCTGTTATTCGGGAGAGGGATTTATGGGCGTTGAGAGATGGAAGTTTTGGTTCGGAGGCGGTGCGAACGACGTTCATGGTCGCGAGAAGCGGAGAGTAAGCCCATCTGTCGAAGTCAGCCTGTCGAATTCAGGACGGAGATACGGTTTCGGACTATAGAGATCGGTTTCAAGAGTGCTGTCAATCATCCTTAACGCTTTTAATCCCAATGACGTCCCAGTAGGCAACTTATCGGCAATAGAATTATCAAAATCATTCTTCTCGTTAGCACCGGAAAAATTCACACCGGAGATACCCCAAAAACTACATCATCAACCGTCAATTGCCTCCCTTTATACTCGAACCACCCCCCAAACATGATACTGCAAGTATCCCTTGTCTGCGAGAAATACTCTTCATCAACCGAGATCTCCCCATTCTCCCCGGGTACGCCAATGTAATCCCGGACTCGAACGACAATGTGCCCGGTGAAGAACTCGGATTGAATGAAGGTCGGCGCGGTTGGGTCATTAACGTTGACGGGGACATGACTCGCACGATCATATGACGGGCCAGCTCGGACTCGGAGACGCAGGTTCCGGAGACTGAGGGCTGAGGGCGCGGGGGAAGGTGTCCGTGCGCGGGATGGGGTGCTTGCTCGAGACGAGCGCGGGGGCGTCAATGTTGTCATCCCAAAGAAACTGCGAGGCATTGTCAGCGCTAGGCGATGGGGGATAAGACTGCAAGATGTGAGATTATATATTTAAATAGCAATTTTCCACCTCGTGTTTCAGGTTTCCCAAAAGGGGCCCTTGGGGAGGTGTTTCATGACAGTTCGGGGGGGGTCGAATTTTCACCATCTTGTACGTCATCGGCCACGTACGAAAATCATCACCCCAGGGCTGCGCTAACGACCCCACGCCGGGCTGAGTATGTAATTCACCGGTACGACATTGCAATTTGTGTTACCGGGAATGTTAACCAACTGAGATGCAGGGCCTTGAAAGTTGAAATAGGCCAAATTGTGTCGGTGTTTTGTTACACCGCCATGAGGCTGTATTCAGTTTCAGTTGCCCTTTTGGGAAAGGGCGCCGGCCTGCGCCGAAATTCAATTTAACCTATTGCGACCATTGTACGGCAGAGAACGAGGACATCATGAACCCAAGCCAACAATATTCATTATCTGTAATGTTACAACTACACTACTTACAGACATTACGCCGTGTCGCGTTCTTGCAACGTCTTATTCATACTCTGGCCGATACGGATTTGAACATCAGGGATCGTTGTTTAAAGCATTGAAAAAGTTTTTCCGATCTACATTGTGCTCCGGATCCATCGATGACATGCCATATTTGAATGCCGTCGATTCAGGATTCGTAACGTTCAGACATGCCCTTTCATTCTGTGCTACAGCGTCAATAGTCCCCTTTGATGATAACCGCCAAGCCACCAATCAGACCAACGATCTCGAAAGATGCATGGGCCGCATCACGGCAAAGAAAAATGGGCGCATCACCACAATATGACGCCGTCCGCTAATGAGCCGAACAAGGATTCAGCGAGAGGACTTGATATTCCAGGAGTGTCGGTCCAAGCATCAACCGTTGGTATTTCGGAGGTCGTTTCGCCATATTTCGTTGACCGTTAAATGTTCTGGTTAAACCGTACGCAAGTGGCCGAACTTTGGGACTCGCCTGTCCTATTGCCGAGCGATCCTCCTTGTCCACAATCATTTTCACGGCGCAATACCCCATATTTCCGAAATCGTATCTGACGTCTATCGATATGAATTGTTAGTCCTGAGATCACTCTCTGAGGAAGACACGACGGGGAGAGCCATCCATCTATTGCTTTGGAACACGATGCGGAGCGTCCGATGGATGAATTCCCTGACGCCATCACAATCGATCAAGTAATCTGCTTCGAAAACCTTTTCGTTTTGAGATGCCCATATTGGAACCTCGTTTCATTTTGTTTGACCACAAGCGCATGTCTCTATCGCACTTCGAAGTAATCCAACGTCTTCATCCGAGAAAGGCTCATGACCGCCAAGTCATATTGTCCCGAATTCACTGGGACAAAATCATATTTCATAGCCCCGCTGGGCATTTGCGGCCTTCAAGGCAGCGAGAAGTTCATCCGATTCGGTCTACGGAAAGCGACCATAGAAGTTGATAGAAGGTGGTCGAGTCCGTCTCTGAAGCATTGAATCAATTGGCATATCATTATTGTTCATGGTTAAAATCCGGAGTAGTCTATGGCGATTTTAATCGAACGTTCACACTCTTGGAAAAAGGGTTACATAGGCCTTGCCACTCATTGTATATAAAAGACCCGCTAGCTCGCTCCATTATTGGAAACATGCCCGCAAGCATTCCGTCTACCCATCCCAACCCATGCATTAATTCAGCGAGATGGTTTCGTATAAACCGAACATTTTATTTCCAATTAGTGGGAGATATTCACACTACGGTAACAACCGACGCTTCCGTGAATCACACCTCTCACCCTAATTTGATGTTGGCTGGCAGCCTCTTCAATCAAACCGCATTCGCAACGCCGGACATTTCCCGATAACTTAAGCTCCGCTTAGCGCAAGTAAAATAGCCGAAACGGGACAAATCGATGCAAAAATTGTTGTATCAATTTGCCGACAGGGTGTCACGAGGAAGCGGCATATGACGCACGATGGCTCACGCCTCTCCCTTTGGTCCGGGCTGATCGGCGCTACCCCGCATTTTGATTTCTCCGGTCGACTTCCCCCAGCAACGGCTGACCAGGCAGTCCCTTCGCCAAAACAGGTCGTTGCGGGCCATCTGTTCTCCACACCCTTTTATGTTGAACGCTAGATCAAACCGTGAGTTAGGACAGCTAGTCACCAGGGACAAGGTGGCAATGTGGGAATGGGATTAACAGCCTCATCAGCAGCAAATCATGCGAGAAAAGGGTTTACATTATGAACGAGGATACGCGCATATAACTTTGAAAACCTAGAAACTACGAGCTCCCTTCCCATTAACGCCCACCCCATTAACGGAGCCCAAAATTAGATACTTAGAAACACTAATTAAGTAAATTGAGAAGTTCTGAACGGCAGATGGTTCCCGTCCTTAAGTGTTGTGTGTCTTCTTTCCGACGTGTGCATGTCCCTTTTCCGCCCAAGGGAAGGTACCCAAAGGCAATTTGATGAACGAGTTTCCCGGGTTCCAGAGTGCCGCGACGGCGTTGTACCATGCGAACAACGCAGTGAGCAAACCGAACCATCCGCCGGCTTTGAGCCAATGCACTTGTTGCCCGAGATAGTATCCGATGGCCAGACACATAAACGTGATTGTAAGAAAGAAGAAGAGGCCAAAGAATGCGATTGATGAACGAAGCGATCCAACGCTCAAGAAGAAAGTGAATATCATCCAACCTACATGTGAGCTTTGAGATAACGGGTCAGATACAGATGAGGTAATGCCCAAGCGCTGCATTCAACTCGGAAACATCAGTGTACGCACCGGCGACATCGAAGAACGGGATAAAGATGCATGCGAAACTGATCCAGAAAGCACCGTAAGAGCTGAACGCCAAAGCACCGAAGGTATTGCCACAAGCAAATTCCCACATTCCGGCGCAGAATTGGGCGAGACCACCGTACGCAAGGGCTGACTGTCAGTACCTATGAGCGTGTCTAGAGTACCAATTCCAATGACGATATTAGGAACGGTGACACTCCTCGCATGGACGTTGACCAAGCTGAGGACAAAAGTGGTAAGAGCGAAGCCACTGAGACCGAGGGGCGCAGGATTGCCGAGTTGACGTAACAAGCGGTGGTGAGCTTCGGGGATAAAGTCCTGGCCACCTCCGGGAAGGATGGTGCTTTGATACGTCTTGGTATCTTGCGATTCGCGAGGCCCGGCTTCGATATCTCCTGCGGTGTTGCTGGTTGTTGCCATTTTGGAATCAAATATTTTAAACGAAATAAAGGTGATATGGAACCGAGATGCGCGGATGATGTATTGTTTGTCGAGGCGAAGGTGGAGAAGAGACCTCGATATATATCATATTGCCTTGTCCGATGACCCATCTCACACCAAATGATCTCCCCCCCCTCCTTTTTTTGTTTAAGCTTTGATGGTCGCCGGGTGGCGGAATGCAGTGACCTGCTTACAAAAATTGAAATAAGCAACCCATGTAACTTATCGTCGTCAGCTGACATTGAAGGGGTTATGTGAGCACGGACCAGCGTCATGAGTCCTTTACGATCAACGAATAATAGGAATGATCCTTCTATGCCCATTGGTCTGAAGGGGACGCTCCGTACGACGGGAAGTGAGGGGAAGCTCCGCGACTCCGCATTTTCAGCGATGATTTCACCAAAAACGCCACTGGCGGTCCGGTCACCCGCCCACGTTACAGTTTATAGGCAAAGGAATATGTCGAGCCAATTCCTCTAGCGATGGGTTTTGCCCCGCATCCGTCCTACGCAGAGCACATGGTGGATAAAAGGGCATATTGCCGTTTTATCCGATACGTCCGTCGGGCAATTGTACGCGAGATTTTAGAGAATCCCAGATCCTGAAGTCACTTCCTTCGAGCCTTAAGCTAAGATCATACTGTGTTACTTTGTTGCGAAATGGTCGCTATACTTGTCCAGATATGAGGTCGTTCTTCTTTTGCGGCAACTGGTCAGAAGCAGGGGTTGGAAAACGTGTGATGTACATCGCAGCCGAGGTGACCTTCGGCTAATGAATTCCTAAATCTACGAAACTAGCCGAGTCTTCCGGTTTCTTGAGCCACGATCCTGTCAGCGTAAACAAGCCTGTCACTTCCGTGCTAGGTCGCAATTTGAGCCGCCGCAACCGTCAGGAACCCAATGAAGACTCATTCCTCAAGAAACCGATCAAGCTTATGCAACCCCCTCCAAAAGCAGCGCGTTCGAACGACCTCCCAAATATGCAACAGTTTATGAACATGACCCACAAGCCCATAACCTCCATGCCAATCGGCACCCCCAACGATTGCTGTCATGCTCGGCTTGCTAAATCCCATGGGTATAACAAGTCCAAGGAGCTCGGGTCAAAGACGTCAAGAATCCGTTTCTTCCTCGTTGGGTGGCCTTCCAGCCCGTATCACCAATGTTCTTCGATGTAGATATAAAGGGGTGTCTAGGTGATGTGGCGTAAGACAGTTAATAGCGCAGACCTGATATTTTCAACTCGTTGCAGCGGGCGAGGTATTCAGGAGACGTAATATACCTGGCTGGTGGAAGAGGGGTTTCTCAGGCCCGATCGACCAACTTACAGTCCCTTTTGCAAGTTTCCCTCGTCGCCAGCCTTACCACCATGCTGAACTTATGCCTTTATCCGATTTCCGTTCTAAACTCCTGTGAATGGAAGGTAAAATGAAAATTCCGATATGATATTCGTAAGGAATGAAATCCCTGGTCCGGCAACTCATGAGCAACCCGGGTGCATGAACCTCGGGAGGATGTGCTGGAATTGGTGGGGCCGTCTCGCTAGGAATGCCTGGGTCATAGCGCTGCCAGCCATCGCCGTGGGTCAGCGATGACGGCCGCCATGGTCTTCTGAACCATTTGCTCGCCGAGGTCGATGGATGAGAGGTAGTATCTCCGTTCTTCAATCCCAAAAATTTTTGGGTTTGAAACTGGCGAGAACTCCGTAATGTGATTCTCGAGATTCGCTCATAAGCTTCGCCGAATCAAGAGCCAAGCTTTCGAACACTTTGGTCAAGTCAATCCGGGCCATCTGCTCACCATGGAGGATCAACTGCATCTCCGCAAAGCATCTCTTGCTGTTGACAGAGACGAACAGGCTGATAGTGTTGCAACAAGGCCGACGACACCACTTCCGCCAGCGTTGCCTCCGAGACCCGACCGTCGTTCGTTGCTGCTCGTTTACATCCACGGATTCAAAGGAAACGAGACGTCATTTCGCGACTTTCCGGCCGTGTAACCCCATTTCAAACTTTTCTGATCTCAAAAAGGACATTCAAAAGGTTCTTGGCCCGAAATTGGGGAAATATACCGTGCATACTCATATTTACCCTAAGTACAAAACCAAACGGCAGTTCTCGGTTGCAACTGTCAACTTTTGCGAATGGCAGTATCAAAGTCTTTTCAGGCTAATTGAAAGGCTCCGAAATACGTTGCGGTCATATCATAAACCACTGAATACTATCGATGTGATATTGATTGGACACAGCATGGGCGGCTCGCTCGCTTCGGAGGCAATCATATTACTTTCTCGAGTTACGTTTGGACACAATATCATTGGTATTATCGGCATAGATGTGCCTTTCCTGGGGATTCATCCACACGTCGTGACCAGTGGTGTCGTCGACCTGGTTAAGCCTCGACCGAAAGCGCCTGTAGTTGAGTACCCCGGAGTACCGCCTACAGTCGAAGGCCAAACGCCGTCCGGTTCTGAGACTTCTCTGATATATGGAGAAGAAACATTCGCAACGAGGGTCGCTGTGGAAGATAGTGAACAAAGCAGCTCCGCTTCCTCATCTCAAGTCTCCCTCGTCGAACCCATTACGGTGCCCCCGCGAACTCCGTCTCCTTTGCGGCCTCCTCGAACACCATCTCCTCTACCGCCACGACCTCCCTCTCCGTCCCCCAAGAAAGGGTTCAAAGAAAGTGTCTCCAAAGCCGTTCAAACCATTTACAGGAATCGACATGATCTTGGGGGCGCTGGCCCTCGGTACATCTGGTCTCACATTGAATACACACATATTCTTCTCGATCCCGCCGAATTAAAGGCTCAATATGATCAATTACGCACGTTACCGATTCACTTTGTAAATTTCTATACTTCGATAGCGTACAAGAAGGAAAGTGGGGAGAAGGGGAGGGTGTTTTGTTCTTTGCCTTCTAGCGCTGCGAGGAGTATGGACGGGTGGGTGCATGTCGAGATGCCAGAGGGAATGGATGAAACGACTGCTCACAGCGCTATTTTTGTGAGGGATTGGTTTCCGGGATATGATGCATTTGTGCATAAGGCTGTTGAGGACGTCGTTTCCTGGACTACATTGAATACGGAAGGGAAGATAGTGTAAATGGCGTAATTGAGATCGCCTTCCCTATAGGTGGCTGCCGCCGATCCATTGTCCCCTCCTGATGTTGCTCCTCGACGGAGGGTCGACATCCATTGCACAGTTCCTCCCAAGCCCACAGCCGGAAATTCCGTCCCATCTTTCGAGGCTCTGGACATCTGCTTTCTCCCTCGTGTGTCCTTCCGCCGTCAAACAATGGCATTTATCCTTTCTCAATTCCGGTTCCGACATCATCACGACAAATACTTATCAAATCCCGCTAGCTGAATGTGTCCCTGACATCGAAGTCCCAGCAGCCATTCGATCGGCGGTCCAACTTGCCGTCGAGGCCAGTGAGGAGGCGGGGCATGGCGCCGTGGCTTTGAGCTTCGGAACGAAGAATTCGAATTACGGGAAGGGGGAGTATTCAGTCGAGCCGCTAGCCCCGTTCGACGAGTACGCTTCATATCATCGAGACAAGATTTCGCAGTTCCATGATGCTTTGCGGGGTTTATGGGACAAAATTGAGTATCTCGCGTTCGAAACGGTGTCATCATATGAGGAAGCAAAGGCCGTTTTGTGCGTGTTAGACGAGAAAGACGTGCGGCCGATGGTTCAAGGGAAGAAAGCGTGGATAACATTTTCGTGCGGGGACGGCTCAATTCCGCGACTTCGCAATATCATTTCTCGGATTGCAAAGTCACCTTGCATCTCTGCGTTATGGGGGATTGGGGTCAATTGCATTGGAATTGATATCGCATTGAATCTCGCGAAAATGGTCGATGAGGAGGTTAGATCAAATCTGCTAGCGCTTGTGGTTTATCCTGATGCGGGAAGCTGGAAGGATCGCACGACTGCGCAGTTCATATATGACGCACCTGTACCGACCGATGACGATGTGGATCGCTGGTCTCAATCGCTGAAGGAGCTGCGACATATGGACCGGAATGAGATTTTGGTCGGAGGATGCTGTAATACTGACCCTCGTTTTATTCGGAAGTTATATGACCAATTCAAATATCTTTCAAAATATCATTCGAGTATCTCCAATCAAGGAAGTGGCAGGAATCTAGGCCGAATTTCTAAACCAAGGAAAACTTCGACTTTCGCAGTCACTACTCTCTCTCGGTGTCTTTACTGCGGCTGCAGCATGAGAGGAATCAGTACTTTAACAGACAAATCCTCTAAAAAGCCGTCTCTTGGCCTTTAAGTCTAAGTTCCTTCAAATTGCCCTTCTACCCAATCTCACAGGCGATGATGCCATTTTTCGAATGGATTTACGGTTGCGAGGACCAATGAAGAACAAGAGTTCCCACGATCCACCCCACAAAATTGCATTCCAGCACATTTCCGCCCGTATAGAGGCAACGACCGGTCCATGTCCGGGGTGACCAACTTTGCCACGGTCTTTACGTAGACAATGACAAGGACCAAAAGACTCGATTCCTCATAATTTCAGCTGATCACGTTGGCCCTCCTGATTTGCTATCAAATGGCTTCAAAAGGAGCTCCGAGACCTGCCCTTTGTAGGCGATTCTTTGAGTTGGAGGCGGATCTGAAGGATTTGAGTGAAGTTGAGACGGAGGTTTTTGCATTGTTGACAGTCATATGAGTGTAATTCAAATTTTGACTGAAGATGGACACTCGGTTGATGAGTGAGAAGATGGTGCAGGCACGTCTATCGCTGTCTATTCGGTCAATAAAGTCGAAATGTATGGGGGGTAGCAACTGAGATGATTGAACTTCGCCCCCGGAAATTGCGATCGCCAGGGATAGCTTACAATTAGGGCCGCGCGCACGGGCCTCTTCCGCCCGACTGCGCTTGAAGCTCGTTTTGAAATAAAATATGTCTTCTGCGCCGACGCACATCACCTCCCGGTCCTTCTTTCTTACGCTGCCATTCTACGGGAAATGGATGTCAAGAACATTCTGGAGCGCCTGGGCGCAGAAGAGGCGGTGCGCAAAATGGCCGCCTTCCAGTTGCAGAATAACGTCTTCGTAGAATCCCCCTGAATTCAACCCCTCCCCCGCTTGCCCCTTTTTGGCTTTGACTAATTCTGCCGCGTGGGATAGGAGTCGACGTTTGCGCGTGAATTCATTGACCTTGATGGGCTGAGTAAACTGAAGACATTGATTGATGAAGCGACGGGGAACACGCTGGCGTACGGCCTCACAGCCTTCGCGAAATTGCTTCAAGTCGCAGATGTCCAAGTCGAAGTCTTTGGCGTCGCGGACAAAGCCTTCACCGACAGAGTAACTCACTCTCCCCCTCTTCGACAACGAAGACTGAGATATGAACAGATTATCGACTTGGTTATTTCCCATCCCCTGGTGAATATCCTCCGCCCCGCGACCTTGATTCTCGTGATTTTGGTTTCGCACCGCGATCCCGCGAATCCCGTCGCCCCTCAAATTCCTTCTCTGGCAAGTGTCGTCGCACAACAACCTAATCTCGCTCAAGTCCTCGTGGGACGATTGACAGCAGCAGACTACTCTCTCTGTGCAAACAGTTTAATGCTACTCAATGCAATCTCACGCGATGCCATGAAATCTGATTTCAAAGAATGGACACGTTATGTTCGAATCATCTATTCCTACGGCGCAAACAGGAACGTTTCTGTACACCCCTTTTCTGTTTCACTCAATTATGGATGGGCTGATGTGGTGAGGTATTGATGTATTCCACGCAATTGAAGGATTTGACAGCGCCGATTTTGGATTTCCAGAATCTTGCAAAGTTGTTGGCGAAACGCTGGCGTGACTATGAGGTGGACAAGAAGAAAAAGGATTGTCGTAAGGTGTTGGGGTTATTACAACAAGCCGTCTCGGACTCGAAAGAGCCCAATGAAAAGGTTGAAAAGAATAATTCGCCTACAGCGGAGAAGGAACTGCCACCGAGTCCTCCTCCTGCGAGCAATGATGAAGAGCCGGGATTCGATTGGACAAAGTTGGGGTTTCAAACGAATGATCCTACCAACGAAATCAATGAAATGGGTTTCCTTGGTCTCCTTGATTTCGCCTCGTTTGTCCAAAGAGATAGTGAAGCGTACAGAAAGGTGGCCTCCCTCGCCTCTGATTTTCAAAGTTGATAAGCAGATGGTACTTGAACAACTTGCGAAACCGCCGCAATTGAGATGTCCCATCGCAAAAGCCTCCGTAGCAATAACCTCCCTCCTCTACGACCAGTTCTCCCTCTCCACCACAATCGACACGCCAGCGCCAATCTCCCCACCCGTTGACTCACCCGTGCCCGATCCAGACGAAACTTTTCAACCACTCTACTTACAATGGCTCCGTATTCATTCCGCAGCTGTAAAAGCTTTCCTGCGGTTATGGCGCGATACAGGAGCCGAATCCCCTGACGATCTCCCCAAAATTATTGAATTAACCCGAGTCCTCCTTTCCAAGACTGTTAAACACGGGACGAGGGATCTCGAAATTTACGATGTGGAACAGGCCATCGAAGAATGCGCAAGCAATTGGCGGGTATTGAGACGGGAACAACTGGATGCCAGGGAGGGGGAACATGAGAGGGCTTGGGGGGAGAGTTTGGCGTGTTTGACGGAACGTTTGCAAAGGGAGGCGGAGGAGTTTATTCGGGAACAGAGGATTAGTTGTCTTTTGCAGGGGGATTGGTTTGAGACTCTTGCTACGACGAAGAAACAGGCTGGGACTGGGGAGGTAGTGGGGGAGAGAGATGGGGCTGCTACGCCTACGCCCTTTGATCCGAAGACTGGGATGAGAGGGGGACGGTGGCGGTATGTCAGATTGAAGGGTGATCGAAAGACCTTATGTTGGGGAGATTTCGAGACTAAGAAAGAAGGAAGAAAAGTTCGATTGGACGAACTTAGTGAGCATGGTATGCAAAATTATTCGAGCTTTGCTGATGGACAGCGGACTTGAGTAAAGTCGTCAACGTTGCATTTTCCTCTTATAAACAGCAGACGTCCGAACCGGTCAACGGCGTAGATGGCTCATCTCATCCGCCCATTTACCCTTTGAGGGCAAAACCCACAGGTGGCATCCACACCAAAGCCGATAGCAAATCCGACAAAGAAAGAAAACCAATGTCCATTTCCCTCCTCCCTCAATCATCTCAAGATCCGGCGGCTCCAATCCTCACGCTCTACCCAATATCTAAATCCGTTGCCGTGGAATGGCGGGATGCGCTTCGGTATCTCACTGGTATGACACCGGGAGAGGAAACGGTGTCATTTACGAGACGGTTGGCGGAAGTCGGGGTTCGAGTGAAACTTTTGGATATTGTTGCTGGGGGAGTTGAAATTCCGACGGGGAAGCCGTTGATTGAGGGTGTTTCGACGGAGGATGGTGTTGCGGGGAACGTAGCTATTACGGGAGAGTTTTGGTATGATAACACGGTTGATTAATTTGTTTCTATTTCATTAAATTGTCAATGTAGCATGATCAATTCGAATTTAATGAGGAGCCTCCCGATAAAATGCATGATTATTCTCCTTTTTTTATTTATACACAACCACACCGGCTATGGATTTTCCGAGTCAACAACTTCAATGTGGTCGCCTCTCTCCTCACAACACGTTTCGTCTCTTCCCACAACGCTCCATTTCCGCCGCTATTAACCAACCGTTTCTCCCTTCTCAAAATAGCTTCATGAACGATCTCTTGCAACCCAACAAATCCCTCTTTGGCCCCTGTACATACAACCCAAGTCCGAAACAGTAATCCTGTAACTGAGCAGTAGACCATCAAATCTTCGGCGCGGTCGTATCCACCGGGTGGGAGCGCAGGCAAGTAAGCCAAGAATAATTTCTCACCAAATTCGTCAATGCTATATCGTTTCATCAATTTTTGTGATTCTGGAGCGGTTTGCTGTGCGATTATCTCGCAAAGGGCGGATTGGAAATGGTGCGACGGGATATTCTGAGTCTCTGTCAGTCTCTGCGATGAAGCGAGGCGGTACGGAGAGAAATTGGTATAAAGCTTTGTGGTCGAGTCTGATTAGTCGTCTTACTAGGCTATCCAAAAAGGGTGCTTCAGGAAGAAAGTCTGGTTTTAGATGACAAAGTCGATACATCTACGAGCAAGATCAATCCCGTTGAAGGGGGAGAGGGATAAGCGATCCAGGAATCAGGTACCATCGAAAGAATCTCGATTCTGGCATATAATAGGATACTCCCACCCCAAATATCCGTTTTCAAGGTGTTATGTGGGTCCTTTTCATTTATTCCATCGCGATATATCTCGATTGGGGGTGTATCATCCATCATTTCCGCTCCACGAGTCGCCGTGATAGCTCTTATCGCTTTGTTGATTGCAGCCTTTCTCCCTCCTGAATCTCTCAACCAAGACACGAGTATACAACAATCCCGTTCCTCCAAGTCGTCTGCCACATCAGTCACTGACAACGAAAACCCGCATGGGACACCTTGCACATCCTCAAAGTCGTTCGCCAAAATTCGAACAATCAAGTTGATTAGATCCACCCAGCCTCCGACATCACCTCTATGGAAAGCCCATTCAATGACATCCCATATCGACCGAGCTTGAGTCATGAGCCCTTCCGATTCCAGAATTATATTTGCTTGATCGAAACTATCGTCTTCGCTTCGGTTTCGCTCGCCTAAAGCTTTGAATGCAACATCAAACTTAGCGGCCCGCGGTGCCGCCACATCAAGGACACGAGATAAGTAGTGGCTGGATTGTCGCCGCGCCAAGGTATTCGTGGTGCTCGGATGAACCAGCATAGTGATGAGAATAGCGAGTATGTCTGGTGGGGGTATCCTGAAAACGCTACTCGTCGCCGCAGCTGCGAGGTTTGAGGTCAAGAGGGCAAGGGGCGACAGGTCTATCGAGTCATGCTTCACGGACAGAGACATTCACTTACATGTTGGATCATCTTCCAACCGGATATTGATGTTTTGCAGTTCTCCGTAGGGGAGGGTTTTGACGACGGGCTCCATCAAAGGCACTTGCGCTGTCATTGTTGTGATTGTGATGTGATCTGCGGTCCGAAATCCAGAGTTTCGGATCTCACGGGGCACGGTGCTCTCAACGATGATAATATACAATAAACAATTGAACGAACTGAGGGGGGCCTATCAATTCCTGACACATAATCTTCCGTACACGATCAAATCCACGACACACTCGACGGCCACTACCCTACCCACAAAACGTATAAAGAACGATCAAAGTTGGATAAAACCAAATTACTAAAGCCAGAATTAAGCCCACATTATTGAATTACCCAACAATGCAGCCAAAAACCGGCCTTTGGGAGCAGATGGTCGGCTGCAATGAGATGAGGAACTCTTCGTTGGACGGGACGCCGAGATCCGTTACGAGGCCCCAAGTCCCAATGTGGAACATTCGCTTGAGTCACTGGAGCGACCAACATAGGCATCTGACCAAGTGCTGTGGAGCGGATGTAAATTCATCGAGGGCTTGCCTGATCGCCCCCCTGGAATTGACACTTGAATGACTCATTTTCCCAGACCCTGAGGCTGATTTCGCTATGGGAGATAACAGAGATGATTGTTTTGGACTTCGGGACACAGATGAACTCCGCCCGTTGGAACCGTCCCGGAGGGATGTACGTCCCTCGTTGGGAGTAAAGCTTTTGCTTGACTCTGATGAAGACATCCCTTTTCGGGAGCTGGCCCTGCTGGAACGGGTTGCCGGGAGCCCGTATCCTGGAGGAGTAAAATACAGATAGCTATACTCGTTGTCCGCGAGTCAAGGGAATGTTAGCGGATCAGCCGCGGAGCAACCGCGGCACACTCAAAAGCATGTATTTCCCGACTAGCAACATCTAATTGATTGCGATTGCCCGGGCGCATGCAGGCTCCAATAGGGAAAACTGATTTGATAAGTGGCGGAAAGTCTTTAATTGTTTATATCTGTGTTGGTAGTTGATGAATGAAGAGTTGGGGAAACGTGAACGGCAGTAAATATATGCAAACGTGATTTGCGATGCCAAATCGAAGGAGAAAGGCGTTCAATTTGTGACAAAACCATAATCCCCTGATCACATAGTGTCCTATTTCAATGGAATCTAACAAGGCACCTTCAACCCGGCTCTATCTAGTTTCAGGACCATACTACAAGGCGTTCCCACGAATGCGGTGACCCATCTTCGTATCGGAAAAAGCTAACGAGGCCCCAATCCTGCGACAGTCCAGGTGCGATGGACCTTCCCCGTCAAGTCCGACCACCCCTTTCGCGCAACGGACGGCCTTCTCCTCCAAGCATCTCACGAAGAATTAGATGCCGCTCAACATCAGGACGAGCAGGAACATGAAGCCGAGAGCGAATAAGTGTTAAGGGAAAGAAAAATAAAAAAAAATAGGGAGT
>Ga0335081_10002624_pt1 | contig 28297 bp, 20 predicted proteins | sample Lox_Sample_35_FD_206713 | JGI IMG/M metagenome (GOLD analysis project Ga0335081, IMG submission 206713) | Soil microbial communities from Loxahatchee National Wildlife Refuge, Florida, United States - Lox_Sample_3.5 | ecosystem: Environmental > Terrestrial > Soil > Wetlands | place: USA...
GCTCGATCACGCCCAATCCACTCCAACCGCATCCTCCGCGTTTCTTCCAAAAGGTTGGGAAGTTCCCATTCGTCTACATCGATGGCAAACATGTTCTCGTCAATCAGGCTGCCCCGAAACAGACCTTCAGGATTCGGATTCTTCACCTCACGCGTAAAGCGAGTCAGCAGCTCGCACCAGATTTCTGAAGGAACGTAGTGACTCTGCGCTGGGTACACGTACCGAAATAACATAAGAGCCCAGAGCAACATCTCCCAGTGCGGCCCAACGATTTCCAACTCGCGTTCCCAGTCGAAATCCCCGTATGTTCCGTAGATGACGTGCGCGATGTCGGCGCCATCGAAACGCTCGCGCTTCGCCACAAAAATTTTCGACGCGACCAGTTCTTCGGGAGCAAGAACCCGCGTTTCTACTTCGTAGATCACCGCCGGCCGCGCGCGCTGGATCCAGGAATCTTGAACAGTGATGAGTCCATTGCTCATCCCAGTAATCAGGTCGACGAAGTACTCGTCCCGCCATGCCTTCGAGAGCCACACCGGATCGGTGACCTCGCACTCCATGCCGGCGGCACGAAGACAGCAAAGAGCGGCTGCCGACTTCTCGGCGGTCAGGAAAAGGTCCAGATCTTTTGTGTAGCGGCAGATTCCAGTGTGTTGGCGCAACGAGAACGCGCCCGAAACCGCGTAGGGAATGCGGCTGTTCTCAAGCAACTGCAGCACGTCATGAAACAGCTCAACCCGAACCTCCGGTTCTTCAGAGGGTCGGGAGGACGTCTTCGGTAATTCTTCCGAATGGAGGTCGCCAGGCACCCACCTTGGATGAAGTGCCTGGAATCGCGGTTGTTAAGCGTTTATTGAAGAAACGTAATCTATTTGTCGATCCGGATTACTTCCCCGTGTAACTGACTCTCCAGATCGAGTTCGATCCGTCATCGCTCACCAGCAACGATCCGTCGGGAGCCACGGTGAGTCCCACCGGACGCCCCCATACCTCGCCGTTCGGCAGGACGAAACCGGTGACGAAGTCCTCATACTCGCCGCTGGCATGCCCAGTCTGATGCAGAGGCACGCGAATCACTTCATATCCGACGCGGGTGGCCTTGTTCCAGGAGCCGTGCTCAGAAGCGAAAATGTCTCCTTTATATTCGGCGGGAAACTTATCGCCCTCGTAAAACGCGAACTCCAACGATGCATTATGGGGCTGGAGCAGAACGTCGGGAACGATGGCTTTGTCCTTCAGTTCCGGATGTTTGCCCTTGTGTCGCGGGTCCTGATGGTCGCCCATGTACCACCACGGCCAGCCATAGAATCCGCCCTCTTGAACGTGAGTGATGTAGTCGGGAACCAGATTATCTCCTAGCGCATCCCGCTCGTTCACCGAGCACCAGAGTTCGCCCGTTTGCGGACTTACTCGGATCCCGCCACCGGCATTGCGGATGCCGTAGGCATAAACCTTCAGTTGGCAATTGCTAGGATCGCAAACGAGAATGTCAGCGCGATCCTTCTCACCCCGAGTGGTATCCGGATCGTCCACGTTGGAAGCCGACCCAACCGCCACAAATAGCTTCGATCCATCTTTCGAGAAGTCGACAGCCCGCGTGGTGTGGCCCCCGCCATTAGGCAAATCGGCGATATGCTGCGGCTCTCCTGTCGCCTTCAAATCGCCATTGTGATAGGGAAACCGTACAACCGAGGCAGTGTTTCCGATATAGACCCACTGCGGATCGGGCCCAGGAGGATAAAAGGCAATCCCGTAGGGCTGTTTCAATCCGCTGGCAAATATCGCAGATTGCTCGGCTTTGCCATCCGAAGTAACTCCGCGAAAAACCAGTATCCGCCCAGGCTCGGTTTCAGCGAGAAAAACATCCCCGTTCGGAGCGGTCCGCATGAACCGCGGATTCTCCAAGCCCGCCGCGTAAAGGTCGACCTTGAATCCGGGGGCCGCGACGGGCCAGGCATTGTCTGGCCGTGCCACCACGTCAGGTCCGTTGCTGGAGGACTTAGTCGCATACGGTGCCGGCAGATCTTTTACCGTGATCTTGCGGATCGTCCCAGGCTTTTCATACCGGAAATCGGTGAACGGCGCGGTCGGAGATGCATCCTTCACCGCCGTGGTATTCGTTGCCGCCGGTGCAGCAGAACTCGCGGGAGGTGTTGCTTTACCTGATGCAATCGCCTCGAGATAACTCACTACCTGCCAGCGCGTGTTTTCCGGCAAAAAGGCCCACGACGGCATTCCACTATCCTTGTCGCCTTTGGTGATGAACCAGAAGATTTCACCGTCGGTGATTCCCTTAAGCTTCCCGTCAATTAAAGACGGTACGTTGCCGGTCCCCTGAAGTGTGCGGCCATGGCAAGACAGGCAGTTGCGCGCGTAAACAGTTTTTCCCGCATCAAACGCGGCTTGCTGACCCGCCAGGGGATTTTTCATCGCCTTGGCGGAAGCGGGTGCATCTTTAAAAGGGCTATCCGCCGCGTAGCTCACAGCGGCGAGAATGCATAAAGCGACCGCCCAACGAATCGGATGGTTGCGCAGGGTCATAAGTATCCTCACGTTGAATTCTTGAAATTATTATGCCCTATGGTCAAGGATGCTGGACGGTTTCAGCGACGCAGAATATTCGTTTTCTTGCCACGTGGAAAGAACGTACAGGAAAGCCTGTACAAGCAAATGTTCTGAGAGACGCGAAGGAAGTCCTTCGTGAACCTTAGTGTCCTTGGTGGTTCAAGGTTTTCTCAGCGACCTCAGCGGTAATACTTTTGCCGCAGAGACTAAAAAAGAAGACGTCTAGAACGTATACTTCAGCGCGAACTCCACCTGCCGATTGTCGGTAGCCGTGTTGGTGATCGCCGCCGCTCCCGGATAGTCGACGGCAATCTGCCCCGAACCGCCTCCAGGCAATCCAAAATTCGGATGATTAAAGAGGTTGAAGAACTCAGCCCGGAACTGCAGCTGCTGCTGCTCATGGATCTTGAAATTCTTCTGCAACACGAAATCGAAATCGACCATGTGCGGCCCACGCAGATTTCCGATCTTCGAATCCCCGTACATGTGCGCCGCCTGCTGACCAGACGCCAATGCCGGAGTCACAAACGCCGCCTGGTTGAACCAGCAATCCAGGGTCTGATGTCCGGGATTCGAGCACTGATAGTCGGTTCCTTGCGACGCGGTGTTGAACGAAAAATTCGCAGGATTCGCCACTTGGTCCGGACGATAGCTGAAGCTTCCGGTATTGCTGTAATCCGTTGACATAACCGCGGTGATCGCCTCGCCGGTTTGCGCGCTCGTAATGCCCGCAACTTGCCATCCGCCCAACACGGCATCAGCGACACCCTTCATATCGCCACCGAAATGGCGCCCATGCCCTACCGGAAGCTCATACAAATAGCTGATCGTGAACCGATGTCGCAGGTCCGGCGTGACAGGGCCATGCTCGAGATCGGCGCGAAAGCTGTCCTGGATAAATCCACCAACGTTGCCGTCCGCATTGCCCAAGTTTTTAGCGAATGTGTAGGCAGCGAGGAAGTTGAATCCATTCGCGAACCGCTTGTTCAGAGATGCTTGAAATGCGTTGTAGAACATCTCCAACTGCGGATAATCCAATGGAAGAATCTGCGTCATATTCGGCTGCTGTGTGGCATAGGGACGGCCGTAATTGGGCTCATCGCAATTGCTCAAATCAGGGCCGCAGAAGTTTGTGTCCAGAGGCTGCGTCGCTTGGTTCAGATCACTCGCTTCGTGGTTCCACAGGTGGTAGGCGCGAGTACCAACGTATCCGATCTGCCCCATCCAGTTCGATGCGAACTGATGCTGCACCGAAAGATTCCATTCCATGATCCGCGGCATGATCCGCTTCGGGCCGGTAGTCTTTACCGGACCAAGAATGTCGGTCGCCGAGCCCACAGGAACGGCCGCCGGAAATCCGTTCGAGATCAATTGCTGCGGACTAGGCACGACACCCGAGGGATAAGCATTCGCCCAAAACGCCAGTTGCGGCGGATTCAGTCCAAGATCGTCAAAAATATTTCCCTCTGCCGAATAGAAGATTCCGAACGCGCTATGGACAACCGTATTATGCGGCAAAGCCCACGCAAAGCCGATGCGTGGTGCCCAATCGCTCTTATCGAATTGCACCCCGGCATGCGAGACTGCACCCGGACCATACGAAGTTACAACGATTCCTTTGTTGAAATCGAAATTCCCAACGCGTCCATTCGCTGGCGAGGCAATTTCGTAACGAAGGCCAACGTTCAGCGTGAAGTTTGGTGTGACGTGATAATCATCCTGCACAAACTCAGCCAGATCCCAGTAGCGCGTAGGATACAGCCCGCCCAGGAAGTCTTGCTCGTTCGAAGCAGCATAACCGAATAGCAGATCGGCCATACCGTTGCCGCCGAGCGTCGTCCCCGGATCGGCGCTGTAGGCGCCTCCGAACACAAACCACCCGCGGGGACTCGACAGTTGGAAGAAATTCCGCTGCTGACGGCGGAAATCGATTCCGAATTTCAACGAGTGCTTCCCGTGCATCCAGGTTGCGGCATCCGCGACTTGAATGATGTTTTCGAAGACGTGCTCCGGAAGCCACTGCGAGTCGCCGAGAGATGTGATGCCGGCAGTGTCGATGTTTGTCAGTCCGCTCGAGTTGGGATAACCGGGACGATTCGCGTTCGGGATGCCTAACTGCGTCGCAATGTCCTTGCCAAAGTTAAACGGTAGCGCATTCACTGCGTACCGGAAGTATCCGCCGTGCAAATCGTTCAACAAATATGTCGAGAACGTATGCGTATAACCGAGTCCCAAGTGCTGCGAGCGCGAGTTGCTGATGCTTGGGCAGCAATCGTTTCCGCCCCAAGGAACGCCCAGTGGCCCAGGATTCTGGCTGCGCACATCCCCAAAGCTGTAGGAAGCGAAAATCTGATCAGCTTCACGGATCCGATGATCGACGCGGATGTCGAACGAGTCCTGATCGTTGACTACATTTTGGTTCGCGAGATAGTTGTCAGCCAGCGACGTCGGATCAGTCGGCTGCGGGTAGAAATTCGCGATGTTTAACCCGACTGGATCGAGGCACCCGCCACCCGCCGCGCTCTTCCCTGTCGTTCCTACGCAAGGCGGAATGATGTTGTTGGGAATACGCTGCCGCAAGAGAATCGTCTGACCGTTGTTGCATGTGTAGGTGGACGCCAACAGCGGGTCAAAAATCTGCCCGTCGTCGAAAGACGGCCCAGAACCATCAGGACAAGGAGTGAAATAGTTGTTCGTCAGGCGGTCGCTGAAATTACCGTTCCGCTCGTCAGGCAGTGGGACGGTCGAAAGATAAGGCGCGCTGTTGCGCAGCCTCGATCCCTGGTAGTCGCCAAAGAAAAATGTCTTGTTCTTCTTAATGGGCCCGCCAATGAAAGCACCGAACTGATTCCGTTTGAAAGGTTGTTGCCCCACATTGAAATAGTTCACCGCATCGAGTTTGTCGTTGCGAATAAACTCGTAGACTCCGCCATGAAACTGGTTCGAGCCAGATTTCAGAACAACATTGACCGCAGCGCCTCCACGTCCGAATTCGGCGCTCATGGAATTCTCTTCCGTCTTGAATTCCTGAATCGCGTCCGGCGGCGGCAGTACCACAACTCCGCCGAGCCCGAACTCGTTGTTATCGACCCCGTTCAGCAGGAAGTTATTGTTTGAGACACGCAGGCCATTGACCGAAATCGCCTCGTTCGCCCGTTCGTTTTCAAAGACACCGCCGCTGACGTTCGTTCCAGTTTGCCCGGCGTTGGCCCCGGGCCCCAGGTATGCCAGCTGAATAAAGTTGCGCCCATTCAGGGGAAGCTCGGAAATGCGCCGCTCTGTCTCGATCGTCCCCAGAGACGATTGTTCTGTCTGCAACAGTGCTGGAGCCGCCGTGACCTCAACTTTTTCCGACGCCGACCCGATCTTTAAGACGAGATCCACCTTCACGGACTGGTTCACTCCCACCTCGACGTTCTGTTGCACAGTCGTCTGAAATCCCGCCTTCTCAGCCGCAATCGAGTAAGTTCCGATCTTCAGCAGATTCGCCGCGAACGTACCCTCGTCGTTTGTGGTAACCCTCGTAGGCTGATTCGTCTCGACGTTCGTGACCGTAACTTCGGCACCAGAAATTCGCGCGCCAGCCGGATCAGTCACCGTTCCAACAATTGCCCCACGATCCACTTGGGCGGACGCTGACAACGAAAAAATGAGAACGAGAACTAGCGAGCACAGTACGACCAGCACGATCTGGCGCAGCCACATAGACGCCTCCGCAGGGTGAGCAGTTTTATTAAGGTCTGGTTGTGATGACGGTTCTAAACGCGACGTGCAGACGCTGTCAAGCACTCCTCGCCATGACCCGCAGTCGCATTTCTTCCGGCGCACTTTTGCATGGGACCATTGCGGCGAGGTCCGGGTCTGTGATTTGAATCACATTCAGCGTACCAAGCAGTCACTCACAATTCGTTGACCGAGATCAATGTGTGGGAAGACCAGGTGACGCTGGCGCAGTTTTGCGTTACCTTACTTGACTTGGCATAAAGATCCAGGAGATTGCAAATGAAATTGGCCGTGTCTTCGACATTGGCTCTGCTCTGCCTCGCAACCTTCACCTTTGCTCAGGCGACTCGCCTCGAGCAAGTTCAGAACAAAACAATTCTTCTGTTCACACCGCATCCAGACGACGATGTGTTCGGCGCGGGCGGCACCATCGCGCTGCTGAACCGCAATCATAATAAGGTCCACATCGTTATTTATACGAACGACGATAAGGGCTCTTACGATCCCGACATGAACTCGCAAAAGCTGGCCCGCATCCGCCGTGCGGAAGAGGAAGTGTCGGAAGGCCTCGTCGGCACGCCAAAAGAAAACATCATGTGGATGGGCTACGACGACGGCATGCTGGAGTACGCCGCGCAACCCAAGCTGACGGAAGAAGCGACGGCCATCATTCGACGCATTCGCCCCGACATTTTGTTAAGCGTCGATCCCGGCGAATGGTACGAACGCTGGCACAAGAGCGATCACCGCATGGCAGCCTTCAACACGATTGACGCAGTCCGCGCGGCCGAATTCTGGCTCTACTTCCCGAATCAGAAGTTGCAGCAGGGACTGCAACCCTACAAAGTTCCTGAGATGTACTTTTTCTATCCGTCGCCGCAGGAAGCGAACTTCTTCGTGAACATCGACAGCGTGATCGAACTCAAAGTCGAGGCCGCGGCCAAGCAGGTCAGCCAGTTCGAACCCGCGATCAACAAATATCGTCCAGACTGGGATCAGCCGGATCTTGAGAAAGCCAAGAAAGAGATGCGTGACGAGCAGCCGAAAAAAGACGGCCACTACGTGGAGGCATTCCGTTACGCCACAGGGTTTGTCCAGTACTAACCGTCTCCTCGCGCACCTTATTAACGCGGACTTTGAACTTAGTTGACGGTTTTGAAAGGGCGCGGCTTTTAGCCGCGCCGTTGGTGAAAGAAATTGATCGCGGCTTTGGCCGCTGAGGTAAGGAGCACTCATGTCAGATCTAGCATTGTTCGGAGGCAAGAAAGCGAAGCAAAAGCCATTTCCAGTTTGGCCACAGTATGACGAGAACGAGCGTCGCGCGTTAAACGAAGTTCTCGAAAGCCGCGTTTGGTGGCGCACTCCCGGTACCAAGACGCTCGAATTTGAACAGGCCTTTGCGAAATATCACGGCGCGCGCCACGGCATCGCTGTAACCAACGGTACCGCCGCGCTCGAAGTCGCGATGGCAGCGCTCGGCATCAATCACGGCGACGAAGTCATCGTTCCTAACTTTACTTTCGTAGCGACAGCAAGCGCAGTGCTATTCGCCAATGCCCTCCCAGTGCTGGTGGAGGTGGATCCGGAAACGTACTGTCTTGATCCAGACTTAACTGAGGCCGCAATCACTCCACGCACGAAGGCCATTATCGCCGTCCACATGGGAGGTCATCCCGCGGACCTGGATCGTTTGTCCGATATCGCGAAGAAACACGGCATTGCGCTAATCGAAGATTCCGCCCATGCCCACGGCAGCGAGTGGCGCGGCAAAAAAATTGGCACTTTCGGTACAGGTGCGACGTTCAGCTTCCAGGCCAGCAAGCTCATGACTGCAGGCGAGGGCGGCATGATCATCTCGAATGACGATAATTTCGAGCGCCAGGCCCGTTCGGTTCACGATTGCGGACGCATGCCCGGAGAATGGTTCTATAGCCATTTCATTTACGGCTCGAACTATCGGCTAAGCGAGTGGCAAGGCGCCGTCTTGAAAGTGCAACTCGGACGCCTCGAACCTCAGACTCTGCATCGCCACAAGCAAGGCCGTCTGCTCGACAAGTTGTTCTCCGAAATCCCCGGCATCACCCCTCAAAAACACGATCCCCGCTGCACGCGCAATGGTCAGTACGCCTACATCTTTCACGTGAACGGAAAAGAGTTTGCCGGCATCTCGACCGAGAACTTCATCGCGGCCTTGAATGCCGAAGGCATCCCGACCCAAGCCAGCTATCCGCCGCTGCACGAACTGGACTGCTTCCGCAACGGCGATTACCGCAAGTGCCTCGCCGGTTCGCAGGCCACGGAGAAGCACGCATTCCTTGATCAGAAATTCCCGCACACGCAAAAGGCGGCTTGGGAGACCGTTTGGATTCCGCAGTTCGCCCTTCTGGGCGACGAGCAAGACATGAATGAGATCGCGGGCGCAATAAAAAAGATTCAGCGGAACGCGAAAGAGATTGCCGCAAATTCCTCGCAAGCAACTGCCGAGAAAGTTGCGCGCTGAACCGCCCATTTCATTCCCGGTGGCAACGAGCGAACAGAGCGTTGAATCGGGCAGCAACACTGTATGCACGTGGAAGTCTGTCGTGAAATTGCTTTTTCGGAGAGAACTTTATGACTCGCGACGGCCGTAACCACTTTTTCTCGCTCTTCCTATTACTTTGCGCAAGCTTCTTATTCCTTCAAATTCCATCCACCGCTCAATCAAAGAACCTTCCTGAGAAAGTTCCTCCGAAGCGCACATCGCAGATCGAAGATGGCTTCGGTATCAACTCAGATCTTCCCCGCGATCCGTATCTACCCTGGAACCGCTGGTGGTGGACCCGCATGTTCGACGCTGGATTCAAATGGATCCGCATCGGCCAATACGAAAACAGTTCCGACTACACCAGCTGGGACTGGATCGAGCAGAAGCGTGGAGTTTATGCCGCTTCGCAGCTATTAGAAGACTCGGTCGACTCCCTGATCGACAATGGCATGCAGGTGCAGGTTCAACTGCTCTATGGCAACGTGATGTACACCGCGCACAGCGGCAAGTTGCCCGACGTTAGCGTCCCCGAGCCCGGCTCGTTTCACAATGATGATCGCAGCATTTATTCGGTATTCTGGGCGCCGACCACCCCGCAGCAACAAGCTGCATTCAATAAATATGTCGCCTGGACTGTCGATCACTTCAAGGACCGCATCCATTATTGGGCGTTGTGGAACGAGCAGGATATTGGCTACTGGAATCCGTATGGCAATCCCGAGCAGTACGGCCAGTTGCTGACATCATTTGTCGATACAGTCCACAAAACACCAGGCGCCAAGGTCATCTACGGAGGCCAAGCCGATCCATCACGCGAATTCACGAAGGTCGCGCTCGATACCTGCAAGTGCGCATCAGGCATCGACGTCTACGCGTATCACACCTATCCCGGGTACGGCCAAAACATGAATCCCGAGACCATGGATTACGGCGCGTACTTAAATGAGTCTCCACAGAAGTTGCGCGATCTCGTCAACAACTATCCAGACATCAGGAAGAACATTCCGTTCTTCGATGATGAATTCAACTCGATCCCATCATGGATCGGATCTGACGAATCCGTGCAGGCCAAATACGTTCCGCGCGGCCTGATTTATAACCACGCAGCCGGAGTGAAAACGTTCGTCTGGCTGCTCACCGCAGGCGTTGACGGCAACGAGTATGACGACTTCGGCATCGTCCATGGTTTGACCAATCACGATTACGACTTCACGCCGCGTCCCGTCTTCCTAGCGTTGCAGAATACGAATGCGCTCTTCGCCGATACGAAGTTCGATCGATCCATCGAAATTACTGGAAGCGATATTCCCGCACTTCGCCGCCGCACCGAATTCCCATTCATGAGCTACGGATTCCGCTCAAAGACCGGGAAATCGATCGTAGCCTACTGGCTTGCAGCTCACAGTCTACCGGCGAACGCATTCCCAACCTTCTACTCGACTTTCACGTTGAAGAACACCGGCATTCAGAATCCGGTACTGATCAATGTCACAACCGGCGACATTCGTCCGCTGAAATGGAAAGACGGCACAACCGATACACTCGAATCGCTACCCGTCACAGACGGCATCATGGCCATCGCCGATGCCGATTATTTCGACTGGCCGGTGCTGCCCGAAACTCCGAGCTCGCTCAACGCCACAATGAGCGGGGCAACTGCGAACCTGACATGGGAGGTACACGGAGGCGATACCACCGGCATTCTCATAGAACGACAAGTCGAAGGGACGAATGGCACTAAAACAAAATGGACCCAGGTTGCGAAGCTCGCCGCGAATGCAACGGCATACTCCGACTCCACGTTAAAAAAAGGCGAGAGTGCTGCATATCGCGTGCGAGCACTCAACGATGCCGGACAGTCCGCCTATTCGAACATCGCGCGCTCAGTCGTGAAGTAGCCAAGCAGACGTCAGTAGATAAGGGGCAGCTTCGGGCTGCCCCTCAGTTTTGCGAAAACATTGCGGAAGTACCACCGTGCCCAAGGGTGTTCTAGCATTCCTTCGTGTACCTTCGTGCCCTTTGTGGTTTGCTCTTGTGGCTGACCGCCCAATCCTGTCCTCACCTTGTGATATTCTGCTCGCTCCCAGGGACAGATTTTCTCAATGACGCTGACCAGGCGCTCACCCATATTTCTTTCCGCACTGCTCGTTCTGATTGCCATAGTTAGAATTTGTTTCACGTACTCCACCACGGCCCAGGCGTTTGATGAACCCTGCCACGTAGCCGCCGGGATCGAGTTCCTCGATAAGAAAACTTATTCCCTCGACCCCGTGCACCCGCCCTTGTCGAGAATCGCAATCTCCCTCCCCTTGTACATTGCCGGAGAGCGATATCCAAAGCTACCCGCCGACGATCCGAAAAACGAAAACTACAACGTCGTCGGCAATCACATCCTCTATGACAGCGGACACCAACCACGAAACCTGATGCTCGCCAGGCTCGGCGTGCTCCCCTTTTTCATCCTCGGCGCAGTCGTCGTCTTCCTGTGGACTCTTCATCTCGCAGGAGAGCGGTCCGCCGTTTTCGCGGTTTTTCTCTACACGACGACTCCAACGATCCTGGCATTCTCTTCGATCGCCTACACCGATATCGTGGCCGCATCCACGCAGCTTGCTGCTCTCTATGCATTCTCACTGTGTCTCGAGCAACTCACTCGTTCACGCACGCTCTGGTTCGCGCTGACTTTGGGTCTTGCTCTACTCGCCAAGCTCACAACCGTCCTGTTTGTCCCCGCAGCTGGCGGTTGCATGCTGCTGCTATGGATTTTCAAAACGCGCCCAACACGACAAGACCTTTCGCATCGAGGGCTCAACTGGCTAGGTGCACTCGCGCTCGCTCTCCTGATTCTTTGGGGCGGATACCGTTTCTCTATGAAACCGATTCAACAGGTCACCGGATTAACGCCTTCGGCCATGCCCAGCTTTCAGCACTTTCCGGCATTCGCGCGCCCCATGCTGAGACGTGCCGTGCTCGAGAATCCCAGGTTACCCGCTCCCGAACTTCTGAATGGCATCTCTCATGCCTGGGTGTTAAACAACGCCGGTTCTGCCTCTTACTTATTGGGCCACATGAAAATCGGCGGCTGGTGGTACTTCTACCTTTGCGCTCTGGCAGTGAAGCTCCCGTTGCCATTGTTGATTGCCTCCGGCGCAGCGGTCGTCTTACTCTTTAAAGAGAGCCAGGAATTCACCTCGCTTCTTCCGTTTGCTGCTTTGCTCGGCGTTCTCTTGGTAACGCTGCACATGAGCTATCAGGTAGGCCTGCGCCATATTCTGGTTTGTCTGCCTCTGATTACAGTCATCACCGCAACAGGATTGAGATCGTGGACTGAGAATTTTTCCTGGCGCTCAGCAACATTAATCGTTTTGCTAGTAATCATTGGATGGCAAACCGCGGAAAGCATAAAAGCGCAGCGGGACTTTCTGGCTTATTTCAACGAACTGGCCGGCAACGATGTTGGAAGAGTTTTGAGCACAGGCTGTGACTTCGATTGTGGACAGGACCTTTATGCACTGGCGCGGGAATTGCAGTCGCGCCATGTCCCCCGCGTTACGCTTGCGATTTGGACGAGCGCCGACGTCGATCGCTCCGGCCTTCCGCCTTACGACATTCCGAATAGTAACGGAAAAGCTCAAGGCTGGATCGCTGTAAGCTCTCGCGCATTCTACGTCGGAGACTTCCTGCACCAATCAGTTCCGCCCCACACCTTCGATTGGCTGCAACATTACTCGCCCGTTACAGAAGCAGGGAAAACGATCAAGCTGTACTACGTCGGTCCGTGCACAATTCGCTCGCAGAATTAGCGCAATAAGAGATTCACCGCTACTGGCAGCTTGCACACACTGGCGTTCTTGCTGCGAAATATCAAGAATGCAACGCCCGCCAAAGGAGTGGCGCTCGTTCGCGAAAACAAGGCCCGCTGATCTAAGCGGGCTCTGCAGATACTCAACGCGCCTCCGAGCGAATTGATTACTCGCCGCCTCGACCCGTCGATTTGCTTTGTTATAATCGATGAATCCGTGGCGCTATCGTCTAGGGGTTAGGACGGAAGATTCTCAATCTTCAAACCCGGGTTCGATTCCCGGTAGCGCTACCAAACCTTCAGCTTTCAGCATGTTCGCGCACATGGCGTGCCCGCGCAAAGCCAAAATTGATAAGACTGCAATTGCATATTCATATTAAGGATTCTGGTCTGTTGCCATCCTCCGTCCTCTTTCGCCAAAACAGTCTCGGCTCCCAGTTTCCTTTTGGGATTCCTGCACGCCTTAATCCAAATTTTTTATGCAACTCTCCGCCATTCACAGCCACGATGGCGATATAGTAAAGACTAACGTTTGAGTCTACGGATTCGCAGTCATCCTCTGAGAGGTGACGTGAATGTCGTCTCTACATTCCAATCATTCCTATACAAGGAGTCCTTAAGGAGTAAGCCATATGGCAAAGCCTCGAGTTCCGAAGAAAACCACCACCACGAATGGCGAAGCCGCTGTAGATGCAACCTCTACCACGATCCCGGCCGCCAATGGGAACGGAGTCGCCGTCGAAGCGGCAACCCCCAAAACTTCCACCCGCAAACCTTCAATCGTAAAGAGTGAAGTTCGCCCTAACGTCGTCCCCATCAACCTTGAGGACGAAATCCGGCGCCTCGCCTACTTGCTATCCGAACGCCGCGGGTTTGAACCAGGCCACGAAGCCGACGATTGGATCGCTGCAGAACGCGAAGTTCTTCAGCGCTATCACCAGCACAGCGCATAACGCGCTCGCCTGCTCCGCTTGGCGGCCGGGTCCCGGCCGCCGCTGCGCAGCGAAAACGTTTTCGCAACTCCCACATTTCGGCGCTACGGGTATGCCATCCTTCTGCCTGATCGAAATGCCCTATCGAGCCGCGCTCTTTTAGTCCTGCGGTTGCCTCTGCCATCGCTTTCTGAAAAAATGTCTTGGGGTTCTCCCAACATGGCGCAAATTGGTAGTTTTGCTCTGCTGCTCGCCTTCGCGCTGAGCATTTATTGCTTTGGCGGCGGTCTGCTCGCACTCTTCTATCAAAACGATCCGCAGTGGAACCGCGTCGGCGAAACCGCGCGCCGCGCCGGAGTAGTTGTTTTCGGAGCGGTCTTTCTCGCTGCCCTCGCCCTCGTGGTCGCCGCCTTCCGCGATGACTTCACTATCGCGTACATCTTCCACCACAGCAACCGCGATCTTCCCGCTCCTTATAAGTTCGCCACGCTCTGGTCCGGACAAGAAGGCTCTCTCCTCTTCTGGTCTCTCCTGCTCGCCGCTTACGGCTTCGTCCTGCGCCTTCGTTACAAAACTGATCCGCGCCTCCACGCCTACGCCTCGGTCATTCTCGCCGGAGTTCAGATCTTCTTTCTTGCGCTAGTAAACTTCGCCGCGAATCCATTCGGACTGATCCAGGGCCCGCTCCGCGCCGACGGCAACGGCCTCAATCCTCTTCTGCAATATCCCGAGATGGTCATCCATCCGCCCATGCTCTATCTCGGATACGTCGGCTTCACCGTTCCATTCGCCTTCGCTCTTGGCGCGCTGATCATGAGGTATCCCGGCGAAAAATGGATTCACATCACCCGCCGCTGGACCATGGTGACTTGGGGATTCCTCACTGTCGGAATTTTCCTCGGCGCGCACTGGGCCTACGCCGTCCTCGGCTGGGGAGGCTATTGGGGATGGGATCCGGTTGAAAACGCCTCGCTGATGCCGTGGCTCGTCGGCACCGCCTTCTTGCACTCGGTCATGATGCAGGAAAAACGCGGCATGCTGAAAGTCTGGAATATGTGGCTCGTATTCGCCACATTCTGGCTAGCGATTCTCGGAACTTTCCTCACGCGCAGCGGCATCATCAGCTCGGTCCACGCCTTTGCGCAATCCTCGATCGGCACCTGGTTCGCATGGTTCCTCGCAATCAGCTTTGCGGTCTTCATCTATTTCTTCATCAAAAACAAAGATCATCTGCGCAGCGAGCACAAACTCGAAGCCATCGTCTCCCGCGAGTCGAGCTTCATGTTCAACAACCTGCTCTTCTGCGCGCTCTGTTTCACCGTACTCTGGGGCACGTGGTTCCCGAAAATTTCCGAACTCGTCCAAGGCAACAAGGTCACAGTCAGCGCTCCGTTCTATAACCGCGTAGCGATTCCTGTCGCGCTGCTGCTGATTGTCCTCACTGCCCTCGGCCCACTCCTCGCATGGGGTAAGACATCCTTTGAAAGTCTGAAGCGCAACTTTTTATGGCCCGCCGTCGGAGCCGTCGTCGCCGCAATTGTCCTAATGGCCACGCCTCCCAGCTGGGGAGGCCCCTTCGGCCTCCGGCCGTGGCAAGACGTTTCTTACTTCTATTCCTTGATGGCGATCAGTCTTGCCGTGATGTGCACACTTACCATCGTCAGCGAGTTTTACCGTGGCGGGCGCGTCATCGCTGAGAAATCGGGCCAAGGCATGTTCGCCTCCATGGTGCAGCTCACCCACCGCAACACGCGCCGCTACGGAGGCTACATCGTCCACTTCGGCGTCGTGGTTGTCATCATCGGGATCGCGGGCGCTGCCTTCAATCAAGACAAAGAGCAGGAGATGGCCTACGGCGACAAAATGTCCATCGGCCCGTACACGCTCGTCTGCCGCTCCTATACCGACGAGGAGTTCCCGAACTATATGGCCGAGTGGGCCGTCCTCGACGTATATAAAGGAGGCAAGCAGATCGACACGCTTACTCCTGAGCGCCGTTTCTACAAGGCCAGCCAGCAAACATCCACGATGCCGTTCATCCGTTCGACGCTGAACGAAGATTTGTACGTGGTCTATGAGGGACTGAATCAGGACAACGGCCATCCGATCCTGAAAGCGCACCTGAACCCATTAGTCATGTGGATCTGGTTAGGCGTCTGGATCATCATCGCCGGCACAATCCTGGCGCTGGTTCCAAATGCCCCAGCTCCAGTAAGAGCAATAGTGAGCGCACCGTCGGTTGATCACGCCGCCGCAGTCCCCGCCGGAGATTGATTGTGTAGGGCCGGACGCCGCACCCGCGCGAAGCACGGTGAATTGCAGAGGAGTCGAAAGGAAAGTGTAGGGACAGCCGCCATCGGCTATTCACCGCTCGCAGCGCGGCAAGGTTTGTATCAGGGCACGGCTTTAGCCGAGCGGTTAGCGCCAGGAAACACTAGCGGCTTCAGCCGCTGCGACGTCCCGGAGGGACGACCGACAATAGCCCGCCAGTTCACTGGCGGGTAGCGAGAATAAAGAAGACCCGCGTCCCGTAGGGACGCCTGAACCACATAAACATTGCGAACACTAAATAACAGCCCGACTCTCCGCCGCGCTCTCCACTGCACCGTCCTCGTCGTGGCCGTCTTCGTGTTTTCCGGCGCCAGCGATCCCAGCACGCGCTTTGGACAACTCGGTCACCAACTCATGTGCATCTGCGGATGCGGCCAAATTCTTCTCGAATGCAACCACGTCGGCTGCCCTGACTCCGACGGCATGCGCAATGAACTTATGGCCGCGGTCACCCGTGGCGACAGCGACAGCCTCGTCCAGCAGGCCTTCGTCCAGAAATACGGACCAACGGTCTTAGCCGCTCCCATGACCAGCGGCTTCGATCGCACCGCCTGGATCATGCCTTTCGTGGCCCTGATCGCTGGCATTTTCGTCGTCGTCTACATCGTTCGCTCCTGGAAAAATCGTCCAGCTCCAGCGCTAGCCGACGGGCTCACGCCACGCCGCGGAGCTGACCTCGACGAATTCCGCGACCAAGCCCGCAAGGAGACCGACCTATGACCCTCGAATGGATCGCCTGCATCCTCGCCGCAGCCGCGTCGCTCTTCTACATCTTCTATCTACCGGGCACGTTGTATTTAGGCCCGGAAAAAACGCGCGCCTCATATCTCCGCGAGCGCAAAGAAGCCGTCTACGAAAACCTGCGCGACCTCAATTTCGAATACCGCGCGGGCAAAGTTCCCGATGCCGACTATCAGTCGCTAAGAGCGAGCCTCGAAGACGAAGCCGCCACACTCTTAGCCGAAATTGCGCGCCTCGAAGCCAAAGCCGCCGTAGCACCAAGAAAAGCGAGATCATGAACCGATTCCCAACCTCTGTCATCCCGAGCGAAGCGAGGGATCCCGTGCACGCATACAGCGCAACACGGCCTCGCAAGGCGTTCTCTGCACGCATCGCACTCGTAACGATCGCGCCATTCCTACTCTGTGCAATCAGCGCCGCCCAAACTCTCACGGGCACCGTCAAAAACGCCACCAACAACAAGCCCGGCGCCGGAGATGAAGTCGTCCTCCTCAGCCTCGGTCAAGGCATGGAAGAAGCCGGACGCACCAAGGCCGACGCCAAGGGCAACTTCTCCTTCAAACTCGACGGCCAGGGCCCGCACCTCATTCGCGTCATCCATCAGGACGTCACCTATCACCGCATGGCTCCTCCGGGAACCACTTCCGTCGAAGTCGAAGTCTACGACGTCAGCAAGAAAGTGGAAGGCATCCAGGTCGTCGCCGACATCATGCGCTTCCAGTCCGGCAACGGAACCATGCAGATCGAGCGCACCTTCGCGGTCCAAAACGATTCCAAACCACCGCGCACCCAGATGAGCGAGCGCAACCTCGAGTTCTATGTTCCCGACGGCGCCAAGATTCAGGAAGGTCAGGCGATGACTGCTGGCGGGCAGCCTGTGAACTCTGCGCCCGTTCCGGTTGGTGATAACGCCAAGAACCGCTACTCGTTCCTGTTCCCGCTTCGTCCCGGCGAGTCGCGGTTCAGTGTCGTTTACACGCTTCCTTACACGGGCAGCATCAACATCGATCCCAAACTGATTTACCCGCTCGAGCACTTCGTCGCGATCGCGCCTAAAGCGATGCAGTTCGCACCCGCGAATCCTGACTCCTATAAGTCAACTCCATTCCCTGGACAGCCCGACGCGAATGTAGAAGTCGCTTCTAACATCCAGGTCGGGCAACAAATGGCGTTCAAGCTGACGGGAGAAGGTGAGCTCGCGGCTCCAACCGATCAAGGTGGACAGCAGGAAGGCCAAGGCGCGTCAGGCGGACAGCAAGCCGACAATCGTCCGGGAGGTGGACTCGGTCCGCCGATTGACGCTCCGCCTCCGCTGCAGAAATATCAATGGTGGATCATCGGCGGCTTCGCCGCTGTGCTTATCATCGGAGGAGTATTCGTCGCCTCGCGCCAGCAAGCGTCAAATCGCAAAGTCCGCGCCGCTACGACAGGACTATCGGAGATAGAAGAAGCAGAGGACTTCGAGGTCCCAGTCGCGAAAAGAGACCGTAGCGCCGGCGTCTCGCCGGCTGTCGCGGAGGCGCCTCGCCTCCGCACTCAGCCACGTTCCAAGCTGCTGGAAGGTCTAAAAGAAGAGCTCTTTGAGCTGGAGGTCGAGCACAAACAAGGCCGAATCACCCAGCAGGAATATGAGAAAACAAAAGCCGCTCTCGACCACACGCTAGAGCGAGCCCTGAAACGCGAAAACCAGAAGGCCTAACGATCCCGCGCTTGTTGCATGTAGTCCGCAGGTCTTCCCGTTAGGCGCTCGATCCGCTTTGCGACTGGCGGGTGCGTGGAGAAGAGGTTTGCGAACATCCCAGCGTTCATTCCCAGAAATGGCTGGATGATGAACAGGTGCGCTGTTGATGGACTTGCCTGCAGAGGCAAACGGCGCGAATAAGCATCGATCTTCTGTAGGGCGCTCGCTAACGCATACGGATTGCCGGTGAAATGCGCTCCTGTCGCGTCCGCCTGATACTCGCGCGAGCGTGATACGGCAAGCTGAATCAAGCTCGCCGCGATGGGCGCAACGATCAGCATGAACAGAGCAGTGAGTCCTCCGCCGCCGCGATCGTCGCGGTCGCGTCCCCCGAATCCGCCGAAGATCATGGCCCAACGCCCCATGCTGGCGAGCATGGTAATTGCTCCAGCGATTGTTGCCGCAACGGAACTGATCAGGATGTCGCGGTTGTTCACGTGTCCAAGTTCGTGCGCGAGGACACCTTCGAGTTCTTCGTCATTCAATAGCTGCAAAATGCCGTGCGTGACCGCAACGGATGCATGTTGCGGATTGCGTCCGGTGGCGAATGCATTCGGCGATTCGGTCGGGATCACGTACATCTTCGGCATCGGAATGCCGATCTTCTGCGTGAGCCGCTCAACGGCGGCGTAAGCGCGTGGCAACTCTTCGCGCGAGACCGGCTGCGCGTGGTACATCGCGAGAGCGATCTTGTCAGAATAGAAGTACGAGACGAAGTTCATGACGACGGCAATGCCGAGCGCCAAAACCATTCCGTTTTGGCCGCCGAAAACGCGTCCGAAAAACATCAGGAGCAGCGTGAGGGCGGTCAGAAGAAACGCGGTCTTGAAAGTGTTTCCCATAATTTTGAAGTAGCTACATCATTGGATGTTGCGCGGAATACCGAGATGCATGTGTTCCATTTTGGGAATCGGGCTTGATCGAGAGGTATCCCCCCTCCCCCCTCGGTCTACTGGAATCATCAAGTTAGAGAAAAATTGCGAAATAATTTATGTGGCTCAATCAGTTACAGGCAAAATCTTGTGAAATAAGGACTTAGCCTCGTCTCCGATTGTTCGCGACGCTTCATCATCCTGTCTTTCGGCTGTGGACGTCAAGGACGCGCATCACGGAGCATGGTGATTGGCTTCCGGCTTGCGAAAGCTATGAGGTCGAGCCGCGAGCAATCCAGAACTGATTCATCTCGAGATGCAAGTTGCGCGCGCTTCATCGTTCATTATTGAAGCTTCCGAAGATTGCTCGAAGCTCACAGCTTGAAGCTTCATGACGACCGTAACTCGGCTGCTTCCCGCACTGTGAATTAGAATCCAATCCGATGTCTCCCGAGACCGCTACGGCTGTGTCCACCAAGGCTGCTGAACTGGAAAAGGCTCTACGCCGCGTGATTCGCGGCAAGGACGATGTCGTCCGCCTCGCCCTGGTCAGCATCTTCGCGCGCGGACACCTCCTCATCGAAGGCGTTCCCGGAGTCGGCAAGACCACGCTCGGACAGGCTCTCGCCCGCGCCATCGATTGCAGCTTTCAGCGAGTGCAGTTCACCAGCGACATGCTGCCTTCGGATGTGATTGGCATCTCGGTGTACTCCGCAGCCGAGCAGAAGTTCGAGTTCAAGCGTGGACCAGTCTTCACCAACGTTCTTCTCGCCGACGAGATCAACCGGACAACTCCCAAGACGCAATCGTCGTTGCTCGAAGCGATGAATGAAGGCCAAGTCACGGTCGACGCGCATTCGTATGAACTGCCGCAGCCGTTTCTGGTGATCGCCACGCAGAATCCGGTGGAGCATCACGGAACGTATCCTCTACCGGAGTCGCAACTCGACCGTTTTCTGATGCGGGTGCGCATGGGATATCCGGACGCGCAGGCGGAACGCCAGATTCTACGCTCCGAAGCAGGCATCGCGCAGTTGGATGACCTTCGTCCTGTGCTTACTGGAGCGGATGTCCTCGAAATGCAGCATGCGGTAAGGAACATTCGCGTCGACGATTCGCTAGTGAACTACGCGTTGGAGATCGTTCGCCGCACGCGCGAATCAGAATTCCTGTCGTTAGGTGTTTCCCCACGAGGATCACAGGCTCTTTATCGCGCCGCGCAAGCCATGGCCTTTCTCGAAGGCCGCACCTTCTGCACCCCAGATGATTTTAAGCCGCTGGTTGTTTCAATCTTCGCCCACCGCGTGGTCGTGAACAATCTCTACGCCTCGACGCTGAAGAAGTCCGAGCAGTCGGATCAAGTGCTGAAAGAGATAGTGGAGAGCGTCGCAGTGCCGGTCTAACAGCAGTGGCCAGTGATCAGTGGTCGGTCCGGTAGGCCATGGAGCAGTGCCGTGATGAAACGAGTATGGCTGTACTTTTGTATCGCCGCTTTTCTAGCTGAGTTGTGCGGCACTTGGCTGCAATCTTTCCATCACTCAAGCGATGTTCAGTTTGCCGTGACCTACCAGACTCGGGTTGAATATTTCAGTGATCGGCTTATCATGTGGGCCGTAATTTTTGTCCCGCTGACGATCGGAGCGGTTCTTCTCTCGCGTCGAAATCCCAAGCCTTAGCCGCGCGCCAGTTCCGAACTTGTAGACTGCAACCAATGCGCGTCTATAATTCCCGTCATGTCCTTCCTCCGATACCTGATGTTCCTCTCGCTCGTGGTCTGGATTGGCGGTCTCATCTTCTTCGCCTTCGTCCTCGCGCCGACTGCGTTTCAAGTTTTGCCAAACACTCATCTCGCAGGTAATGTCGTCGGACGAGCACTCGGCAAGTTGCACTGGGTTGCCATCATCTCCGGAATCGTCTTCCTCATCGCTTCGCTGCTCTACAGCTATCTGACGCAAGGCACAGCGCATGTGTTTGCGATTCGCCACGTGCTCATCTGCCTGATGCTGGCGCTGACATTGTTCTCTCAGTTCTGGATCATCCCGCGGATGGACACGCTGCGCGCGCAGGTTGGCGACTTCGCCCAGGTTCCGCTCACCGATCCCGCACGCATCCAGTTCGATGCCTTACACGTTTGGTCAACGGGCGTGGAAGGCGCTGTGCTTTTGCTTGGCTTGGTCGCGGTATATCTAACCGCAGGCGTTCTGTCGCGAAGATAAAAGATAAAGGCCAGCCCGAAGGCTGGCCTCATCCACAGAACCCCCGACTCAATCAGCGAGTCACCAGTTCCTTCTCTTCCTCACGTACCTGCCACTCGCCTTCGGCCACGTAGCCTTGCTTCTCATACGAGTGGCCCGTCACGAGACCTAATACAAACCAGCCAAGAGTCAGTGCGCCTAATGCAAAGATCGAGTCGCCGATCATGCGCATCCAGCGCAACTGGTTCATCCCGCCAGAGTGCAGGAATTCCGAAGAACGCGCGTACCACGTTCCATATTCAACCGAAGCCCAGGCCTGCATCAGCCCGATGGGAAGCACGCTGATCAGCACCATCAGCGCGAGACCGACGTTGATTGCCCAGAACGAGAACCAGAGCGGTCCATTCTTCCAGGCGCGTCCAGGACGCAGCGCGCGCAGGCAGAACAGCATCAGCCCGAGCCCAAGCATGCCGTAGACGCCGAACAACGCAGTGTGCCCGTGAACCGGAGTTGTGTTCAGCCCCTGCATGTAGTAGAGAGCGATTGGCGGATTGATCAGGAATCCGAACAATCCCGCTCCAACAAAATTCCAGAACGCCACGGCTACGAAGAAGTAGATCGGCCACTTGTAAGCAGCGACCCAGACGTGCTGCTGACGCGAGCGCGCCAACCGGATGTTCTCCCACGCTTCAAAGCCGATCAACACGAGCGGTACGACTTCGAGTGCGCTGAAGACTGCGCCCAGCCCGAGAACAAGATTCGGAGTTCCGGCGAAGTAGAGATGATGAAACGTTCCGATAATCCCGCCGGACAGGAACACGATGGTCGAGAACAACACAGCGCGAGTCGCGGTGGTTACTGAAAGGAGCTTCAAGCGCGTGAGCAGGAACGCGATGACCACGGTGGCAAAGACTTCGAAGAAGCCTTCGACCCAAAGATGCACAACCCACCAGCGCCAGTATTCCGCGGTCACGAGGTTGCTGCGCTGGCCATACATCAGTCCGGCCGCGTAGAAGAGCGGAATCGCAATGCTTGAGATCAGAAACATCATGAGCAACGAATAGCTCTGGTCGCGTCTCGCCAGCGCGGGCCGAATGGCCCGCCACATCAGCCAAAGCCAGAAGACGAGTCCGCCGAAGAGCAGAATCTGCCAGAAGCGGCCAAGGTCGACGTACTCATAGCCCTGCGTACCGAACCAGAACCAGTCGTTGCCCAGCTTGTGCTGAATGCTGAGCCACTCGCCTGCGAGGGATCCAGTCACAACTAAGAGCAACGCTCCGAAGAGAGCGTTCACACCCAGTCGCTGACCTTTTGGTTCGTACCCGCTGATGGTCGGCGCGACATAAAGACCTGTGGCCAGCCATGAGGTCGCAATCCAGAAGATACCAATTTGCAAGTGCCACGTTCGCGTCACGCTGTAAGGCAGCCACCGGTCGAGCGGAATCCCGTAGAAGCCGGAGCCCTCGACTCCGTAATGCGCGGTGATCGCTCCAAGTGCGACTTGCACGACCCACAGCGCTGCGACCACGAAGAAGTACTTCACCGTCGCTTTCTGCGAAGGACTCGGCTTCAGCCCGAGCAGAGGGTCGTTATTTGGCAAGAGCTCTTCTGAAACCGAGCGCGGCTGCGAGGCAAAGTACCAGACCATGCCTCCGACACCGGCAAGAAGCAGAACAAAGCTGATGACGCTCCACACGATCGCGCTGCCGGTTGGCTCATTTCCGATCAGAGGCTCGTGCGGCCAATTCTGCGTGTAGGTGACATTCGTGCCCGGGCGATCCGTAGACGCCGCCCACGCAGTCCACCAGAAGAATGCGCTCATCTGGCGCAGCTTCGCGGGATCGCTCATCGCTCCGCGCTGGATCGCGTAATCGTTGCGGCCGCGCGTGAAGACGTCTGAGTAGTACGCGTATAAATTGTTGAAGGCTTCGGCGCGCACCGGGTCAACGGTGATCGTGCGCGTCTGCGGATTGTAAGTGTTCTGCCGAAGAACATGCCGCAAACGCGCCTGCAACGCTGCCTGCTGCTCCGTGCCAAGCGCTGCGTAGTCCGTAGCACCGCTCTCTTTTGCCCAGCGATCGAGGAGGAATGTGCATTCGCGGTGCAGCCAGTCAGCCGTCCAGTCCGGGGCAACGTAAGCTCCGTGTCCCCAGATGCTGCCAACCTCCTGTCCGCCGATGGACTGCCAGACTCCCTGCCCGTCTTGAATCGTATTGCCGTCAAACAAAACTCGCCCGTCACTGGTTACGACCTGCGACGGAATCGGCGGAGCGCTGTTCAGGACTTTTACGCCCACACCGCCCAGAACAGCGAAGGATACTGCCAAGACTACAGCCAAGGCGATCCATAATTTTTTATAAGACACGGTTAGCCACCTTCCGAATGAATTGATATCTACAGATCACTGCGGGTGAATTCGCGACGTCGCAGTACGATCAATTCGCGCTCACTTTCGCTGCTCCATGGCCAGCGCGCGCGGAAACAAAATGTTGTTTTCCAGATGAATGTGCTGGTGGAGATCGGCTTCGAATTCCTCAAGACCTCTATAGAGGGTCTGATAGCTGGCGCAAGCGCCCTCGGGCGCGACAAAGCCATTGCTTGCCGAGCGAATGGCACGGACTGCATCGCCGGCGGAATCGTGCTCGTGTTCCATCATTGCAACGGGATTCGCTACTGTGCCGAATGGCGCAGGCAGCACCGGCTCACCTTCAATGACCGCCTCTTCCATGCGTGAGACGTAGGGGAACAGGACCATCTCTTCTTTCATCAAGTGGGAGGTTAATTCCTGGGCCAAACCACGGAAAATTGCCTGAATATGGAGCAGTTCGGGATGATTGGGCCCATGCTTCCCACACACTTTCTCCATGAGAGGCGTGAGGCGTGCGATTTCTTGGCGGACATACTTGTGATGAGTTCCGTTGATGTGAGCGATCAATTCCGAGAGTGGCTCATGCTGCCAATCACGGCCGCCGTTCGGCTGGGCTTCCTGTTTCGCGCCGTCCAGTTCCCGTTGCACGGCATCGACAGACAAATTCGCCGTGCGGCAGGCGTCCTCCAGCGATTTGTTTCCTCCGCAGCAATAATCGATCCCCAATTTCTCGAATACCCTGGTGGCATTGGAACTTTCCAGAGCCAACTCCCGAGCCGTCTTCTCCGCGATTGCGGTCATGATGTCTCCTTCTAGGCGTCAGGCCTTCACTGGGATCGAGATTACGGAAATGTGACTTGCGAGACGATGACTTTTGTCACAGTGGCGGGAAGCAGATTCCTCACCGGCTTTCGCCGGTTCGGAATGACAAGGTCGGGAAGGCTAGCCGGCGGAGGAGAGGTCTGACTCGAGCGTTTTCATGTCTCGGATCACCAGCGTGCGGCCGTCGATGCTGATCAAACCTTCGGCTTGGAGGCGGGAGAGATTGCGGGAGACCAGTTCCCGCACGGTGCCGATTTGAGCCGCGAGTTCCTGGTTGTTGGTGGGGAGTGTGATCTCCACACCTCGCGCGACTTTACGCCCTTCCTTTTTCGCCATACGAAGAAGGTAAGCGCTGAGTCGATGGCGGACAGTGGTAAATGAAAGCTCTTCGATGATGCCCACGAGACGCCGCAAACGGCCGCCCACAACTTTCAAAACTTTAAGCGAAACCTGCGGATGGGTAAGGCAAAGCGCCTGGAAATCCTGCCGGCTGACGAACAGTAGAACGGTATCGTCAATCGCGATGACCGATGCGGGGTAATTCCCGCCGTCGAAGACGGGTAACTCGGCAATCGATCCGCCCGGCCCTTCGATGCTGAGCACCTGTTCGCGCCCACCCGCCGAGCTTTTGAAGATGCGGACGCTTCCCGACTCCACCACGAACAGTCCCGCGCAAGGTTCGCCTTCGCTGAAGACCATTTCCCCAGCGGAATACGTTTTCGCTGCAACCCGCTCAAGCAAGAAGCCGAGTTCGCCTTCGGAGAGCCCCGAGAATAGAGGGACTTTCGTCAGCGCTTTGGCATGAGTTGTCGGAGGATTTGCCACGGCGGTATTTTAGCGGTATTAACGCGCGCGAGGTACTTTGTAACGGAAGCAGTCGATGGCATGGTCGTTCACCATGCCGACGGCTTGCATGAAGGCGTAACAGATCGTCGATCCCACAAACTTGAACCCGCGGCGTAGAAGATCTTTGCTCATGGCATCGGACTCTGGCGTTCGGGCAGGAAGCTGACGAAGCGATTCCCATTTATTGACTTTTGGCTTGCCGCCGACGAATTGCCAGATGTAACGGTCGAAACTGCCGAATTCGTCCTGCACTTTCAGGAAAGCCTTCGCATTGCCAACGGCTGCCGCGACTTTCAGCTTATTGCGGACGATGCCTGGATCAGCTAGCAGCCTGACGATTTTGCGCTGGTCGTAGCGTGCTACTTTCTTGGGATCGAATCCATCAAAAGCGCGGCGGTAATTCTCGCGTTTGTTCAGGATGGTGTTCCAGCTCAGCCCAGCTTGGGCGCCTTCGAGAATCAAGAACTCGAACAGCGTGCGGTCATCGTGGACCGGGACGCCCCACTCTTCGTCGTGATAGCGGATGGATAATTCATTATTCGCCCAGCTGCAACGAATTCGTTCGAGCTTCTTCTTCTGCGCCATCGAGTCCGATCATACAGAAATAACAATGCCCTCTGCGGCCAAAAGCTTTCACCACAGAGGGCACAGAGAACACAGGGAAAGCTATTCGAGCGACTTCGGATCGGACTTGTTGACCGGACTGTTCTTATCGAGCAGAGAAACCAACTCTTGCGCGCATGCCGGGACACCGACCTTGCCGTCTCGGATGATATCTCGAGCGCTGACCTTTTTCCCGTAGAGCTTTTCATTCGCGCTCCCGTCCGAACGCAGAGTTGAGCCTTCGAGAGAGACGCCGGCAAACAAGCCCTTGTTTCGTGAATAGGAAAGGATCTCCGCATTCATCACGATGTCGGTCGCTCCTTCTGCGGTGCGGCCTTTGGGGCCAGCAGCAGCGGAGGCATCCGCTCCGAGTTTCACCTTGCTGCTCAGGAGCGACTTCGCTCCCTTGGGATTCATGACCAGGAGCACGAAATCCGTGGCCTGCCCGCCCAGCTGGAATCCGATGCTGACTCCCTCAAGCGCGTAGAGCGCCGGAGCTCCCCATTTTCCTTTGTAGTGCGGGCCACTGCGGCAGATCATCACACCACGGCCGTAGCTGCCTCCGATGCCGAAGGCGCCCTTCTTCACCGAAGGCAGCACGACGATGCATTCCGCCTTGTCGAGCAGATCCTGCGGAATGTTGTCTGGAATATTCAGGATTTCCTTCAGTACTTCCCCCGAATCTTTGACTCGCTCTTCCTCGTGAACATCATTGGCGCTGGCGGCACCGATGACGGAAATCGCAACCACAACAAGACACGCGATGAATCTCTTCATTCACCCCTCCGGCACGATTGTAAGAAAAATACTGGAAAGCTGATGCAACTATGTTAATGCCCGAATGCTCTTTGCCAACAGCTGAGCCAGCTTTAAGAGTACAGATATTAAGGCGTAAGCTCTTAAGATTGCACGTGTTGTGCCATGACCAAACGTGTGCTCCTTTTGTAACTTGGCACTTCCCTAAGATCACGCCTAGAGTCAGACAAAATGGCCTCAAGCATGTTCCTGATTTCGGCCCCTGGCGTGCATCAAATATCTTGGGAGTGTGTGGAGAAGCCGTTTACAGTGAAAAAATTGGATGCCCCGGGCATGAAGTACACGAAGTCAATTTTCGCGTTCGGAATTCTTTGTCTGGCAACCTTTTTCGGAGTTGGCCAGGTAAAGGCGCAGACCGGCTACGTCTCCGGCGCGCCCACGTACAGCGCATCCAATACAAGCTCCACCCCGGACGACTCGCAGAGCTCGCTAATCACGCTTCACGCCCGCGTGAACGAGGTGAACGTTCTCTTTATCGCGACCGATAAGCATGGAAAGTTCGTCCGCGACCTGAATCAGAACGATTTCAGCATTCTCGACGACCACAAGCCGCCGCAGGCTATTCTGAATTTTCGCCGCGAGACGGACCTGCCTCTGCATCTCGGGCTTCTAGTGGACGTGAGTGGATCGGTGGGCAGCCGTTTCCAGTTTGAACAAGATGCGGCATCGAGTTTCCTGCAGCACACAGTGCGCACCGGCTTCGACAAGGCCTTTGTGATGGGCTTCAACAGCCATAGCCAGGTCGCGCAGGACTTCACTGACAACGTCCAACTGCTGCAGACGGGAATTCATCGCTTACATAACGGTGGAGGGACGGCGCTCTACGACGCTATCTACCGCGCGTGCAAAGAGAAGCTTTTGAAAGATCGCAATGACCGGCCGATGCGAAAAGCCATTATCGTCGTGAGTGATGGTGAGGATAACCAGAGCGACGTTTCGAAAGCACAAGCCATCGAGATGGCGCAGCGGGCGGAAGTGATCATTTATGCGATTTCGACCGACGATAGCGGCCTGGTCATGCGCGGCGACCGGATCCTCGAGCAACTTGCCGATGCGACTGGCGGACGTGTCTTCTTTCCCTTCAAGATGAAAGACATTACACGCTCCTTCGCCGCCATCGAAGATGAGCTGCGCAGCCAATATGTGGTTTCCTACAAGCCTGCCGACTTCGATCCGGACGGAAGATACCGCACCATCGAAATCTCTTCTTTGAAGAAAGACCTTCAGGTACGGGCGCGGCGAGGATACTTCGCGCCACAGCAGTAAAAACCGGGCTTCCGGCTTCAGCTTTCCGGCTTCCGGCACGCGGAATTTCTAGGTCGCCGCCAGTTTCTTCATTTTTTCCATGATCTGAAATCGCGCCATCTCGTTCGGGTCAAACGGATAGAGCGAGTTTCTGTCTTGCAAGAGCCTGAC
>Ga0335081_10002625_pt1 | contig 28295 bp, 17 predicted proteins | sample Lox_Sample_35_FD_206713 | JGI IMG/M metagenome (GOLD analysis project Ga0335081, IMG submission 206713) | Soil microbial communities from Loxahatchee National Wildlife Refuge, Florida, United States - Lox_Sample_3.5 | ecosystem: Environmental > Terrestrial > Soil > Wetlands | place: USA...
CGAGATCTCGAAGTACGCCTCGTCGGAGTTCCTCGCCTGGGCGATGTCCTTCTCCATGGGCAACGTCGCCGTGAGCGGCAGCGGTCCGTACACGTACACCATCGTTCCGGCCTTGGGAGCCACGAACCCGACCGGCCTCGAGCTGCCGTATTTTTCGTTCGTGCAGCAGATCCGCCCCGGTGGGTCCGCGGTGCTGGACGAAATGCTGGTGGGCTGCGCGGTCAAGGGCTGGAAACTCTCCATCAAAAACTCCCCTGGTCGCGCCAGCGCTATGTGCGCGGCTGAATGCGTTACCACTGGCCAGTACACCTCACCCAGCGGCATCACGCTGCCAGCCATCTCCACGCCGCATGAATTCAACGCCGGCATGATCAGCGCCCTGACCTTCAACGGCATCAACTACCTTTCGGGCGGCAGCGCCAAGCAGTTCGTGTCCATGGAGGCGTCCTGGGAGAACAACTTCAGGCCCGGCTTCTTTCCTGGCTCGGGATCGCAGGACGGCTACCAGATCCAGGGGCGTTTCGAGTGGGGCGACCGCGTCTTCGCGGTGCAGTTTGTCGTGCGCGTGCAGGCGGGGTCTACGGAGTACGCGAACCTGATCGCCCTGACCACCGGCACGGCCACGTTCACCATGACCCGCGACGCCAACAACTCCTTCACGATGCTCATTCAGAAGATGGGTTTCAACGTCGCCGAACTCGGAAACACCGATGGCATAGTGACGCTCCAGATCACGGGCGTGCAACTCTACGACCCCACCAATGGGCTGGTAACGATGACGGTCACGACGCCGCTACAGGGTATCTGCCAATAGGAGGGTGAATGGAAACCGAAAAGAAAGCGGGCTTCGATGCGTCGAAGCCTTTTGTGGTGCCGATCCTGTCGGGCGGTGAAAAGAGCTGCGAGGTGCGGTTCCCTTCGGACGAAGAATGGTGCGCCTGGGCGCGCGCGCAGCGTACCGTGCGGCATTTCCTCGGGCGCGGAAAGTCGCAGAGCGAAGACGTGGACCTGCCGAAGATCAACGCGGAACTCTTCGCCAAGATCCGAACCGACAAAGACGGTCCCGAGTTCGATGACGCCGAGGCCGGCATGGTGATCGGCCGCATCGAGCGATGCGCCGTGGCCAGTGTCGAACGCGAGGGGATCAATTACCGGATCGAGATGAAGGTGCCTGGCGCGCGCGTGATCCATGTCCTGCGCATGCCGACAGCCAAAGAGATGCAGGACCACGAACGGGCTTCGACCAGCGTGGTGGCTGCGCGGCGTTCGGTCGAGACGCGCGCATTCCTGGAGCCAAGCGGCGTGCTCTATGACAAGCTGCATATCTCGCACGATGGCTATGCCGGCGCGGTGCCGATTGTACACAAGTCGGCCGCTGTGTCCGAGGTGATCGCGCAACTGGCCATCGAGGCTGACGAAGACCCGGAATAGCCGCGCCCGGCGACTGGCCGGATGAGCCGGGCGTTCGATTCCTGATCCGGTCGGTGCTGCACCAAGGCGGGCTGTGCGGAGCTGAGGAAGATTGTCCTGACCGCGTCTTCCGCTGCCGGAAGTGCGGATATTCGGCGCAGACGGAGTTGGACGGCTGCCCCGCCTGCGGCGCAGACTGGAAAGCAATCGATGTCAGCCACGGGCCGGGCTGCCCGAAGAACCTGCTCGAAGAGGCGATGGACACGCCGCACGGCGCTTTGGTACGGCGATGCTTCCGGATTCTCAACGCAAAGAGCATCGGGCTGACGATCACGCTGGCGGATATCACTGAGGAGGAGTTCCGCGTGCTTGAGCAGATCGAGGCCGAACGACAAGAACAGATCAGGCGGGGGGACAGCGGTGACAGTTCGAGGTAGCTACGTCCGGTTCACCAATTTCAGACGTCAATCGGTCGGAGCAGCAAATCAGACGTAGCGCTCACTCTGATATCAGCTTCCTAACCTCCGCCGGCAATTCGAAAGGGAAAACCGAGCACTTCTCGATCAGGTGGGTGTACGAATCGCAGACGAACTGCAGTCTTCTAACATCGACATTGGTAAACAAAAGGACGGGGAGTGTTGGGAATGTGCTTCGAATTTCAGAAAGTAGCCGGAGTCCAGTGTGAATCCCTTCGCCTGTCAACGCTGCCGGGCGTTCTCCAGGCGGGAGCATCATGTCGAGGATCACGAGGCGGATACCAGATGCTCGCGCCAGCACTCCACGGCATTCCTCGACCGTGCTGGCGCATATTACGGTGTAGCCTTGGATTTCTAGTTCATCGATGAAAGCTTGAATGGAACGAAGCTCGTCATCAACGACGAGAATCAGGCCATTGGCAGACATAGTGCAAACTCCGTTGGATCAGACTGTCTGACGAGTTTGACATCGCCTTGGTGCTGCCGGAGAATCCTGCGGGCCACGGCAAGCCCCATCCCCATGCCGGTGACGGTGAGGGCTTGTGCGTTAGGAGCACGATATCCAGGCTCGAAGATCCGTTCTTCAACCCCGCTCGGTATACCAATTCCAGAGTCTTGGATGACGAGAAGAGCGATTGAGCCGTTGCTGTCCGACCTTTCCTCGATGGTCACATTTTGCGTTGAGTAGCGCAGAGCATTGTCGAGTAGACAGCTTATGGCGTGTTCGGTGAGCCGTCGGTCAGCCATGATCGCAGAGGCATTCTGCTGAAAATCACCAAGCTTGACGGTTACCCGTTGCCTGCTCTCGGGTGGGACCATTGACAGAGCCTTCAAGACGAGATTCCGGTAATTTGTGCGTTCGGGTCGAATGGGTAAGTCCTTCTGCTCTACGAGCACAAAGGTCTCAATCAAATGCCAGACGAGGCCGATATCGCATTTGATGCCCTCAATCTTCTGTTCCAGCCGCTCCGGCGGCAGTGACTGCCAACGCCGTTGAAGGAAGCTAACGTTTGACTGCAACCCCACAAGAGGAGCCTTCACTTCGTGGGCGAAATGAAGCAAACGGCGTTCTCGCTGCCAGAAACTCGGCATGTGATCGGAGATCAGCCGAATCAACTTGCTCCTGTCGATAAACCGAACCAACTTGTCGAGGTTGGATTTTGCCAGCTTGCCCCTTATGCTCTCGATGGCAGTGTTTTTGATTTCGCCACTTGTAAGTATCCAGCATTCATCGATGGTGACCTCTTTCAGGCCGTATATGTCAGTGTAAGGCTCGTTCAGAGCCTGCTCGGCCTGCATCAAAGTTTCGGTCGCGCTGCCACGTTTTGAAACAGATCCGTGAATATCTACTGCCTTGGCAACGACGGCAACGTAGTGTCGGTCGTTGAGCGGCCCCTGGTAGAAGCCGATGACATCCTTACCCTTTTCGGCTGATCCGCCGTGGTATTCGATCACGTCCCGTAAGCCCATGTGCTTGAGCAGCGGTACGATTACGATGTTGCGTAGTTGGTTTTCGTTCAGGCTTAGCAAGTATTCATCTTCTTCGGACACCCCCACATTTTAATCAAACGGAGGAATCGTGATGGAGGTGCTTTCGATTCGCTTCACCGTTTCACTTGCCGTCCAACCCTCGATTCCGCAATTGACGATGATCGCTCGTCTGGGGTTGACAGCTCGATCATTGGCCCACTGAAGGTAACCATGCCCCGGTTTCAAACAGTCCTCAAGAGCGCCCGCTTCGTCTACTCCCCCTACACCGCGACTGAGATGCAGGGCTTCGCGCAGGTGCTTGCGGATTCGATCCGTATGCGCATCCGGAGCGGACAGAACATCTACGACCAGGCGGCCGCGCCGCTGAAGCCCGGGCTGCCAGGCCGCCGCGGTTACCCCGACTACAAGTCGGCGCGTGGTCTGCGGCCCGTCCGCGACTGGACCTGGAGCGGCCACACCTTGCGCTGCCTGAAGGTCCTTACCGCGAACGAAAATCGCGCGGCCATCGGGTTTCTCGACGAATCTCTTCCTGGTCGGCGGATGACGGCTTCGCAGAATGCCTCCTTCAATAACCGGCGCGAGGCGCAGTGGGGCGTGTCGCCGCGCGATCGCCAGGCGGTTCTCGCCGCATTCCAGGCCCGTCCCATCGTGATGCTCAAGGCAGCGTGAAATGGCAGATCAAGCCGAACGCGTAATCCTCGAGGCCGAGGAAACGCCGGTACTCGAATCGGTCGGCAGGGCCAACACCGCGCTCGACAGCTTCGAGAAGAAATCCGAAGCTTCCCATGCCAAGGTCATCCGGATTTCCGATCAAACGCGCTCGAGCGTTCAGCGGCTCATCGCCTCCCTCGAAAAGCAGGCCGAGACGTATGGCAAGAGTGGCGTGGAGCGCCTGATTACGCAGCGGGATCAGTTGCTGCAGCGGTACAGCCGGGAGCCGCAGGCCATTGACGCGATCACCCGATCCTACGAAAAGATGATCGCCGCGGAGGAGAAGGCTGCGCGCGAAGCTCTCGCCGTCAAGGCGGCCAAGGAAGCCGAAGAAGCCCTTCGGAAGCAATCCGAAGCCATCAAAGGGTTCGGCGAGCGTGTCACCCAATCCATTGAGAATCCGCTCCAGGGAGCGCGAGGTGCGGTGGGCTCCCTTCTTTCTTCGCTTGGGCCGTTTGGCATTGGCGTGGCAGCGGGCGCGACGGCATTGATCGGCCTCGGCACTGCTGCATTCGAGGCTGCGAAAAGTCTGGGCGAATACGGGACCCGCGTGAAGGATGCAGAACTGCGTACCGGCTTGACGGCCAAGGAAGTCGGGCAGTTCGGCTTCGCGGCGCGGGCCGTCGGGCAGGACATCTCGATTGTCGAGCGCCTCATGCGCGGCCTGTCCCAGGCGGCAAACGACAACTCCAATGAAGGCGAAAAAGCGCGGGCCACATTGCGGGGGATGGGCATCGATTTCCATACCGCCACGGGAGAGATGAAGCCAACCTCCGAGATTCTGACCGAGATCTCCGAGGGTTTGAACAAGCTTCCGGAAGGATTCCAGCGGGACGCCGCCGCCATGGACCTATTTAAAAAGGTCGGCGTCGAGGCGATTCCGTTCATGACGGAACTGAACGAGAACCTGCGCGTCGCCCACGAACAGGGCTTCGGGCCGACCGAGGAGGACATCCGCCGCTTTACCGAATACCAGCGTGAAGTAACGGTGCTCGAGACCAAGTGGGACTCCCTGGTCCGCAAGTTCAAAGAAGGGCTGGTCGTCACCGTGACCTGGGTCGGGAAGGGCGTCGACTGGTTCCTCAACAACATCAGCACGGCCGGAGACGACGAACGGCAGCACCGCGAGGAGATCCAGGCGCTGCAAGATGCCGAGCAGATCCGGGCGTTGGGTGGCGTGACCAAAATGTCCCGGAGCGAGCATCGCCGGCAGGTCGAGGATCTGGAACGGCGGGCGCCGGAGATTATGAAGAACCGCGATGCCACATTGAAGCGCATCGAGGATCTGCGGGGCGAGCAGCAACGGTTGACCGGTGATTTCGGCATCCTGCAGGCGATCGCGCCAACCCAAGATGAGGAAGCGCGGGCGAAGCGTGCGAGCGACATTCAGGGCCAGATCCAGCAATTGCAGAAAATGCTGGAGGATGCCGAAGCAGCTACCAAGCGTAGCGACTTACGGGCCGGCAAGGAGGAGACGGATCGTATTCGTGCGCGGTTCTTCGGTACGCATGACGGCATGGAGAAGGCCTACGCCGACGCCAAAAAGGACGTCGAGCGGCTCCAGAAACAACTGCTCGAACCGGACAAGCCGTTGACGAGAGCTCAGGCCGTGGATCTGGGTCAGCAACTCCGGGCTGCGGAAGCTACTGAGGCGCGCCGCAAGGCGGCACTGGATGCGGTCGCGAAGGGCGCGGAGCAGCTCAAGGACTTCCGCCGCCAGGCGGCCGAGTTCGAGAAGAAGGGCGACGTAGCCGAACTGGACGCAATCGGCAAGATCTACTATCAGCGCGACCAGCTTCTGAGGCAAGCCGAGAAGGTCAAGGCCTCGGAATCGGAGATTGCCGCGATCCGCAAGGCGGCGGACCAGCAGGCATCGGTCCTCTACAAGAAGGCGTGGGAGGGGTTTGAGAAGTACGACGAAAAGCAACGCGCCGAGCGGGCCAAGAAGATGCTCGCGATGATGATGCCCTCCAAGGAGCAAATGAAGGAGTGGGAAGAGGGCTTCGCGGCGCAGGAACGGATCGCTGATATCGGGGTTCAGACGCAACGCGAGGAGCAGCGTCGACGCGCGGCGCGGTCGGCACGGATGGCGGAACTGACTGGCGATGGGCATGCGCCCGTGGCGATGACGGAAGCCGAAAGGCGGGAGTTGGAGGCCCGTAAGGAAGAGTCGGCAGCGCAGCGAGCTTACCAGACCAGGCTCGATCTCGCCGTCCAGTTGGCGGGCATCGAAGCGGAGCGAATCTCGAAGGAAGAGAACGCGGCCAAGCGATCCGTCCTGGCGGCGCAGGCGCAGAAGGATCTGTTTACTGAAATCGCCCAGGCGCAGGATCAATTCGAGGAAAAGCAGGCGCAGCTCCAGCAGAAGCGCGAGCAGGAATTGCAGTCGCAGATTGATGGCTTGCAAAAACAGGCCGAGAAACTGATCGACGTTCTGTTCACGAAGCCCGCGAACTTCGGCAAGGACCTGCTGAGTACGATCCGCTCCGCGGTGCTCAAGCCAGTGACGGAAACGCTGGGCGGCGCGGTGGCGAATCTCTTGCACCCCGTCATCTACGGATCGGACGGGCATGGTGGCATCAACGCTATGTTGCGCGGCACATCGAAGGATCCGGTGCGCGTATCCACCGACATGAATACGGCCGCCACCATGCAGAACAGCGCTGTGATGGCAGGTTTGACAGCCATCCTTGCTGCCGGGATGGGGATTGCGGCTCCATCCGTCTCCAGTGGAATTGCTGGAATGCCGGGCATCTCCGTTCCGTCGATCTCGGTACCAGCGCCGGTATCCGGGTCCGCCGGCGTGAGCATCACGACCGTAGGCGGGCATGGCGGGGCATCGCTTCCTGGGCCAATTGTCACCGCTGGCTCGGCTCCGGCCGCAGCTCCGAGTGTCGGCGATCTGATGAATCTGCCGATGAGCATGCACGCTGGTGCCGGCACGAGCCCGCTTGGAACGATTATTGGTTCCGGCTCGAAGAGCGCCACGTCGGGTGTGTACAGCCTGTTCAGCAAGGGCGGTTTCTCGAAGGCGCTCTCCAACCTAAAGGGCACGTTCTGGAACCAGGACGCATGGAACGCTTCTGATAGCAATTTCTGGGGTGGCGTGCAGGGTGTCGCGAAGTCCCCCGCAGCCGGTGCCGCCGGGATGATGCTTGCGACCAGCGGACTATTCGGATCACAGCGCGGGACCTGGACCGGCGCTCTCGAAGATACGGCTGGAGGCACGCTAATCGGAGAGCAGATTGGGGGGCCATGGGGGGCAGCGATCGGTGCGGCGGCGGGCTTCACTGCCGGGATGGTCGAGAAGCTCCTCGGCATTAAGTCGCCGCAGAGGAGGGCCCACGATTACATCAAGAGCATCTATGGCGTGGACATTCCGCAGAACAGCGGCACGATCAAGCAAGTGGTCCAGATCGCGCAATCGCAGTTCGGCGGCGATATGGCTGTGGCTGTGCGCTCGCCGAGTGTGCGTCAACTTGTCATGCTGTACTCGGAAGCCACCGGCCAGAAGATGCCGCTGTCGGCCACGACGCCCTATGCGGGGAGCCTGGTGGAGCAGGGCGGCAAGCTCTATCAACAAGCCAGCTACCAGGATGGCCAAGCTCATGTCTACGCTTCGAACATTCCGACGCTCGGCGGAATCGCGGCGGGTGTGTATCCCACGCCGGGCAACCCGAAGACGGCTGGCGGGGCTGGGGCAACGTACCTCTTGCTGAACATCAGCGGAGCCGACGCAGCGAACTTCATGACCGGCCAGTTCGTCACGCCGCAGTTCGTGACCGACCAGGCGATGGCGGCTCAATATTCGAGCTACGGGCGCACGCAGCAATCGGCCAACATGCAGCTACCCGGACTGACGGTGGCGTGATCCAGAATGCCTGGCAATCTCGTACAATCCGCACCCAACGGAGTGCTGCCGGCCTCGCTGTGCACCGCCTTCACGGAGTTGCGCGAGTATGCTCAACTCCAGAACCAGTACCACGACGGCACGATCCAGCGGTCGCAGCTCGCGCAAACCTCGAGGCGGACGTTCCGGCTCAGCAAGCGCTTGAGCGCCTCGCTCCTTTACGCGCTGTACAACTTCTGGGTCTCCCAGAACGCCGGGCTGACCGCGTTCGCCTTCTATAATCCATTCGATGTGGCGGCGGGCCAGCAGATCGGCAGCAACTACGATCCCACGGGCGACGAAACTCAAGGCCGCGTGACGGTGGTGTTCCGGGGAAATTGGGCGCAAGCAACGGACATCGCGAGGACGAACGTCGAAGGACTGGAGTTAGTTGAGGTGGGGTAGACAGTGCTGCAGCAACAACCTATCGGTGGGGACACGGCGGCAATTGGCTAGCGCCAGCCCCGTAGCCGGGCGGATCGGCCAATTAGCATCGAATTGGAGGTGGGATCATCCAGAGGACGTGCCCCCGGCCCTGCCGTAGATTGAGCAAGAGCCGCACAGAAGCAACGAAGTGCCTCCAGAAGATCACGAAGTCGAAGTACTCGACGAAATCTTCGATAAGCACACTGATTGCCAGGTCAAGCGGCAAGCTTCCCGCATCATAAGTGGTGGCCAACCGGAAGTCAGGCCGGTTTTCGGAAAGATGGGTGAACGCTTCTGAAAAACCATTTCGCATTGCAATCGGCAAGAAGTCGTCAAATCTTCGATCAGGTCGCGCAGCGGGGCTTCTCATGAAGAGCTCCAGAAAGGTGCCATGGAAATGCTCAGAGCTCCAGAGGTCTTCGAGGGTGCGAAGTCGCTCTCTAGCCTTCTGCCACAGAAGCTCGCGTAAGCGATCGTTTTCACGGGCACTATCTCGATTCCCGGATAGCACGGCACCGAACAAGGCGTCTGCATAAGGTCCTGGCACATTGGTCATCAGCTTTTGGTACGCTGCATCGGTGCGTTCGGGTAATCTCATTTTTAATTCGGGGACCTCACGCAGCCACGCATCGGCCACACAGCCCAGGATTAGCCGCATTAGGTACGTCTGAATGTGCCACTTGACATCTGCAAGCGTCGGTGTGCCGCCCTCGCGGTCCCCGTATCGTGATTGCGCGAAAGAGACGCCGGGCGCTCTGGCTGTATGATGCGTCCGCCTGTGGATACCGAAATGGCCCAACTCGTGGTGTAACGCATATTTCAGGTGATCGTCGATCCACATGACATGAAGCCTCATGTTGGAAAACGGTGGAAGATCGATTACCGCACTATCGCTAAGACAAAGACCCGCGCCGCTGATGACTTGGCCAAACGGGTTGGCGCCAACTTGGACGAGCGTGTTCAGGAACGTAGCGGCCTTCCGAGGGTCGATTATCGCTGGATGGCCCAAATGAAACGGCCCTTGAGGAACATTCGCGACCTGCACTACGCGCGTGGCAAAAGAATTCACCAGATCTTCAACAGACAGGCTCGGATCTTCCGTGAGATGACCATCTCCCAAAGACACTTCGGATCCGGCGTACGCTCCGGAAAACATGAAATAGCCAACCTGGGAATCCTCGGAGAGATCGCGATAGGTTTCGCACAGGTTGAAGATGTGCTGGCGTGTCCTCGCAGCTCTGGTATAAGGATCTACAGCATCTTGTCTGCAGCCTGAGAACACAACGTCGTCATCGAAGCGAAGAATTGGGACGTTGCGGCCAATGTGTGCAATTCTGATCACCGCCTCAACTACCTTCGCGCTGTCGTAACGCAACTGTGAGTAACTGGGATCGCCCGTAAGCCACCGCGTGAAGTCTTCGCCCCTCCACTGTCGTCTCAAAGCCTGAAGGAGCGCAACCAATTGATCAGCCATCACTATCTGAAATAGACTGTCAAAATTTGGCCAATCGCTTTTCAGGAGACGAACGATTTCGCTCCTGTGGAAGCTGAGTTGTGTCGTCAGGTCTGCCATTGTCATGGCATCACTCGCGCGGAGCAGGTTGAGCCAACCAGGATCTAAGAAAATGAACGCAAATCCTCTCCACCCGGTGCCGGAGCCCTGTTCTGGCTCGAGAATTGTGGCGAGATAACGAAGTTCACGTTCCAAGCCCAACGCAATGTCGTCGTCGCGGATGACCAGCCCTCCGCTCCTGTCACTTGACCAATACTTCTTGACGTCATAGTGAATGAAAACGAAGTAATAACGTTCCTTGCCTGGTTTTGTAACTATATCCTGCTGGGCTTGGGCTTCGTACATTTGAGAGTCGTTACGCCGCTGGGTGTGAAGTTTATCACAATTCCTCGGTGTCACAATGAACGCCCGACAGAACATCCACGGGAATTCTACTTTCGTACTCAATGTCTGACACCATCGGCCGCATCACCGTACCCGCGGTAATCAACTCCGGCCAAACATTCCCGCTCACCACACAATACCCGTTCGGCTTCTCTGTCGAGCGCCCGGTGATCGTGCACCGCTTCGGCAGCCTCGACGCCAAACAGGAGCAGCGGTATTACGTCGGCATCGGTCCGCGCAAGTTTCAGTTCAAGCGCCCGAATCTCAACTGGACGGAATCCAACCAGCTCAAGTCGTTCTGGGAATCGATGCAGGGGGCGTGGAAAGCCTTCACCTACACCGTCCCGAACCCAGATGGAACGACCACCGGCGTGCTGGTGACCTTCGAGCAGGCGCCTATTTCGTTCGAATACCTGCGCAACGCAGCCCAGGTCGGATTGAATCTCGTCGAGGTCGTCGATCCGACCCAAGCGCCCTCCTACACAATCAGTTCCACCTGCCAGCGTTTCCCCTCGAGTGCGTTGTCGACGGCGCTGCTCTCCGAAGTTCAGCAAATCATCCCACTTCTCCACGTCCGCGTGCGCGAATCCGCGGTTGCGGACATCTACCTCTCCAACCGGCGCGTTACGGTGGGCGGGCAACTATACCTGCCGCGACTGGTCGGAATTGGTGAGCCTGGTTCCGATGTCCTGATCTCCCAGGACATCAAAGGCACCTCTGATAACGTCCGCTTCACCTTCGGCAACGGCGACCGCGTGATGACGCAACTCGCCAACGATACCGACCTGAAGTACGCCGAAATCGACCTCTGCCTCTTCCACGTCAACTCCGGCATTCTACTGCAACTCTGGAAGGGCGTCATTCAGAACTTCACCAGCGACGGAACGCCGATCTTCCCCGTGACGTGCTCGGACGGGTTCTTCCAGATCATGAACCAGTACCCGGAGCGGCAGGTCAGCCGCCAGTGTTGGAAGACATACAACGACGGCGTGAATTGTCCGTGGGCCAGCAAGGGGCGCAGTGCTTCGGCGGTGACTGCCGCCGGCGGCGATCCCACAAGCTGCGACTACTACCTCGAATCGGCGAACGGCTGCCAGGTACATGGAATGTCGCCCTATTTCGGCGGGCATCAGGCCGACCCGCAGGGCGTCGTCATCAAAGACGATTCCACCGGCTTTCTCGGTTTCGGCCGCAACATCGTCACAGCGACTTCGATCATCTCGGACACCGTGTGGGGACTGGCCCTGCCAGAGATCTGGTGCAACAGCGGCGGCAATCCACTCTTTGCGTTCATGGCGACCGCGCTGATGGTGGACTACCGCGATGAATCGGGCTATGCGGACTCGCTCGGCATCTTGAGCGCAGGACCTCTTGGTGGATTCACCGCGTCGATGGTCGTCACCAACGCAGACGGCTATCGGTACGTGGTCGCGCCGATGGTTGATGGGTACACCTGGCAGGGGCTGAAGGTCGATGGCAACCTGAACATCACCAAATACCAGCCCGGATACGGCCTGCGGTACATCTATGGCACCGATCCTGCGAACGCTAGCATAGATTCCTTCTCTCTCGGGCAGGGATCGCCCCAGGTGTGGGAGCCGAATGTTTACGCGGCGGGCACGGCGGTGTGCGAGATTCGCATCGTCAAGTCCACGACAATTCAGCCGAGCACGCCCGACCAGCACCAGATGACGGTCCCCATCGATTACGGGATGTGGGGCTGGACCTGGGATCAGAGCGGCAACCGGACGGCGGTCAAGGGCCTCATCAATCCGTTCTGGATCGCCGTCAACATGCTGCTGCGCGCGATGGGCTTGTATGGCGATCCATCCACAGGCTCGAACCCCGCCGGCGGAAGCGGCCCGACGTCCTCCGCGCAGCTCGCCACGTTCGTGTTGGCGTCGCTGATTGTGGGCGACGGAAGCGGTGCAGCGGAGATCGCGGCGGACCAGGTGGCGGCCATCCTCGGCACTGGCGTCGAAACGCAGTTCCAATTCCAGGGAATCATCAGCAGCCAGAAGCCGTTTCGCGACTGGCTCACCGAGGTGCTCAACTGTTGCCTGGGCTTCTACACCTGGGAGTTCGGAATGCTGAAGCTCGGCTGCCGAGTCAACGCAAGCGCGGTGGACGCTTACACCCTCGCCAACTCTCTGTTTCAGAGCCTGCGGCTCACGCCGATTCAAGCCGGCTTCGAGCATCTCGTGCTTTCGTTCGCCGATGTCGCCTATCAATATCAGGCGAACACAGCCGAGTACTGCGACAAGAGCCACGCGGCTTATTACGGGCGCGCCGGATCTCCGCTCACCAGCCAGATGCACTCGGTGGGGTGCTCCACTCTGAGCCAGGCGCTGCGCATCGGAGCAACACGCACGCGTGAAGAGATCGGCGGGGTGAACTACGCGGAGTGGCGTGATGCGCGCGCCGCGACTTGGCAAACCACGCTGCTCGGTCTCGGCAACGAAGTCGGCCAAGTGGTCTCGATGACGCACCCGGACATCCCCGGGCTTCATGGTACTTGCAGCGTCACCGGCACCTCCGTGACTTGGATCGGCGGCGACGCATTCGACAAGTCGATGCAGAACAAAGAAATCGTGATCAATGGCGTGCAGACCACGGTCACGTTGTGCCTCACGGACCCAACCTATACGATCGTGACCGGCTTGCTGCTGGCTGCCGCGCCTGGCGACGGGACAAACCTTACGTTCCAAATCATCACGATGTCCTTCAGGATTCAGCGATGGAGCCTGAAGAAGGACTGGTCGGTGCAGATCGAGGGCCAGACGGTCACCGATTCCATGTACGACCTGGACGTCGGCCCGAAGCCGATGGACGTAACACCCGCGCCGCTGCCGCCTCTGTTCTATCCGATTCCGCTCGCCCCTGCATGGGCGCCCTACCAGATTCAGGCGCACGCGAACGATGCACTGTTCCCCGGTGAGTGGACCTTCGATACCAATCAGTCCTACGCGCAGTTGGCCGACGGCAGCATGCTCGCGAACCTGCTGGTCACGGGGAAGCTGCCAGTCAACGAGTTCAGCGCCACCGGCGCTGGTGCGCCGGGGATCGGATCGATCTCGCAGTCGACGACCGGCGGGTCGTTGCCAGCCAACGTGACGCTGCGCGTCGCCATCTGCGCGATCGACTCGAATGGGCTTCCTTCGGCTCCTTCGAATATCGCCATCATCGGAACCTCGGGATCTGGAACGGACACGTTCACGTTGGAAGGCATCACCTGGCCAGCCGTCGCGGGCCTGGTTTCTTATGTGTTGTTCGTCGCCACCCAAGACGACTTGATTTGCGCGCAGGCGACGGGAACGCTGACCGCCGGTTCGAGTAACACGTACACGCCCGGCTCGATCACCTTCGACGGTCCAGTAGTGCGCTCGACGTGGGCGCTGCCGTCTCCATATGTCAGCAAGGTCCGGATCAAGGCCAAACACGAGATCCATGGTGGCGTAATCGGCGGATCGATCGATAGCGTGTCGGCCGGCACGCTCGTCACGGGCTACCTTCAGGGCGCACCACCCTCCACGAATCCATCCTGGACGCCCGTGGGCCGCATCATCTCCATCATCGGCAGGCCGGAGGGCGACACGCCGTATTTCAGCGCGAAGATCACCTCGTGGGACCAGACCACCGGGCCCAATCGGCGTGACTCCAGATCCGAACGCCATCGTCCAGGAAGGCGACTGCTTCGTTCTGCGGTTCACAGCCGACGCCGCGAACACCACGAATCCGACTTCCGTTACCGATTCCGGCTGCCAGAACAACATCTATCCCAACGGCATGACGCCTGGCGCAGAGGTCGGCAACCTGATCCGGGTGATCCAGGGAGTCTCACGCGGGACGCCGCCGCGAAAGATCGTTGCGAATACAGCGACCACTCTCACGTGGGACCTCCCCATGGTCATCAATCCGGGCGATGCTTGGATCGTCGAGGAGCCGTCGTGGCCCTACTCCTGCGACACGACCTCGCTCGACAATGGCAACCCGCTGGCCGTTACAACGATCAACATGCCCACCGGCAATTTCGTGGACGAAACGCTCGTGATCGTCGGCTTCACAGTTGACGTGAACGGCAACGAGTCGCCCGATGGCGATGCGCCGATCCGCGAGGACTGGGTATTCGGCGCGGAGGGGCTGTCGAAGGTCGCCGGCTTGGTGTTCCAGATGCAGGGCACGCTGGGGATCGAGTCGAACGCTGCGCAGCCCTTGTATCTGAATCGCGCTGTCACGGTCGGCGACGTGAAGGGCTACGTCCAAGCCGCGCCGACCGGCTCCGGGATCACGTTCACGATTTATGTCGGCACCACAGCCTGGCTGACGCTGACCATTGCCGCCGGCCAGACCGCTGTGGTTGCCACTCCGTCGCAGATCAACGCTCTCTCGCAGATCCCCGCCAATACTGCGGTGTCCATTGGCATCACAGCGGTCGGGGCCACGTTTCCAGGCTCGGACCTCTCGGTCTTCATTTACTCGTGATTCTACGTTTTCATGCCGGGGACGCACTCAGGCATGTTGAGCCCTTGCAGCCGCATTGCGCGCCTGAATCCAGCGCTCGATCAGCCGGTATGACAAGGTTGTCGGATCTCTCAGTGGCGAGATTGTGTCGGTCATCGTCAATCTTTCAGCGGAGGCTGCATTGGTCATGAAGTCGCCGTAATACCAAACATCCTCGACCAGACGAAAGTGTCGGAACCAAACACCTAGTTCCGGTGCCGTCACGCGGATGTAGTTGTATGGGCCCGCGACCCGAACGAGGGCGAACGGAAAGTGGTGCGTAACAATCAGGACCCGATCGTCTTGGGCCATTTCGTGAGCGAACGCCCAATAGTCACGTTGATTCTCGGGCAGGGATTGCTGAGAAGCTTCGAGGAGATCGCCCACTTCAGAGGCAAAGTCCAAGCCTATGTAACCTGCCGCAAGACTCTCAACGGTGTGTCGCACGGCCTCCCCTGGTTCTGAAGGGTGGAGCTGCATTCGCCAGTACATCGTGTCCTCCTTTTCGATGGTAACGATCCTGACGCGGCTAATCAACAGAGCACACAGTACACGGGACGGGGCGTGGACGGAAACGGTCGCCTCCGAGTTAGCATTTGGCATGCCTCGGCAAGGCCGTACAATTATCAGCCAGCTCTATAGACTGCCGTCGCATCGTGTACGATGCACCCGCAGGGCTTTGACGCGTAGCCGCGGACCGGACAGCCCGCGTGTTCATTGTCACACCTTGATGGGCACCACGTTTCCGGGCTTGGATCTTTCGGTCTTCATCTACTCGTCATTTTCCCCGGATCGCGCCTGTTAAGCGCAAAAAAGTAAAGATCAGTATTAACTTCATCAATCAAAGACTTGGTCTGTGCAATCAGTGCTGCCGGAGCACCAGTTGGAGCAGCCGAACGGAGCTTCACTAGGAGGCCTTCGAGTGTAAGAAATTTGTTCTGAATGGCCTCAAATTGGGAGGGCTTTTCCGTGCCAGCGTAATACTGCTCAAGCCCATTGATGTTGACCATCATTTCCGCTGACCAATCCGCCACGCTATCGAGGTATTTGTTCCAGCTATAGTCCAGCTCCGTCGCGGGTCGCGATAGTTCCACTCTGCGAACAAAATTCCGAGTCCAAAAAAGCCGGCGCCACGCGACTTCCACGAGACGTCGCGAAAACTCTGCCTTCGCCGTGTCCCTAGCCAGTTCCAACGTTTTCTCCTGCTTCAGACCGGTGACGATGAGAAGATCGGAACCGTGCTTCACGACTTCGCCCACACCTGTCACCAATATCCCGATGAGAATTACCGCTGAGAAGATGGGCTCATTTCTAAACCACCGCTCCATTTGATCTAGTCGAGTTTCCTTCGGCTTCGATTCGTGCATGGATGTTCCTCGCCACCAAGGTTCATTTTCTACTAGACGTATCTTTCACACCAGGGCCACGCATCGAAGTCTCGTGATTCTCCGGCGCTCTGGAAACTGGCCAGCCAGGGTGATGCCGGTCTCCTTGCATGCGACCAGATCGATTCCTGTACGGCGACGATGCAGCATTTTACGCTGCGAGGCGACGTTGATCCACTCGCAGATGTAAATGGCAGGCTCAGGAATGGACCAGATCTACAAGCTGCAACCCCATCGCACAATGCACCTGCAGGGCTTTGACGACTACGGCGCAGCAGCCGCGCTGTGGGGCGCCTCGGACACCGGATTCACCGTCTCCGGAGTATTCCGCGACATGGCCGATTTCGCCGTGTTGGTCCTATTCCAGAAAGACGATCCGTTCGGACATCCATTGTTTTCCTATCTTCCGGACGGCGATCTCACGGGCCTCGAGCTCGACTTCGATGTGACGTGGCAGGGCATTCAATCCTGGGAGTCGCTCAAGAACGCCTGGACCGACTGGAACTCGCTCGATTACTCAGTCAATGGAGTCGGCTCCAACAGCGCGAAGTGGACGGGCACCAGCGGCATCACGGTCACCTGCAACAGCTCCGGACGGACCGGCGCGTCGGCCACGTACACGCTCAACCTGAACAGCCCGCAGCCCGGCGACAAGGTGACGTTGTGGTATCAGAACCAGTCCTTCATCAGCCCCGCCATTTCCGCGGCGCACCCGACTACGGACCAAGCCATGTGGTGGCAAGGCAACGCAGCCTACAACCACTGGGTCACCATCGGTTCCGCGACGTACTCTTGCCTGGAAGGTTCGCTCAATAGTGCAGGCATTGCGAGCAACATCGCCGGCCAGATCAACGCGTCCGATCCGAACTGCACGGCCACCATGGGAGGCACTTATGGCAACGAGATCTTCATCACGTTGAAGGCCGGAGTCTCCGGGCCGGTGGCCGTTTCGAGTTCGGACGGATCAGCAGCCGACACGCTGACGCAGACAACCGCCGCAGGTATCCTTCAGTCCATTGCGCAGCAGATCAACGCCGTCAACTGGGTGCAGAACGGCCCCGAGGTGATCAGCGCCGCTGTGGTGGTGCCGAACCAGTTGGTGATCACGGCCGCGCCTGGAGCCGACGGCAACATGGTCGCGTTCTACCAGACGGATAACACCAGTGGCAGTCGGCTTTACTTCACCGCGAGCAACTGGAACCTATCCGGCGGCTCATCCGACAACGTCTCCTGGCACGTTCACATCGATTTCACTGCGCTCGGTTGGAACAACGTCGACAAGGTCTGGTGGACCATCGCGCCCGCCCTACCGAACAGCCAAGCCTACCAGCCCACCGAGTGGCAGATGGTGGTCACCAACTGGGCTGTGATCAGCAGCCCTGCGAGCAAGCGATCGCTTCAAGTGGCGGGGCCGGGATCAGTCCGCATCGAAGAAGACAGCACGTGGGTGAGTACGTCAGGATATTGGGAAGCCGCTCCTGGCAACGATCCCGTAAACGGCGCGTTCGCTTTCTGGAGCCAGGGACGTGCGATCCGGGCGGCTTCTGCCGGCGCCAGCATCACCATCCAGACGCATTGCCAACCTACCCACAACATTTACGTTGGCACGCGGCTCGACACCAACTGCGGCATCGTGAGTGCGACGCTCGATGGCAGCACGCCGGTGACGCTCGACTGCTACTATCCCACCGCGACCACTTCGCAGACGCGGCGCTTGCTCTTTTCCGGCGTCGCTGGCGGCCAGCACGAGGTAGTGATCACGATCTCTGGCAACAAGAACGCGTCGAGCCAGGGCTGGTATTTCTATTTCGATTTCCTCGAATGCGCGGTATTGAGCGACATTCCCGATCCGGCGACAACAACCACTAGCATTGCGGTCGCAACCGATTTCGACACCGACAACACGTACAAGCTTTCGCCCGAGAGGCTGTTGTGGAACATTCAGAAGCTCGGGCTGCTGGGCGAGATCGACCACTACTGCGGCGTCTTCTGGTGGAAGCAGTCCGTGGCGCAGAATCCGTCCTACCCGCTCTGCACGATCACCTTCTCCGGCAACTGGAATGATCAGGACGTCGTGTGGTTGCACGTCGGCGGCTCCGCGATCGGCAAGACAGTCTTCGGCGGCCAGGACAGCAGCACTACCATCGCCAGGCAGCTCGCGAACTTCATCAACGCCATTTTCGATGGTGTCTGGGCGTCCGCTTCCGGCACCGTTCTGACGATCACCTCGCATTCGTTTTCCACCGTCTGGCAATTTCACGTGTACACCGAACTGCCCGCCTCGAACACCGGCAGCGGCCAAGCCACGGTGACCGGCGATCTGCAAGGCGGAACCTACGGCGCAGAGTGGGTCATCGATCCGACGCGGACGCCGGTGCTTAACCGAGCCTTCCGCGACTGGAACACGGATTTCTTCACGCTCCTCAAGACCAACAATATGACCGTGGTTTGCTCGTTTTCTCAGGAACTGGTAAACCCGCCTGATAATCCACCATCGTCCGTGTGGGTGCAGCGGTTTCCTGACGGCACGGCGGTTGAGACCGCCACCGGGTTCGGCACGCTGAATAGCTCGCAAATCGCCTTCAGTTCCGGCCCGCAGAACTACATGGGACAAGCCTATGTCGCGGTCGCCGGCCTGATGGTCGCGGCAGGGCTGACGCCCAAAATCCAGTTCGGCGAAATCCTCTGGTGGTTCCAGGCGAACACGTCCGGGATGGCGTTCTACGACGCGGACACGCAAGCCGCCGCGCAGTCGGCGCTCGGCCGGACGCTCGCGACGTTCCACACTCCGAATGACGATCCTTCCATCAACAGCCACGCGGATGCGAATTTCCTGCAAGCGCGCCTGTTCAACTACGTCGCCGCAATTCAGAGCTACGTGCTTTCACAGGTCCCATCTGCCGTATTCGAGTTGCTGTGGCCGATGGACGTGAACGACCCGGACAATTGCAAATTGCTTCGGTACATCAACCTGCCGTCGCAATGGACGGCGCGTTCCGGCTCCGGCTTCGACACTTTCCTAATCGAGGGCTATCAGTATCCCGGCATCAACCACAACCTCGACCAAGCGACCCGCTGCGCGCAGTACCCGTGGATGGAACTCTTCTGGGACCAAGCCCACAGCAGCTATCTGATGGGCCTTTACTACGCCACTTGGCCGTGGCTGCGGGAATTCGCGAACGTCAACCGCCTCTGCCCCGCTCGACTTATGATTGCGCACCGTCGAATCCGACTGGGGCGCGAAGACCGTGGGCCGTTTCAAAGGCTTCGGAATCAAGCGCGGTCCGCGCCACGCAAAATTTTGCAGGGTTCCGACGCATGAAGTGATCGATTGGAAGGAGCACGATCGAGAATCTGGAGTTCGCCGACTACGGCTCCTTCCGAGGACACGTTCGAGAACACGCCTGGCTCATTACTAATGGAACCCCATACCATGCGGCTTGGCAACAATACTGGCAAGATCACGAACTGCTTCGCGCTCACGCGCGTTCAGGCAAACGTCTCAGAAGCCATACTAGTGGTCAACGAGCGATAACGCCGCTCCAAAGCCAGTCAGTATTGCATCAACTGGTCTCGCTTGAGCAAATGTGGAACGTTATCTTTATCTTAACTCCGTGTACTTTCAGAGACTTATAAGCATATTGACCGAGAAGGTCAATTTTGCTAGTGTATGGACAGATGTCCATACAAAAGGAGTGATGGTCAAGACATGAGGCCTAAGCTCGTGCAGTTCACACCGCTCGGGGAAGAAAATCCTTCGAGACTCATCCTCGAACAGCTTAACTACCACGGTGCTTTACAAGTTGCTCCGTGCCTCCAACGAACCGAGGCCGCAATCAAGGCTGCCCTTGCAGGAGCACACGGCCTATTGTGCCGGCCGAATGACGGAATCGAATTCAGCCCATCCCACCTTGAACTCGCGGCCAAACCGTTCGTTGTCGGAACGTGCTCAGCGGGAACGGATCATCTTCGGCAGCTCGAGGGCCTACCCGACGTCACCATCGTGAAGAGTGCCGGAGGAAATGCGGCTGGCGTTGCCGAGTTGGCTATAAGCCATGCCATGACGCTGACGAGAAGGCTGTATGCTGCGGAACGTGCAATGGAGATGGGATTGTATGAGGCGCCTCCAGGAACTCGGATCGAAGGAAAGCACTGGCTGGTGATTGGTGCCGGCCAGCAGGCGGTGCAGTTAATCGCAAAGGCGGCATCGCTGGGTGTTGCCGGTTTCACTGTCTACCACGACCAAATGAACGACGCGAAACTAATCGCCTGCGTTCGAATGGTCCCGAGTGAGTTGATCCAAGTCACCGAGGGCGCACCCATGCGGATCAAGACATCCGTAAAAACCTGGATGACCGTCGCAGGTACAAACGCGCTTGACGAGGCGATTCCACAGGCCGACATAATCAGCCTACACGTCCCTGCCCGAGCCGCGGACCCACTTTCCGGGCGCCCCGCGACTGAAGGCATGGTAAACCGGGAATTCCTAGCCCTAACCAAGAGCCGCTGCTTTATCATTAACGTCGCTCGGGGCAGCCTAGTGCATGAACGCGCAGTAATCGACTGGCTCCTGGCTCATTCCGAGTGCGGCTTTGCCTCGGATGTTCTTGACCAGCGCGCTGAGCGACAGCGCGACCCTTCCCTCTCCGTTCTGCATCAAGAGTTTATGAGAAGTGAGTCGTTACGCGATCCGCGCAAGCGTCTGAACTTGGTTCTGACGCCCCATATTGGCGGCTCTGCGCTGGAAGACTTTCATGATGTGTGCCAAGAGGTATTGGACAAGGTCCTCACCGAGCTAAGGATTGTGATACCCGCAGCCATGCGGAGGTCTATATGAATTTCGAAAGAGAACTGTCTCGTCGGATCAATCTCCGACTTACTCCTACTGATCGCCTCACCATTGAACGAATCGTCGAGTTGTCTCCATCAACTGCGAGCGATGCAATTAGATTTGCAATTCACACAGCCTTCCTGCTGGTGCAGTGTATCCGGGATGCGGCTCTTCGGCTAGTTTTGAGGAATGATGAGCTGCAACGTCAGGAAGATATCGACATAACCCTAGCTCCTGAGAAGTCACGGGCGAGCGCAATATTGCGTGAGCCAGAACCAAGTTCGGGGGATGTACTTCAGATTCGATTAACCGGCCGAAGCAACAGCCAACTCGATGCGCTCCTTTCATGTGGATTCGCGTCTAACCGGACTGCGACTGTGAGACGCGCTCTCAATCTGCACTATCAAGTCCTATCGAGGACTCGCATGGGATACCGCTTCGGAACATTGGGCGACGGTGGGGAGTTCACGGCGTTGCCATTACTCGATCTTGTTTATCCAGAGCGATCCGTCCGAAACAGCGCCGTAAAGGCACATACGCTCCAGCCGTTGTTCGGCTCCGCGACAAACGAAGCGGGAATCGAACGAGAAGGTGTGTTTGTGCAGCCCTCTTGGAGGCCGGCGATGAGTGCTGTTGACTCTCTTGACCCACAGGGTCGGTATGAGTTGCTCCGGGAATTAAACTCTAACGCGCTCTCACAGCGATATTTGGCCCGGGACCGGCGACTCGGGCGACTCTGCCTCGCTAAAGTCGCACGAATACCAAGTCGGCTCGGCTATGAAGACCGTACGCGGTTGTTCGAGTCTGAGCTCGTCGTCACATCGAGATCTGGAACAGATGGATTGATGGGTGCTGTGATCGACGCCGGCCTTGCACGTTGGGCGGATGCAGACCTCCCCTTCATGGTCATAGATACTTCGGGCGGCCGAACGTTGGACGACGAAATCCACGACATCGACGGTGGTAGGGAGCTTCCGGCGGCAATTCGCCTGATGGAAGACATAATTCGTGTTCTTGCCGGTTTGCATAGGCGCCAATTCATCCACGGCGACTTGAATCCACGAAATATTCTCGTCATGGGAGGCGGCGAACTTAGGTTAGCCGATTTTGGTCTGTGTCTGGGTCTATCAGAAAGGTCAGACACCATTGCCTCTATTGTGGCAGCGATGGCAGACCAGGCAAACGATTTCACTCCTCCTGAATTCCATGCATGCGATACGGTGATCGACTTGAGAAGTGATATTTACTCTCTGGGAGCAATATTCAAGTACATCCTGAAGGCATGGCAGTTGGATCGGGGGGCATCTCCAGACGATGATTTATCAAGAGCCTGGGCAACCGCTGAGCGAGCTATCGAAGTAGCACTGAGACGCTATCCCGAAGATCGATTTCAAACCGTGGAGGAATTTTGGAGCGCATTACGAACATCGGAAGAAGCCGTTTGGCTTGCGTCAATCGGTGAGAACTCGGCTATTCCGCACCGTAGGTCCTTGAGTCGAGTATTGTCGGGCGCCACGAATGAGGTTTCTCCGACCTCACCGGACGCGACATCTGCGAAAGAATTAGGGGAGGCGGAAGGCACTTGTCAACCAACTGAGAACGTTCAAGGCGATCGAAAAGAAGCGAAACAAGTAGTTGCTTCGGCAAGAAACAATGATACGGATGAAGACCTTGTGACGGCGTGGCGTTCCGGTGATTTGGCTGCTTTTGGTTGTCTGTACGCGCGTTATAGCAGGGCTCTCTCGCAGTATTTCGCTCGTCGGTTCTCCGGTGATATGTGTTTAGCAGAGGATCTGGTGCAGGAGACTTTCGTCAGCATTCTAAAGAAACCCGACAGATTCGATCAAGCTAAAGGGAGATTTCGGGCTTGGCTGTTTTACGAGGCTATGGACCTGCTTCGAACGGAGCGAGCCAGGCTGAGCAGAGCAGAAGGGATACGTGCAGCTTTGTCCAACTGTGCACCTGATGACGAACTCTCGGCTGATTGCGTACCGCTTGATTGCCTTCAAGGATGTCTCAAGTCATTGAGTGAACGCGAGCGACACGTTATGTGGGTGACAGCTCTGGAAGGCTATACCATCCAACAGGCAGCGGAACTCCTCAAGGTAGCTCCGTCTGCGCTGAGACTGTGGAAGCGGGGGCTTAAGCTGCAGCGGCGTAATGAGCAAATGCTCAACGAGCTTCTGGAGGGGTCGGGCGCGACCGTCAGCAAGCGCGCGCCAGGACCCAGCATACCGCGTAGCGGTGCGCAGGTGGGCAAGCTCTCTGCCATCGAACGGGCGCGGCGGGACTCAGCCATGCACCGTTCACTCGTGCATGCCGAGGTCGTCCAGAGTTCCGGGCAAGCGCAATTCGGTGCAGCCGCAAGCCACAAGATGTCCGTCGCGTCGGCGAAGCGGCGGCGTTTTCTACTCAGATGGAAACAGGAGGAGCACGAATGGAAGATGGAGGGTCTCTCGGCCGGTTCGAGTCACGAAGTAGTGCTATGTTCCGCCGATGGATCGCAGCCTGAGTCCATCACCTGGAAGAACCCGGCAACGGGACGTGCTGATACGTATAAGATTGAAAGCCGGAGTGACGGGCGGACTTTTGTTGACGGAATCTCGGTTGCGCAGGCCCGCAAGCGTGTGGAGGCCTTACGCGATGCTACCGACGAAGCAGCACGGACGGAGCTCTTACCGATCGTTCATTTGGTTGGAGATGCGATGTGAAAACTCTGCATGAGAAATGGCTGATTGACAAGACCGTTGCGTTTTCAGCAAGCGTCCTTATTGGGACAGATCTGAATGAAGACGGCGCTGGTCTAACGGAGCGCCTGGAGCGAGCGACCCAGATCATCGCGATGAATGTTACTGAGGAGACAGTTGGGTACCTCGCGGACTCGACGGTCGCGTTGCTTGATAAGGTCCCGGACGACTACAGGCAGCCGGACGAATGCTTGTTGCCGGCAGCAGTGCCTCTTGCACCTCTACTCTCGTGCGTGGTGCCAGAAATCGAACTTCGTACCACGAAGGCGAAGCGACTTCCCGAGATTCTGATCGCTCATGCCATCTATCTGCTAAAACATTCTCGTCTATCGATACGTGATTTTTTGAGGTGGCTCAAACGCCACAAGGAATTTGAGACGCGCAAGATCGGGGCCATCCTCGAAAATTTGGACGACAATGAGTCGTCGTGGGCAAGGATCGACCACCTACTCGACTTTAGCAGGGACGCGACCCAACAGACGCGTGATCGCATCGATGCCGTTGACCGGCTATATGATGCGCTGATGCCCCTTGGTTGTCCAGCGGACGACATGTTCTGGTGGCTGCGTATTTGTTTGGCGCTGCGCAGCGCCCTCTATTGCTGGCCTCTCATGGTCGGGGGATCTCCAGAGCATGGACTCCACGGGATCAGCCTGCCTGTTGGATTGTTCTTATCCCAAAACGGGGAATCCAGGGTCTATTTCCGAATTGTCAATCCAGGAAACGAGGCCGAACACCGTCCATACGTGCCCCGACAAGGCGATGTATGGGCACACATGAAAGATAGCAACCTGCAATGGAACGGAGAATGGGCGAAATCCTTCCATGTCGGATTGGACGTGGCCAAAGTATTGTGGCGGACCCAGAACGGCAGGTTGCGTTTCGTCGACGAGGTTACCGCGGATGCAATGCTCAATGCGAGCCTAGTTGTCGATCTTGGTGCAGCATGCGCGATCGTCGATGCAATCTTTGGTGAGCAGGGGGGGGCCCCTTATCGTCTCACTGGACGAAGCGCCGAAGCCTACTGGGTCCAGGCCGTGTTGGGGATGTTGCTGCCTGGCCGCGAAGTACCGCTAGGGGTCGTCACGGGTAGGGTGGAATCGGCAGACGGTGCCTATGAGATTCGCCATGTTGAAGGCATTAGCAAGAAGCTTGAATATGCCAACGACGCTGGTTTCTCGCGGGTCGTTCTGCCAAGCAGGGAGTCGGATGAATCTGATGACCAACTGAATGATGTTGCGATTGCCGTTGGTCAGGACGCCGACTACAACGAAACGACGGATCGCACGGCCCATCAGGAGTGGTTGAGCCCCGCCACGGCCGCCAGCCCGGAACCGGGTGTTGTGGCGACGCCTGAAGAGCGTACCGCAGAGGCGGAAGTTCAAGCCTTCCTGAAGTCGCTGGCTGAATCGAACGCGCGCAAGCAAATCGAGATCAACTTTTGCGCCAACGTGCGGAGCGTAGCCGACGCTATGCAGATGTCAGGTTGGCGACGAACAGCATTCATACGGCTCGCCGCGACGCAACGTGCGTTTTCGGCCCAGCTGCGTCGCTTGTTTCTCTCCGAGCAGGTCCGAGTAGGTAAGCAACTGACCGGTGCGGATCGACAGTTCTACGTGCGGAATCCGTGGAGGATATTGGAAGCCCGTGAACTAGAGCAACTCGACCGGTTACTACTTTCAGAAACCCGTGCGATCAAGTTTGTCGATCGCGAGAGGTTGGACGATGCACTGCCTGGCGGTGCCGAGGCAGCAGTCGGCCGATGGCTTGCGTGGAAAGATCATCAGGTTCGTAGTGGAAGTGAGGCCGGCATACGTGGTCCGGGCTTAGGAATCCTCTGCCTCCGCAGCACGGAGACCGACAACGAGATTCGGCTGTGGTCCACGGTTGCTGATACGCTGTCTGCTAGTGCTGAGTGGTGGAACGCCTTCCAATGGTCCAGTGTCGATCAGGCGGCGCAACTGCTTGCTCGACTCCTGGGCAACCGCCGCGCAGATCCTGCAATTAGCTCGACGTCTGCACCGGACGTACTCGTGCTGTTCGACGAGGGAAACCTCACGCAGCGGCGAACAAATCCCATATTTCCCGACGATTTTCGCGGTCAGTGGCTCGATCTTTTGAACCCCAGCAAGGACGACCAGAGCGCGGTCCACTACTTAAATGAGGCATTGCTTCGCGAGGGCAACGGTAGTTTCGGCCCTACGCGTATCATCGTGATCTACGGCCGTCCAAGCGTACAGCACTCTGATCTGCCACCTGCGCTTGACGCCAATGATCGCGAGACCTTAGAACGTTTGGCCGTTTTTCGCTTCGATTTCTCCGTCCAGGCAGCCTACGCGGTGTTGAACTACGATCGCCCCAATCGTGAACGCCTTGCTTGGACCGAAGTGGAAGATCGGCTGGCAGCGCTCGTCGCTAAGAGGGGTGTGTTCACAACGCGTGGACGCCACTATGTTTCGCAGCAGTTACTTCCCACGCTTCGCAATGGACGTCCGTATAGTGACCCTGACGCGCACCTGATTGCAGCGAAGGCTCTGGTGCCAATTCTTGAGCCGCGGAATCTTTTCATCGCCTCCAATCGTGATCGCACGCTGGAACCGGAAAATGTGCTGGAGGCGACTTGGCATCTCCACCGCGCGCGTTTGTTGGTTCCTCCGCGCAACCGAAAAATACGGGTGCAGTGCGAAGCAGCATTATCGATTTTGACTTTTCTTCGACCATTTCCCGATTGGGATACGGTAAAACAGTTGCAACACTCGCCAGTGACGTTGGAGGACGCTGTGGAACTCGGCAGGGAGTTACTCAGCAGGGAGTGGTCGACCACTGGTCGGCCTCCACATAGCTCCCGAGTGGCGGCACTGCTCAATGCCATGGGTGATTTTGGTGGGGCTCTCAACGGCTCTAGCGCGGAATTGATACGCGGCCAACTGACAGACGAAGCGACAGCGCTGTTCACCGAAGCGCTGAAGACATTGGAAGTACTGAGCGCAAGGGATGCGCGTCGACAGAAACGAAAACTGTTCTCAGAGTACGTGTACTGTATGAGTAGGCTGGGTGTGTCGGACGAGAATAGTCAAGTGTTTGGCGCCCTGAGTTATCTTGCCGGTACCGTCGCAGAAATCGTGAAGCCGGGCTTCTACGACCATCAAGATCTCGATGACTATCCCGTCACACGAGACTGGTTGAGAGATCGGTGGAGCGATCCCGAGCTTCCGCTTAAGGATCGCTCCAGATACGCGTACGTGGCTGCGCGTCTTCACATTGGTCGTTGGAGAGAGGGCGTTCAGGTTCGAGAGCCGTGGGATCAACCCTGGATCGAATACTTCGCGCTCACAACGGTGGAGGACTTGTACGCGTCGCAATTGCATAGCCCCTTGGTAACGTGGGATGAGGTCTACGGTCGCGACCGAGAGACTGCGGAACGATTCGGACAACGTGTGCGTGACTTTGTATCGTACCTTTCCTCCAAGGACAATCAGGAGTTGTCCTGGTGGGGATCGAAGATGCGGTCGGCTACCGACAATCTGTGGCAGTTCATAACTCATCCTGAGGAAGAGAGGCGCCTGCGGACTTGGGAGGCGGATATTGCGCTGCGACTCAGCGATGTTGTCGCGCTGCGTGAAGCGCTCCCGGCGTTCGATTTCATCGAACGCCGGGGCGCGGAATGGCTCGGCCAGTGGCCAGAACGGCTTAGTCGCTCGTGGTCGCAGGATTGGAACAACTTGGCCGCGTCAATCGTCGGCAGCCATTCGGGATGGGTCAGTATGCTCTCCTCGCTCAAGACCTTCGACGAGCCAGCCATCGAGCTAGCGCGCGCATGGCTGCATGGCTATCGCCATACTGGCGCTACGACGCTCAACCAAAGTGATCCTGAAGATCTCGTCGATAGCAGAGGGAAGGCGGCACTCGTCGACACCTACCGTCGAAAGCGTGCATCCGCGCTCTGGAATGGTTACCAGTTGCTCGCGCAGCGCAACGAGCGCCGCTCGACAATTTACGGCGATCTCCGGATTGCCCTCGAGAGCATCCTTCGCGAGCTGGGGGGGACGACGAACAGCTGGTTCTTTGCCATCGCGACCCGCGAACCCGAAGAACGTGCGGTAGCAGGCGTTTGCCTAATGCTGCAGCGGCAGGTCTCAGACGCCAGCCTTCATAATCTTAGTCGAGCAGGGCTGGAAGGGCTAAAGGCCCAGCTTAGACGGAATCTTCCCGGTTGGGTGAGGCTAGCGAAAGGGAACGAGCGGCCGACTTTTGAGAACCTCAGCCTGCAATTAAATGCAATGCCACCATCCAAGGCGACCGCAGCCACCGCATCTCCATCAGCCGCCCTACAGTCAAGGCGACGTTGGTCAACCAAGAAAAAGGGTGACGCCGCGGTGGGCTAGTTACCCGCAGCTCGCACAAAATGTCATCGCCGGAATAAAACAAGCGCAGTTTCGCCGGTTTTGAAGTTGGAAGTGAGGCCTACGGCGAGGACGCGGTACCCACTCTATAACAGTTTCTAAATCCTGCTCTGGGCCATCAGTGAGACA
>Ga0335081_10002626_pt1 | contig 28295 bp, 31 predicted proteins | sample Lox_Sample_35_FD_206713 | JGI IMG/M metagenome (GOLD analysis project Ga0335081, IMG submission 206713) | Soil microbial communities from Loxahatchee National Wildlife Refuge, Florida, United States - Lox_Sample_3.5 | ecosystem: Environmental > Terrestrial > Soil > Wetlands | place: USA...
TCCTGTTCGAACATCGCGATTGGAATAGCTGTCCGTGCATGTGGAGCACCCGCGTGCTCCCAGCAGCTTCGTGCAGTGCGTCAACGTTTTGCGTGCAAATCAGCATCCGTTCGCCTAATTGTTCTTCCAATCGAGCGAGGGCGACATGACCGGCATTCGGCTTGGCGTGAAGAGCGCGAACACGGCGCATCGAATAGAATCGCCACACCAACTCGGGGTCTCGGGCGAATGCCTGCGGTGTTGCGACATCCTCGATGCGATGACCTTCCCACAAGCCATCTTGCCCACGGAAGGTCGGGATGCCGCTCTCAGCACTGATTCCAGCGCCAGTTAGGACGAATAAGCGGTCTGACAGGTGAAGCACGAGGGGCATTTCTATACCTTACGACGCCGACTCGCTCGACTCGTCCAAACGCGAGACGATTTTCTCCCACTGTCCTTCAAAGTTCTCAACGTGTTGCATGAGAACATTGGGAACACCTCGACTTTCATCAAAAGGCTTTCCGTGGCGAGTCTGATAGCTATCAAGGAACCGGTCGGCTCCCTTCCTGTAAGCTGCGAAAAGTTCCTGAGCGGTAAGAACGAAAAATCGCGGTGCATGTGCTCCACGATGAGTATCGCCGGTGGCAGCGCCAACCAGAGGCTCCGGCAGCAGCACAAGCACCCAGAGGACATCGGCAGAACCGGGAGCCAGCTTTGTGGCCTTTTGACCAATGGGCCATTTCCCTTTTCTGGTCGCCTTTACCTCGATGCGAACAATCCGGGTCATCTCGCGGTTCATCGCAAAAATGTCGGCGCTTTTGGAGGCACCGTAAGTAACAGAGGCGAGAACTCGCCTCCGGTTCAATTCCGACGCAACCGCGAATTCACCAGCCAAGTTCAGGAATATCTTGTCATCCTGCGGCATGGATTCTCCAGTTCTTCACTTCCTTTCAAAGCCTCTGTTCGGATTACCCTATTTCATGGCCTTCTTTTCTTGTGCAAACCGGTAAAAAAACCAATCCAAAGCAGAAACATCCTTGGCATCGCACTCTTTCATGAAATCCCGCATGAGTTTGGCGAAGGCTTCGTACCTACCAGCTAACCCAACGCCACGGGGGGGCCTGTAACCGAAGTATCCTAATGTGGTCTCGACCGGTTTGTTGTAGACAGGCCACTTCGATGGGTCGTGAATCGCCAATAATTTTGAGACGGTGTTGAGCCTTAGCCCAGAGATGTGATACCTGCCTCGTTGTTCAAGAATTGCCGACAGACGCTCTCCAATCGGCTTCGCGTCGTCCACCAAGAGTCGCAACGCTTCCTTGAGCCGTTTTTCTTGACGAAATACTCTGTCTCGATAAATTGGAATCAGATGCCCGAGTTCGAGTACACCGTAGAACTCGCTCCATTCGCTGCGAGAAAAATCAAAGGCAGGGTAGTGGAGCAACTGCCTCATCCGGTCGACTGCCTTTTTTCGTTCCTCCCACGCCTCAGTGAACTCTGGCTTGCGGAACCATTGCTCTGCTTGCTTGACCGCGTCTCGCCATCGCTCCAGTAGCGCCTGATTCCGAGCCGCAAGTGCCTTTTCCAAAGGCTTTTGTTGCCGCTGAATTTTGGATAGAGCGCGGCGGGCGCTCCTGTACGTTGGCTCGTATGCCCTTATGTAGTCTTCGCCAAACTCCTGTGCCTTCTCGTTGAACAGGTCATCGAACCATTTGGCGAGAGTTCTTACTTGCTCCTCATCGTCGATGTAGGCAAAGCATTCGATGTTTGTCCTCAGACCGCCCTCTGAGAGGTTTCCCGAACCTACCAGACCAAACTTCTCACCGGGAGCGGAAACAACGATGACCTTCGGATGGAAAAACGCAGACTCAGAGGTCATAACGCGAGGGCGAAAGTTGGGAGTGACACTGAGCCGGTTCCACGCACGCAGCAGTGCAGGCTCGGTCTGAGAGAACTCTAAGCCGGTTACGAGTCGAACCGAACCTTTGCACTTCTTGATTGCGGATTCGAGCTTTTCCCACCCGCTCATGTGGCAAAAGGCCATTGCGAGGCGGATGGAATCAGCTTTCTCAAGTCTCTCCAGAATATTGAAGTGCTGCGGAAGACCAATTACGGTTACGTTCCCGTCAAGGAACAATCCCGGAATGCCTACGCATGCCCCATTCATTGCCTCTTCCGCGAGCCAGCGTCCTAGCTTGTCCGGGGGAATAGTGCCGCGCACCCCGTCGCACTCGGAGAAGTATTGGCAAATCTGCTGGACAGGCATATCGGGAAAGGTCTCGCGGATGCCTCGCGCGATTGTTTGCAGATATTCACGGCATGGCTCGGCAGGATTGATGTCGCGGTCTGGGCCAACCGCTGTGAATGTCAAAATGGGGTGACCATCCTTTGAGCCAAGGTTCAAAATGCGCCCGTACCTGAGTCTCCTCTTAGGGTCTGCGGGAAAGTGAGGATTCGAGGGATTGGTAAAGCAGAACTCATTGGTTTCGATGTGGGAGAGCGGTGGACAAATCAGAGTATGCGATGGCTCTTCCACTCCCTGTTCTTGTTGGATAAGCTGGTCGAACTGCGCGAAGGTAATCAGATACATCCGCGCAAACGCTTGACCACCCGTCGCTGAGCGAATAAAAGCCATCGCCTTGCCACGCCAGCCCGATTTGCTAGCGAAGAACAGCCTGTACGGAATCACGATTGGGTGGGCGTCTCGGGGTAGCGACTTGTCGTGGCAACCCAAGTAGTTTCTCCGCGAGCCGGGAGGTGTACCGCCACGGATATAGCAGAGAAACCGCTCTTGGCAGACGTTGGAGCCGTATGCTGCATACCACACTAGGGAATGTACTGTTCCTTCCGAGTCCATCGTAGCGTTCCTTCCAACCGGCAGACCGAGCCTTGCTTGCCTATTTGTTAGTCAAAATCGCAAATCTGGAAACCCTCCAGCCCCTGTATTCTATGAGCCTCAGCAAGTCTTCGTCGCTCCTCTACGCCTGGTACGGCCGTTTGCCGGTGACTTCGTATCTCTGCCCCGTCAGGATTGACCCGAGATAGTCGTCATCTAGCAGGCGTAGCACGGCCCATTTGTCTTTCGGGTCGAAGAGCAGCATCTCTTTCGTGCCCTTCTTTACAGTCTTGATGCCAAGATTCGGAAAGTCCTTGAGCACCTTCTTGATGTCATCCATAGTCATCTTCTTGAGGTAGGGCTTCCCAGCTATGTTCTTTAACTTGGCCTGCATCTGGAGGTGGCCGGAGCACGCCTTTTCGAGTTCGTCGAAATTTGCAATGGGCACATGTGTTTTGATGGTCCTAAGTGTCTCCGCAGCGGTGGCAGCAACAAGTTCGAAGAAACGGAAGATTTTCTCAAAGTTGTGTTTGTTGAAGACGTACATGGCTCCGTCATGGCTCAAAGCGTCTACCTTGTGGTCAAACAGGAAGAGCGGGTTCTTGACGCGGTCGAACGTACCTTCGCCGAACAAGGCAGCAAAGAACTTTGACCTGCTCAGTTCCTTTTTGGGCGTATATGTGCGGAAGAAATGCAGCGGAGGATGATTCCCGCATTGGAAGACGATTGTGTAGAAGCGAATTCCGGCGATGAACTTCTCGTCGATTTTGAAGAGGGGCATCTTCGCCAGAGAAGACAGAGAGTTCACCTGGGCCGCAACTGAGTCATGGTCGGCAAGGTCAAGGAACTCGACTTCATGCGAATCGGGCTTACTGCCAGCATCATACTCACGTTGCACAAGAGCGTCTTTTGCACCAAGGTTGGTGTAGTGCTCCAGCGTCCCTTTGGCGGCGTCCGCAAACTCTGTGGTCAAATCGTCGGTAAGCTGCAACTGCTCTAACTTCGGTTCTTCCTCGTCTTTTGAGAGTGAGCCTAGACAAACCGTCACGGTGCAACCGCCCAGATTCATCCCCAAGATATTTAGGAACTGCTCTTTCAATTCCTTCGCGGACTTTGCCTTATGCGCCATTGGGTTTCTCCAACAAAATCTCGTCTCCCAGTTTCACGACGGTGAGACTCTCCTTGTGCCGAATCGTGCGTCGTGCCAGCAGAGAATGAACCCCGCCATCGTCAGCGGTAATCTCGTACAAGTGGTACCCGAACAGGTTCAGCATCGGGTTGATGTGAATCATGTTCGAGTTGACGTAGAGAATTCCGAGGACAACGAAGAAAATTGCCAACGCAATGCCCTCTTTCCAGCCGTGGAAAGGTATGACGAGGAACGGAATGATATAGGTCACGATGTAGGCCATCGCCTCCGCATCCCGCCTGTGAAACGCCGCAATCTTGAGTTGCATTCCTCCAAGGGATTGGGCCTTTCGCAGATAGAGCAGCATCCACAGCAGACCGCCCAACCCAACGGCGAGAATGCCGGTGGCAACTTTTCTGTGCTCGTGAACCAGAATCACAAAGAAAATCAGGGACAGTGGGAAGTAGGAACTGAGGAACAGCAGAAGGCGCGTTAGGACGCTAGGCATGGGAGGGTTCCTCTTGAGACCTGCAAGTGTTGCATTACACAGGTAGATGAGGTTCGGGCAGTCTCAGTATAGCCGGAATTTAAGGTACTGAATAGACAACGGCTTACCACCCTGGACGGGCGGCAGCGCAAGCCAGCCTAAAGTGAGCGTTCAAGGGCGGTACACGTTTTCATTGTGCCAAGTCAGTTGTTCCGCAGAAGGTCTGAAAACAGGAGACTCAGGCAACACAATATTTCTGCCTTGCAGAGCGTAGTACTCTTTTCCGTTGTCGAACTCGTCCTTGAGGCGGTGGCTGACTTCGACGTGGTAGTCCGGCGTCACTGTCAGGTATAGAACGTGGGAATTCGTGACCGCACATTGCCGCTTATACACGTCGGTGACAATGACCCTGAATGCGCCCTGGCCCAAGCGAGTCAAAACAGTCTGAGGCTGGCCGAAACGGGGGCTGTCAGACCCTACTACCGCATCCCGAAGCAGGGTTTCCCGTGCTTGCAGGCGCAACTCTATTTCGACCCAGAGCCGCTTCCTGAGGGCTTTCGCCGGAACTTACGTTTCGCTTCTCTCATCAGTCTCTGATACTCGAATCTGCGTCGGGCGATTCGGCAACAAGGGCCTCCAGCCCGGGTCTTACATTTATGAGACCCTGTTTCACGGAAAGCAAACCCGCGTGAAAGCCACCATGCTCAGTCTCACATTTACGCTGGGAACGTACCTCTACAATACGGAAACTTTGTGCAGCCCCAGAACCTTCCCCGCCGACCATGTCTCATTACCATCGGTGAATTGCAGCGCGGACACTTCTTTGCAGAATAAATTGTGGGAGTGGTCTGAACTACTGTTTTGGCTTGCCTATGCCCGAGCGACGGCTTCCGGCGACAAGCTGCGCAGAATCTGCTTCTTCCTGAAGCCAATGTTTTGTTTTCAAAATCACTCAGCGGTTTAAGTTCCTTACACTTTGGACATTCCTTTAAATCGCCGCTCTCGATGCCGTCGATTACGGAATGAAGGGATTCGATAGCAGAATTGCTTCGTCTTTCCTTGGTTAGCAGGTCGTACAGGCGGTCATTTAGTGTTTGGACTGGATTCTTACCTACGTTAAAGCGATTAATGCGAAGGAACCTGTAGCCATACCCTTCCAAAACCTTTTGGCGGTAGACATCTTCTTGGGTGTAATAGTCCGCGTAATTAGTCGAATTGATACCCGGCAGGTCTACAAAGTGCTCATGAAAACCGTCGTACTCCAAAATGAACTTCCTCTCGCCGCCAGCTTCCTTGAAAATCAGAAGAAAATCAACCCGATACATCGGGTGCTCGTATCTCATGTCAAGCTGCTTCAGATATTTTCCCAGTTCAAATTGGGGGATTATTTCGACATTTTCCTTGTTCTCTTGCCAAAACTTGGTCTGATAGAACCAGTTCAGGACCTGCGGCTCCATTCCCGATTTCCGGTCTACCTCACTAACGTTTCTTTCCTTCCTCGCTTCTTTCAGCGCGTAGTCGTAGTGCCTCAAAGCCTCCCCGATTGAACCTTTGAACTCATCCAATCCTTTGCTGACAACAAAGTGCATGCACTCCTTGGCTCTGCTCAATCCGACGTTCAATCTCTGAGCTTTGATTTGGCCCTCTTCTTCCACATCGACATTGTCCAAATCCTTAATGAACACGCCCCATAATCTGTCGTCCGCAGCAGTTGCCACCATGGAATAGTAAATGACATCCCGTTCCTCACCTTGGCAAGTATCAAAGGTCTTGATTTTCAGCTTGAGATTGTCGAACAGGTAGTTCTTCTCTGGCAGCTTGTTTATGGTCTCAATCAGCAGTTTTTGCTGATTTGTATGCGGGGTGATGATTCCCACTGACTGGGTAGAGTCGGATTCTTTTAGTTTGTGAAGTTCAGCTACAATGAAATCGACCTCCAAACTGTTCGACTTCGAGACCAATTCCTGCTTGCCATCATCAGTCATGAACGTAAACTTCAGAACCTCATCTATCGGTTTACCGCGAATTTTCATCACTTGGAGACTGTCCCGATAGAACCGCTTGTTGGAGAAAGAAATAATTTCTTTGTAACCGCGAAAATACTTTGACAGTTGAATTTCATAGTTCGTAATTCGCTCTAAAAATTCCAGAATGGAAGATTTGATGTTGAACTTTTCGAGCCGAACCAGCTTGTCCGGCTCATCGGACACATTCTTAATGAACACTTCTCTTAGCTGGTTGACGTACCCGTGGTTGGTGTCGCTTCTCGCCTGTGCTGCTTTTATGTTGCTGAACTGTTTCTTATCCCCAAGGATTAAGACTCTCTTTGCGCGTAGCAGGGCTGGGAATGCCTGTGCAACGCTGACCTGAGATGCCTCATCAATGATGAGCAAGTCAAACACTTCAGATTCCAGAGGGATGTACTCGGCGTAATCGCGGATTCCCGCAAGTATGCAAGGAAATGCTTTCTTTAGGACCGAGAATTCATTCTTGGGGAACCGCCTCTTCGAACGGATGACATCACGCAGGGCACTCGCAGTGGTCTTATTATGTTCATAGAACTCGATAACCCTTTCGTCCAAAAGATGAGTCATTTGGACCGTAACAAGGTCCTCTAGGCTCGATTGCTCGTCGCCATAGTTCACATGTGGAATGCTTGTGAAAGCCTTTTGGAGTGTGTGGGTAAGAGTGATGCGTCGGAGCAATTGGTCGTATTCACGCTGGTTGACCTTAAGGAGCCAATTGTCGAGCCAAGTCGAGATTGAGTTTTCAGAGATTCCAGCGATTTGCAGGCTCTTCGAGTAATGCGGAAGCACGTCTTTGCGCAGGTACACACAGTCGTCGTGTAACTCGACAAGTTCTCCTAGACTGGTCCTCAGTTCCGCGTGTATGAGAATTTGATGCACAGCTCCGAGCGCGTCCCACGTGCCTCCGTGCGATTGTGCGGTCTCCTGAGTCACACGGTTTATGGCGACAAACGTCTCAAACGCTTGGCGCAGTTGAGGAAGCATGGCATGCGGTTTGTCGGTGAATGAGAAATTGAACTGGGTCTGAGCCGAAATATCAATCTCTACCAATTTGCGGCGGCTGAACAGATAGCCGAAGAATCGATTCCGGCAGTCATCATATTGCTGGATTGTGGTGCGGAGAACAGGCAGAAGTGCCCTGCTAAATTTCTCGAATACCCTGATGGCTTTAAGATTCTGGTCGGAGAGCGTGTGAAGCCCGCTCAGAACCGAGTTGACTGTCGCAGCGTGTTCTAGAATGTCATCTACAACTGGCCCCGAAACAGTTTTGCCAGATTGCCAGCCGAGAATCCTTAGAATTCTTGCCATCTCGGTCGTTGGAGTGCTGTTTGGACCGACAGTCCCTCGTAGGCGTACAAAAGTGGCCCGTATATCCTCCATATGGGATGCGCCTTCGCTGTTGTTCAGGAACTCAGCAAGGTCGATAGGTATAGGTGACTGCGATTGAAGTTGCTCTAGCTCAATCAATTCACGGATTTCGGGCGTGTTTACTTCGCTGTAGGAAACGATTTCCGCCTCGATGTCCTCTTTTAAAGAGGTCGATATGCCCGCAATATTGCCAGCAATGTTTTCGTATTCTTTGTTGACAGCCCGATGATGATTTTTGATGTCTGTCATTGCCGACGCGGACAGAATCTTGCTGTAAGTGCTTCCGGTACGGCCGAGGCGAAGAATTGGGTTCTGGAAATGTTTATCGCGCCGGACTTTGTTCAAAGTATCCGTGATTTTCTCTTCGACAACGTCGAGGGCTTCCTTCTTGTCAGAAAGAACCAAAACCGACTGTTCTTTCTGAATCGCATCGAAAACCACGGCTGTAATCGTATGGCTTTTTCCTGTTCCGGGTGGTCCTTGAACGGTCACATATCGACATCCATCTTTGTTGAGTGCACATAAAATCTGTCTCTGTTCACTGTTCAGTGGAATAGGGCTATTGAAGACCAATCTATCGCTTGGCGAAGAATCGTCCCATTCTTGTTCAACAACACTATTGAATGGCTGCGGGTTGCGATGGATGAAGTCATCAATCAGTTTGAGAAACGCCTTGGCGAGTGGATTTTCCGCGCCCAACGCAAGCAACCTGAGAATCTCTTCGTAATCATTGACCAGCGATTCGTCAGCCTTGTCGAATAGTGCGAAGCAGCAGTCGTTTGAAATCCTGACCAATTGACTCTTGGCAACCTGATGGTCGGGCGTGGCGATGGCAATTTCACCATCAAGCTGGAGAACATTAGTCAGTTCCCTGAGCACGGACGAGATGAGGTCGGCAAAATCGTTTTCATGCTGTGCCAAATAGATGATTCGCTCTGCGCAGGATTTGACGTTTCCTCGTCGCCCGGTCTTTTCGTTCACTTCCTGAACCACGAACTCGACAGCACGCTTGTTTATATAAACCTGCGCGTCGAATTCGATGACCAGCACATCCTTCCGAGAGGTCAACGAAAACGGGATGTAGAAGATTGGATATTTCGATTGTTCGTAGGAAATGTCGCAAAAGTAGAGATAGAGTTCCTGTTTATCGAGAATCTTCTGGTTGCGCTCTAGTTCGTACAGGTCGAGGAACAAATCTCCTACCTTCAACGTATCGAAGAAGCCCAAAACCTTGGATTTGACCTCGTTCAGGTGGAACACAGAACGCAGTTCGCGCTCCAAATCTACGTTTAGCTTACCTATCGTGAGCCTCAGGAGTTCTGAAATCTTGTTGTTCAAAAGCTCGCAAAGTACCCCTGTGAGTTCCTCCTGCGTCAGAAACACCCGGTTTTCGTCGCCCAAATCAAGATTCCGGAGCGGCCTATCAAGATGACCGACAAGCGGGACTACGAGTTCCTGCTTAATGGCTTTTTCTGCCTCTTCGGCGACTAGGGTCAGTGCCCGGTCGTACTCCTTGCCGTGAGCAATCGAGACATGCCTAATCTCTGCGGCGACATCGGCGACAATCCTGAGGATAGACTCTTCAGATATTTGCTCCGACTCTTGTCTTACCAGTTCGAGCAAGTTCCTCGGGATTTCGGCTCGGTAAGACCCTCTTGAAATCTCATTCGCTAAAGAACTGGCAAACCGTTTTGAAATCAGATATGGAATTTTCTGGTGAAATGAGGGGTACTTTCTGAGGTTTATCCCGACTAATAGGTTGTTTGAGTCTTTGAGCCGGACAACCCGCTTTGGCGCACGTTGCTTGTGAAAGTCGGTCTCAAGGAAGTCCATGAAATATTTGGCGACTTCCCTGATGAACTGCAATGGGTTCCGTTCTGCAGCAGACCCCTGCTGATTGGCATCTGGTTCCATGTTGTTAACTTAGCGGATTATTACCAGTGTCTGGGCGAAATGCAAGGAAGCTAGAAAAACTCGTCTCCTTGCCGACACCCATCCGAGTTCGGCGAGCCGGGATTCGCGCCTCAGGGGGGCAAACAAGGCGGAGAATGCGGCGCCGGAATATCGCGGGTGTAGATTCACCAGTTCTTGGAGGCGCTCGTTGCACCAGCGCCAGTGGGCGAAAGCAGCGTTGACCTCGATGCGGGCGAAATCGAGTGGCCCTTCGTCTGCGAGCGAACAGCAAGATGGTCAGCGGGGTATCGCACAAAAATATCCGGCCATCACGGAATGGTGCTTGGCCGTGTCAGTTTAAAAACTGTTCCAAAACCGGAAGCACCGCCAATTGAATTGCCACCGCCGTATTGGGTCGTCCCGTAGAGATTACCGAATATGTCCATCGCTAAACCGGCGTAAGGATATGCCCCATCCTCGCCCCCGGCGAAACTATGCAGGATGGACTCGGTTCCATTCTCGTTCACCTGGAATACCGTTCCAGCATTCGCTGTGCCGCCCCAGTAGGTAGTGCCATAAATGTGTCCTGCCAAATCCAAGACCAAACCTGAGAGGGGTTGTGCTCCATCCTGCCCTCCGGTGAACTCATACAGCACAATCTCTTTACCCTCTTTAGTTAGCTTGAACACAGTTCCGCAGCAAACGCCGCCGTATTGGGTGGTGCCATATAGGTTCCCCACTAGGTCGAAGGCCAAAGGTGCAACCGGATATGCACCGTCGCCGCTGCCTGTGAACCTGTAGAGCACCGTCTCCTTAGCATCTTTGCTGAGTTTGAATATTGTGCCGAAGCCCGAACTCCCGAAATTGGACGTGGTGCCGTATAAATTGCCCGCCCAGTCTTGGATAAGACCTGATGGATTTGACCCGTCTGCCCCGCCTGTGAAGCTGTAGAGCACAGTCTCATTCCCGTTCTTATCCAGCTTGAAGACCACGCCACATCCTTGAACACAAGAGCCGGAGCCGCCGTAGTATGTCGTGCCGTAGAGATTGCCCGCAATATCGCGGGTTAAATGTGCCCTGGGATTTGCTCCATCCGCGCCTCCCGTGAAGCTATAGAGCACGGTCTCTGTCCCGTTTCTATCAACCTTAAAAACGGTTCCGTTGCCGAAGGCACCGCCGTACTGAGTTGTGCCGTAGAGATTGCCAGCAAAATCCCAGACTAGGCCTGCGAACGGATACTGGCCGTCACCGCTCACAGTGAAGCTGTAGACTACGCTCTCCGTCCCACCAGTATTCAGTTTGAACACGGCTCCGTGTTGGCTAGTTCCCCCGTATTCGGTAGTGCCGTAAAGATTGCCAGCAAAATCCAAAACCAAAGGTGCGAAGGGGTACGCTCCGTCCGCTCCGCCCGTAAAAGAGTAGAGGACGCTATAACTTTGGGCTTGCAGTGGCTGATTTCCAATGAAGGCTATTCCGAGCACGATTGCGATTGCTATCGCGTAAGTTGTTATCCGGCTAAGGATGTCGGAACGATGCTGCATTTGCGGCATAATTTCCTCTTCTCTCTTCTTTCCGCCCGCTGCTCGCGCGGGGTTCAGCTAAACCATTCTATTCAGCGGCTTTCTAATAAGGGGGTCAGTGTTTTATGTCACCGTGTGTTTGTGACGGGAGTCACCAATTGGATTTCCGCGAACGCCTGACCAGCAGGACGCACGCGCTATCGCTTGGTAGGAATGGGGGATTCGCACAACTTCGGGTCTACTTCAGCTCAATTGCGTTCAATGCGTTAGCAATCTCTTCTAACTTCGGGACGACGGACTTCTTGAGCGCCTCGTCAATAGCTTCAATCAAGTCGCCCAGCGTCAGTTTGGACAATGGTTGGTTGAGTCGCTTCGCTTCTGCCGCCAATCTTTCCCGGTCCCTCTTCTCACGTTCTTCCGACTGGCGGGCCTTCTCTTCAGGGGACATCTTGGCATATTTCGCCCCGTGCTCTCGCAAAATCTCATCGTGGGTCATTCTGTCGTAAGGATTGTCGCTCATGGTTGTAATTTCTTCTTTGTTGGCTTGCGTGAATTGTCGTCCTGCGTCTCCACGGGCGGCGTGCTCGGCACTCCATTCGAATAATACTGCTGCGCCGGACACTGGTCGTAACCGGGATAGCTCTTAGTCGTGCAGGTTTTCTGGTCATACCTATCGTAGAAAATCCCGTGCTCGATGTCAGATTGCGAAGGGTACCTTTGCTCAAGTTTCCAACCGTTATAGTGCTGGCGCTCCCACGTTGCTTGTGCTTCCGCTCGCGCCCTTCGTTCAGGAGCCTTAAAGATAGCATCGTAAATCATGAAGACGACAGCGCAGACTCCCAGAAAGCCCCACCAGAGAATCATGACGGGAAGCGGAACGTTCGTCCTGTAATAGTGCCGGGCCATTGTGGCAACGTATACCACGGTTGGACGTAGCGTGCTAGACTTGCGCAGTTCGAGGCATCCATGCCCGAAGAAAACAAACCGAATTTATTTCGAAACGTCATTCTCTTTACGACTCTCATTCTGGGCTTGATTCTCTACTCCAAGGCATCGGACATTCGGAAATGGTGGAAGGAAAGCGTACTGAAATCGAGCACTCCGCAAGTTGCTACTCTGAAACCCGAACCACCAGAAGCACATCCTGTTGAGAGTGATTTACAGCTAGACAGCAAAGCTGCTGCCGTCGCATGCGGGAAGGTCTTGAAACTGGACAAAGCAGCTTTCGTGAAACTGGACCTAGTAAATCGCTTCTCTCAACTCGTAGCCGATAGTGGGATTACCGAAGAAGAAGCAAAAGCAATGGGTGCCAAGGATTTGGATGAGCAAGAGTTCGAAGCCTACTCCTTCGGGTACATAACCTGGGACAAATCAAAGGACGTTTCAAGAGCAAGCTTCGACAAAATGGTGGTGGATGCTGTTAATTCTGTGGACGAAAGTAAGCTATCGCCCGCAGAAAGGATACAGCTTGACCCGCTTATGGTGAAGTTCAAACGGATGATGGTTAAGGCTTTTGACCTCGGGAGGCAAGATGCAAAAAAGTCGCCCTGCCGGTTCTGAGAAGACTAGGATGGAACAAACTTGCATCCCCAGCAGTTTGCAGAAGCCGTAAGGGAAAACCAATGCCCAACTGGCTTGAGCGCATGTGCCAAAAAGCAATAAATCACACAATTGCATTTTGGATGATTGTGACTCTCGCAGCCCTGCTTGTGGTCGGAGTGAATTATCGATACACAAGGGATTTCATCAGCGGGCCATTTCCTATCTCTGGCGAAGAATTAGATAAAGTTTCGGACGCAGACCAAGCTGAGCATTTTTACATTCGGGTCAGCGGCTCGAAGACCATTGATACCGGTATTCAGCAAATCACCACTACCACGCGCAATGGAGTCAAAGAGAGTGAACGTGTGTCGGCAGGCTACTTTGCAGTCTTGGTCGGGGACCGTTTTCTCGTTGTGAAAAGCCCTTCACCGCCAAATGGAACTGTCGAAGGTGAGCTAAAGCCAATGCCCGACCAGTTGCGCACCGAGATATCTTCCTCTTTCGGTGCTGACAAGGTTCAGCAATACATCCGGCCGCTTTTGCTCGATACGGAGGGATTTCGATATCCCGGCTACTGGGCCGTCGCCGTAGGTCTTGTCTTACTCTTTTGCCTATTTCGGTATCTGCTTCCCGCCCTAACTCTTCGGAAAGATATTTCAAGAAACCCGGTCATTAAGAGGGTACGTGGATGGGGAGACCCGGTCACGTTAGCCGTAGAGATTGAAGAAGAATATCGAAAGCACGTGGAGTATAAATCCCAGGGTCAGAGGGTCACAGAGAGGTATGTTATTGAAGACCGTTTTTTCCATTTCAATGTCCTTCGCTTCCACGATTTGGTATGGGCATACAAGAAGGTCACCCAGCACAGCGTGAATTTTATCCCGACTGGGAAATCTTACAGCGCGGTAATGGTCTTTTATGGAGGCTCTGCGACAGTCTCCGGTAGTTCGACTCAGATAGATGAGTTGCTGCAAAAGACCGCTCTCAAATCCCCATGGGCAATCTTTGGTTTTTCAAGCGAATTGAAGGACCTCTTCAATAAGAAAACAGAGGACTTCTGCACGGCTGTTGAAATCCGCCGGAGAGAATTACAACAAAAGGCCTAAATTCGCTAAGGAAGAGTGAATGCCCCTCGGAGATGCTCTACGAAATCCCGAGCCGCAGCTTGTTAGAATTTCTAGTGGTTCGCGTCGGCGTCTGTCGCGCAATCTGCCTGAGGGTAACTCCCATGGGAAGAAACCGATTTAGACTCGACTTGTGATGCGGAGTTCCCAGATGGAGATGAACTGATTCAAATGAACTCCGGTGCTACGTTGCCGAACCGTGATGACGCGAAGAGGTATTTCGAGGATTTGCAGGCGTATCTCAACGGCAAGTTTCCGTCCAAAGACGAAGTCAAGCGGAGAGTGCGGGAGGCGGTTGCCAAAGCGAAGACTTCACAGAACGACCGGAGTAAGGCCTTCCCCGAAGGTGCATTTCTAAACGAGTTTGTGATAGGGGCAACGTACGAATTCCTAAAGGAAAAACAAAAGCTAAGTTCCGAGGAAGCCTGCCATGCGTTACTCTCCGAATCCCATAAAAGCCATCTCGGAATTGCCTCGGGGACGCCCGCGAGCGAGTTCAAGCACCCTTTCAGGAAAGTCCTCGGGGCCACTGCCAAGAGCGTTGTCGCCCAGTGGTGGCACGATTCGGCCAAGTCGCCGGTCTCACAAAGCTGCCCTGACCTTGCTTTGCGTGGTCCATGTCCTTACCGCATTGTTTTCGAAGCGAAGTATTTTAGAGACGGAGGAATCGACGCCGCAAGAACGGCACTGGCCACTGGCATCTATCAATGCTTTTTCTATCTTGGCTTGCCTCGGCACGTTGGGACGAATACACACGCCGGGTGGGACTACGACTTTGCCTGCTTTTTGATATTCGACGCAACTGACGCCGGGAGTGTCGTTTCGGCGTGGAGGGATGTCCGTTCCGAGGTGAGGGATGGCTGTTGGGAAGGCGCAAACATCTACGTCATGGTGCTTCCTACTACTCCGTGACCCGCACCCGAGGATGGAGAATCTGAACGATGAGAGCAACTAAGTCGCCCAAATCAGCGAAGTTTGAGATTAAGGCGCTCACAATCCGGCAGCCGTGGGCAGAGTTAATTCTTCGCGGACGCAAGCCGTTCGAATTGCGTTCTTGGAGGACGAAATACAGAGGGCCGCTCGTAATCCATGCGGCTGCAAAAGTAGATGCGTGGGATGCTCGGCATTTTGGATTGAAGCCTGAAAAGCTCATCACAAGTGCGTTTGTAGGGGGCGCCATTCTGGCGGATGTACGCCCCTACACGAGAGCCGACGCGAGGTTGCTCAAGAAGAGAAGGGCTGGGCTTGGATGGTTTCCGGGGAACTTCTCTTGGGTTCTGAAGAAACCACGCCGAATTTCGCCGGTCAAAGCCAAGGGGCAGCTCAGCCTTTTCAAGGTTCCGAAGGCGGCAGAACACCGAGTCAGCAGACTACTTTAGCGGTCGGTCTCCGATGTAGGAGATATACATTCATGCCTCGCATCCTCTTGACCTCCGGGCCTGACGATTGGCGGAAATTGCTGGCTAAACCTGAAACGCAATGGCGGTCGGGCTATTCCGCCTGCACGCTGGCTCATTGTTGGGAAGCTGCAGACGGGTTCCCAGCGGAGGTTTCTAAGGCACTCACGCAAACAACGGAGCCTTTGCTCCTTAATCTAGCTCCGCTTCTAGCAGTGCCAGAGTTCAAGGTCCCCCTGCCGGGCGGCAGCCGTGCTTCACAAAACGACGTGTTTGTTCTTGCCCGCTCATCCGCCGGGACTGTCTGCATCATGGTCGAGGGCAAGGTGAACGAGTCGTTTGGTCCCACACTCGGCCAGTGGAAGGTCAACGCCTCTCAGGGAAAAGTTGACCGACTCGATTTCCTGTTGCGAACGCTCTGTGTTTCCAAGATTCCCGGCGGCATTCGTTACCAGTTTTTCCATCGGGCGGCTTCGGCAATCATCACCGCCGTGCAGTATCGTGCAGTAGCGGCCATTATCCTCGTTCACTCATTCAGTGAGCAGCACATCGGCTGGCAGGAGTATGAGGCGTTTGTTGGTCTCTTTGGAGTTCAAGCAGTGCGCGATACGGTCCAGCGGCTTACGACCGCAAGCAGTTGTCCGCTCCTCACGGCCTGGGTTACAGGTGACCGCTTATTCTTGCAGAAGTGACATTGCGGAGGTGTCCGTCATGACGGAATCCAAGACGGTCTTTGGTAACATATGCGCGAAATCGCCCCATCCCGAGAACGATGCGACTGAGGCTCTGCGCTACATCCTAAGTAAGTCTAAAACAGCGGCTCTCGCATTTGACAGATTCATGAAGGATTGCGGTTCCGATATACCCGCTATCTCATGGTTTGAGTCTCAATACGTCTCACAGGAAGGCGGCATCCCGGATTTGAGATGCTTCGACGAAAGAGGCGAGACGCGGGTCTTGGTAGAAAACAAGTTCTGGGCGGGGCTTACTGATAATCAGCCAATCGCTTATTTGGAACTCCTGCCGAAAAATCTCGAATCAGTCTTGCTGTTTGTGGTTCCCGAAACTCGACGGAACTCGATTTGGGATGAACTCACATCGCGCTGCCAAAGTGTGGGAATCGAACTGAGGGATTTATCCTCCACTCCTACGTTGACCAGGGCTAATGTTTCAGAATGCCACTGGCTCGCAGTCACAGGTTGGCACACCCTGCTAACCAGAGTTGAAGAGGCGCTCATTTCCGCCGATGACCGATTAACTGCAAGTGACGTGGCCCAACTGCGGGGACTGTGCGAAGCGATGGATGCCCAAGCATTTCTCCCACTCCGTGCAGATGAAATCACGAACATGAATGTACCGCGTCGAATCATTGACTACTCGAATTTGGTGAAAGAAATAGCAGAAGAGACGATAAAAGAGGCAATATGCACCCGTGGGACTCTGAAGGCTGGCCATAACTGGTATTCGGCTGGGACGTATCTTTGGCTTGATAGGCTTGACAAGTTCGGAATGTGGCTTGGCGTAGACGCCGAAAATTGGGCAAGGCTCGGTATTTCGCCAATCTGGTGCTATTTCGATACCGGCGAGAAGTTTGGGAAAGCGAGGCTTGTCCGGGAACTGCTTCGTGGGTGGAACGGCACAAATCCCCAACGAGCATACGACAATGATGACCGCTCGGTCATAATTCCCATCATTTTGAAATGTGGAGTCGAAAAGCACGTGGTCACCAAATACGCGGTCGAGCAGTTGCGAGTGCTTCGTGGACTCCTCAATCCCAACGAGCCGATAGCGCTGCAGGAGGCTCCGCTTTTCAAGGGAGGCATTAAGAAAAAGGAGACCTGAGGTAGTTTCAGGCACTCAGAACTGGATTTGGCAGAGCAACCTCAACAGTCGAAATGCCTCACCCGCCGTAAAACGTCACCTCCCCGTCTACGACATTCGCCACGTAGCGGCCCTCGCTCCGGCGCTCGTTGGACTCAAACTGTAGGTCGCGAGGCAGACCGAAGGCGACAATCAAGGCTCACGGAGGTGACTTTGTACTGCTCCTCGTTTCCCAGCAGAGCTTTCGGGTCCGGCTCCAATGCGTCTAATCTCCGCTCGCGTTCCTTCTCGGCTTCGGCGAATAGACGCGCGTACAAAATGTTTGCCTTGCTCGCTACGTCTTCGCATTGCGCCGTCGGGCGGCTTGTTCTATAAGAGTTCAGAGTTCACCAGGTACGCATGCGAATGAGATTTGAAGTGAGATTCATAAATCGTTTAGTCGACGGTCGGCTGCTAGTTCAGCTCGCAGGAGAATTTGGGAACAATATCCAGCTCTTTATGCCCCTGGTCGAGGAGACACGGCTAAGGGTTGGGCAGGAACTTATTTTGGCAGATATCGATGAGGAGCCGTCTTCATTTTCTTCCACGGACTTCCCACCCGGCAGGAGGCGATTCAGGCTAAAATAACATTAAGCTCCCAGAGATAATGGACATACCAGAAGAACTGTTCTTGATACTAACGCGAGAGGTTCCAGAAGGCTTGCGTCTTGAGCCGGATTGTTTGAAAGCGTGTCGGGAAGTCCTGAGTGATTTAGCAACGCCAACGGACATAGAAGCGGTTTGCATCCACGAGGTTGGACACTACATTTACACCGTGGCGTTCGGCATTGTCATCGGATTCAAAGAAGAGCAAATTGAGATGCATGCTCCTCGGGTCTTGCACTATCTGGAAAATGAAGAAAACAAATTCGAACCAATCCCCGGTTCTGTCGAGTCTCCCTTTAAGAGCGACAGAATCAGATGGACTCCCCAGATTGTTACTCACCTCGCAAGAATAGCCATCGCTGGTGGGGTGTTCGCTGGTAAGTTTTACAATCGCTCGGAAAAAGGCACAAAAGGCGACATAGGACTTTTCCGTACATACTACCGCATGGCTCATAAGGAACTTTATGCTGATGCTGGCTTTTTGGAGTTCAACGAATACCTAGAAGAAGCAAAGGAGTTCGTCCTGGCCCAACTAGAGACAATTCCACTCATGGAACAAGTAGCGAGACAAAAAGCAGAGGATTACAAATTCAACCATTTCGTTCCGTTTCTGTCTCATTCCGTGAGAGATACCAAGAACGACGAAGGTCTAAGAGGAACTCAGTCAAACTAAAACCGTCCTCGTCCAGCGTTTGAGGTTCGCGCTCAACCCCTTGCGCCTTCCAGAATTCCGTCACCGCTATCATAGTTTTGCTCCCCTTCTCAGCATTCAACAAACATGGCATGTCAACCCTCCAGTTTTCGAATTATCGTTTCGAGTTGCCGCACCAAATCTCTCTTCCGCTTCGCATCGTGATGCCGCTGGAGCAGAATGAGGTCAAACCTCTATGGACTCGAACGTCGAATTTGCCGTTGTCCGGCTCGATTCGATACCAGGTCTCGCCTTCTAGACCGATTAGTTCATGAAACTTCATAATTACTCCTTGCGGCGTAAGCCGCGTCGAAATGAAACCCGGCAGGTGTGTGTCCTGCTGGGCGGCTGAGTTATCGCTTCCAGTGAATGCCCCGCGACTATCTACGCATCAACTGCGTCTCACGTTGCCGAGTCAAAACAGCCTGCATGTTCTTCCGTGCGGAAAGAGTTTTGACCCAATCCGTCTCCGTTGTCCCTGGCCTGAACACCATGACCCGTTGAATCATCGCTGTTTCTGAGTGATATGCGCCTTGCAAGCTCTCGGCTTCTCTTTGTGCTGCCGTTGAAATCGTTGCGGCAGAATCACCGTCCTGGCTCGGTTGCGCTTGGGAAGCAAGAATCTCTGCTTTGTACTGATGCACAGTCTTGTTAGCGTCCGTGACGAATTGCCCAGGCTTTCTGTTCGCGTCATCGCTTGCTGAATGATGGCCGTAGTGCTGTTTCTTCGGCTGCGGCACAAAATGAAGCTGACGACGGGTTCTGGTGTCGAACCGTGACGTAGGGGCGGAGATACGCCCGATTGCATTCAGGATGTTGGCTGAATCAACAGGACGACCGTGAAGCTCTTCGAGTAGCTCCGCAGCATTGTCGTAAAGCTCTTCTCCGGTGTTCACCAACTGATTCTGCTTTGCGAGATAGTGACGAATCTGCTCCCCACGTTCTGCGCCCTGAACAGCAACGACTCTATCGAATCGCTGTTGTGCCGGACTGCGCCACAAGAACGAAGTGTTGTTTCCGTTCACGAAGCGGATGATGCTCTCAACCGTTACCAGCAGATGTGGATTTGCCTGGAAGTGGTCGCCAATCAGGTTCGCGTTCTTTGTCGCATTTTCCACTGTCGTGAAGTCCATGCCAGCCGCACGCAGCTGCTGCTCGGCCTGGTCCATCTGGGCCAAGTCTTCCTGGGAATAGTGCCGTGGTGCCGGGCCGACTTGGACCGGACCAACGCTAGTTTGAATAGTCGTCATGAAATTTCTCCCTTAATCAAAATCGTAACTTACGGTGACTGGTCCTTTGCCATCACCCCTATCTAATGTTGTTGTCGCTCTCTTGATTTCCAACAATCTCGCGGTGACCTGCGCCGACCCCCACCGCTGAACCAGCTTTTTTAGCAGTTCGGGTGAAGTCCTTCTGATGAATGTGGGGTCGAGCGGCTGGCCAAGATACGTTTGCGGTAATGGATGTTCTTTTGGTCCATGAACGCATTCGCGCTCGTACCCAATGACCAAATCTCTTTCTTGTCTTTCACGGACTGTAGACCGAAGTTCCTGCTCGAAACGGCGTTCCGTTATGCGGTGCTGCTCTTCCAGGTCGGTGCCGTTCCGAAGGATGTTGTCCTCGCGCTGACGCAGTTCTTGTCGGTGCTTCTCGGCTAGTGCCTGCTGCTCTTCCGGTGTCGCGAGGGCCAACTGCAACTTCCCATTCCGTAGTGCCTGAACCAATTGCGATTCGTTGAAAAAACGGCCAAGCACCGAAGTTGCGGCATGAAAATTTCCTTCCGTCTCTGAGAACCCTTCCAGTTTGCAGAACTGAGAAAACTTCCCCTTCGTCATCACCGGGCCAGCAGAAAGCCGTTCCAGTAGCGACGGGTCACTTGCGATGACTTGAACGAACCAGGACGCGCTGAATGTCTCGCCTGGGTGAAGCCAGCCGAGGATTTGCTGCCGATTCGCTAGGGTGTCGCTTATGACCCGGTCGGCAATCGGGGTCTGAAAGATGCGGGACCATTCCAGGTCACGGCGTGCTGCTTCTGATTGCGCCTGTGCCTCGGCTATCCTTTGTTGCGTTTGCTGCTCTATCTGTTGTGTATTCATCTTGTTTCCTTCCCACAATTACTTGCGGTATTTGCTGCTGAAACTTTGCCGAATCCATCGCGATGCTTCGACTCCGAGTAAATCGGAATTGTTAAGACAGGCCGTGCTTTACGAAGACTAAAGTCGGTGCTGGCTCATGCCGCACCAAAGGCGAATGGACTCGGTTTATCCATCCGTTGATGCTCCCCAACAATCAGTTAACGGAGCACGAATGGAAACTCATTGACCTTCCAAGTACCGCTTTGCTGCTTCGTCCAAACTCTGGTCCAGGTTGTTAAAAGCCTGTCGAATTTCGGACGGCTTCTGGAACACTGGACCAGGCGAACCAGGTGGAGCCTCCGCCGGGGTGGTTTCCACCGGGGCCGGAACTTGTAATCGCTTTGCGATTTCATCCGGACCAAGGCTCCTGAATTCTTCCAAGCTGCCGACGGTCCTGTTCTTGAGCAGTTTTGTGTACTGCTGGAATTCTTCCTGCGAATGAAAATCACGGGAACCCTTCTGTCGAACCTGGCATTTCTGCGGGCGCTCGTTCGGATTCAGTTTGTACACGCCGTTGAGTTCTAGCCGGATGTCTCGGAAGTGCTCCGCTTGGTCATTGCCGTACCGCTTATCCAGTTCGGCCAAAACCTTAAAGTACACATCGTTGAACGTCGGACTCTGTTTCAAGCGGCTGTAATTCGCCGTGAAGACGATTTTCGGTTCTATGCCGACCCTATCTTCATGCAAGCATCCACAGACAATGCGGCCTCTATCGGTCTCTCTTAGAAATCGTTCCAGGCCGTGGGTTTGCTCATAGGCGAACCCAAGGATTGCGACGGCCCAGAGACACGCTTTTACGTCATCGAAGTACATCCTGACTTCGGTCGGGCGCTCCTCGATGCGGTCTGTCCGGTATGGCTCGATTTGACGTTCGCGAAGTTCTTGTTCAACGGTCTTAGTGAACTGCTTAACGAACTGATTGCGCTCCTCGACCACAGAGGAGAACACTTCGTCGTAGTCGGTGAGATATTCATCGGCGTCAACGACTATCCTTCTGGCTCTATACGCGGCTTGGCGTTCGGCGTTGGTTTTGTAGACGCCAGCCGACTTGCGACCACGTTTCTTCGCTGGTGTTGCTGGTGCAGATTGCTCTGCTAACTGCGCCGCTGCTGTGATTTCGTTCATTTAATCCTCCATTTCGTTCCGGAGCCTTGGCGCACCCCGCCGTTCGACAAAGGTGGCCGGGGGCTTGACGTACGGCCTGAAAACCAAAACCGGATTTCGGTTTTCAGCCAGAAAAAGTTCCAAGACTCCGCTAAAATCCTCTTGACATAACGCAATGTTATGCACTAATATTGCGTTATTCAAAGGAGGCCCAATGAAATTTCTCGAACCTAAAGAACTGCAACTGCTGCTTGAAGCCGCCCGCAAACGCTGTGTCCGCGATTGGGCCATTCTGCTTTTGGCGTACCGTCACGGTCTCCGTGCTGTTGAACTGAGCCAGATGACACTGAAATCAGTGGACTTGAAGTCGAACACAATTCGGATTACACGGGCGAAGGGTTCGCTCGAAACCATTCAGCCTATCGATGGCTCAGTCGGCGGTCAGCCGTGGCTGAACGAACGCAAAGCTCTGAAATTGTGGCTGGCCGAACGCGAGACCTACCAGGACTCATCCGACTTCCTGTTTGTTTCCCAGAAAGGCGGACGGCTCACGACCAATGCATTGTGGCGGTTGTTCAAGACCGTGGCCGATGAAGCTGGTATCGACGGTCGGTCGCTCCATAGCCTAAAGCACACTCGCTGTTCCCTGATGTTGCAGGGTGGCGCGTCGGTTGCTGAAACCCAATTGGCAGTCGGCCATCGCGCTTTGTCCAGCACACTCCGTTATCTCCATGCCACACCAGAGCAAGCCGCCAAAGCAGCACGAAGGGCAGAAGCTAACATTTTCTAGAACGCAAGCTTCTGTAGCATAGTCTTGCGTTTCTCAATCCGGCCAACTCCGGGAATCAGCAACTTGCGGGGTTGACCGGATTCGTTTTTTGCTAGCGTAATATTGCGTTTCACCGCGATTAGTACACCGTGTCCTGTCGCCCCCGCCCTAATCCGTCCTGGCGCATGAATCTCGCTACCAAAGGCTCTACGGGTTCCCGGCTCCGGTAAGCCTCTTTCCCCGACCATAACCTGAAACCCGTCCTAGGCCCGTCCTCTGCTTCGCTGGTGAGGCAAATACGCAGGTCCAACACCTGTTACGTGTTCAAATACCTGAAAAGTACAATAAACTCATGCTAACCGATTGATTCTGTTGTTGTTGCGCCACAATTCCGCAATTTGTGACATTTTTCGGACTAAGTCGCGGTCAAAAATCCAGAAATGAGCATGCGCCGGGCGCACCTGGACCAAACATCAACTCCGGTCTGGTCAAAAACTCGGGAGATTTGCGGTATATAAGGCGTAGTAGTTTTTTCTTCTACGCCTAATACGGCGTACAGCACGTACCTGAACCAACTTTCAACAACTTACAGACAAACTGGGGAGCACCCCTTGCCTTTTTGACAGGTGGAGTGTCTCCCGAGTTCTCCCCAGTTGTCTCCCCAGTTTTATAGGCTGTAGCGGCTATCTCGCTGCGTTCTCTCACGCATCTTCAAGACCCCCGTGTTGACACAATTCTCCCAAGCGTACTTGAAAGCCCCAAGACCGCCCGGCAACCTATCAGGACGGATACCACGTCGGCAGTCGTTCCTTGATTTCGGGTTCCTACGAGCCGCGTGCTTCCTGAAATACGCGATAATCGAGTTTTCCATCGCTTGGATATGACTCCAGGAGTCAGCCGGGTTCAGACGCTCTCGGGCCGCGATGATGTAGTCACCAAACTTAATCGCTTGCCCCATTAGGTCGGCTCCTACGGTCAACGTTGTACCTGTGTGGTTCTCAGGCGCGTTTGTGACCGCTAGAACGATGAGTAGCTGCTTGACCATTTCCAAAACGCGGGTTGCGTTCTTTTTGGATGAGTCAACCGACTCCCACCACTCGGTCATCATCCTGACAGCGTCGGTATCGAACACGATTTCTTGGCCAGGCATGAGAGCGAGCTTCGCCAAACGTTGGCACGCTTTGTTCACGGCAACCAAGTCCGTTGGAAGCGGCACAGGCGGCACTTGTGGGGCATTTGTTGTGACCGGAATAAATCGGCTCATTAGACCGTCGCCTCCGGCACCCGTACCCGTCCAAAGCGTTCTGTACTTCTCAACGGTCGTGCCGCCGAAAATAGCCAAATGCGCTTTGTCCACAGGCTTGTCGCCCGTGCGCTTTGTTCCGTTGCCTGTACGGTTGCCTGAATGCAGTTTCAGAAACTCGGTGAACAGCGTGCTAACGCGCCCGGTCGATGACCTTGCTTTCTCAAAGACGTCCGAGATTTCGTCGGGGTCGAACATAATCTTCCCGGCGTCATCCGTGGTTATCCCCGCTGAGACCTGCTTCGCGGCTTCGTTGATTAAGTCATAGAACTTATCTACGAGAAATGGTCCGCTGTCGGCAGACGCCAGAGTTACGAAGTCACCGAACACTCGGCTAGTCGGTTGAACGCTGTTTCTTGCTACAGTCTCAGACTTCGCCATCCTAATGATGTCATCTATCGCTTTCCTGGTTTCGTTGTTCGCAGCGGTCTTGCCACGGTTTGGCAACGAAACCATAATTACGTCGAAGCGGGGCTGTAAGTGCGGCTCCCACTGCAACTTGTCGATACCGCTGCGCAGCAAACCCCAACGAACAATCAAACCGATTTGCTTGAATTCGAGTGGAAGCGAAGGATACAGAGCCTTCGCCAAATCTGTCAGCGGTCCTGTGAAGACCGGGCACTCTGGAAACGGCTCTTCGTTTTCATCATCGAACGACTCTTCTTTCTCGGCCTCCTCTTCGGCTTGTTTCTCTAGTCTTCGGAGAATTTGGGCGGCACGTTCCGCATGCGTTCTCTCGGTTGGGTCCACAATCGCGTTGATTTGACGTAAGACCGGGCTGTTCTTGTATTTCTCGACCAACAGCCTATCTGCTTCATCTTGAGCCGCGTTACGCTCATCAGCTATCTTGCCAACATCTTCTCGCGCTTCTTGCACTGATTTCTGCGCGGCCTCGACTTCTTTTTCATACGCTTCGTCTATCAGACTATCAGCGTCAGCATCGATACCGGAGAATTCGTTGAGCAACGCAGCTTTGATTTCTTCTCTTGGTTTTTGCTGTTCTACCAGCCGCTGAGTAAATTCGATGATTTCGTCATCGGTGACTTCCGGTTCGGGCATTGGTTCTGCTACCGGAGCCGCAGTCTCCTGGATTGGTTCAGACACTTCCATCGTCGCTACCGCAATCGCTGGAAGCGGAATAAGGTCCGCAGGTGCCTGGTTGATTTGGTCGAACACTTCAAATGCAGCCGGAATGTCTAGTTTGAATTGTCTTGCAATATCCCGTGGCAGTGCGCCCGGATATTTCTTCAAAAAGTCTTGCGCTTTTTGCTTTAGTTCGGGAGTCATTGCGCACTCCCGGCTAACGCAGTTAGCCCGCCGATGAATTTTTGTTGCTGCGCTTCCTGTATTTCGCTTGGAGTTGCGTAGCGGATGCCAACTGCTTGAATCTTCTTTCCTTCTGCTATCGGCTCGCCCAAATTGAAAACAACGATGCCGCCCAATACGGGGGTCTCGCTGTGCTTGAAATTCGAGCGGTGAAAAAAGTACTGCTCTTGGAACGTTCCATAGCCGTCGGTCTTCTGAATAGTGATGAAGCCGTAGCCCTTTTGGTTGTTCCAATGTGTGATTCTTCCAATCATCATGACTTACATTCCTTTTGTATTGTGCAAATTGATTTCACTGCTTGCTTGGCGTGACGCCTGATTGTCTGCTTGCCGAAGACGATGAAGGCGAGAACCGGGCGATGCCAACCGCCGATGTTTTTTTTTCCCTTGCTACGAAATTGACCCGAAATGTTTTGCCATCGCGAGGCGTATAATCCAATGACGCGCCCGGAGATTGCGTAATTCTGATTACAAAACTGACTGATGCGCGTCTCGTAAGTGATTGGCCGTGAAAACGTTCAGCCCAACATCGGAACATCCGGCGCGTGCTGTCCAGGCGTGGCAGATACTTGTCGGCAAAGCCATGAATCGGCAGACAGTGACCTACGAGGGTCTTTCCGAACTAATGTACGGGAAACAGGCAGCAGGTGTACTCGCTGCAATACTTGGACATATCGCGTTCTATTGCGAAGAAAACCAAATCCCGCCTCTCACAACCCTGGTGGTTGGAAAAGGTCCGGGGAAACCCGGCGACAAAATTCCTGTGGACCCCGCCCAAATTGATGAGAAGCGAGAACTAGTTTTCAAGCAAGACTGGTACGACATCTGCCCACCGTCAGAAGCGGAGTTCGCGGCTGCATACAAGAAGCATCACAAATAGAAGACGGCTCGCCCTTGGATGGTTTTCATTTCCGTCTAAGGCCGGGCGGAACGAACTGGTCGAAGAGCATCCGTCGCTACCTGCGCCATCCGGTCGAATCGATGGTCGCCGTCTTCCAGCGCAATCTTCTGAATTTGACGAAGCTTCAACGCGCTGACGACGTGGTCCACTTTGTTCCAATCGATAGCGACATGAGCCTTCGCCGTTTCATTGATTGCAGTTTGCAGTTCGCGCATCTGTTCAAGAACTTCCAGCAATCGCTCCGCAGTGCGCTGGTCGAATGAGCCGCCGGAAAGTTTGGCAGCAAAGGTTGCAAGGCTGATTTTGATACCCAATTCCTGCGCGATTTGAGCAAATGCTCGACCAGAGCAGTTGAAAAATCGCAATCCGGCATCGATACGACCCTCGTTTGAGAAACTTCCACCACCAGCCATAAAGAAATCCTTTCGACAGGCACGCCTGTCTAATGAAAATCGAGTAGAAAAAATCGCCCAGGAGCAGGAGCATCCTGGCGTGTAAAAGAGGAGCCGGGTCCGTGAACACCCGGCTACGCCAATGACAGAGGAAGTTCTTCTCTTCCCCCACAAAGGGAATTCGGGCTGTTTTGGACAGAATTTGAGTCTGTAAGTTGTTGAGCCATAACCAGATAAAAAATTCTCAAGCCGCCTTCGCAGCCGTGTGCAAAATGTCCGAACCGAACTTGGGTGGTTTCCAAATCACCTTCCGGCACCGCTTGCACTGGACCCTTCGGGTTCCGTGCCCATGCTGCTGGATTAACGCGGCGTGGTCCTGTTCGGAGCATTTCTTCTTTGATTGGAGCGCCAGTTTGACCCTGCCTATCATTTGCTCGAACAGTTCTGGGTGCTCATCATGTAGATGCACGAAACCGGACTCGAATTCGAAACTAGGCGCAATCTCTTTGTCGCACCGCAGACAAATCATCACGCCCTCGCCATCGTTCTTGGTTCGCACTTGGCCCCGGATAAAATTACGCATTGCGCGAACCTCTCGCGGCGGCATATACGTGTAGACTTCGCGTGGTTCTGGCGATGACACTGCTTCATCAACATCCGGTCCTGCGCCTTCGGGCGTCGTTGCTTTCGCGAGCGAGACACCGCTAATCGGGTCAAGTCCACCGTGTTCGGATATTGACTGTGCCCGCATGTCCGCTAGTGTTTTGGCATTACCGACGACCGAAATGTTGGGTCCGTGGGTGACACTCAACGGCGGTCCGTTCTTGTTCCGCAGCGCACCGACTTCAACAGGAAAGTCGCCCGACTTCAACACGCGGTTCAAGTCTTCCTGCCGCTTCGTGTCATCACGCTGGCGTTTCCTACGCTCTGCCTGTTTCCTGTTGAAGTCTGGGTCCAGTTTCTTTTGTTGTTCGCGCCAGCGTTTTGCTTTGACAGCAGTCGCTGGCACTTCCGCGACGGGAGCTGGCTCCGGCGGGAGTCCTACCAGGCCACTGAATGCACGTCTTGCGGGCGGTTTGCGCTGAATTGCCGGGGTCATGCGGCCTTCCTCGGACGCAGCAGTCCACCGGACTGGACCCACGCAGACACGTCGGCCCACCTGAACAGAATATGTTTATGGGAGACTCGAAATGACGGGAGAGGATTTACACGACGACGCGCCCACTCGTACACCGTCGCGGTCGTAACATGAAGACGCGAAGCGATTTCTTCGGCAATGAGATATTCGCTTACTGTAGTTGAAGGGGAGACAGAAACAGTACTCCCATTAGATATAGACATAGAGCAAATCCATTTTTAAGGCACACTAGTGCCCGAACCGGATTTGCCCCGTTGATTTGGGAGCTTTTGCGACTTGCAACAACCCGCTCTTCGCAACTTCTCTAGCGGTGCTCACCGAAGCACAACGTCCGTATTAAAGACCCGAAGGTCAGCGCGTTTCTGCGCTCTGTTGTGCTTGGGATTGGTCCGTCTATCACTTCGGACCCGATAGTGGCCGCAGACACTGCGCACACTGGCGTACTTCCTGCGACTTCGCTATTCAGCGATATGCGAATTATACTACACACTGGGGTAGTTGTCAAGTTCAAATACTGGTCCAGAATTCTGGTCCAGTCGTGGTCCACAATGCCCATTTTCTGGGCTTTGATAGCCTTCAATACCCATCAATACCACCTGTAAGCTGTTGATTTCATTCAACCCTTCCGGGTGAAGAGCAGATTATGAGTCCGCTGCTCTAACCGCTGAGCTACGGGCCCGCACTCTACTGCAACATCTTACCCTGAAGGAGGTTAGTGGACGTCATCCCGAACTTCCATGTAATTCGTTCAAGAGTGCCAGTGCTA
>Ga0335081_10002627_pt1 | contig 28291 bp, 21 predicted proteins | sample Lox_Sample_35_FD_206713 | JGI IMG/M metagenome (GOLD analysis project Ga0335081, IMG submission 206713) | Soil microbial communities from Loxahatchee National Wildlife Refuge, Florida, United States - Lox_Sample_3.5 | ecosystem: Environmental > Terrestrial > Soil > Wetlands | place: USA...
AGTACCCGTGGACCGGCATCAAGTATTACCAGACGCACTTCTTCAACGTGGCTCCGATCCAACTTGGGCCGCGATTGGGCTTCGCGTATGACCCGTTCGGCACCGGTAAGACGGCGATTCGCGGCGGCTTCGGCATCATCACGGGCCGCAACTGGAATGTGGACTGGATCGGCGCGCTCGCCGCGGGCCAGGGCCCGCTGATGGTGCCTCCCTACTTCCTGTCCCCCACCATCGTGTATACCAGCTTCCAGAACCTGGCCAGTTCCCAGTCGTATTACACCCCGCAGAACCTGATCGGTGGTAGTCCCGACGAGAAGCCGCAAAGGACGTACAACTGGAGCTTCGGCATCCAGCGCGAACTCAAGTGGGGCTTGATTGCCGACGTGTCATACGTGGGCAATGCGCTGAAGAACGGCTATGGCGAGATGTACGACGGCAACGCCGTCGCGCCGCTGACCACCTGGAAGCCAACCGGATGCGCCAACCCGATCGTGGTAAGCGGCATTTCGGCCGGTTGCCCGCAGGCGCAGTTCGTCGATCCGACCAGCAACCCGGCCAACCCCGGCTACTACTCCACCAACCTGATCCGGAACCTGGTCGGCTATAAGACTGTCGGCAACATCATCGACTACACGCAGTCCTATACCAACAACTACAACTCGCTACAGGCGCAGTTGAACCGCCGCATGGGCCGCGTGCAGTGGAACTTCAACTACACCTTCTCGAGGACGATCGTTTACAACAATGCCAGCAACACGACGCTCTGGCAGTTCGTCAATGCGAATCTCACCAAAAACGTGGCCAACCGCGCCCATGCCTTCAACTTCAATTTCGGTTACGACTTCCCGGACGGCAGCAGGCTGTGGAACAACGGGTTCGGCAAAGCGGTTCTGAACGGCTGGCACCTGAACGGCAACGGGGCGATCTACTCCGGCACTCCCTACACGGTAAGCTGCGGATCGACAGGCGCGCCCTCGCAGTATTGGACAGGAACTCCGACCGCTTACCTGCCATTCCGCTGCCAGATGGGTAACAATATCTTCCTTCCCTCCGGGCAGCTTCCTTCGGCGACGGAAGACCCGCGGCTCCAGGTGCCGCTGAGCGCGGCCAACTTCCAGTTGCCGCCGGCCAACTCGCTGGGCATCGGCAACACGCCGCCAACTCTGTTCTATGGGCCATGGCTGTGGGACCTGGACTTTTCCCTTGCGAAGATGACCCGGATCAAGGAGAGAGCGACCCTCGAACTCCGCATCGAGACTTTCAATACCTTGAACCACTTCAATCCGAGCAACCCGAACACCTCGCTCACCTGGAACTTCACGACCGGAGCGCAGACCAATGCGGCTTTCGGGACCATCCAGAGCGCGCAGGTGCAGGCGCGCCGCTTGGTGCTTTCGGCGCGCATCAGGTTCTGATGACGGTGCCACAATATCAATAGAGGTAAGGGATGCGAAGATTACCGGTTTCGATCGCCCTCGCGGCGGCAGGCATGGTGTGTTGGGGAGCCGACTGGCTCACCGACGGCTACGACACCAAGCGAACCGCCTGGCAGCGGGACGAGAAAATCTTCAGCGCGGCCAGCATCAAGAACATGAAGCTTCTTTGGAAGCTCAAGCTGGATAACGAGCCGCGACAGATGCACTCACTGTTTCCCCCGCTGATCATCGGGAAACTGAACACGAGGAACGGGCCCCGCGAGGTCCTGATCGAAACCGGCGTCTCCGACAATATTTACGCCATCGACGTCGAAAAGGGCGAAGTCATCTGGAAGAAGCACTTCGAAAGCACGTGGACTCCGCCCGCGAGCGGCGGCCGGGGCGGCGGCATTCTCTGCCCCGGCGGCATCACCGCGACCCCGGTAATCGGCCCGGCCAGCACGCCCGGGAAGTACACCATCTACGCGGCGTCCTGGGATGGCACGCTGCACCAGTTGAACGCCGCCGATGGCGAAGACATCGCTCCCCCGTCGAAATGGATGCCGCCCAACGGCAAACCCTATGCTCTGAATCTCTTCAATAACGTCATTTACACCCACACTGCGCAGGGCTGCGGCGGCAATCCGAACATGGTCTACACGTACGATCTGGCCACCAAGAAGGCGGGGTCGTGGGGCCCGGCCGGCGGCGGCATGTGGGGCCGCACCGGACCGGCCATCAACTCCAGCGGCGTCATGTACACCGGCACAGGCGATGGGCGCTGGGACCCCGAAAGCGGCATTTACGGCAACGGCATCATCGGCGTCAAGCTCGATCCGCAGACGAAGACGCCGTTGCTCGACGACTACTACGGCCCCTCCAATGCGGAATGGCTCGTCAAGCGCGATCTCGATATGCAGGTCACGCCGGTGATCTTCGACTACAAAGGCAAGGAACTGATGGTCGATGCCGGCAAGGAATGCCGCCTTTACCTCATGGACACGACTTCCATCGGCGGCGATGACCACCGCACCCCGCTCTACCGCAGCCCGCTGCTCTGCAACGAAGACGTGAACTTCGCTTCGGCCGGCATCTGGGGCTCGCTCGCCAGTTGGGAGGACTCCAAGGGGACCCGCTGGGTGCTCACTCCGATCTGGGGCAAGAAGCACTCTCAATTCAAAGCGCCTATCGAACACGGCGAGGTCAAAGACGGCGCGATTGTGGCATTCAAGGTCGAAGAGAAGGGCGGCAAGCTGACTCTCACTCCGGCGTGGATTTCGCGCGATATGAACCGCGCCGAGCCTCCGGTGATCGCCAACGGCCTGGTGTTTGCCTACGGCAATGGCGAGGACACCGACCAGGCTTATGCGGATGTGGGCCTCGACGACGTGGCCTCGCGGCGCATTCCGGGATCGACCCACGCGGTGCTCTACGTCCTGGATGCGCAGACCGGAAAAGAGCTGTGGTCGAGCGGCGACGAGATCAAGTCCTGGAATCACTGGAGCGGCCTCTCACTGGCTAACGGTCGCGTCTACATCGCGACCTTCGACAACGTCCTCTATTCCTATGGCATCAAGAAGTAGGCTCCTGCTGCTGCCATTGCTGGCTGCGGGCGCCGCTGCGCAGACGCCCGATCCGGCGCAGAGAATTCAGGAACTGGAGCGCCAGGTGGCTGTTCAGCGCAAGTTGCTGGTCGATTGGGGCGGGCTCACGCGCTACGGCAGTGAAGATACCGAATTGTCCAAGCCGAAGCCCGGCGAGAATCGCGTCGTCTTTTTGGGCGATCAGATCACCGAGAAATGGAGCCCGTTCTTCCCAGGCAGACCATATCTGAACCGCGGCATCGGAGGCCAGACTTCGCCGCAGATGCTGGTGCGCTTCTACCAGGACGTGGTCTCCCTGAATCCGAAGGTGGTCATCATCCAGGCAGGAACGAACGATCTCGCCTCTCTGATTGCTCCCGCGACGCAAGGCACGATGGCGGACAATTTCATGTCCATGGTGGACATCGCCAGGGCCCACCGGATCCGCGTAGTGCTGGCGTCGATCACGCCGGTCTGCGACTGCTTCACCAAGCAGACGGGGTTGCGACCTCAAGGAAAAATCATCGGACTCAATGGCTGGATCAAGGATTACGCCGCGGAGAGCGGTTCCGTGTACCTGGACCTTTACTCCGTGCTCGCCGAGGGCCGGAATTTCAAGAAGGAATTGACCGCCGACGGTCTTCTGCCGAACGATGCGGGTTACGCCGTGATGGCCCCGATTGCCGAGAAGGCCATCGTCGAAGCATTGCATTAGTGGGGCAGGTTTCCGACCTGCGCCCGCGCGCGAAGCGCGCCAAGGAGTTGAGAGATGCCGAGAACCGAACTAACCGCCGCGGCCTTCGTCGTCGCGATGTGCGCCTTCCCAGCGCATGCCCAATTCGGCCGGGGCGTCGGCGACTACAGCACCATCGGCGGCGACGCGCAGCGCTCCTCCTGGGTACGCACCGACGCCAAGATTTCGCCGGCCGCCCTTCAGAAGCCCGGCTTCGAGCTTATCTGGAAGGTCAAACTCGAGGGTGACGCCAGGCAGGCGAACGCGCTGACTCCCGCGGCGCTGCTCACCTTCTACATTGGCTACCGCGGGTTCCGTGCGCTGGCGTTCAGCGGCGGCAGCGCGGACAAGATCCTGGCCGTCGATACCGACCTGGGCCGTGTCGAATGGACGAAGTCGCTGATGTCAGGGTCCGTGCCGCAGGGCAGTGCGACCTGCCCCGGCGGCATGACGGCCAATGTCGCGCGCCCCGTCTCCGCCGCGTTTCCCGCGAACATGCCCGTGGGGCGCGGCGGTGGCGGCGGGCGCGGTGGACCCGCCAAGAGCGGCGTCGGTGAGCCGGGCGAGGGCGCAACGATACTCAAAGAGATGGCGGCGCGCGGAAGCGCCAATTCTTTCAATCCTCCGCCGCCGGCGAATCCGCCGGCCGGCCGGCGCGGCGCAGCCGATCCGGGACGCGGTGCGCCTACCGCCAACCCTTTCATGCGCGCACCATCGTGGCTCTTTGCGATCTCCAGCGACGGTATGCTCCACTCCATGTACGTCTCCAACGGAGAAGAGCCCCACCCGCCCGTTCGCTTTCTTCCCGCGAACGCCAACGCGCAGGGTCTGATCGTGGTCGATAATGCCGCATATGCCACGACCGCCGGCGCGTGCGGCGGCGCTCCCGATGCCGTCTGGGCGCTGGATGTCGCATCCGAGCAAGTGGCGAGTTGGAAGCCGGCCTCAGGCGGCATCGCTGGTTCGGACGGCGTCGCGTTCGGAGGCGATGGGACCGTCTTCGTTGCAACGACCTCCGGCGACCTGGTGGCGCTCGAGCCCAAGACGCTCAAGGTCAAGGATGTTTTCAAGGGAGGGCAGCCGTTCACGTCGTCCCCCATCGTTTTCCAACATAAAGACAAGACCATGGCCGCCGCTGCGACGAAGGACGGCCGCATCCACGTGGTTGATGCCGCGGCCCTCTCCGGAGCCGGAATTCAGTCGGCACCTCTCAGCACGGGCGCCGATTTCCATCCAGGCGCGCTCGCCAGCTACCAGGACAGTGCCGGAAACCGTTACATCCTTGTCCCGACGCCAATGGCACTCGTAGCGTTGAAGCTGGCGGACCAGGCGATCGAGACGGCGTGGACCTCGCCTGAAATCGCCGCGCCGCTTCCGCCGCTGATCGTCAACGGCGTAGTGTTCGCCGCCTCCAGCGGCGATCGCGCCAAGCCTGCTGTCCTGTACGCGCTGGATGGCATCACGGGCAAGCCCTTATGGAACAGCGGCAAGGCCATCGGATCGTTCGTCCGCGGCGGCGGCATCTCCGCCGGAAGTTCACAGGTTTATCTTGGGACATATGACGGGACCCTGTACGCTTTCGGATTCCCGATCGAGCACTGACATCATGAGACTTTTTCGGCTTGTATCCGCCCTGGCGATCGCTGCCGCCGCAGCCCGCGCGCAACTGCCGGATGGCGACGGCAAGGCTGAGATACAGAAGCTCTGCACCCAGTGCCATGAACTCGAGCGATCCATTTCGCTGCACCAGGATCGCACCGGCTGGCAGGCTACCGTGGATAAGATGGCCGGCTTCGGCATGAAGGCCTCAGAAAAAGACATGCAGGCGGTGGTCGAGTACCTTACCAAAAACTACCCGGCCGAGGACATCCCGCGCATCAACGTGAACAAAGCGCGCGCGATCGAGTTGGAGTCCGGGCTTTCCCTGCCGCGCTCGCAGGCCGCGTTGATCATCCAGTATCGAACCAAGAACGGAGATTTCCATTCCATCGACGATCTGAAAAAGGTTCCCGGGGTGGACGCCGCAAAGATCGAAACCCACAAAGACCGGCTGGTTTTCAAATAACGGAGTTTCTATGAAACGACTCGGACTGGCGCCCATGCTGGCGCTCGTGATGTTGGCTTGGTCGCAGCAGCAACAGCAGCCATCGATGCCCGGCGGATCCGGCCGCGGCGGACGGGGCTTCGGGGGATTCACCCAGCCCGACCCGATCGACTTCGCCGACAACACCGGCTGGAAATCCATGTTCGACGGCGCGACGCTGAACGGCTGGGACGGAAACAAGGACATCTGGCACGTGGAGGGCGGCGTCATCGTCGCCGAATCCACTTGCGAGAAGCCCACCGGTACCACGTATCTCATTTGGCAGGGCGGCCAGCCGGGCGATTTCGAGCTGAAAGCCGAGATGCGCGGCGAGGGCGCCGGTATCAACAGCGGCATACAGTATCGCAGCTTCATGCAACCGCCTCCGCAGCCTCCAGCCGGCGCTCCGCCCGCCGGGCGCGGCGGGCGCGGGCCCACCGGTCCCTGCCCCAGCGGGCAGCCGCGCGGAACGCCTGATATGGTTGCCAACGCCAAGTGGAACGTCGGCGGTCCACAGTCGGATTTCGACGGTACGAACCGATATTCCGGGCAATACTACGAAGGCGGCACCAATCGCGGCATCGTCGCATGGCGCGGCCAGGTGGTTCGCGCCGAGGAAGGCAAGCATATGCGCCTGCTGGCCACGCTCGGCGACCGCGACGAGCTTGGCGGCTACGTGAAAATCAACGACTGGAACCAGGTCCACATCATCGCTCGCGGCAACGAGTTGATCCACATCATCAACGGCCACGTGATGGCCGTATTCCTCGATGACGATCCGACCAAGTTCCGCAAGAACGGCATCATCGCGCTCCAGATCGAGGGCACCGGCAGGATCAGCTTCCGCAATATCTTTATTAAGATGGCTCAGTGACCACTTACCAGGGACGCCGCTGCGCGTCGATAGAAAACGAGCACCTCTGTGTCAGCGTGCTTCAGGAAGGCGGACACATCGCCGAGATCTTCGACCGTGAGACCGGTGTCAATCCGCTCTGGACGCCCCCGTGGACGTCGCTAGAGCCTTCGGCGTTCGAACCCGGCAAGCACGGCGGGGCCTACGGGGGTGGTGCGGAAGCCAAGCTGCTTGCGGGCATCATGGGGCACAACCTGTGCCTGGACATCTTCGGCGGACCATCCGCGGAGGAAGCCGCTGCCGGCCTCACCGTGCATGGCGAGGGCTCGGTGGTCTCCTACAAAGTCTCCTCCCGCGGTGGTGCGCTCATCTTCCGAGCCAGACTGCCGCAGGCGGGGATGGCGTTTGAACGCTGCATCGAACTGGACGAGCGCGCCGTTGTCATCCGCGAATCCGTCGAGAATCTCACGGCCTGCGACAGGCCCATCGGATGGACTCAGCACGTCACGCTCGGCCCGCCATTCCTGAAAAGGGGCGCCACTGAGTTCCGCGCGTCCGGCACGCTGTCGAAGGTCTTCGAAGGGGAGTTCGGCAAGCACGATTACCTGCAGGCCGGCGCCGACTTTGAGTGGCCGCACGCGCCACGCGCCGCCGGCGGCACTGCCGATCTGCGCGTCATGAACGGCGATGGGGCATCCAGCGCCTTTACGACGCACCTTATGGACCCCGCCCGCGAGGATGCCTTCTTTGTCGCATTCTCCCCCGCGAAGGGACTGGCCTTCGGCTACGTCTGGAAGCAGGCCGATTTTCCGTGGTTGGGCATCTGGGAGGAGAACCACAGCCGCAGGCAGGCTCCGTGGAAGGGCAAGACACTGGCACGCGGCATGGAGTTCGGCGTCTCTCCGATTCCGGAGAACCGACGCCAGATGATTGAGCGCGGACGACTTTTTGGAGTTCCCACGTATCGCTGGCTGCCCGCGAAAAGCCGCATCGAAGTCCGTTACCGCGCTTTCACCGCCCGCGCCGACAGCATTCCGGAGACAATCGGCTAGTCCGATGGCCCTGCTGGAAGTCAACGCTGTCTCAAAGCACTTCGAAGGTGTGCAGGCACTCAAATCGGTGTCTCTCGAGCTCCGGTCGCGCGAAGTGCACGCTCTTGTCGGCGAGAACGGCGCGGGCAAATCCACGCTCATCAAAGTCATCACCGGCGCGGAAAAGGCCGATTCCGGCACTCTCACGGTCGCTCATAACAGCCCCGCCATAGCGCACTCGCTGGGAATCGCGGCCGTCTACCAACAGCCCGCCCTCTTCCCCGACCTCACCGTCGCCGAGAATATTGCCTTCGCGCTGGAGAGCGCCGGCGTCTGGCGCCGCATCGACTGGGGCGCCCGCGACCAACTCGCGCGCGAACTCCTCGACCGCGCCGGGGCGGATCTCTCCCCGCGCCGCCTGGTTCACACGCTGAGCATGCCGGAGCAGCAGATCGTCGAAATCGCCAAGGCCATCGGCGCGCGCGCCAAAATCCTGATTCTCGACGAACCAACCGCTTCGCTAACGGAGCGAGAGGTTGAGCGCCTTTTCCGTGTCATCCGCGCACTTCGCGAGTCCGGCGCCGGCATCATCTACATCTCGCACCGCCTGGAAGAGATCGCCGCCATCGCCGACCGTGTCACCGTGCTCCGCGACGGCCAAACCGTCGCCACTCGAGATCTCGGCGGCATCGAGCCCGCCGAACTTATCCGCCTCATGGTTGGCCGCGATGTCCACGCCATCTTCCCTAAACGCGATGTGCCCATCGCCGATATCCTGCTCGAAGCCCGCGCGCTCTCCTGCCGCGCGGCCGGCATCCGCGACATCAACATCTCCGTACGCGCCGGCGAGATCCTCGGCCTCGCGGGCCTGGTAGGCGCCGGACGCACTCAACTCGCCGAGACGCTCGTCGGCCTCACGCCCTCCGATGGGGGCGAAATCCTGCTCCGCGGCCGTGGCGTGCGCATCTCTTCGCCCGCCGATGCCATCGATCTGAAGATCGGCTACCTCCCGGAAGACCGCCTCCGGCATGGCGTGGTGCTCGAGATGCCGGTCGCCGCCAACACAACGCTCGCCAGTCTGGACGCGGTCTCGCGCCGCGGCCTGATCGATGCCGGTAAAGAGCGCCGCGTGGCCCGCGGATACGTCGACCGCCTGCGCATCAAGACGCATTCCATCTACGCGGACGCCGGATCGCTCTCGGGCGGCAACCAGCAGAAGGTCGCACTCGCCCGTTGGCTGGCGATCCAACCCGAGGTACTCATCCTCGACGAGCCGACTCAAGGCGTGGATGTCGGCTCCAAATCGGAGATTCATCAGATGATGGTCGATCTCGCCGCCCGGGGCCTGGCTATCGTCATGATATCTTCGGAGCTACCGGAGATTCTCGGCATGAGCGATCGCATGGCCGTGATGCGCAACGGCACCATCGCGGGCATTCTACCGCGCGCGGAAGCCACTCAGGAGAGAATTCTCGCGCTCGCTCTGGGGCACGAATAAATGGGTTCGCGCACGCGGGAAGTCTCTCTCATCGCCGCGATGCTGGCCATCGCCCTGGTGCTGGTGGCCGTGGCACCCGGCTTCTTCACCTTCGGCAATCAGCGCGATCTGGTGCTGGCAAACATGCCGGTGCTGATCGTGTCGCTCGGCATGGTCCTGGTCATCCTCACCGGCCAAATCGATATTTCGGTGGGTTCTCAATTTGCCATCTGCAGTGTCGCCGCCGGCGTCTTCGCGCACATGGGCCTACCCACCCCGCTCGCCGGCGCCGCTGCGTGCGCGGTCGGGGCGCTGATGGGCGCGATCAACGGTGCCCTTGTCTCGTGGGCCGGCATACCATCTATCGTCGTGACCCTCGCCACTATGGTGGCGCTCCGCGATGGCTTGCGTTGGGCGACCCAGGGCGCCTGGGTGCAGAATCTGCCACCGGGATTTCAATGGTTCGGTCAATCGCAAACCGCAAGCGAGCTGATCACCATCGCCTGCGCCCTGGCGCTGGCCGCGGGAATGAGTTGGGGGTTGCGCAACCTCGCCGCCGGACGCATGGTTTACGCCACCGGCTCCGACGCTCATGCGGCGCGATTGGCGGGCATCAACCCGGCGCGCGTCGTGTTCGCCGTCTTCGTGATCACCGGTGCTCTCACCGGATTCGCCGCGGTTTTTAACGCGGTCCGCTTCCTCCAGATTCCCAGCAACGCCGGCCTTGGCCTCGAGCTCAAGGTCATTGCCGCGGCGGTAGTGGGCGGCGTCTCGATCACGGGGGGCCGCGGCACCGTTGCCGGCGCGCTCCTCGGCGTCCTCCTGCTCGCTGTGATCGGCCCGGCGTTGACCTTTCTGGGGCTCAGCGCCTACTGGGAACGTGCCATCGAAGGCGCGATCATTCTGGCCGCCGTGTCCATGGACGCGGTGCGCCTCCGTTCGGGATACCATGCACAAGCTGCCGCCCATCGAGCATAGGCCCTGGCACGAGCGGTGCTTCCCAAACGGCGAGTGGGTTCTCGTCCTCGCCCTGGCCGCGGAAATCGCAACCTTCTCCGCCATCGGCGAACGCTTTTTCACGGTCGAGAACTTCTTCGAGGTAGTGCGGCTGAGCGTCGAACTAGGGTTGCTGGCGCTCGCCATGACGCCAATCATGATCACTGGGGGAATCGACCTGTCCGTCGGCTCGCTGATGGGCCTCTCCGCCGTGATCTTCGGCACACTGTGGCGCGACGCAGGGCTGCCGATCCCTGCCGCGGTGTGCGCGGTCCTGCTGCTCGGTTGCGCCGCCGGGCTGCTGAATTCGCTGCTCATCACCAGGCTCGACCTGCCGCCGCTGATCGTGACTCTCGGCTCCCTATCGCTGTTCCGCGGTATCGCCGAAGGGATCACCAGGGGCTCCGATAATTTCTCCGGCTTCCCGGCAGCCTTCCTGCACATCGGCCAGGGTTACCTGGGCGGGATAGTTCCGGTGCAGCTTCCCGTTTTCGTCGTGGCCGCGGTGGCGTACTGGATCCTGCTGCATCGCTCGACGATCGGGCGGAGCATATACGCGATCGGCTTCAGCCGTGAAGGCGCGCGCTACGCGGGCATCCGGGTGCATCGCCGCATCGCGCTTCTGTATTTTCTGTCGGGCCTCGTAGCCAGCGCTGCCGCCATCATCTACGTGGCGCACCTGGGCCAGGCGAAGCCTGACGCCGGCACAGGCTACGAGCTGGCCGCGATCACCGCCGTGGTTCTTGGGGGCACCTCCGTCTTCGGGGGACGCGGAACCGTCTGGGGCACGGTGCTCGGGCTGTTCGCGATCTCCATCCTGCAAAACGGACTGCGGCTGGCTGCCCTGCCCTCGGAGCTGACCGGAGTCCTCACCGGCGTTGTTTTGATCTTGACTATAGGACTCGCACGCCTTCGTGCCGTCGGGCACGAACAGGCAATCGAAGAGGCGAATACCATGAAGAACTCTCAACTCGCTATCCTGTGCGGCGCCATCCTTGGCGGATCTCTGATCGTCGCCGCGACCAACGTCTGGCTGGTGCATTCGATCAGGCCCGCGGACACAGGGAGCGGCGGCGCTACGCGGCGGCCCGTCATCGCCATGATGCCCAAAGCTAAAGGCGATCCGTACTTCATCAGTTGCCGCGCCGGCGCGGAAGAAGCCGCGCGCGAGGCCGGCGTAGAGCTGATTTGGGATGGCCCGACCGGTCTGGACGCCGCCAAACAGAACGAAGTTGTCGAAGGCTGGATCACTCGCGGCGTCGATGCCATCGCGGTAGCCGTGGAGAACTCGCCCGGCATCTCGACCGTGCTTCGCAAGGCTCGGGCACGCGGCATCAAGGTCCTGACCTGGGACGCGGACGCCGCGCGCGACGCCCGCGATTACTTCATCAATCAGGCTACGCCCGAAGGCATCGGCTTCACGCTCACCGACGAAGGCGCGCGCCTGCTCGGCAACCAGGGCGAGTTCGCCATCATCACCGGCCCGCTCAGCGCCGCCAACCAGAACGCGTGGATCGACAACATTCGGAAACGCGCAACGGAAAAGTATCCGCGCTTGAAGCTGGCCGCGATCCGCCCCGGTGACGACGACCGGGACAAAGCCTTCGCCGAGACCCAGACGATCATGAAGGTCTACCCGAACGTGAAGCTTGTGATTACCATCTCGGCTCCCGAAGTACCTGGATCGGCGGAAGCGGTGCAGCAAGCCGGACGCAAGGACGTCTCGGTCATCGGACTCTCGCTGCCGAACCTCTGCAAGCGTTACGTGCATGACAATGTCGTGCAAGCAGTGGTGCTCTGGAACACTCGCGACCTCGGTTACCTCACCATTCACACCGCGGCCCTTTTGGTTCAGGGCAAGATGTCGAAGGATTTCATCGACGGCGGGCGCCTGGGCAGGATCGAAGTACGCGGCGACGAAGTCATTCTGGGGAAACCTCTGGTCTTCACGAAAGCCAACATCGACCAATACGATTTCTGATCCAACGGTTAAGAATCGTCCCCATTCATCGGCTGTAAACCAGAAACACTCTTGAAAAACTTTTTGCCCCGCCATAACATCGCCAACGCCACCACCGAGAACGGAGTGCCAACGGGCCCAGCCAAGGGGACCGGCATAACACGTGGGCGGCAACCGCATCGACCAGAAGGGGTGTATGAGCAACCAGCGTCGAATATTGTTAGGAGTTGGTTTTCTCGCGATCAGCGCCGCGGTTTTCGCTGATGGCTGGCCGCAATGGGGACAGAATTCACAACACACGGGTTTCTTTTTCACCGTGGGACAAAGTCCGAATCACAAACTCGCCAACATGACCTACGATCCGTTCGTGGCCCAGGAACAGGGAGAAAATTTCGGAGAATTACAGGCTCACTATCAAGCGCCATTGACAGACGGGCAGGACGTCTTGATGGAGTTTATCGGGGGAAAGTACGTCTCGTGCGTTCCGCCCGGATCCTATATGACGTTCCCGTGCGGCAATGACAACTGGTTCAATCAGACATGGAGTGAAAAGCGCCTTCACCGGCAGGCGGGGCAACTGGTGGAGAAGTGGGCGTTCACCAGCGACTGGAAACCGGAGCCTGATGCTGGAGGCGAGCTCGGGGGTTGGCAGCCGGTGTTTCATGGCGCACTGACAGACGACGCGGTCTGGGTGCCCGGCGCGGGCGGCACCGTCTTTAAGCTAGCCAAAGGTTCAGGAATTGTGATCGCCCGCATCAACCCGTTTGGGAATACCATCGATCCGAATACCTTCTTCTCAAGTCCAATCACCGTGGATCAGCAGGGCGCGGTATATTACAACGCCCTCAAGCTGAACATCGCGAGCGATCCGAGCACCAACGACCCGTGGGCCTTCGGTCCTAACTTCGACGGCAACGGCGTCACTGACATACCGGGTGCATGGCTGGTTAAGATCGACGCAAATGGCGGGGTCCACAAGATAAGTTACAAGAGCCTTATCTATACACCCGCCGCTCCATCAACGTGCAGTGCGACTTTCGACACCAGCACCCTGCCCTGGCCGCCGTCTCCCACTGCGACTCCGCGGACGGTCTTCTGCCTGTCACAGCGGCCTGGCGTAAACATCACCCCGGCAATCGCTCCGGATGGCACCATCTACTCGGTGACCGTGGCGCACAATCCGTTCGCGAGGCGGTACGCCTACGTTCTCGCCTTCAATCCCGACTTGTCCCTCAAGTGGAGTGCTTCCATGCGCGATCGGATTCACGACACCTGCGGGGTATTGCTTGGCATCGGAACTCCCGGCGGCTGCCGCGCGGGACAACCTGCGAATGGTGTCGACCCGGCTACCAATCAGGCGCCAGCAGGCCGAGTAATCGATCAATCTTCGTCATCCCCGGTGGTGACTCCGGATGGCGGTGTGATCTACGGGAGCTACACGCGCTATAACTATGCGCGCGGACACATGTTCCGGTTCGATTCGCGCGGCAACTTTGTCGCCGCCTACGATTTCGGCTGGGACTCCACACCAGCCATCTACCCGCACAACGGAACCTACTCGATCGTAATCAAGGATAACCACTACGATGCCGGGTCCTATTGCGACGACGACACCATCTGCCCGGTTGCGCCGCCAGGACCGTATTACATCACGCAGCTCGACCCGAACATGAAAATCGAGTGGCAATTCAAGAACGCCAGCACGGATTCGACGCACAACAACGGCTTCGAGTGGTGCATCAACGCCCCGGCAATCGACCTGTTCGGCAATGTTTTCGTGAACAGCGAAGACGGCAACCTCTACCTGATCCGCCAGGGAGGCACACAGCTCGGAAAGATCTTCCTGAACCAAGCTCTGGGCGCCGCTTACACGCCGCTCTCGCTTGGGCCAGATGGCAGGATCTACACCGAGAACGACGGCATCCTCTTCGCCGTCGGCAACTGATTAGTGCCCGTGGGGGGACGATTGGTTCTTGTCGTCCGCCCAATATTGAACTCAGAGCCGGGCGGACGCACGTAAAACCCTTGACGATTCCCGGACCTTCAACGTCGCCGGCAGCCGCAACGTGATCGACTCCCTTTCCGTCGCGACACCCTCGATCCTGTCCAAGAGGATCTGCGCCGCTCTGAACCCGATGTCATAGGCCGGCTGCACTACGGTCGTAATGGATGGCGTGAACAAGTCGTCGACAGTGAGCTCGTCAAAGGTGGCGAAGGCAATGTCGCGCGGCGTCTGCAACCCGCAATCCCGAAATGCGCGCAGCGCTCCCAGAGCCGTCGGACCATTCGTGGAAAACACCGCGTCGGGCCCACGTCCGGTCCCCGAGAGCTTCTCGCGGCAGATCGCCGACACATCTTCCGGGCGCAGATTACCTGCCCAGATCAACCCATCGTCCACCGGAATCTTCGCTTTCTGCAGAGCCTGCTTGTATCCCTGGACGCGCCGCCGTTCGTTCTTGAGCGTGATCGGCCCGGTCACGATAGCGATGCGGCGCGCGCCCATGTGAATCAGGTGCGACACCCCCATTTCGGCTGCGTCCGTGTCCTCCACCGAAACCGAATCCACCGGCACGCGATCCGGGATGCGGTCCAGGCAGACCACCGGAATGGAAGCGTCCAGAATCTTCGTCAACTGGCTCAGCGGGGTTGGCGCGGCCGCTATGACCAGCAGGATGCCCTCGACCCTTTGCGACCGCAGCAGCGACAGCAGTTCCTTCTGCCGCTCGCCGTCGTCATCCGAATTCACCGCGATGAGCGAATAGCCCTTGTCGCGCGCCGCCGCCTCCGCCCCTCGAATCACCTGCGGGAAAAACGGGATCGTCATGTCCGGCACGATGATGCCGAGCGTTCGCGTCTTGCTGGTTTTCAGACTGCGCGCCACGTGATTCGGGTGATAATTCAGGTCCCGGATCGCGGCTTGCACTTTTGCGCGAAGAGCCTCGCTGACGTTGACGGATCCCGTGATCACGTGCGACACGGTGCCCACGGAAACTCCGGCCACCTCCGCGACCTTTTTGATGCTCGGCATGGCGCGCCAACGCTCTTACGACGCCGCTCCCTTTCGTTCCGCCACGACGGTCCAGCACCGGTTCGCCGCCGACGCCAGTACCGCGTCGGTTACCTGGTCGGTGAGAAGCGCATCGCGAAACGTCGGCGCTGCGCTCGCCCCGGAGCTCGCCGCCGTAAGAAAATCCGCGGCCTGGTGAATGAAGGTGTGCTCGTACCCGATCTGCAGTCCCGGCACCCACCAGTGCTTCATGTACGGATGATCGCCGTCCGTGATATGCAGGCTTCGCCACCCCCGCAAGCGGCCTTCGTCCCGGTGATCGAAGTACTGCAGCCGGTGCAGGTCGTGCAGATCCCAGAAAATCGACGCGTGCTCGCCATTGATCTCCAGGGTGTAAAGTGCCTTGTGGCCGCGGGCGTAACGCGTCGCCTCGAACGTAGCCAGCGAGCCATTGTCGAACCGCGCCAGAAACAGGCTGGCATCGTCGATTCCTACCGGCTCCACTTTGCCGGTCAGGTTGTGTTTGCGGTTCTTGATGAAGGTCTCGGTCACGGCCGAAACTTCCGCGATCCCGCCGTTCAGCCACATCGCGGTATCGATGCAGTGGGCCAGCAAGTCGCCGGTCACGCCGCTTCCGGCGACCGCAATGTCCAATCGCCACAGACCCTCGCCGCCTTGGGGAAGATCAGCCGAAATCGTCCAGTCCTGGAGAAACTTGGCGCGATAGTGAAAGATGCGCCCGAGTCGTCCTTCGTCGATCAACTGCTTGGCCAGCATGACCGCTGGCACGCGGCGATAGTTGTACCAGACCATGTTGGCGACGCCGGCCGCTTCCACGGCCTGCACCATCGCCTCCGCCTCCTGCGCGTTGCGCCCGAGGGGCTTCTCGCACATCACCATCTTTCCCGCTTTGGCGGCCGCAATGGCGATTTCCGCGTGCGTGTCGTTGGGACTGGCGATATCCACCAGGTCGATGTCCCGCGATTCCACCACCTTGCGCCAGTTCGTCTCCGAGCGCTCGTACCCCCACCTGGCGGCGAACGCCTGCCCCCGTTCCGCGTTGCGCGCGCAGATGATCTTCAACACGGGCCGATACGGCAGGTCAAAGAAGTGATTCACCTGTGAGAAGGCGTTGGAGTGGGTCCGCCCCATGAATCCGTAGCCGATCATCGCGACATTCAGCTTCTTCATCTCAGTTCCACCCGTGTGCGTTGCGGACCGCGATCATCATGCCCAGCACATCGGTCCATGTCTTCGGATCCCGCATCACAGCGTTGGGAAACATGCAGCCGTCCCAGCAGATGTGCTGCACCGCGCGGGTCGGCTGGCCCTCGGCGCCGCGCAGCCAGGCACCGGAATCGCGAACCACGTCCAGTTTGCCATTCGGATCGCACGGCTGGCAGTGGCGGCCGGTCTTGTCGTGCGAGCCCGAGCCCTTAACCGTGCCGTCATTTTGGGCCACGTGGAAATCGATCATCCACGGCCGCAGGGCCGCCGCCATGCTGGAATACGCTTCGCGCAGCCGCTCGGTCTGCGACCAGTCGAAATCCTCCGGAAGCAGCCGGTCCTCGGGCGCATTATAGCCCATGGTGAACAACATCGTGTGGGCCATGTCCGCCTGAAATCCGAGCGTCTTCGGCCGATCCACCATTTCCATCAGTTGCACATTACGGCGCCAGCTATGCATGCCTCCCCAGCAGATTTCACCCTCGGCCGCCAGCCGCTCGCCAAAGTCTTCGGCGATGGTACACGCCTCGCGAAACGTGCCGGCAATGCGCTTCGTGTTTCCCTCCGGGTCCTTCGCCCAATCCGCTACTCCGCAAGCGGAATCGATGCGCACGATGCCATATTGCCGAATCTTGAGATCGCGCAACTTCTGTCCGATCCGGCAAGCCTTCGTGACCTGAGTGAGGAAGCGGCTCCGCTCGGTATCATCGCCCATGGCAGAGCCCCCGCCCGTCGGCGGCCACACCGGCGCTACCAGCGAGCCGGCCTTCAATCGCTTCGCAGCCAGCTTCTCTGCCAGGCGCGCCAGGTCGTCGTCAGTGGAGTCGATATCGGTGTGCGGCAGGGAAAGAAACAGATCTGCGCCGTCAAAGCGGATGCCATTTACCTCCGCGGCGGCGGTGAGATTGATCATCGTATCGAGATCGATTGGCGGCTCCGAATCGGGGCCCTTGCCGACAAGGCCCGGCCACATGGCGTTGTGCAGCGCTGGAAGTGCGTATCTCGCGGCAGCATTCATAAGAAACTCCGTGGGGCAGGCGTCCGGCCCGCCCGGGCTTGAAACGATTCAAGCTCTGACAGCGTATATCACCCGTTTCGCGATGTCAACGCGGTCTCTTACCAGTTTTTCAGCCGCCAGTTGCGGTATTCCACCTTCATCGGCGGGCCCACGTGCACCTGTACGCCGATGAGGCCGTCAGCAGCCCGGTTCGGCACGTCGTCATCGATGGTCACGCTCATCACGTGGCCGTTCAAAGCGTGGACCACCATGTTGCCGCGCGCGATCAAGTGTATGGCGTTCCAGTCCGCCGTGATGAATCCTTCCAGCTCTTTCGTGTCGCCCAGGCTCGAAAGGACAATCGGCTTCCGCCCGCCCACCACGTGAGTGACCTGGCCGCGCAGCGCCAGGAACAACCGGCCCTTCTCTTCATAGTTCTGTCCCGTGTAACGGTTTTGGCCGTCGATATCGAACTGATAGCCCCGCATCGCAAAGCGGTTCTCAGGAGTCACCTTGTCCGGTACCACTACGCTGCGATAGTTGAGACCGCTGTTGCCTCCCGTAGTGATGCGGTAATCCACTTTCAGCTCGAAATCCTTGGGTACACCGCCGCGCCAGATAATAAAGGTATTGCTCTTGATCACAGTTTCCGGTGTGATCTCCCCGACCATCGTTCCATTCTCGACCCGCCAGTACTTGGGATCGCCTTCCCAACCAGCGAGCGTCTTGCCGTCAAAAATCGGCGTGAAGCCTGGTTCGTCGCCGGAAATCGTTTCCGGCCGGTCACTCTGTTTCGGAACATACGGCTGCTCCGCCGCCACTTTCAAGCAAGGCATGCCGGCCAGCATCGATGCCAGGAAGGGCCTACGCGAAATCGGGATCATGAGCACCTCCTTCGGAAACTCCATTGGACGATATCACATCCCGCGTGAGGGCCGCGTCTGAGCGAATATCATGCAAACCGGGAAACTCGATCGAGTTGGCACAGCGCGCAATTTTTGCCATCGCGGTGGCTCGTCTGTCACCATTTCCGCCTTTCCGACCATAGCGGATGCATCAAACCTTACAACAGATTGGTTCTCAAAGGTACGTTTGGGTCTTATCGCCGCGTCCGCTTCGGAACGGTCCGGTTAAGGCCCCAAAGCTGCAAGTTGTCCGGTGAGAGGACGCTTATGGAGAAGAGCAAAATCAAGAAGACGAATCCGGAGAAGCAATACCGTCGCGTGCTGGCAGCCAGCACCCTGGAGGGCGATAAGGTCCGCAACAAAGCTTGGGATGACCTCGGCAAGGTCGATGAAATCATGATCGACATTCCGTCCGGCAGGATAGCCTACGCCGTCCTGACCTTCGGGGGAGTGATGCGCATGGGCAATAAGCTCTTCGCGGTGCCGTGGGAAGCGATGACAATAGACGAAGATAATAAGTGTTTCATTCTGGATGTTGACAAAACCACGCTGGAAAACGCGCCCGGTTTTGACAAGAGCAACTGGCCGGACATGGCCGACCCTACCTGGGGCAAGGGAATCTTCAAACACTACGGCATAACCCCCTATTGGAGCGACTCCGAGCAGGAGCGAGTCTTACGTGGCGGCCATGGCGGGCGATAACTTATCCGGAACTGCAGTTTGCCGTCCGGGAAAGCCGCGCGTACCAGGAGTGCCGCCGGCCGCCAGCGTGCGGCACTCAAGGGTGCTCGAACGCGGCGCGGAGAGTGGACCGCGCCGCGCTCCGAGGGCCGGGCGACTTAAGCCGTGATCTTGCTCCTTCGGGAGAGAAAGGTGAAGATGCATGCTACTTTTGATTTTGTTGCTGATTCTGATTTTTGCTGTCGTACCTGCATGGCCTTACAGCCGCGGGTGGGGCTATTATCCGAGCGGTGGTTTGGGCACTATCCTTTTGATTGTTGTGGTGCTCATGCTGCTGGGGTTTGTTCATATATAGCGCCCTGCTATGACAGCAGGTGTCTCGAGATGGCACGTAGCCTGCACTTAAGATAATTAGGAGGTAAGGACATGCTGTACTATGCGCTGGTGTTTTTCATTATCGCGGTGGTCGCGGCCCTTCTAGGCTTCGGCGGTGCCGCGGTAGCTTTTGCCGGCATCGCGAAGATCCTCTTCCTGTTCCTGGTGCTGTTCCTGGTAAGTCTTGTGATGCATCTAGGCAGAAGAGTGTGACGGCGGCAATGAGCTCTCGGGGCGGGCACGGCGCCGCCGGTTCGCCCCGGCCGTTACATCAGTCAGTCACGATTACTTCTGAACGTACTTCTTGACATCCTTCGGCCCCACTTCGGCCCCATAGACATTCCCCAACGCATCCGCCGCGACGCCCTCGGCCGCACTCGTGACGGCAGTCCCGGGTGACGGGTCAGGAATGAACGCGGCGACCGAGCCATCCTTGGCGCTACCGATCCGGATGCCGCGCTTCCACCCGGGGTTGTGGCCGTAGCCGTCCTTATCTGTCGATTCGGAGTCGGCCACGTAGATCATGTCGTGGGCATCGATGAAGATTCCACTCGGCCGGCTGAACTGCTTCCACTCCTCCAAAAACCGCCCGTCCTGGTCGAAAATCTGAATCCGATTGTTACCACGGTCCCCAACGAAAAGGCGGCCTTTTGAATCAAACGCCAGCGCGTGCGGCATCTCGAATTGACCCTGCCCGGAGCCGTGCCCGCCCCACGTCTTCACGAACTTTCCGTCCCTGGTAAACTTCACTACGCGCGCGTTGCCACGCCCCACGCTGTGGCCGTCCGAGACGAAGATGTCCCCGTTCGGCGCGACCGCCACCGCGTTCGGCTGGTTGAATGTATCCGGGCCATCGCCCGGCACGCCCGCCTTTCCGAGAGTCAGCAGCACCTTACCGTCGGGGCTGAACTTGAAAACCTGGTGCCCCTTGCCCTCGATCCCCTGCCCGTCCGTGATCCACAGATTACCGTCTTTGTCGATCGTGAGCCCGTGAGGGAAAACGAACAGATCCGCGCCCCAGCTTCGCAGCAGTCTGCCGGAAGGATCGAACTCCAGCACCGGCGCTACGTGCGAATCCCGGCACGAGTTTGCCCCGCACCGTTCGGCTACCCAGATGTGCCCATCCGCGGCCACCGCCACCGCGCTCGTGGAACCCATGCTCCGGCCCTCCGGCAGATGGAACCAGCGCTCCGACGTTCGATACGGATTGGGCTGCGCACACAATGCGGCGTTAAGTGTGGCAACAACACAGACGAGCTTCAGCATAAGGGGTTGGGGATGATTATACACCGCTACTCCGCGCCGAACACGATCAGCGAACGCCCAGCCGTAATCGCGAGGTATTGCCTGCCCTGGAACCGGTAGCTCATTGGGCTAGCATAAACCGCCGCGCCAGCTTGAAATGTCCAAAGCGGTTTTCCGCTCGCGGCGTCCAGCACGAACACGTTACCCTCCGGCGTCCCGCCGAACACCAGCCCACCCGCGGTCGACAGCACTCCCGCCCACGGCGGACCGTGCAGCGCGAATTCCCAGCGCTTTTCGCCTGTCAGCGGATCCAGCGCCTGGATCGATCCCGTGGGTTCCACACCGGGGATGCCCCGCATGCCACCCGCGCTGAAATAATTCCCGGCCTTGTATTCCGCAGTGGCACGATAGAACACCGTGCCTTCCTCGCGCACCGCAACATACAGCAGCTTCGTATCGGGACTGTATGACGGGCTGTTCCAGTTCGTCGCGCCATGCACGCCCGGATACACCAGCGAGCCCGCGGACCGCGGTTCCCTCCCATTGATCAGAATGGGCCTGCCGCGGCTGTCCAAGCCCTCTGCCCAATTCTGCTTCCCATACTGGCGTCCGACCAGAAACTCGCCCGTGAGCCGATCCAGCACGTAGTAGAATCCGTTCCGGTTCGGAACCGCCACCAACCTGCGCGCCGCTCCGTGTAGCGTCCCATCCAGCAATACCGGCACGTGGTTCGCGTCCCAGTCGTGTGTATCGTGCGGGGTGAATTGGAAATGCCACCGCAGCTTTCCCGTGGCGGCATCCAGCGCCACCAGCGACGCCGCATACAAGTTGTCGCCGGCGCGAGGACCTCCGTCGTAATCAGGGCCGGGATTGCCTGTACCCCAATACAGGAGATTGGCCGCGGGATCGTACGAGCCGGTGAGCCAGGTCGCCGCCGACCCGGTCTTCCAGGAATCGCCCTCCCAGGTCTCGTGCCCTGGCTCGCCCGGGCCAGGCACCGTCCAGAAGCGCCAGAGGCGTTTGCCTGTCTTTGGATTGTACGCGTCCAAAAAACCGCGGATGCCGTACTCGCCGCCGGAGATGCCGACGATCACCTTGTCGCGTAGTGCCAGCGGAGCGGCCGTGATCGAATAGCCGGCTTTGTAGTCCGCGACCGTCGTATCCCACAGCAGGTGCCCTGTTTTGGCGTCCAGCGCCAGAAGGTGAGCGTCGAGCGTGCCCAGAAAAACCGTGTCGCTCAGGATAGCCACGCCCCGATTCACCTGGCCGCAGCAGGTGTGTACATCGCTCGGCACTGCTCTCCGGAACATCCACAGCGGACGCCCCGTGCGCAAATCGAGCGCCGCCGCGTGGCTGGGAGGCTCCGAGATGTACATTACGCCGTCCGCCACCAGAGGCGTGACCTCGAACTGATTCAGGTCGTTGGTCTGATACATCCATACCGGCTTGAGCCGCGCTACGTTACCGCGATGGATTTCCGCCAGCGCGGAGTACCGGTGCCCGGCATAATCACCGGAGTACGTGAGCCACGAGTCTGGCTCGGACCCCGCGGCCGCAATGCGCTCGTACGTCACCTGCGCCGTGAGGCCGGCCGCAGTGACCCACAGGATCGCGAGCGCTTTCATCGCGCACCCTGGAGCGAAGAAAGATAGCCAATCAGGTCCCGGAGCTCCTGGTCTGTGAATACGCCACGATAACCCGGCATCGGCGACTTGCCCCAGTCCTTACGCAATTCGCGCAATTCGTCTTTGCGGAACGAGTAAATGCGGTCGGCATAGTCGCGGATCTGAATGCTGAACGCGTCTTCGTTCAGCCGCTCGCCGGTGACGGCCTTCCCTTCCGCCGTCACGACTCGCACTTGCAGGAAGTTGTCCGGCAGAAGAATCACCCGGCGATAGACGGCGAACGTCTCCGGCACCTCGGCCTCGGGATCGAGCAGCGATTGACGCAGGTACGCCGCGCTTCGTCTCGCGCCGATCTCGGTCAGGTCCGGCCCCATTCGCCCGCCGCGCGGCCCCACCGTATGACACTGCCCGCACCTACCCTTGTCCCAGAAGAGCGATTCGCCTCTCGCGGGATCGCCGGCGACCGCGGCCTCCTGCACATTTGCGAGCCCCCGCACGTAAGCTGTCAGGGCGAGATTCTCTTCTGCGGTCATACGCGTGCCAGGCATCTGCGTACCCGGAATGCCGTCGCGGATCACTGCGGAAAGCGCTTCGTCGTCCGGTGCATGCAACAGCCGCCGGACCGCGAGGTTCGCCCCTCGCCCGCCATCGCCCTTTGGCCCATGGCACGGCGCACAGTGCGTGAGGAAGAGCTTATCGGCGGTCTCGTCCGCCGGCGACAGCGCCGGCATCAACGCCATCAGGCCCGTCAGCATCCACCTTGTCATTCGTAACAACTTTCCATGGTACAGTTTACAGGCAAGGGAAGAGGTTGCTGTCGTCAAATGTTCACGGTTTCGCCATCGGACCGTATCATTCGAAAGCTACAATCCTTGTCTTCACGGAGGAAAAGGAATGAAACGACTTTCTCGGGCCCTGCCCTCGTTGTGTCTCCTGGCACTAGTCCCCGCGTTCGCACAGTTCGAAACCTCTGAGGTCGTAGGAACCGTGCGCGACGCGTCCCAGCGAGGTGTGGCCAAGGCGAACGTCGCCCTCATCAACCAGGACACCCAAATCCAGGCCAAGACAACGACCGACGAAGCGGGCAATTACAACTTCTTCAACGTTAAGGTCGGCCGTTATACGATCACGGTCGAAGCGCCTGGATTCTCCAAGTTCTCGTCGTCGGATATCGCCGTCGCGGTGAACGCACGCCAGCGAGTGGACGCGACGCTGCAGGTTGGCTCGGTTTCGGAAACGGTCACGGTCACCGATCAGGCGAGCGTGGTAGAAACGGACACAAGCGCTCACAGCCAGGTGATCCACACCCAAACTATCGTGGACCTGCCGTTGAACGGCCGTCAGTATTCGAGCCTGGCACTGCTGGCCACGAATGTGCACATCTCCCCGATCGCGGCGGCGTTTTCGCCATCGGCTACGCCGCGCGAGGGCGCATTGAACGTCAATGGAATGCGCAGCACCTACAACAATTTCCTGATGGACGGCCTGGACAATAACTCGTACGGAACGAGCAACCAGAACTATTCCAGCCAGGTGGTCCAGCCGTCGCCCGATGCCATCGCCGAATTCCGCGTCATCACCAGCAACTTCAGCGCGGAGTACGGACGCGCCGGCGGAGGGATCATCAACGCCGTGATGCGCTCCGGTACCAATCAGTTTCACTTCAGCCTGTGGGAGTTCTTGCGTAATACCGACTTGAACGCAGTGGGATTCTTCAAGCCTGCAACCGGTAAACCCACGCTGCACCGGAATCAATTCGGGGCGGCGATCGGCGGGCCGTTCATCAAGAATAAACTGTTCTTCTTCGCCGACTACGAAGGCTATCGCCAGACTCAGGGCTATGTGAATTATTACTCCGTTCCAAGTATCAATGACCGCCAGGGAATCCTGCCAGTGGCGGTCGTGAATCCGCTGACTGGCGTGGTCTATCCCGCCGGAACGCAGATTCCAGTCTCGCAAGTCAATCCCTTCGCCTCCGGCGCGCTGGCCGGGTTGCCAACCGCGGTGAATTCGACTCGCGCGAACAATCTGCTGGCAACGATCCCGCTCCGCGATTTCAACGACAAGTACGACGCCAAGCTGGATTACCAGATGCGCGACAACATGACCGCTTTCCTGCGTTGGAGCCAGCGCAAGGATATTTATTTCTTCGGGCCGGCAGATCCGGGCCCGTCGGGCGGCGACGGGAACGGTTTCATTCACGCAGTTCAGCAACAGGCCGCGGCAGGGTATACCTGGAGCCTGACCCCAACATCGCTGTTCGAGGCCCGCCTCGGGTTCACGCACGTGCTCGGCGGGAAGACACCGCCGTATCTGGGGGGGCCGGATATCGCTGCGCAGTACGGCATTTTGGGGCTGCCATCGAGCCTGGCCGGAGGGTACCCCACGCAGATCGTCACGGGATACAGCAACCCGACGTTCGGACGGCAAACCACCAATCCGCAGTTCCAAAACCCGACTTCCTGGAATCCGAAGTTCAACTATTCGATGGTTCGGGGGCGGCACTCACTGAAAGCGGGGTACGAATTCCTCGCCGTTCGGACCGAGGTGCTCGACATCAATCCCCTCTACGGCTCCGACACCTACAGCGGACAATACAGTAAACCCACCTGCGCCCAAATCGGCCAGGCTTCCGGTTGCACCATCGCCAATGACGCGACAAGTTACGATCTGGCGGATTTCTATTTCGGTCTCCCAAGTACGATCGCGCAGGGCAGCAATTTGACCACAAACCTGCGGCAGCACGTCCATTCCCTGTATTTCCAGGACGACTGGCGCGTAACTCCGAAGTTGACCGTCAACGCCGGGCTGCGCTGGGAATTTTCGACGCCGATTTGGGATCGCGACAACTACTGGTCAAATTTCGACCCGAAAACCAACACGCTGGTGCGCGCGACTTCCGGCAGCTTATACAACCGCGCGCTCGTGAATTCGGACTACAAGGATTGGGGCCCCCGCGTCGGCGCCGCATACAGCATCGATAGCAAGACCTCCGTTCGTGCCGGATATGGCATTAGTTACACGTTCTTCAACCGCCCGGGAAGCGCCATTGAAGGGATCAACGGTCCGCTTGCCATCTTCGGGACCTTCAGCCAGACTGCTCTGCCCGGTCAGGCGGGTTTCCTGACCACCAAGAATGGATTCGCCGCGGGCATCGGCACGACATTCAACCCGGTGACCACCAATAACGACTACATTCAGCCCGACATGCGGTGGCCCATGATTCAGTCGTGGGTAGTTTCTGTCCAACGGGAACTGCGAAGGGACATGGTCGTCGAGGTTGCCTACAACGGCAACCACAGCTCGCGCCTGCCGATTATCGGCGACTATAATCAGGCGGCCCCGAACGCTCCCGGCGGCACGCTGGGTGTGCAGGCCCGGCGGCCTATCCAGAGCTTCGGTGCGATCACCTGGGTTGACCCGGTCGGCCTGAATGATTACAACGGCCTGTCGGTAAAGTTCGAGAAGCGCTTCACCAAGGGCCTGTACGTCTTAAACTCATTTACGTGGGGCCATTCGATCGGCAATTCCGAGCAGGCGCTGGAACAAGCGCCGGGCCAGAACGTCGCCAATCAGCAGAATATCCGCAACCTGGCTGCGGAATTCGGGCCTTCCAGCTATGACGTCAAGTTCAATAACGTGACCAGCGTTGTCTACCACCTTCCGTTCGGCAAGGGGCAGCAGTTTCTCGGAAATGTGAATCGGATTGCCGACCTCGCAGTAGGCGGATGGGAACTCAACGCGATCAACCAGGCGAACACAGGCATCCCGCTGAACGTCTTCTACGCCCCGTCCGCCGCCAACGACGTGACCGGCCTCGCGACCAACTCCGAATACCGCGGCACGTCGATGCTGCGCCCCAACATCACCGGGCCGGTGCCGAACCTGACCCGCGACCAGAGTATCGCGGCATATTTTGGACCGACGATCGGCGCCGCCGGCAGCGTGTTCACCTTGCCGACCGCCGACGCGCCCTTCGGCAACCTGGGCCGCAATGCCTTCCGCGCCCCCGGCTTCTGGCAATGGGATCTCGGGGTGACCAAGAACTTCACCATCACGGAACGCGCCAGGCTGCAGTTCCGCAGCGAGTTCTTCAACCTCCTGAACCACACGAACCTGGGTATCCCCAACCAGCAGGCCAACAGCACCGCTTTCGGGTCGATCACAGGCACGTTCCCCGCGCGCCAGGTACAGTTTGGAATGAAGCTGATGTTCTAGGCGTTTCCGTGGCGCAGACCTCCAGACTGCGAAGCCCAGTTCCGATGCGGTCCGGCGCTCCACATGGAGCGCCGGACTATGAGCGGGGTCTAGTGCTTTGCCTGGAGATCGGCAATGGAGGCCTTGAGCAGCCCCACCGCATAAGCGGTGTTGTGGATGCCGCGGCTGCCATCGTTGTTGACGAACTGCCAGTTGTAGGCCGCCTGCAACTGGTGTTGATTCCAGGTGGAATCAATGGTGAGAGACGTCTTCACCGAGTTGTTCGGCGGCAGCATGGTGGAGAGTTGGTCGAGCAGGCCTTGGACCTCGGTCTGCACGCCCTTGATCGCGCCGTCGCCGTTGTAATCGAACAGCGGGAAGTCGAAGGTGGTGATCTCCGGACCGTGACAGTTCTGACACGCGGCCACGAGCATCTCCTTCTGTCCTCCGGCGGGAGTGTAGCTGGCTGTGAAGGTGTGGTCTCCCACCTTAGTGAACCCAGGATCGGTGGTCGCGACTGCCTGCATATGGCAGGTCACGCAGGTATCGGCAACGACGAACTGGTGGGCGGAGGTCGGAATGGTCTGCCCATAGGTGTAGCCGTTGGTGCCCAACAGCATGTCGGCTTGCGGGCCTACATGCGGGCCGTAGTGGGCGCTGCCAGCGGTGCTGTTCACATACGTTGAGGCGTTGACGCGGGCCTGGTGGCACTGCATGCAGAGAATGCCTTCGCCGGCACTGACCGGGTATCCGCGGCTGTCGTTGCCCTTGAGCGGCACGTTGGTGCCGTCGGCCAGTTTGACCGAGGTCATGTTGCGGATCTGGTGGGTGGCTCCATCGGCGGTGATGCCGTGCGGCTCGTGGCAGGTGGCGCAATCGATCGCGTGGTACGAAGTGTTGGTAACCGGGCTGATGCCACTCATGCGTTGAATGAAGCCGGTGCCGGTATGGCAGCCCACGCAAGCGGCATTGCCGGCCGGATCGGTCGTGGCCACAGCATGCATGGAGTTCTCCCACGCCGTCCCCTTGATGTGATGGGTCGGGGCATCGTGGCACTGGTTGCATTGGCCGCTGTCCTTGGGAACCGAGATTGCGCTTCCATCGCCAGTGAGGGCGTGCTCGCTGCCTGGACCGTGGCAGTTCTCACACTGGATGTTGGCCACATTCTGCAAAGGAGCGGGTACCTTGCTCCAGTTGCCGGCTTGCAACGTGGTGGGCCAGGTCCATTTCAACTGTTGCATCAGATAGCTGAAGCCGCCGTTATTGGCGGTGTTGTTCAGATCATAACCGACGGTGTGACAGGGCAGGCAGTTGGTACCAGTGGTGCCGCTGCCGCCGTTGATGCCGGCAGTAAAGATCTGGGCGTGCAGCGTCTTCGACCAGGGGCTTACCATCTGTGCCGCCGGTCCGGTGTTGTGGCACGCCCCGCAGGTGGTAATGCCCACGTAGGTACCTGCCGTGAGTGTCTGAGCGACGGTGACGGTACCGCTGCCTCCGGCTGTGAGAGTTGCGCTGACGATGTAAACGCCATGCACATCCGGAACCAAAAGCTTGCGGTCGGCGACCTGGTAGAGTAACCGATCGGAAGGCTCGTAAACGGGCATACTCGACGCCAGCGGGCTGGTTGCGATCTGCGCCTTTGATCCGGCCGGCTTGGTCACGACGGTCCAGACAACGCCGGTGATTTGGTTGGCCGGGATCGTGCCGTCGACTTCGACTTCCAGATACCATGGCTCGCCGAGAGCCACGGTGTTCAAGCCGCCAGACACCTGAACTGTGGAAGGCAGCTTGTATACCGAAAGGTCACCGGTCGTCACCGTTCGAAGGTTGAGACGCGGCGCCTGCAGAGTTTGAGCATTCAATGTAGCGGACACAGCCACAGCCATCAGCGCCACTGCCCA
>Ga0335081_10002628_pt1 | contig 28290 bp, 28 predicted proteins | sample Lox_Sample_35_FD_206713 | JGI IMG/M metagenome (GOLD analysis project Ga0335081, IMG submission 206713) | Soil microbial communities from Loxahatchee National Wildlife Refuge, Florida, United States - Lox_Sample_3.5 | ecosystem: Environmental > Terrestrial > Soil > Wetlands | place: USA...
CCAGTCCGCATACGCGACCTGCCCATCGCTCACCGCACGTACCGCCTCGCCATCGTGCGCCTCGATCTCGATGCCCCTGCGGAATACCGTGGTTCCGAACTGAGGATGACGCTGTATGCCGAACCTGATAAGCACCTGGCCGTCCACAGGCCAGGGAAGCCGGTTTTTCTCGGGAATCGTGGTGGTCACCGGCCTGCGTGGAAGCACTGCGGCTGACACAGCCTTTTTCTCCCTCTCAGACTTCTTGATCATAGCCCACAAGCTCACCGACGATTCTTCAAGCTCGCGTAGGGCTTGCTCGTACAGGCTTTTCTCTCCCTTCACGCTCCCGAGGATCTCCGCCTTCCTGTGCCTGCGAGTCTCGAGTTCTGCTTTTTGGCCCTCGATCACCCGTTTGCGCCGGAGGATATCATCCTTTTTCTCCGCAATCTCTGCCTGCCGTACTGCCAGCCTGCCGAGCGCGCTGCCGTACTCCCTGATCATCATGCGGTCCTGCTCGGCGATCATGCCGAGGTACTTGATCCGTTTTACGGCTTCGCCCATGCCGTCGGACGTAAGCACCGCCACGGCATATCCGCTCCGACTCATCTTATAGAGCGCCCTGACCCGGTATGCATATACCTTTTTCAGAGTAACGAGCTCACTGCTGATCTCGGCATTACTCTTCTCGATATCCCGGAGCGAAGCCTCGGCCTCGCGCTGCTGCTTCTGCTGGACTGCAAGCTCCGAACTCCCCGCATGAATGTCCCGGTCGATTTTATCGAGTTCCGAAAGGATCGATCGCTCTTTCCGGTCCGCCCTCTTGATTTTCTGCTGTTTCTCACTCATCTCGCGCTTGATGCGCTGAAGCTCTTTCTTTTTTCCAGCCGAGTCGTCGGCACCGTAGGCATGGAACCCATGACCGACGAAAAGGAAAAACAGCAGGACAAGAATGCCGATACGTGGATTGCTCATACTCCTTCCGGGTATCTCGTAATCAAGCCCACGGGGCACCTGGCCTGATCGTAGAGACCTCGTCGCTCTGCTATGCGTTATAGAGTGCTACTCCAGGAACTTGTTCACCGAAACCAGTCCTCCGACCAGTCCGAGAAAGCCGCTGCCGATTATCATATATGCTACCACTGAAGGCGGCAAAAAGTCCAGCCCCTTTGATCTCGACAGGAACAGGACAACCTCCTGGGGCAGAGCATAATACACACCGGCGAGAATGCCGGTTGCGAGTGCCGTGCCGAGCATGGCCAGCATCATGCCCTCGATCAGGAATGGGCCCTGAATGAAGGCCTTCGTGGCCCCGATCCACTGCATAAGCTCGATCTCCTGTCCGCGGGAGTAGAGCGCCAGCCGGACCGAGTTCGAGATGATGAACACGACCGACACACCGAGCAGGACCGCGAGCGCCGTGCCACCGTACGTGATGAGCTTGAACAGTCCGGACAGCACTTCAGCACCCCGCTTTCCGTAAGAGACATCTTCAACGCCGGGATAGCTGGAAAATTTCTTCGACAGGGCCTCAAGCCTGTCCGCATCCGCGTATGGTCGATTGATGCTCACCTCATACGAATCGGGAAGCGGGTTTTCGCCCAGTCCCTGGATCAGCGCCTCCTGCCCCTTCAGTTCTTTCTTGAATACTGCCAAGGCGTCAGCCTTGGACAAATAGACGACCTTCCGCACACCCGGCTCGGCCCTAAGCCGGGAAACGAGGAAGTCCTTCTCGTGTTCGGTCAGACCGTCTTTCAGGTACACCGATATCTCGAGCTGGTCGCCTAATGCGTTCACAACTGGCTGTAGGTTAAAGAACACAAGGAGGAAGAACCCCACGATGAGCATGGCCATGCTGATGGTGCCGACGGCGAGCAGGTTCACAAGACCGTTGGCGCGCAGACCGTGGAATGCTTCTGATATATAATAGAACAGGCCGTACCCTCTCATGAAAATTGCCCTTTTCACATCGCAAAGCGCATGGGGCAGTGAGCATGGCGCATGCTTGCCCTATGCATTATGCTTCTGCGTTTCTCCTGTCCGCCTCGTCAGATGCCTGCCTTCGTCGGCAACCCTACCGTGCTCCATGGTGATGATCCGTCGCTGCATCTTCCGCACTGTTTCCCAGTCGTGCGTGGCCACGAGCACCGTCGTACCTTTCATGTTAATGTCCTTGAACAGGCGGAACACCTCCTGTCCGCTCTGCGGGTCCAGGTTTCCCGTGGGCTCGTCCGCAAGCAAGACCTGAGGCTCGTTCACGAGCGCCCGGGCCACGGCTACCCGCTGCTGCTCGCCGCCGGAGAGCTTAGGGGGTGTGAGGTGCAGCTTGGTCTCCATGGAGACCTTCTTGAGAACCTGGTACGCTCGGCGCTCGATCTCGCCGTATGGCGCGCCCACCACCTTGAGCGCGAGCGCAATGTTTTCGAACACGGTCTTATGTGGCAGGAGCTTGTAGTCCTGGAACACAAAACCCATGTTTCTTCTGAGATAGGGGATGCTCGACGGGTCAAGCCTGAAGACGTTCATGCCCTGGATGACGATCTGCCCTTCGTCGGCATGTTCGGCGCAGAAGAGAATCTTGAGGAGCGTGGTTTTGCCCGCACCGCTTGGACCGGTGACAAAAACAAACTCGCCCTTGTCCACGGAAAAGGTAACGTCGCGCAGTGCAGGGACGCCTTCATAATATTTGGTCACCCGGTAAAGCTGGATCATAGTGTAGAAAGCAGGACAGCCGTCTTACGTCGACGACGCCCCTTTCGCGATTCGGTTGCGCCATTCGCTTTGATCATTACCATAAATGATAAGGGGGCCTCGTTACCGAATGACGTTCCCGCGGCTACCTTTTTTTCTTGATGACCTCTTTCACAGCCATGGCGAGGTCGCTTGCCGAAAGGCCGTAGTGTTTGAGAAGTGCTTCTTGATCGCCGGAGGTCCCGAATCTATCCTTGATTCCGATGCGAGCCATAGGTACAGGCGCCGACTCGGCGAGCGCCTCAGCCACAGCCCCGCCCAGACCTCCGATGATCGAGTGCTCCTCCGCGGTGACGATCGCGCCGCACCGCATAGCCGCGGCAGTGACCGCACCAGTGTCGAGAGGCTTGATTGTGGACATGTCGATCACGCCCACGTCGATACCCTCGGCCTTGAGCAGGTCGCGCGCCCTGAGCGCCTCGGCCACCATAATGCCTGCGGCGATGATTGCCGCGTCCTTGCCCTCGTTGAAGACATGGGCCTTGCCGATCTTGAACTTATAATCCGCGCCGAAGAGCGTCGGGACCTTGTTTCGTCCCACGCGCACATAGCAAGGGCCTTTATATTCGGCCGCCGCCTCGATTGCCTGAAGCGTCTCTGGACCGTCTGCCGGGACGATCACGGTCATATGCGGAATCACCCGCATCACCGCGATGTCCTCGACCGACTGATGAGAACCGCCGTCCTCGCCGACCGTGACCCCGGAATGACTCGCCACGATCTTCACGTTCAGGTTCGGATAGCAGATGGACTGCCGCACCTGCTCCCAGGCCCTCCCCGTGGCGAACACTGCAAAGGTGCTCACAAAGGGCAGCTTACCGCCGATGGCGAGCCCGGCAGCCGTACCCATCATGTCCTGCTCGGCAATGCCGATATTGAAGAACCGGTCAGGGAACACCTTGGCGAACTTGGACGTCTTGGTCGAGCCAGAAAGGTCCGCATCCAGCACCACCACGTCATTCCGTTTTTTCCCGAGGCTGACCAGTGCATCCCCGTACGCATCTCTTGTCGCAACTTTCTCTGTCACGTTGCCTCCCGCGAAATACTAAATTAAAAAAAAGTTGCAATTATTAAATTGGAAATATAATTTTTTGAAATCTCCAATTTCTAATTTTTAATTTACAACAATGTTTACTTACACACTGTTTCCCCGGATAATTCTTTCATCGCGATATCAAGCTCTTCCTTCGATGGCGCGGTCCCGTGGAACTCGACCTTGCCTTCAAACACCTTGGAACCCTTTCCCTTGACCGTGCGGCAGACGATCATGGTCGGCTTGCCCTTTACGTTCTCGGCCTTATCGAGTGCAGCCGTGATCGCAGCCATGTCATGACCGTCAATGTCAAACACTTCCCATCCAAAAGCGCGCCACTTGTCCGTTATTGGCTCCACGCCCATTACCTTTTCCACCGGGCCGTCGATCTGGAGGCCGTTGTTGTCCACGAGGGCGCAGATGTTGTCGAGCTTGTAATGCGCCGCCGTCATCGCCGCCTCCCAGATTTGTCCTTCCTGGAGCTCGCCGTCACCGAGCAGGACGTAGACACGGTTTGAGCTCTTGTCGAGCTTATGCGCAAGCGCTAGCCCGTTGGCCACGGACAGGCCCTGGCCGAGCGACCCCGTCGATATCTCGACCCCGGGCATGCACTTGCTGTCCGGATGTCCCTGGAGCCGTGAGCCCAGCTTCCGGAGCGTGCAGAGCTCAGCATGCTCGATGAAGCCCGCGTGGGCCAATTCCGTATACAGGACCGGTGCCGCGTGTCCCTTGGAGAGGATAAAATTATCCCGCTCCTTCCAGTCCGGCCGTTTGGGATCGTACTTCATTTTGTAGAAATAGAGCGCCGTAACGATGTCAGTGGCGGAGAGACTTCCGCCGGTGTGGCCGGACCCGCACTCGGTCAGCATCTTCAGAATATCGATGCGCACCCTTCTAGCTTTTTCCCTGAGGGTCTTCAACTGCTCTTCTGTGGCCGCCATGCACCAATCCTCCTGGATCATTTATTGATATGGAATCGTTTTGATCAATGCTTGTTATTCAGTTGAAGTGTTACGGAGTTAACTATTGCACTGCTAAACGCTCAGCGCTGCTGTCGACTTACTTCTCCTGTTTCTGTCCCTTCTGCTCCTGCCCGAGGAAGTCGAGGATGATCTCGTCAAGGCTCTTCTCTTTCACCTCTCTATTAGGCGCAGGTGCGGCCGCTGGGTCGGCCGCGGTCGCCGGCTCGGGGAGAGGCTCCTTGATAGAAGCTGCTTTCGGGGCAGGCTCCGGCGTCGGCGGCTGTACAGGGGCCTGGGACTGAAGCTTGCCCTGCATCAGGTCGCGGATCATCTGCTTGTGCTGCTCCTTCATGAGTTCGCGCACAACTTCTTCCAGACAATCGGCCTTAATGATGTCGGCGTAGCTGGTCTTGCGCGAGGCGAGAATCGCCCCTTGCTGATATAGCAGAGACGTTATAGAAGGACTTTTAATTCCGCCATCCTCGGTCTGTACATGGTAGAGCTTGCCCTGGAATGTGAAGTCCGTATTGTAACCCGTGAGCATAAGTATAATATTATACAAGCACAGAAAGCAAGTTGCAAGCCTTTTTGCTTGACAGTGGCAGGGGGTTAGTGTAAGTTTTACTCCGTGCCGGCGTGGTGGAACTGGTAGACGCAGAGGACTCAAAATCCTCCGTTCGCAAGGACATGTCGGTTCGATTCCGACCGCCGGCACCATTTAGAATCAAGGGCTTCAGCATTCTCACCTTCCTGATTCTCCCCCTCTAAATCTCGACTCATAAGTGAATTTACAATGATAAGGTGGAATGAGTGACGGTTCACAGACATAAGTGAATGATCACGTAAATGCTTCATTTGAAAATAGACTGATCGGTGAAAATTTGGATGTTGTGACTGTCACATACAATTGTACGACGAAACCTGATGAATGGGAGTTGCAGAATTTAACTGGTATAAGAGATAATCACAGCCCCACCCCCGCCGCCATCTTCACCGTCGCCATATGATGGGATGACACGAAATAAAACGCGAAAATCATTAGAAGCACAATATCAAAGCTGTATTTACTCAATGGTTGTTTTTTTCATTCTCCTCACCCCTCTAACAAGCAAACGGCCGAGCATTTCGAAAGTTTCATCCTTCGGGAGCTCGGCCATATTTATCCTCTAAGACCAGCCGCTTTCCTCATCCCTCTCACGAAGTGTTTGGCTTTATCTGGAACTAATCGTAGTTGATTATATATATATCTTAGGCAGCTCATGCGTGAGTCACTCAAGCAGAGCCTCTTTGTTTTTGCTGCTGTACCATGAAGTCAATCAGAAGATCACCGTAACATGCACAATATTCAAAGGTGGCGCACTAGAAACCTGACGCATTGTATTTTTTGCAAATGCAGGCACTCCTTGCTTTCACCAACGAGGCTACGGCAACTTCTTGACCATCTCGGCGAACTCTTTCTTCGTGAATGCCATTAGCGTCGTTGTTCTTACGTTCCCTGCGGAGCCTAACTTCAGCAGGAAAGAAGCACCGGCTTCGTTAGTGAGTCCCTCAGCGATGGCTATGTAGTCATACTCACCCAGCGTGAAGTAGAAGCCTGTCATCTTTCCCCCCATTCCTTCGATGGCTTTGGCGGCTGCATCGATTCGCTGTGGTGCGTCCTTGACGTTCTTAATCCCCTGATCCGTCAACTTCATCAAAATGATTTGCGTTGCCATTACCCTCACCTCCCTTCTAATTTGTCAAGTGCTAGTGCATCACCTTATATTCGCACAACGGGATCACCAAATTGCTTCTTCTTTTCTCAAGAACATGATTTAAAGTATCACGACGTTCGTGATATTCAGACGATTCCATCGCCCGTCAGGAATGATCTGCCAATAGGTCATGATCGGGAATCAGGGCACGATGAATATCAGGACACCGCGCAAAGCGGAAGGCTCAATAAAATAATTGACCCATAAACGCATGAACCTTTTCTCATTATGTAAATTTTTACTTACCTGTTCCTGACACTGTGATAAATAGAAAGGCCGAGCTCACCAAAGGCATCATACTTCGGCAGCTCAGCCGTCTTGGTCTTATAAGACCCGCCGCTTTCCGTCCCTTCCTCATGGAGGGTTTGGCTTTATCGGAGAATGATTAAAGTTAATCACGGAAAAAATGCATCGTCAATTTCTAGGATTCGCAACTTTTCACTTTATTGCATTTACGGGTAAGAGTGGTAAGAGGCTGTTTTAATATAACTTATGATAAAATAGAGCTTTTTTCAAGTGCTGGGATTTTGTATTACAGAAGGAATAGCAAGCTGATGGCTTAGTGTAGTACTCATTACCGAATATAAAATATACATTGAGATTATTTTTCCAGATTATCACTAATGCCTTGACGTAAATTATATGTAGTGATAACATTGAACAATATTCATGCAGTCATTACTTCTATTCATTGTTTCTAATACGTTTTCGAACCTATCAAGCACCGGGTGAGAATGGATGTTCCCTTTTCTTCAGGAGGCATTAGTTTCCATCGCGAACGTGATAGTGGTTTCTGCAAACACTCAAATATTATGGAAAAAAGCCTGGAACCTTGACCTCAGGATGTTCACCGGCAGAACGTATCCTGTTTGCTGAGGCGAAGCTCCTCCTGAGTCTATTTGACGATGCTAACCCATATGGGTCCTCGTTAGCGGTCGCCTTTGCCTGGATGCCGCCATCGATCCAGATTGGGGAGAAGGTTAAGGTTTGAACGTGACACCGTACTGTCTGGCTCGATACACATTCGGAAGCCAATACAAAGAGATATCCGGTTGTGAAAGCCTAAAGAATGGGAGGGAATTATGGACAAGATCCTGAGAATCGACGTAGGGGCAGAAGGCGGCCCCAAGGCGACAACAGTACCGGTTGGTGAATATGCAGGTCTGGGAGGCAGGGCATTAACGTCGGCGGTCGTTTCGAAGGAGGTTCCGCCATTATGCCATCCTTTGGGGGGAGAGAATAAGCTGGTCATTGCCCCTGGACTCCTGAGCGGATCCGCCGGTGCCCAATCGGGTCGGATTTCCGTGGGCTGCAAGAGCCCGCTTACCGGAGGCATCAAGGAGTCGAACTCCGGTGGCCAGCCTTCGCAGGTCCTGGCAAAGCTCGGCTACAACGCCATCGTGCTCGAAGGGAAGCCGGCGAGCGACGACCTCTACAAGGTGTTCATCAATAAGGACGGGGTCAAGATCACCAAGGACAATAGCCTCAAGATGCTCCCCAATTACGACCTGATCGCGAAGATGAAGAAGGAATACGGCGATGCAATATCCTGCATCTCGATCGGACCTGCCGGCGAGATGAAGATGGGCGCCGCGACCGTCGCTTTCACAGACATGGAGCTCCGGCCGACCCGTCACGCCGGCCGCGGCGGTGTGGGCGCGGTCATGGGTGCCAAGAACATCAAGGTCATTGTCCTGGACGCGACCGGCATGCCGGTGCGGGCCCCGAAGGACCCACAGAAGTTCCAGGATGCGAACAAGCGGTTCGTCGACGGCCTGAAGAAGCACCCGGTCACCGGCCAAGGCCTACCAGCCTATGGCACGAACGTACTGACGAACATCCTGAACGAGGTGGGTGGATATCCCACGTATAACTTCAAGCAGGGCCGCTTCGACGGCGCATCTAAGATCAGTGGCGAAACCGAGGCGGAGACCGAGAAGAAGCGCGGGGGGCTGCCGACCCATGGCTGCCACCGCGGCTGCGTCATCCAGTGCTCCGGTACTTATAATGACAAAGACGGACACTATCTCACCAAGCAGCCCGAGTACGAAACCGTTTGGGCCCACGGCGGAAACTGCGGCATTAGCGACCTCGATAAGATAGCCATGCTCGATTTCCTGGATGATAATTACGGCATTGACACGATCGAGATGGGCGCAACGATCGCCGTCGCCATGGAGGCGGGACTCGCCAAGTTCGGCGACGCCGATGCGGCGATCCGCATGGTTAATGAGGTCGGCAAAGGTACGGACCTCGGCCGGATCCTCGGTAACGGTGCGGCCATGACCGGCAGGGCGTTTGGCGTGGAACGGGTTCCCGTGGTGAAGGGCCAAGCCATGCCGGCCTATGATCCCCGTGCGGTTCAGGGTATCGGTGTCACCTATGCGACGAGCCCAATGGGGGCCGACCACACCGCCGGGTACGCTGTTGCGCAGAACGTGCTGAAGGTGGGTGGCGACGTGAACGCGCTCAAGCCCGAGGGGCAGGTGGAACTTTCACGGAACCTCCAGATCGCGACAGCTGCGATCGATTCCACCGGCATGTGCCTCTTCATCGCTTTCGCGGTCCTCGACCAGCCAGATACCTTTCAGGCCCTGCTCGACATGCTGAACGCCTTCTATGGTTTGAACCTTACGGGCGATGGCGTGACCGACCTCGGGAAACAGATCCTCAAGATGGAGCGGAACTTCAATAAGCAGGCGGGCTTCACACCCCAGCATGACCGGCTGCCAAGCTACTTCAAGACCGAAAAGTTCGCGCCGCACAACGTCACCTTCGGCGTCAAGGACGAGGACCTGGACAAGGTCTTTAACTGGTAATCAAAACTATTTGATCCGATAAAAGGAGAGACGCTGGTCCCTCCTTTTTTTATTGCTCGCTAGGGCAGTGTCTTGACGCATTGTATCATCTATCCGTGAGAGGATGCCTCGGGAGTATGCCCGGGGCGATAGTGACATGCTTGCTGACCCTTCTGCCAAAGCCTATCCCCGTCTCGCGTTCATCGTGGACGGACCGCTTGTTGCTTTGTTTTTCCTCTTGCTCCAGCAAGGGGTGAAGATCAGGCGCCACGTCGGATGTAGTGTCGATGTCTTCCTGAGGCAGGAGATCGGGGCCTCCACGGAGACGATAGAAAAGATCCAGTCTATCATGCTTGATGGAAAGCCGGTCGATGACATTGGGTCTTCCTTGGTGCACGACGGTTCGACCCTCGCGCTCTCGGCCGCCATGCCCGGACTGGTCGGCGCCACGCTCAGACGCGGAGGGGCCTATTCCTCTTTCCGCAGCGCCATAACGTACCACGAAACAGAAAAAGGATGCGCGCCCGGAGAGGGGTGGGTAAACGTGAAAATATTCAATCTCCTGATGGCTGAGCTGGGACCCGATCTTCTGAGAACAGGCGTCCTCCTCCCGTCCTCCGATCTTTTCGGCTTCCTGATGGAGCGAATAGAGGAATTCCGGCACGGATGCAGCGCCACGCTCAATGGCAAGCCCATCGATATCGGAAAACTGGAGGGGAGCACGGTGCTAGCGGGAAACGACCAAGTATTTCTTACGGTAGCCGTCGGCCCCGTCAATGCCTGACCGCCGAGGCCATCCGCCTGCGATGGGGGGGAAGAGGGCGAGTTCGTCACCGTCCTGAAGGACATGTTCCGAGGGACGATGCTCGCCGTTGACGATTTTGAGGAGCCTGATCGTGCCGGGAATGTTCAGTGAATGTATGACATCGTTGACGGTCGTGCCCTCGGGAAATTCGATCACCTGCTCATCAGGGCCGAATTGTCGCAGCAACGCGAAGAACTTGATTTTTACCTTCATAAAGTCATTATACCAGACCCGCAAGTTTGTCCATCAGATTCTTCAGTGTCACAATGCCTTTTTCAGGATCGGGGACATCACCCGGCCTTCTAGCAACGACCGGCTTATGACCTGTATCATACTCCTATACTGCCGAAATGTTAAAATAACTACATGGCGTCGAACAAAAGACCCTCCAAGCTTTTCGTCGAAGTGACGACATGCTGCAATCTCCAGTGCGGCATGTGCGTGAAGCAGAACGGCATGGGCGGGATCCCTGAGGGCAGCATGTCCCCGGAGACCTTCGAACGGCTCGCCCCGGCGTTTCAGCATCTTGATTCTCTCGTGCTGAACGGTATCGGTGAGCCCCTGCTCCACCCGCACTTGGAAATGTTTATCTCTCGTGCGCGATCCCTCCTACCCGAAAACGCCTGGGTAGGATTCCAATCTAACGGCATGGCGCTGACCGACGATCGGGCTGCATCGCTCGTCGCCGCGGGGCTCGACCGTATCTGCATCTCCCTCGACACCGTGTCCGATGACAGCTTCCGCTCTATCCGGAGCGGCGGCGAGATGGGGGGGATAGTGGCGGCCTTCGCGAGTCTGAAAAGGGCTCGGGCGCGGAACAGGGGGCGCGACCTCAGCATCGGGATCGAGTTCGTGCTAATGCGAAACAACCTTGCCGATCTCCCCGAAGCGATCCGCTGGGCAGGCAGGTCAGGCGCCCGTTTCGCCATCGTCACCCAGCTCCTTCCCTACAATAAGGACTTCGTCGCGCAGGCAGCATACGATACCAATACCACCGCTGCTATCACGGTTTACGAGCGTTGGAAAACAAAAGCACAACAAGAAGGTCTGGACATCCGCCAATATCTCGATACCATCACGAAGGTGGGAAGGACCCCGGAGGAAGATCGAATTGTTGGTCTCGTCGAGAAGATGCGGATCGATGCAGAAGCACAGGGCATCACCCTGCACATGGAACGGCTGCTCAGGCGGGATGAGGAGTGGCTGGCGTCAGCTGAACGGGTGCTAGATGAGGCCAGGCACGTTGCCCGGGAAGCGGGGGTGGAACTGACACTGCCGGGCATGGCGCCACGGAACACGAGGAAGTGCGAGTTCGTCGAAGGAGACAGCGCCTTCGTCTCGTGGGATGGCGATGTGCATCCCTGTTACTTCCTCTGGCACCGCTATGCCTGCTATGTCGGCGGTATTGAAAAGCGGGTCAAGCCATGGGTTTTCGGAAACCTGCGCGATCGGGACATCCTTGAAATCTGGAACGATTCGGGGTCCTGCTCTTTCCGGGAGCGCGTGCTCGGGTATAAATTCCCCTTCTGCTTTGACTGCGGTTTCGCACTCTGCGATTATGTAGGGGATGCGGATTTCGAGCAGGATTGTTATATCGAACGTGTACCTTGCGGGTCCTGCCTCTGGTGCACGGGGCTGTTTAAATGCCTTCAGTGAACAGCCAGCGATAACCCTATGTCACTCATTCGGCCCTCTTACGATCGCTGCATGGTATAATAGAAAAAGGTTCATACGCCAGAAAGGAAGGGAGCAGCATGGCGGACACACCAAAGGAACCAGGAGCAGCCGGGAGGAAGAGCCTTTGCCTCGATATCTCATTTCAGCCGGTACCTTCGCACCTAAGGGCCAGCGACGGGAGGGAGATTCCCTTCACCAAGGCGATTCTGACGATTCGCAATGTTTGCACTGCAGAGGCGGTCAACGTTGTGCCCCACGTCACTCTTGGTCAGGAGGGTGGAACCATCCAGGATGTCACCAGATCGTTATCGCATTCGGCTCCTTCATCAATCCCTCCCGGGGAGACTGTCAGTTGGGACGTGTACGACCTCTTGCTACCGGCTCACTCCGGAACCGCAAGTAAGATCCATATGTTCGGGTATCGGGCAGCCCTGAACTGGAGGTTTGATCTTGCAGCGTGGGCTCAATACCGACCTTCGGTATCTTCTGGACCTTTAAAGACGTCCATCTTACGATGGTCATTTCGATGGAGCGTCGCAGATCCTTCAACCGGGGCAGTAGGGCTGACCATCGAAGAGGTCAAGGACTGACCGCGTGACCGCGTCCCTATCCCCGGCGATCTCTCCCATTCCTCCCTTGCCATTTCCTTAATAGTGCGCTTGATCATTGGAAGGCAACGATCCGCATCATCTGCCGGGGCAGGGCATAGGACGCTATTTGCCAATCTTCGAGGCTTAATTTTCAGGAAGTCTTGACATCCTCCCCGGCCTGAAGGCCGGGGATTCACGACGCCACGTCCGCTTCTGCCTCGCCTTTGTATGCGAGCCTTCCTGCACGCCATGCATCGCAATCTTGCAACACGGCGCGGCAATCCAGTCTTTAAGTGATACCAATTAAATCATTTCAATCTCTGCCCTAAAATATCCAAGCGCTTCCTGATCGAAAATGCAGAACTCCACTAATTCGAGTGAGGACCCCGCATTGTTTTTCAAGAACGCAACAGTCTCACCGATAAGGATCTTTGCGCACCGGTCCTTTGGAAAGCCGAAGATACCTGCACTGATGGCAGGTACGGAGATGCTCGCAAGCTTCTCCTCCGTAGCGAGCTTGAGCACGCTGATGATGGCATTCCTTAATTTGTTGTGCTCGTCACCCTCGCCCATCCTCGGACCCACGGCGTGGATGACATATCGCGCCTTCAGTTTTCCGCCGGTCGTGATCGCGGCGGTGCCTGCAGGAACGTAACCGATCTTATTACTTTCTTCCTGGATAACCTGTCCACCTTTTCTTACGATGACTCCGGCCACGCCTCCGCCATGCTTCAGATGGCTGTTCGCAGCGTTCACGATTGCATCGACATCCCGTTCAGTGAGGTCAGCGGATACGAGCCTGATGGTCGTTTTGCCGATCTGTTTTTCGAGAGCACCCATAAAGGTCCCTCCAGTCGTCGATGACAGCATAGGATCGGTCTCGCACATTTACTGGCCATCGGTGCGATCCCCACCCCGAATAACGCTAAATTATATTAAATTGCAGAGAAGGTCAATAATGCTTTTTTTGCCGCCCGTTACTGAGGCTCTATTCGATTGAGAAGAGGCCATTGATGTGATATAATTCTGGCACTATGAATATCGTAAATCTCAAAGAGGTCAACCCCGCAGTTGCAGAGAAGGTACATCCTTTCATCGAAGACATTCTGCACGGACATTCTTCGAACATCCATTCCTTCCACATTGTGGGAAGCGCCGTGATCCCGGATTACAATGAAAAGCTGTCCGACATCAATTCCGTGGTCGTGTTGCATAACATGGATCTGAAGTTCATTACATTTCTGGCGCCGTTCGGAAAAAAGTACGGCAAGAAAAGGATCGCCGCCCCGATTGTAATGACACAGGAGTATATACGGAATTCTCAAGATGCGTTCCCCATCGAATTTCTCGATTTCAAGCTTATTCACAAAACGGTTTACGGAGAAGACATCCTCAAGGACCTTGAGATTGCTCGGCCGCACCTTCGGCTCCAATGCGAGCGTGAGATCAAGACAAAGCTCATGGGACTGAGGCAGGGATATATATCATCTCTGGGCAAGAAGGAGCCTCTCTCAACGGTGCTCATCCGCTCTCTTGCCGGCTCTTTGGCCCTCTTTCGGGCGATCATCTTGCTGATGGGCAAAGAGCCTCCCGTCGCCAGATCGGAGGCAATAAAAACGTATGAGACTGCAACCGGCATAGACGCGGACATCTTTGAAAAGCTCCTTTTACTGAAATTGGGAGCGATGAAACCATCGGAAGGCGAACTCCGCGCCTTGTTCGAACGCTACTACAACGCGCTCGATGCCACGGGAAAGATCATCGATGAACGCCGTGTTTAAAAAACTCTTCCTCTCCGTTATTCTTGCTACAGCTTTTTTGACGCCTCATGCATCGGCCTCGACACCGGTGCCTCCGGCAATGCCGCGAGATTATGTAGTCGATCTCGCCGGCGTCATCGGAGACGATGTGAGAAGTAAGCTGAATGCGTACCTGGCGGAACTTGAGCAGAAAACCACAGCGCAGGTGCTCGTCCTTACGGTACAGAGCCTCGACGGCGAAGATATCGAGAGTTTCTCGCTGAGGACAGCGGAAGAATGGAAACTCGGCAGGAAGGGCAAGGACAATGGCGTCCTTATCACGGTCGCGGTGAAGGATAGGAAATACCGCATCGAGGTCGGGTATGGACTTGAGAGCGTTCTGCCTGACAGCGCGGTTGGATCGATCGGACGGGAGTATCTGGTCCCCTCTTTCAGGAAAGGCGACTACAGTACGGGGATATTTGCCGCCGCTCTTGTAGTAATCCGGGCGATCGCGTCTCATGAAGGTATACAGATAACAGGATTTCCCGGCATTCAGAGGAGCAACGAAGATTACGCCCGCAAACCTATAGGTATTCTAGGTTCAATAATACCGATAATTCTTTTTGTCATCGCCGTCATTCTCTTCATAACGAACCCCCATCAATGTCTCCTTGTTCTGCTCGCCATTTCATTCGGAGGACGGGGGAGAGGATGGTCCGGGGGTGGATTTGGTGGGTTCGGAGGAGGCGGTTCTGGCGGCTTTGGCGGCGGGGGCGGAGGCGGATTCGGAGGTGGGGGAGCATCGGGGGGCTGGTAGAAAAACTGACAATCTTTGGCAGGATTTCAGGGTGGGCACGATGAAGAACGATTATAAAGTCAATCCTGTTGATCCTGATATCCTATCACAATAACTATTGGAGGTCATCATGAGCAACGGATTAAAAACCATTCTCATTATCCTTGCGGTCATTGCAGCATGCGCACTCCTGACCATATTCTGGGGCGTGGGCCAGTATAACAAAGTAGTATCCATGGACGAGCAGGTAAAGTCACAGTGGGCCCAAGTCGAGAACCAGCTGAAGCGACGCTACGACCTGATACCGAATCTCGTTGAGACCGTCAAGGGCTACGCTAAGCACGAGAAGGAAATCTTCGAAAACATCGCGAACGCGCGCACAAAATATTTCCAGGCGCAAACGGTGAAAGACAAGATACAGGCATCACAGCAGCTCGAAGGGGTACTCTCTCGCCTCCTCATGCTGCAGGAAAATTTTCCACAGCTTAAGGCAAATGAATCGTTCCTGAAACTGCAGGACAGCCTCGAAGGCACTGAGAACAGGATTGCGGTGGAACGGAAGCGCTATAATGATGACGTGCGTGCACTCAATACGTATCGGAGAACCGTTTTCGGAAGGTTCTTTGCATCTCTGGCAGGCGTGGGAGAGGTTACCTATTATGAGATTCCGCAGGCCGAGAAAGAGGCACCGAAAGTGAAGTTTTAGCAGTCGGGGTAATTCACGCCAGAGTATAAAGGGAATATCCCCTTTTCACCCTTTAACAATGGGGGAAAGGGGGATAATAAAGGTTGATCAGGGAACCTTTTGCATTTCTTCCTTCTTTGCCCAGTAGGGGTTTGAAATGTCCTCAAAAGCGCTCATCGCTGCGATCGAGCCCTGTCCCACGGCAACAACGATCTGCTTGAGCCCGCCCGTGATGTCTCCTCCTGCGTATACGCGCGGTATCGATGTCCGCATGGTGGTAAGGTCCACCTTGACATAGCCTTCGTTATCGAGCTCGAGACCGAGCGCTTTGGCGATCTCGTTGTTCGGCACGTACCCGATCGCGACGAACACGCCATCGGCCTGCATCTCGGTAACGGCGTGGGTCTTGTTGTTCTCGATCTTAACAGATTTCACCGTCTTGTCGCCGACAATCTCCTTCACCTCGCTGTTCCACAGCACAGGTACCCCCGACTCTTTCAGGCTTTCCTGCAGCTTTGCCTCACAGCGGAGCGCGTCCCTCCAGTGGACTAAGGTGACCTGTGCGCCGAGGTTGTGAAGATAGAGTGAGTCTGTCACAGCCGTATTACCGCCACCGACCACGATCACTTTTCTTCCGTCTTTGAAAAAATAACCGTCACAGGTGGCGCAGTAGCTCACACCCCTGCCGTAAAGCCTCCGTTCGCCTGCGGCTCCCAAGGCCTTGTTACCAACGCCGGTCGCCATGATGATCCCCTTGGTAATGTAAATCGCACGGTTGGTCTTGATGCGAAACTTACCGTCCTGCTTGTCCTGTGCGATCTCCTTCACCTGCTCGCCGACGTGGATGTCCGCGTATTGGACCGCCTGCTGCGAGATGAGGTCCACAAGACTCTTTCCCCCGATGCGCATGTAGCCCGGATAATTTTCGACCACTGGCGTTATGGCAATCTGTCCGCCGATGACCTCGCGTTCTATTACGACAGCAGAGAGCCCGGCGCGTACGGCGTAGATGGCGGCCGTAAGACCGGCAGGGCCTGCGCCCACGATGGCGAGATCCTTCTCGATGGGCTCCGCCGATATCTGCTCGGAGATGTACTCTGGCTCCTTGAGCGAGATGAGTGACTCAGCGAAAAACTCCTCAGGCTGGAGTCCCATACCCGTGAAGATGCCATTAATGAACGTCTGCGGCACGGAAAGAGATCCGAGGTTTTCAGCCAGGTCCTGGTTCTCATAAATCTCGATCACCTCCGCAGATATGAGGTCCGGCTTTACGATCGCGGCGGAGAAGGCGGAGAGCGCCTGCTGCGGGCAGTAAGGACACGTGGGGCTGACAAAGACCTGGATATCCCGTTTTTCTTTGAGCCCGCCGATCTTTTCCATGGTCGGAGCGGTCAGGATGCTCTTGCCCGTGGAAGCCATGAGGATGGCAACGAGGAGCGACCGGCCTTCTTCGCCGAGCGGTGCGCCGGTGTAGCGGAGGCGGTATTTATCAGGCGCGATGAGCACTGTCGGAGAACGGTGAACGTTGCGTTTCACGGACTGCTCATCGCCGACTTTGTGGAAAGAGGCCCGGAGCTTGTCGCTCAGTCCTGCCAGGGCCTTGATAAGCGTGACTGCAGCATCGTTGAATTTGTCGTTTACGCCGTCCCGCGTGTAGACTTCAACCACAACGTCTTCCTTCAGTTCATTCAAGAACGTTTCCTTGATGACCGCTTTGACTTCATCCGGAAGGGGTTCTTCTGCCATGGTGTCACCTCGCGAAGTACTGTTGAAGCCGCCAATGAATGCGATTAAATCCACGTTCAGAATTCAAGCGCCGGATCCGATGAAAACGTTCCTTTCTGCATTCTTGGATGGCTACTTGATCATCCTCGAAACCGCCTTGAACTCCTCCGTGCCCGCGACCTTGAGGAGCTGGAACAGAACTGTCTCGGTGCACGTTAATACAGCTCCGGCGTCTCGCATGAATGCCGTACCTGTTATCCAGTTCTCCTTGGTACGAGAACATATCGCGTCCTGCACCAGGTGAACATTGATCCCGCCCTTTAAAAGTCCGATACAGGTCTGGAGCACGCAGATGTGCGTTTCCATGCCTGTCAGGACGACGTTGCTTTTATTATGCTCATTCAATTCCTCAAGAAAGGTAGGTTGACCGCAACAATCAAAAGTCATCTTCTCGACAGGACGATAGAACGGAAGGGCCTCGCGGATCTCTCGCACGGTCGTACCAAGCCCCTTGGGATACTGCTCGGTCACCATGACCGGCATGCCTATCATCTTTGCGAGCTCGACCAGGTGCAGGTTGTTCTTTACCACCTTATCCTTCTCTTTCATCACCGCTGCAAGCTTTTCCTGGATATCGACGATTAGGAGAACCGTGCCTTCCCTCTCAAGGAAAAATTTATCCAAAGTCATAACGCCATTCTTCTCCTTCTGAATAAAATGAATTATGTCTTGCTCACTTTATTCAGCGCTCCGAAATCTGCATTTCGCAATTTTCACCCCCGGCAACCTGCCGGTCCGCTATACGCCTCATGAACCGCCGTAGCCGATAGCGACCTTTCCATCTTCTAGGATGACCGGCACGTTCCGTGCACCCTTGGAGAACTTCAGCATCTCCTCGAGCTTGGCCCTGTCCTCCTTCACATCGAAAAATTCAGCCTTGTCTCCGAAGGCTTCACGAGCCTTGACCGTATACGGTCAACCCTTTTTCCCGTAAATGATGACCTTGCTTGCCATGGCAGACCTCCTCTCACGAAAGGGAACTTCGATAATTATATATTATCATTTTAGGAGTGCAAAAGTAAATTTTTTACGATAGAATCAGCTTCATCATGGGCAATGAAACAAATTCGCTTGCCGCATTGTCTTATAATAAAGGAAGCACTGGCATTCCACCGGCGGATGACGATGCAGGTCTCGTCGCGCGGTCTCGGCAAGGTGATCTGGACGCCTTTGAGCAGCTCGTGATAAAGCACCAGAAAAGGATGCTGAATACCGCCTATCGGCTGATAGGAGATTATGACGAGGCGTGCGAAGTGGTCCAGGACGCTTTTGTATCGGCCCACAGGAATATCAAGACATTCCGTGGCGATTCGAAGTTCACAACCTGGCTCACGGCCATCACCGTGAACCTTTCGAAGAACCGGTTGAAGCACCTGAAATCTCGACAGGGTCATGAAGCCTATTCCTTGGATGACCCGGTAGAGACCAAAGACGGCGCGATTACTATCGACCCCCCGTCAACAGCCCCTTCTGTGCTGGACCGGCTCGAGAAGTGTGATGTCCAGAACAGAGTGCAGGACTGCATCAAGGTGCTTGACCCGGATTTCCGTGAGGTGTTGGTCCTCCGCGACCTGCAGGATTTATCGTATGAAGAGATTGGAGACCTGCTCAAGATTCCCGGCGGTACGGTGAAGTCACGGTTGTTCAGGGCACGCGAAATGGTCAAGGATTGTTTGAAGCGTGTAATGGGGGAACTCTGATGAGGCATAAGGCAATACGGCATAGACTATCGGAATATATTGACGGGTCGGTTACTGCCGAAGAAAAAGCGGAAATCGAGGAGCACCTGAAGACGTGTACCGTCTGCAGCGACGCACTCAGGGAACTGAAGAAGACCGTCGAGCATATCAAGACCATCGAAGAGGTAGAGCCGCCAGCGTGGATGGCGCAGAAAACCATGGCAAGGGTACGCACCGAGGCGGAACAGAAGCAAGGGCTCTTTCGTCGTTTATACTTGCCGCTCCATGTTAAGCTGCCAATCCAGGCAGTTGCAGTACTGTTCCTTGCTATCGCCGCTTTCTACATCTATCGGAATGTTCAGCCTACAGCCAGGTTTGAAGAAATGCCGACGCAACAATTTTCGCCGGAAGAGAAAGCTGCCGTTCCCGCACCCAGGAGCCTTGAACCGTCCCCCGCAGCCAATGCGAAGGGAGAACCTAGCAAAGCAAAAGATTCTTCGCTTCGCACAAAACAGGTTCCGCAAACTCCGGAGTATAGAGCACTGGACATGAGGCAAGAATACGAGAGTCCACCGGCTCCTGCTCTCGAAGGGAAAGCGGCGGCACGTGCTCAGGCTCCAAAAGAATTAGCAGGACAGCCCGCGCCAGCGGGAGAATCAAAGCTCTTGGAAAGACGCGCAGCTGCACCGCAGACCCCCGCCCCAGCGATGATGCAGGAGCAGGTTGAATCGGCGGCAGGCACTTCCCAACAGGAAGAATCAAAACATGAATCCGTTGCCCCGGGACAGGATAAAAAGGGCCTCCTTGATAGGAGAGAAGATCGCGGTACCATTGAGAAGGTCATAATTGATAGGCATCCGAATGGCAGCCCTAAATTGATTGTAAGCTATAAAATCATCAATTCACACAAAGTTCAAATAGCTGAGGAGAGATTTGATAAAGATGGTGAAAGACACGGTATTCAGAAAGAATATTATGCCTCCGGCCAAGTAAAAACGGAAGCTCAGTACGGATATGGAAAGCTTGATTGGTATATAGAATATTATCCAGATGGGGTAAAAAGAATCGGGAAATCGAATTATGACTGGTTTTGGCTAAAAAATTAGTTCTTTCCAAGAATAGCATTTTTACTTTTCAGGAACTTTCCCCTCTCCTCCTTTGTCTAATGAGTCAAGAGCGGTTCAATTCAGTGATAAGGGAGGTCTTTCATGAGAGTCAAATTTATTTTAACGGTTCTGGCAGTCCAGTTCCTTGTAGTTGCCGGCTATAGTCCTGTTTCATCTGCTGAGAAAAAGGAAACAAAAAATGGCACAGCGGCAAGCACTTTGGATGATCAGACCGGAGTGGCGCTGACAATCTACAACGTCAACCTCGGCCTGGTAAAGGACCAGCGGCAGATCAAGCTCTTCAAGGGCATCGGCGACCTGCGATTCATGGACGTTGCGGCTCAAATCATGCCCGCAAGCGTCCACATCAAATCTCTCATAAATCCCGAAACACTGCAGGTACTCGAGCAGAACTATGAGTACGACCTGCTGAACCCGCAGAAACTCCTGGACAAGTATGTGGGCAAGGAGGTGAAGCTCTATACCAAGAGCCCCTATACCGAACGGGAGGAGGCCGTCACGGCCACGCTTCTGTCGAACAACGGCCAACCGATATTCAAGATTGGTGATGAGATAACCTTTGGCCATCCCGGTAGGATCATATTCCCCGGCGTGCCGGAAAATCTCAGCGCTAAACCGACTCTCGTCTGGATGCTCGAGAACAGCCTGCCCTCAACGCAGAAGATCGAGGCATCGTATCTGACAAGCGGGATCAATTGGCGCTCGGATTACGTGGTGACGCTGAATGACAGGGATGACAGGGCAGATATATCGGGATGGGTGACGATCGACAACCATAGCGGTGCGACTTACAGGAACGCGACGCTCAAGCTCGTCGCGGGAGATGTAAACAGGGTGAAGAACGAATATGAATATAAGGACAATATGATGAGCGTTGCCGAAGCAGCGGCAAAGGCCCCGGTACCTCAGTTCAGAGAAAACTCATTCTTCGAATACCACATCTATGCCCTCGAACGGCCTGCCACGGTCAAGGACAACCAGACCAAACAGATCAGTCTCGTGACTGTCACCGACATCCCGGTCAAGAAAGAACTCTTGTACTGCGGCTGTAACTACTATTATCACGCCCGCTACGGCGATGCCATGCCAAACCAGAAGGTCGGCGTGTTTGTAGAGATCCAGAACAAGAAAGAACACAACCTCGGGATTCCGCTGCCCAAGGGCACAGTACGCGTCTACAAAACTGATAAGGAAGGAAGCCTTCAGTTCATAGGAGAAGACTCGATTGAGCATACTCCTAAGGATGAGAAAGTGAGGATCAAACTCGGCGATGCCTTTGATGTGGTGGGCAGCAGGAAGCAGACGGACTGGAAAAAGATCGCCTATGATACCTATGAAGCGGCATTCGAAATATCGCTCAGGAACCACAAGAAGGAGGATGTGGTGGTGAAGGTTGTGGAACCCATCCCTGGCGACTGGATCATGCTCAGCTCTTCCCATGAGCACAAAAAGTCCGAGGCCTTCACTGCCGAGTTCAATATCCTAGTGCCTAAGGACAAGGAAGTGAAGCTCGCCTACCGTGTGAGGATGCGGTATTAAGCTGGACATTTAAAACGGTGTTCGCCATTCCCACGCACAGGAAATGGTTTAACCTATCACAACCACTTCTTGCTCTTGAAGTAGAGCCCGAAACGGTCGCCGAGCTTTTCGAGCACCGGGACATCGTGCACGCCGTCAACGTAGATCCAGGTGACCGTAGGCTTGTTCTTGTACGGGATGCATGCTTCCGCTGCAGACAGTTCCGTCTCAAGAAAGATCGTTTTCTTAATCAATGACAAGGATGATGACGTTCTCGCCTTTCTCCCCCCCATATATGTCAAGGTCTCTGAAGGGAGGCCAGCTTTCTTGGAGCTTTTGTAGCGAACTGGGGCATGAGCGGTTATTAATAAAATCCCTTGAAAGCCGTCTGGATCTTCGTCAGGTCGAAGGCCTGGTGCACGAGCGGTTTGCCAGCGATCATCGGGAGCCGCTCTTCGAATGTCGGCCGGTGATTCCGGTAAATGACGCCGATGGGAATCCGCTTGCCCCATTCGAGAGCCTTGCTAAACGCCGCTTTCCGGTCTTCGGGGTCATAGTCAGACTCGAGGTGATAAACCCGTTGACGATACCAATCGTAGGTGTTTACTTTATTATAGGTCACGCATGGCTGCAGGATATCGATGAGGGAAAAACCTTTGTGATTGATCGCCTCTTTCATGAGGGACTTGAGATGATCCGGGTCGCCGGCGAACCCCCGCGCCGCGAAGCTGCAATCAAGCGCAACCGCAAGCGCCATGGGATTGAACTGCTCGGTGATGACACCGAAGGGCATGTTCTTAGTCACCATACCTTCGCCAGTCGTAGGAGAAGGCTGACCCTTGGTCAGGCCATAGATCTGGTTGTCATGCACGAAAAGCTTCACATTGATGTTTCTCCGCATGGCGGCCATCAGATGGTTGCCTCCCTCGCCGTAACAGTCGCCGTCGCCGGTCACGATGATCACCGGCATCTCGTGGTTCGCGAGCCTGATGCCGGTGGCCACCGGCAGCGTTCTGCCGTGAAGTCCATTAAAGGTATTGCATTTAGTATAATGCGGGAGCTTCGCTGCCTGGCCGATGCCCGAGACCACGGTGAACTGGTGTGGCTCGATACCGAGTTCGACCATGACTTCTTTAAAGGACTTGAGGATAGGGAAGTTACCGCACCCCGGACACCACGCCGGGACCTGCCCTTTATAGTTTTCCAAGGTGACCATTGATCTCTCCTACCAGCGTCTCGACCGTGAACGGCCTGCCGTCGAATTTATGGATGTGCGTTGTGAATGCATATCCCGTCTCAGCCCTCATGAGCCGGCTGAACTGACCCGTCGCATTGTTCTCGATACAGATGGTCTGTTTTGCGTTCTGCAAGAAGCGAACGTAGTCAAACCGTTCCGTATGCGGAAAAGGGAAAAGTTCGCTGTAATGAAGCATGGCAATGCTCCGCGACTTGGATAGCTCGTCTACCGCCTCTTTCATAACGCCGTACGTCGAACCCCATCCGGTGATAATGACCGCGGGTTTGTGATCGCCATAGACGAAGGGCGAAGCGATCTCCCGTTTGATGAGCGGCAGCTTCTTATCCAGCCGTTTCTGCACCATTTTGACCCGCGTGGCCGCGTCTTCCACGATATGGCCTTCTTCATCATGTTCGTCGCTATCGGTGACCACAAGATGCTCGGCATCGCCTGGCACACCGAGTATCGATATCCCGCTCTCGGTAAAGGCATGACGCTTATAATCGGCAACCTGCTTGAATGCATCGCCCCTCAAACGATAATCCATATACAGCACTCTGCTCGCATCTAACCCATCGAGAGTCCACTGGGAATCGGCGAGATAGGTGTCAAAAAGGATGAAGACCGGAATCTGGTATTTCTCAGCTAGGTCGAAGGCCCTGTTCGTGAGAGAAAATGCCTGCCTCGGCGTTCCCGGCGCAAAGATGATACGGGGGAATTCACCATGTCCTGCTGATATGAGGAACTGAAGTTCACCCTGCTCGGTCCTGGTCGGAAAACCTGTGGCCGGGCCGGGTCGTTGCCCCACGGCGATCACAACCGGCGTCTCGGTCATGGCAGCGAGCGAAAGTCCCTCGACCATGAGCGCGAAACCACCGCCCGACGTGCCGGTCATAGACCGCACTCCCGCGAACGAGGCGCCTACCGTCATGTTGATTGCGGCTATCTCGTCCTCGGCCTGCTCCACCACGATACCGTACTCTTTTTCTTTAGCCGCGAGATAGTTCATGATCCCCGTCGAAGGCGTCATGGGGTAGGCTGAATAGAACTTGCATCCCGATGCGACTGCGCCAAGCCCGATAGCCTCGACGCCACCGATCAGCATCTTAGGCTTGGAAGCTGCACCGGCTATTACGGAAAAGGAGCACCGTGTGCAATTTTTCACCGCATGCTCGTACCCGGCGAGCGCAACGTTCTTGTTCGCAAGGACTACTTCATCACCTTTTTTCCTGAAGGTCTCGCCGATTATATCAAGGAAGTGGGATAGCTCCATCCCGAGCATGCCGAGAACCGCGCCCGTTGCGGCCGTGTTCACCATGATCCTATCACCGCCGCTCTGAACAGCGAGGTCGGCGAATGGGATGTCGAGGAAAGAGGGTTTGTCGTATTTGAGCCTGAGCGCCGATGAATCGTAGATGATCCGGCCGTGTTCCTTGAGCTCGCGTTCATGATGCGTGACGCTATCCCGGTCGAGCGCAACGATAATATCGACACTGTCTTTCGATGCAGAGAGCGGTTTATCCGAGAGCCGAATCTGATAAAAATTGTGCCCGCCGCGGATTCGAGATTCATAATCCTGGTGGCTGAACACGTAGCAACCCGTGCGCGAGAAGACCCGGGCAAGGGTATCACCGATGGTCTGGATCCCCTGCCCCGCCTCACCGCCGATCTTGATAGTATAGTCCATGACCCCCTCTTCTTGGATGGGATTGACTGAACCACCTGCCGAATGCTTGAACCTTCGTTGCCCAGCATACCGTGTTTATGATGTCAACGTGACGAAGAATCCTGGTCCAGCTGCTCCTCTCTCTTCAGGACGTTACCGTACATCTTATTTTATCTCGGCAATCGTTATTTTCCCCGACTCGAGAAGATGTGACAACAGCAAAAACCCACCGCAGGGCTGCGATACGCGGTCCTGGAAATAATCGCAGTCATACTCATGGAAGGTACAGACGCTGCACAGAGATTGGATGAGCTGATCCGTGACATGCTTGTCACCCGAAACGCCGGGGTTTTCCATAAGAATCATTCTGCCTGTCCGCATTAATCGTTCCACAACATGAAAGCCCCGGCAGGCAAGCTCTTCGTTCTTGCTCGGTTTGTAGTATGAACAATATTTTAAGCAAAGAGCTTTAACGAGAGGGGAGGTCCCATCCATGGGTTGATTATAACAAAAAACCCGGACGTCATGCTATAATAAATAGCATGAATTATTACCTTGCACGGCGGGCCGTCCTGAAATGGCTCGAAACGCCAGCGATTTATCATTTGGCAAAGGACGAGCTCTATGAACTCGATAAGGACTCCTTCAGCTTTATGAAGAGCTGCGCCTCGAATAACGGGTGTATTTCCAAGGACAGTGCATTCATCGATTATTGCGTTGGGGAGGGGCTGCTCACAATGGAACCAGTGTCCGTAAAGCGGCCTCTCCTGACCAAATCCGCGGTACCTTCCTTGCGGTACCTTGAGCTCCAGATCACAAACGCATGCAACCTCCGATGCAGACACTGCTATATCGGTGATGATGCACACTGTGAGCTTTCCCTCGGACAGATCAGGGATGTCCTCAGCGAATTTGAGAACATGCAGGGTCTGCGGGTAATGATCACAGGAGGAGAACCGCTTCTCCACAGAAGCTTCGAAGCGATCAATGAGATGCTCCCGGATTATTCAGTCAGAAAGGCTTTGTTCACAAACGGCCTGCTCCTGCGGAAAGAAATTCTCAGGTCCTTGAAGATTGATGAGATTCAGGTCAGTATCGACGGGCTTGAGACGGCCCATGATGCGTTGAGGGGGCACGGAACGTTCTGCCGCACCATGGAATCCGTAAAAAATGCCCTCGAATTGGGATTCGATGTCTCGATATCGACCATGGTTCACCGAGAAAATCTCCTGGATTTTGATGAGATGGAGCATTTATTCAAACGCATGGGGATCAAGGAATGGACCGTTGACGTGCCCTGCACCACCGGGAGACTGAGGGAAAACGCTAAATTCTGCGTAAGTCCGGAGGAAGGAGGAAAGTATTTGGGATACGGGTACGGCGGCGGCATCCACGCAACAGGGCTGGGGTACGCATGCGGCCTGCATCTAATGTCCGTGATGGCGAACGGGAACATTGCAAAATGCACGTTTTACGGTGACCGTACCGTAGGAACCGTCGATGAGGGACTCCTGTCATCCTGGCATAAGATCCAGCCTGTCCGACTCAACGAACTTGCTTGCACGTGCGAATTTATCGAAACTTGCCGGGGGGGATGCCGTTACCGTGCGGAGATACTTGACGGACCCCGCGGGCGAGACCTGTACCGCTGCGCACTTTATGGTATAATAAACGATAAGTCTTCACTTTTTCCGAAATTGACAAGAGAATGATTGCCTCAATCTGATGGAATACGTTGGGGAAAGGAGGTGCCTTATGACGATCAAGAAGGTCTCGAAAAAAATGGCAACAACCTGCAAATGCAAAAGCTCCTGCTGATTTATGCCCTGCCGCGGGCATGGTTTCAAAAACATGAGAGCTCGAGACAGCATGTCTCGAGCTCTTTCATTTTTCGCCGTATGAGGGTCTGCTCAAACGCATTTCACTTTCATTGCCATCTCCGCAATAGGGCATAGCTATGGGCTCCCTAAAAGCCTGCGTGGGTTATCTCCCGACCGCAGATCTGCGCGGCAGTTCATGCCACCTTCCTTCCGAACGCCACCCTTTCCTCGAAGTTCTTGATGAACTGCTCGACCTGCACGCCAAGGTACAAGCACTTGATCCCATTCATGCAGTCATCAGCATCTTTCTTCTCAAGATGAGTGGTGAGGACTTCTGTGCCGCGTTTGAACGTTATAAGATATGCGTTCTTCCGTTCGTCGAGATCCAGTCCCACCGACAGATTATACTTATTGATCTCCGGATACATCTCCATGATCTTATCCTTTAATGCAACATTCGTGTATTTCATAGGCACCTCCCTGCTCAATGCGAGCGAGGATTTCAATTGACGTAATTGCCAAATCACATTTTTCTGCTCCTCATTCCGTCATTCACATTCGCATTCCACATTCTGCAATCTTCTATTCACATCATCCCTCAACGATCCCACGCTCTTCCCAGAGGAACCAGTCCCCGGTTTTTGCGAGGAACTGGTAGGTGTTCGCAAAGATGGCATAGTGCTGCTGTTCTTCTTGGATAAGCCTTTCGAGCAAGGCCTTTTCCTTCTCTTTCTTGGCTCCGGCAAGAGTTTTTTTATAGAACTCCATCCCCTCCTGCTCCATTTTCATGGCTACCTTGAACGCCTCGAGTTCATCTGCGGAAGCCTCAACCTTCTTCATCATCTCGTTCTTCATGGACTCGAAGACTGTCTTCACATTCTTCATGGGACTAACATCTTTGTGCGTCACATTAAGCCCTTTGATTATTTGGGATATCATCTCAAGATGCCTCTTCTCGTCCTCCGTGATCGTATCAAACATTTTTTTACCGGCAGGATATTTCGTCTTTCGCGCAGCCTCGCTATAGAACTTTATCGCGTCCTTTTCCATCTTCATCGCCAGCTCAAGAGCATCCATCTTTCCCTCCTTTTTCATTTCATCGTACCGTCATGTTATATTAGTCGATTTTCCCCCGACTAAATCATGGGAATCTTTCATGCTTCTTTTCCTCTACTATACCAGACCACTCGTATCCTGAATCCGGCATTGCTTTGTAATTAAGTATAGCACATTTATGATAATACGGCGTAAACGATAGTTATTCATTAGATATCACATCTCACAACCATGGCAGCATTTTAATATACTCTGTGGAAAGAAGATAGATTGGCTGACCGCCGTCCGACAGTGAGCAAGGAACCCTCCCGGCCTGTCTGCTAGTGTATTATGCCTCTTTGCAGAAGGACGCATACCGATTTTACAAAACACACACGCCTTGCGGTAATTTTCGTTTCTTTGCTCCTTCTGCCCCACAGCGCCTTCGGGTAGAGCGCTGTCTGCGAGCACGGCCTTCTCCCTTGGCGAAGAGGTTCCGGAATTCACTAGGAAGGCATTGCAGTTCAGATGCATATCCGTACTCAAATTTCATAAAGTTCTCACTCGCCGCCGTGGTCGTTTTTTGCATCGCTCTGCACGGGCCTTGGAACGGGCCCTTCTGCCGGTTCATCAAAACACAGAAGGGATAACAATATCCCCGGTCGTGACTTACAAAATCCATCTCCATCCTTTTCTGTCCAGAGTTGCTGTATCGTTAATGCGTGCACCCGCCGCCATGACTGTGGCCACCGCAGGCCCCCCTGGTGAGTGAACTCCGGAAGGCGCTTTGACGTGAACAGTGCATGCTATCATCCTGCTGAACGGGAAAACAGACTTTCATAAACTCATAC